>WNGM01000351.1_pt1 | contig 63817 bp, 52 predicted proteins | sample 5400571 | NCBI WGS metagenome assembly WNGM01 (sample SAMN13153378, study PRJNA577476) | soil metagenome | isolation source: 100 cm soil or saprolite under Garry oak tree replicate 2 | place: USA:California | collected 2016-06-15
CAAAAGGCTCCTAGTGCGACTGCGTTGTAAACGAACCGGCATTAAGTGTTCACGACGCCGTAACAGCTATTTCGTATAAGTCAGCCTCCTTCAGGACCCGCCTCTTCTGAAGTGAAGGAGCCTCGTATGGCTACTCTTGCCACCACAAGCACCAGTCCTTCCGCAGTTCACGAAAAAATTGCAAAGGGTCCCGGCATTGCCGGAACACTGATCTTTGTGGCCGTCCTGGTGGTTGGGGTCGGCTACATCGGCTGGAATCTGGTGCGAGACCTGTCTGAGCTTAGAAGCGGGTCGGCACTTCCGTATCTTCTTTTGGGTATAGCTCTTTTCGTCGCGCTGGGCTTTGAATTTGTGAACGGCTTTCACGATACGGCGAATGCCGTGGCGACGGTTATCTACACGCATTCCCTTGATCCGCACATTGCCGTCACCTGGAGCGGCGTGTTCAATTTTCTGGGAGTGGTTACGTCGACGGGTGCGGTGGCGTTCGGTATCGTTTCCTTGTTGCCAGTTGAGCTGATTTTGCAGGTCGGAAGCGGGGCCGGGTTTGCCATGGTATTCGCGCTGCTGGTGGCCGCGATCTTGTGGAATCTCGGCACGTGGTATTTCGGTTTGCCGGCCTCCAGCTCGCACACGCTGATCGGCTCAATTATCGGAGTCGGTATTGCAAATCAATTGATGGCAGCACGAACCGGCACGAGCGGCGTGGACTGGGTGCAGGCCGCGAACATCGGCAAGTCGCTTCTAATTTCGCCGATGGTTGGCTTCCTTTGCGCGGCACTGCTGCTGATTCTGATGAAGGTACTGGTGAAGGAGAAGAAGCTTTACGAAGCTCCAGAAGGAACGAAACCGCCACCCTTCTGGATCCGCGGGCTACTGATGTTGACGTGCACAGGCGTGAGTTTTTTCCACGGTTCAAATGACGGGCAAAAAGGCATGGGGCTAATCATGCTAATCCTGATCGGTACGGTGCCGACGACCTACGCGTTGAACCATGCCGTGACGCCGCGACAGACGCAGGACTTTATCGCTGTGTCACAACAGACCGCCGAAGCCCTCAATAAGTACGTGACACCTGCGGCTGTCGTCGGCGATCCCCGCGACGACGTGACGGAGTACATTCGCACCAAGGAATTCAAGCCCAACACCATGCTGGCCATGCGCACACTGATCAATGACATCGGCACGGAAATGGCTCTTTTCAAAGAGCTCGCCAAGGTGCCGAATGACAAGGTGCGCAACTTCAGGAATGATATGTATCTGGCAAGCGAAGCACTCCGGCTGATGCAAAAGAGTGGTAAGCCCCAACTTGCAACAGCGGATGTGGCCATGTTGAAGAACTACAAGAGCCACGTCGACCGGGCCACGAGGTTCATTCCTTTGTGGGTAAAGGTTGCTGTGGCGATTGCGCTGGGCCTTGGCACCATAGTTGGCTGGAAGCGCATCGTGGTGACCGTAGGCGAAAAAATCGGGAAGAATCATCTGACCTACGCGCAGGGCGCAGCGGCGGAGATCACTGCGATGGCAACGATTGGGGCGGCGGACGCATTTGGGCTGCCGGTCAGTACGACCCATGTGCTTTCGTCAGGTGTCGCCGGAACGATGGCGGCAAATCACTCTGGCCTACAATGGGCCACGGTTCGAAACCTATTGATGGCATGGGTGCTCACGTTGCCAGTTGCGATGATGCTTTCGGGATTCTTGTTCTGGGCATTCCGGAAGATTTTCTAGAGCCGGACGCGTGTCTGCCTGGGCGTCGGGCCAAGCTGGCGTTTTGCTATTCAACGTTGGTTTCTCGCCATTCGACTGCCAATTGCTACCATTCGATTTCTTTCTGTTTGCGGGTGTTTGGAGTTATGCGACCCTGCAGCATCTCTTCGGAAGGACCAAATTCATGCGGCGTTTGAAACAACTCGACCGTAGTGAAGCGTTGCCAGTGAATAGGATTCACGGCAGCGGGCAGATCTTTTCCGCCCCGTTAGCGTTCGTCCCTATTTCTCGCTGACAATTTGCTGATTTTTTGTGTTTTCGCGGCTGATTGTGCCGCATTTGGCGCATGAGTTTTTCTCATGCGAACCGCGCTGGATGTGTTTCTGGGGATTGAGATACTCAGTTTCGCCAGATACAGGAAGACGCGGCGGAATCCGCTGATGCTTCTGCCGACCGCGACAATTTGTCGAATGATCGCGACTAAGCACAGCAAATCGTCGCAAATCAACGTGCCCGCCGCGTATGCAACGGCGTGTACAGCCCATGCGGGCAGAAAGGAGAACCATGTCTGTGATTCGCTGGAAGTCGTTCGGCGCAGGCCGCAAAGCATCGCTTTGCGCCAGCTGCGTTTGGGGAACCGTGCGAAAAGGCTATCGCAGGGGGAGGTAGAGGCTTTCTGCCGTCTCGTAGGCCCCAACGGACTGGTTCCCTTCGCTGAGCGTGACTGTACCGGGTATGCGGACCGTCGCCTGCCCGGTGCGCCTGCGAACGCCAAATCCACCGACCGTCGTTTTGGTTTCGTAACGACTCTGACTCTTCGAGAAGAAGAGCCGGAGTCGATCAACGATTCCGAAGGCGGTCGATAACAAATGAAACGTCAGCGGGGTTCGTCTTTTTGATTTTGAGAAAAGCGGGCGCTGCTACTTGGAGAGTTAATTCAATCAGAAAGCGAGGGATAGCGAGGAACACAGATCTCGCTTGACTTTCGCTTTTTGTTCGCTATACTGCCCTGCGGTAGAGGAAACGGGAAACAGGTGGCGCCGGTTCCATTGCCTTCCAGGCTCTCACGAACCGGGTGCCGCCTGTTGATTGCACTGCCTTGAGGACGCAACGACCGTACCACCTGCCCGGAGGGTTTGTGAGCGCAACTGTGGAAGTTTGTGCCGAAGCTGTATCCCCTGCATGCGATCCTGTCTGGCGGATAAAGGACGTGCCTACGGTCAAATCGCGACGGACCGTGAACCGCGCCGGCGCTAATTCGAATGTCGTTCACGTGCGAGTGGACGGCTTTTTCGCGGCGGTCGAACAGGTGATGCGACCTAAATTTGGTGGGAGACCGGTTCTGGTCGGCGATGGCGTGGTTGTCTCCGCGAGTTACGAAGCAAAATTCTTTGAGATTAAAGTCGGTATGCCTATTGCCGATGCGTTGAGGTTTTGCCCAAGCGCGATCGTCCTGCCGGGCCGGTACGATCGGTATGCCGAATACGCCGAACGAGTCAGGGCCATCGCGGAGATGTTCACTCCAGTCGTTGAAGCTGATGCGTGTCACGGTTTTTATCTCGATTTTTGCGGCTCCGAACATGTTTGGCAGGATTTCCCCGGAACGCTTCGGCGTTTGCAGCTTGAAATCCTGAAACACACCGGCCTCAGCATCAGTGTCGGCGCAGGGAGGACGAGAGCGGTGGCAGCGATTGCGTCGCGGATCGAACAACCTCGCGGCATCCGGATCGTCGCGTGCGGCACCGAAGAAGCTTTTCTCAGCGCGCTGCCAGTGGAGGCGCTCGGTGGTATCGTCGCTGTAGACGCCGCCAAATTGCGAAAATGCGGCATTTCCACGATGGCTGAGCTTCGGCGGGTACCGTTGGCGTCGCTTGAGGCGGCTTATGGAGGGGCCCTGAGCCGCCAAATTTGGAAGAACTCGCGCGGGATTGACGTTCGAGGCGCCTTTCGGTCGACAGCGGCGGGGTCGTTGTCGAGCCCGTCGTTGTCGCGTGAAATTTGTGTCGAAGGCGGGGCTGAGAACGCCGAATATCTCGGCTCGCTTACGGAATACGTTTGTAGGCGTATCAGTTCGGCACTGGCTGACACGAACCGCCAGGCGCGCACAGTTGGCGTCCGCGTTCGCTACATCGACCAATTCTCGGCGTCCCAGACCGTGCGGCTCACGGCCCCTTCCAACAAGGATCGTGACCTGCTGCCGGTCGTGCTCGGTCTTTTACGAGCGCTTTTCACACGTCACGTCGCCGTCCAAGCTGTGGAGGTAACTGCATGCGGGTTGGTACCGGTTAGTCGATCAGATTTGTACCTCAATTCGAGCAGCCTGGTCGCGGCGGCGAGCGCCTGAAGGTGCGGACTCCTGACGCGAGCGTTAAAAGGTTAGCTTTCGCGTAACCTTAGATTCGGCGCCCCTTGCCCCGTGCAAACGCTAGCGGGATACTTTTGTTATGCAACTCACAGCACGATCAGCCCTGCTCGCGGTAGCCCTGTGCGCCTGTGCATTCGCCACCGTTGCGGATGAAATCCGCCTTAAAGACGGCAAAAAGTTATACGGCGTAATCGTCGCGTATGAAGACAACATGTTTAAGATCAAGACCGATTACGGCTTCGTCCTCGTGGAGAAAGACAAGATTGCGTCGATCGTGCCGACGACCCCATCGCTCGGCGGAACGGCGACAGCGGCAGAGAAACCGGCAAAGACTCTGGACAAGAAGCACGCTCCTGAATCACAAACCGCTTCCGCCGCGAGCACTGAGAGATCTGGAGCAGGTAGCGAGCCTTCCGATCCTGGCCCAGCGAAGCCAAAATTCTCGAACGAGCCTGTCCGTCCCGCGCGGCCAGCGACATCAAACGCAAGTAAAGTCGCGGCTCCAGCGATCAAATCAACGATGCCCGCTCTAAATTCAGCCACCACCATTGCGGCTACGCCGGTTCCAGTGCCTCCGAAAGAGCCGGAGCCGCCGGCAATCAAGGAAGAAGTGCAGGGCACGCTCTACACCAACTATTCGCACGGATTTCGGATGTACAAGGCGCCAAGTTGGGAGCTGATTGAGGATGCGCGCAAAGCGTTGCCTAACGCGATCGTCGCGATGGGAACGTCGAATGAATCGACTTTGCTGGTCGTAGGCCAGGAACAAACGAAAGATTCTCTTGAGGCCTCGGCAAACGGCGTTGAAAAACGGCTGCGGGAAATCTATTCGAACTACCGAATGATCTCACGACGCAAGACGGTGGTAGGCGGCGCGCCGGCGATTGAATTCAAGTACAGCGGGATGGCCGACGAACACCTTTGGTCAGGCACGCTGGTCGTCGTTTCACGAGGCAAAGATGTTCTGACGCTGCTCGGCATGACATACGCCGACAATGATCTGATTCAGATTCAGGAAAACGTGATTGCCCGCGCAATCTCCAGCACAGACTTCGACGTCCATTAATTTCTCGTTTTATTTCCGGAAAAACGGTTCAGCTTGCTTCGGGATGTTCCGATAATTTCTTGTGCTCGCGAATCAAGCCGATTAAGGCCTGCGCGGCGCGCGGCAAGCTACGATCGCGGCGGTAAACGAGGCCCAACTCGCGCCATAGATCGACACCGTCCACGCTGAGAAGCTTCACTTCGCCGGCTTTCACCTGATCCTTTGCAAAGCTTTCGCTAATGAAGGAAACTCCGGCATCAGCGCCGACAAACTTCTTGATCATGCCGATACTCGGAAGCTCCATGGCGACGTGCACCCGCGCGCGGAAGGGCCGAAACAATTTGTCCAGCACCTGCCGGGTAAATCCGGTGCGAGGAACAATCAACGGCTGGCTGGCGACTTCTTCTAGCGTAACCTTGGAACGGTTTGCGAGTGGATTTTTCGAACTCACCATCAGGCGCAGCCGGTCGCGATAAATGTGATGGACTTTGAGGTTTGGCGATTTCAGCGGCAGACTGACGATGCCAACGTCGACGGAACCATCTTCGACGCGCTGCAAAATCTTGTGGCTGAAATTCCGATAGATGCTGATGTGCACGAGCGGATATTTGCGTTGGAACTCCGCGAAAATTTCAGGCAACAAGTACAAGCAGGTCGCCTCATTGGCGCCGAAGACCACCGGGCCCTGCACGACGTTGCCGCGATCCGCGACGACTTGTACAGATTCGTCACGCAGACGAAGCAATCTTTCGGCGTAATCGAAGAGCACTTCACCGGCAGGCGTCAGTTCAACAGATTTTGCGGAGCGATCGAGTAACTTTGCGCGATAGGCTTGTTCCAACTGGCGGATTTGCGCGCTGACTGCGGATTGTGACCGGAAGACTTTCTGGCCGGCACGAGAAAAACTTTTTAGCTTTGCTACGTAAACGAATGTCATCAGTTGATCAAAATCCATAGGCGGTTAACTCGCCCAGATTATAGCGAAATAACGGGCGGAAAAAGAAACATTCCTCCTTAATTTGAGATATTTGAGAATACTAAATTGCGGCATTTGTGGCGACAGCGGCAAGTTCACGCGCCTCTGGAAACGGAACGAATTCCGGCCTTAACTGTGCTAGAACGGGTTCCCAGGTACTCTGCACAGTTCCCTGCAGATGAATCGGTTGCACCCGCAACATCGGCAGAGGACCCCGCCTGGACAGCAATCGCGCGGCGCGCGGACTGCCGGTACGATCCACGTGTTCGCGCAAGGTGCGTCGTAGCCATGCGTCTTCGCTGCTGGTAATTTCCTCGACAGTCACGAAGTCTCGATGCAGAACATCATCAGCTTCGGCGCGTAACACGTACGCGAGTCCACCCGTCATTCCCGATCCAAAGTTAAGTCCTAGCGACCCTAACACCATAACTACGCCACCGGTCATGTATTCGCAGCCGTGCTGACCGACGCCTTCGACCACTGCGAGGGCGCCGCTGTTACGGATGGCGAAACGCTCTCCGGCGCGTCCGGCGACAAAAAGCTGCCCAGAAGTTGCTCCATACAAAACGGTGTTTCCGGCAAGCACGTCGCCACGGCGTGAAGCACCTGTTCCTGCAGTAATTGCAATAGTCCCGCCCGACAGGCCTTTTCCAACGTAGTCGTTCGCTTCACCTTCAAGCTTGAAATCGATGCCGGAGCCGAGAAATGCGCCAAAGCTTTGGCCGGCGCTGCCCTGGAACTCCTTCACGATGCCCGGTACCGAGACGCGACCCGCAGCACGACTTCGAGCCAGTTCGCCGCTAAGCGCGGCACCGACGCTGCGGTCGGAATTTCGAATGGTGAGCGTCCGCAAATCGGATTCAAAATCATCTTGCGGAGCGTGCGCTTCGCTAATAGATGCGTGGAGGCCCGGGACCTGCTGAGGGGCGATACGGAAATCCATGTTTGACTCGAGCGCCAGAGCAGGCGTCTCCGCATAGTTCGGCGACCGTGGGCGCAGGCAATCGTAGGCACCTTTCAATTCGGTGAGTGAGTTGGCGCCGAGCTCCGCCAGCTTCTTTCGGATTTCGTCGGCGAGAGCGCGGAAGTACGCGATTACCATCTCCGGTTTGCCACTGAAGCGCGCGCGCAGAGTTTCATCCTGCGTAGCAATTCCGACAGGACAGGTATTGAGGTGGCACTGGCGGGCCATGACACAGCCGATGGCGAGCAGCGAGGCAGTGCCAAATCCGAATTCGTCGGCGCCGAGGATCGCGCCAATCAGAATGTCCCGCGAGAATTTCAGGCCTCCGTCCACGCGGAGAGAGAGACGTGAACGGAGGCCAGCGCGAACCAAAGTTTCATGTGTTTCGCGCAAACCGATTTCCCAAGGCAAGCCAGTGTTCTTGATGGAAGTGAGCGGAGACGAGCCTGTGCCGCCATTATGTCCGCTGATGGTAATGACGTCGGCACCGGCCTTTGCCACTCCAGCGGCGATGATGCCGACCCCCGCTCCCGAAACAAGTTTCACTCCGATGCGGGCACGCGGGTTCACCGCGCGCAGATCGTGAATCAACTGCGCGAGATCTTCGATGCTGTAGATATCGTGATGCGGCGGCGGCGAAATCAGCGGCGTGCCCGGCACGGCATGCCGAATGCGCGCGATGTAAGGAGTAACTTTGCGCGCGGGAAGCTGACCACCCTCGCCGGGCTTTGAACCCTGCGCCATTTTGATTTCGAGTTCCTGCGCGTGCACAAGATAGTCGGAGGTTACGCCGAAGCGGCCAGATGCGACTTGCTTAATCTTGTTTGCGGCTTCCGGTTCGTTCACCCACAGAGCGGGATCCTCGCCGCCTTCGCCCGTGTTGCTTTTGCCGCCGAGTTGGTTCATTGCGAGCGCGAGTGTTCTGTGTGCTTCAGGGCTCAGGGAGCCGAGCGACATCGCTTGGGTGCTGAATCTTTTCAGGATGCTTTCTGCCGACTCAACTTCATCGATTGGAACGGGTGTCGAGGCGACGGTCTCGAGCAAGTCGCGAAGAAAAACGACCCCGCCGTTGCCGTTGCCATCGGCGAGTTCCTCAAAAGCCGGATATTTCCCAGCGCCGGGCGCTTTAACGTGAGCGTGAAGCCGGCGAACAACCTCCGGAGAATTTGCATGCAACTCAGCGCCCTTGCGGAAACGGTACAACCCGGCATCGGGCATATCTTCGCCCACTCTGGCAAACGCTTCCTTGTGTAAACGAAGATAGTCCGCGAGGAGGTCATCCAACGACTTTTGGCCAGCAAAATCCGCAGCGTCTTCAAAGAATTCCGTGCATAGATCTTCCGAGAGGCCAACAATTTCGAATAAATAGCTGTTGCGATAGCTGGCAAGCGTCGAGACGCCCATGCGAGCGAGTACTTTGCGCAGCCCGGCATAGATCGCGTCGCGAACTTTCATCATTCCGCCCGGCTCTTCTGCTTCAGCCAACTGTTCCATCAAATGCGGAACGACGGCACTTGCTCCGGCCGCGACGAGCAGGGCGATATGGTGCGTGTCGAATGCCTGCGCTGTTTCGACAACCAGCGGAACATCCGCAAATCCATCGCGCACCATGGACTTCCATAGAGCGGCCGTAGCCAACAACGCGGGAAGAGCGGCACGCTCTGGGCCGATGCCGCGATCCGAAAGGAGGAAGAGTCCCGGGCGCGCGTTGCCACCCAGAGGGGTAGATGAACACTGGGCGACTGCGCCCCGCGCTCCCGGGACTCCTGTTTTGGCAGGAAGGCTAAAATCAATCGTTTGGACAGGACCGAATTGTGCAGCGAGGTCCGTAAGCTCGGCTTGGGTGAGAATCGGACCCGGCAGAACGATGCCTCCCGGCGCCGCCGCACTGGCAGGCAGGCGCACTTCCAAGGACATCACGTGTGTTTCGCGAAGTGGGTCGATTGGAGGATTCGTTACTTGCGCAAAGCGCTGCTTGCAGTAATCCCAAAACGTGCGCGGTAGCGTTGAAAGAAACGCAGGTGGCGCATCATCCCCCATGCTCCAGTCAGCTTCTTTGCCGCGCACGAGCGCCGCAAACAAAATCTTGAATTGATCTTCGGTCCAACCGCAGGACGCCGCGACGCGCTTTGGCGAATCCACTGGCGCAATTGCCGCCGAGACCGAGGTGTCGAGACGCCGAGCACGCGGTGGCGTGAGCTTGGTTTGATGGCTGCCGAGTTTTTTCAAAATGTCGCGCCAGCGCAAAAACATGCCAGAGTCGGGCTTCGCGACGATCATTTCCCCCGGGCCAAGACGGGAACGCTCCGCGATGCGCGACTCCTCGAAATCGACTAGTCCAGTTTCCGAGCCGACCACGAGCAGGCCATCGTGCGTCAGCGTGTATCGCATGGGACGCAGGCCATTGCGATCGAGCTTTGCGCCAACGTATTGGCCATCAGAAAAAATCAGTGCGGCCGGGCCATCCCAGGGCTCGCTGTGTTGCGACAAGGCAGCAAGAGCGCCGCGTACATCGCGCGAGAGCAGCGGGTCGTTCTCAAACGCCGGAGGCACGAGCGCGAGCATTGCTTCCTCGACCGAAAAACCTTCGAGAAGCTTTGCTTCCAGGCCATTGTCAAAGCTGGCCGAGTCGCTGACGTTTTCTTCCAGGACGTGGAACCAGGAGCCGACGGTAAGTTTTTCGCGGATTTTGTTTTCTTTGGCGCGAAGCCAGCGACGATTGGAAACGATGGTATTGATTTCGCCGTTGTGAGCGACGTAGCGGAAAGGCTGTGCAAGGTTCCAGGAAGGCTGCGTGTTGGTGGAATATCGCTGGTGAAAAATGACGAACGTGGTCTCAAACGAGGGCTCGCGAAGGTCTTGATAGAACTGAGGAAATTGCCAAGGCGTCAGGAGGCCCTTGTACACAACTGTCTGCGAAGAAAGGGAACACACATAACATCGAGCCGGGAGCAGCGACTCAGCTTTCTTGCGAAGAAGCGACAGACGCCATTCAAATCGTTCCGCGGGACGGGCAGCGTGAAACGGCGCAACAAAGAATTGCCAGGACTCCGGCATGGTTTCGAGAGCACGACGACCGAGGCAATTAGGATTTACCGGAACGCACCGCCAGCCAAGAATGCGAAGGCGTTCCTGATCGGCGGCAGCCTCGATGGCAGCTTTTGCCGCGACGACTGATTCAGAAGGAAAAAATGCGAAGCCCAGGCCAAATTGTTCCGGAAGATCGATTCCCTGCTCTGCCGCTCTGGCTTTGAAGAAATCTTTGGGTAGGCCAGCGAGTAAGCCGGCTCCGTCGCCGCTGGCACCGTCGGCGTCCACTCCACCACGGTGAGTCAAGCGCTCAAGCGCGGTAAGCGCGTAATCGATGATGTCGTGCCCTGCAGGTCCACCGAGGCGCGCGATAAAGCCCGTACCACAAGCGTCATGATCCGGGTGGCCCCAGTTGGGACGCACACGGGAGCTCGGCTGCCACTGGCGCCAGTGGTATGGCAGGTCCATGTCTGTTTATAGGGTTTGCCGGACGATTCTGTACAACGCAGAAAATCGATTCGCAAAATTGAATTTCTGATTGCGAAGATTTGATGAAAATTGCGCGAAATTTCAGAACTTTGTGGGTTCGGTGAAATGGAAGCCGCTGACCTTCATGGCGGGAACGACCATTTCGAAGGCTTCTTCCGCCGTGGCGCGTTCGGCCGGACCCATGGCTTCCACGTTTTGAAGGAGTTCAATCAAAGACTGGTTGAAGCGGAAATTGCGGACGGCCGCGGTGATTTTCCTGTTTTCGACGAGAAAGAGGCCATCGCGCGTCATTCCTGTCATCACCTTTTCGTAGGGGTCGACTTCGCGGATGTACCAGACGCGAGTGACAAGCAAGCCGCGATCCGTGCTGGCAATCATTTTTTCTACGGACGAATCACCACCGCCGAACACCAGATTCATCGGCGCTTCGCCATACTCGTTTGGAAGGCCGAAGCCGTGGCCAGTGGGTTTCTTGCCAGCTTTTTTTGCACTTGCGCGTGAGTAAACTAGATTGCGCGGAACTCCGCTTTGTACGAGCGTCACCCGTTGTCGCGGGATTCCTTCGCCATCGAACGGTGCACCAAGCTGCAGCGGATGGTAGACATCGTCGACGATGGAAATGTTCTTTCCGAAGAGTTGCTTTCCCATTCGTTTGACCAGGCAGGAACGCTGATCATCAATTGCAGTTGCGGCAAGATCGTAAAAGAGAAAACCGACCAGATCGAGAGCGGCCGCCGGCTCAAGAATGACCGCGTATTTTCCAGGAGGGAGTTCCTGCGCGTCCTGGGCCATTTTTGCTTTTTCACTGGCGCGCGCGGCTAGCTGTTGTGGGTCGAACTCTCTCACGCTGCCAGAATTGGCTTTCGCCCAGCTCGCGGCCGGCTCGTTCTGCATGGTGATGGAAAACTCAGCTTGCGTTTGGCGGTACGCGGCGAAGAGCCCGCGTGAATTTCCAAGCGCCAGTTGCGATTGCTCGGTCGAAAAAATCCCCGCCGCGACCTGGCCGTTTCGAATCGCCAGGTCGCACGCTTTCTTCACGGCGCGCGCACGGTCTTCGGGAGTCAAGACGGCGGTCTCTTTTGCAAACCGATTGACCTTGCGATAACGCTGCTTGCCTGGCAGAGGGAGGAGTCCGGGAATTTTTGGCTGGCTGTGCGCCAGTTGAAGAGAGGATTCAACTGTCGAGCGAAGCGAATCTTCATCGAGGCGATTTGTAGTTGCGCGAGCGGTGCGGCCATCCACGACAGTTCGAATCGAAACGGTAATGCCATGTTCTGCGACGTTCTGATGTATGGAGTTATTGGCGAAACGCGTCAGAGCATCGATGGTTTCGTCGACTTGAATTTCCGTTTCGTCGGCTCCGGCAATTTTGCCAAGACGCAGAACGGTCTCTATGCGCTTCTTCAATTCGCTCTGGGATGCCAGGTGCGCCCCATCGCTGGCGGATTGTGCTCGTGTCGTCATTTTGCTTATTGTCCGGAGAACGCAATTCCCATCTTTACGTTGCGAAAACGCGCGGGCGCTGCGCCGTGCCCGGTGCCCATCGTCTGCATCGGCTGTCCTTTGCCGCAGTTTGGCGTGCCCCAGAGAGTCCAGTGCTCCCTGCCGCAGATCGAATCGCAACTGTTCCAGAACTCCGTGGTGATGCCGCTGTAGCTCGGATTCTTCAGCATGCGAACTTTCTTGCCGCCCTTGATTTCCCAGCCGAGTTCGGTGGAAAACTGAAATTGATATCGTCGGTCGTCAATGGACCACGAACGATTCGTCTCCATCCAGATTCCGTCATCGGTACTCGCGATCAACTCTTCCGGCGAACCCTCGCCCGGTTTCAGACTGATGTTCGTCATGCGAATGATTGGCAGGCGATTCCAGTTTTCCGTGCGCATGGTGCCCGAAGAGCGAGACAATCCGATGAGTTGAGCCATCTCTCGATTCGAGAGATACCCGCGGAACTGGCCGTCCTTGATGATGTCCGTGCATTGCGCGGGCACACCCTCATCGTCGTATGCAAACGTACCAAGACCGGGACCGTGTTCGAGACGGGCGTCGGCGACGACATTTACGATGTCCGAACCGTATTTCAACTTGTTCAGTTGATCGAGCGTCAAAAAACTTGTCCCTGCGAAATTTGCTTCCTGGCCGAGAACGCGATCGAGCTCGATGGGATGTCCGATGGATTCGTGAATCTGCAGACCGAGCTGGCTTCCGTCCAGCAGCAGCGTTCCGGTTTTTTCCGGACATTGTGCGGCTGAATGCAGGGCCACTGACTCCTCAGCCACGCGGGGGGCATGGCGCAACAGTTCAAGCGATTCGATCAGTTCGTATCCCGCCAACGCATACTGACCACCAAAACTATTCGGATACGAGCGCTTCTGAATTTCGGTGCCCTTGAACGATGTCGCGGCAATTCCACCTCCCGAAATTATCTTGCGCTGATGAATCCGCGAACCGATGCTCGAAGCGAACCATGTGTCAATCTTGCGGAACTGCACATCTGTTTCGGTCAGCGTGATACCCTTCACGGCTCGCATCGCAACGTCGGCCTTTAATAGCAGATCGAGCTGCGTCTCCAGCGGAATTTCGAAGGGATCTTTGCGCATCGGCGCCTGCCAACTGTCGACGTAGGCGTCTTCTGGCACCATCAGGACGTCACCACGTTTTGCCAGCGCGGATGCCTTAGCGATAGACACTGCCTGTGCCGCGCAAGCTGCCACACCCGCGCGCGTTAAGCGATCCGTCGAGGCGAATCCCCAGGCGCCGTTTGCAAGGACACGAATGCCGATGCCGATCGACTCCGATTGTGCGAGCGTCCCAACCGCGCCATTTTTGGTCGTAAGGTCACGCTGGCGCAAATGCATTAGCCGCGCGTCGGCGTAAGTGGCACCGCGCGTCGGCGTAAGTGGCACCTCGTAGCTTCGCTGTTTCGATAGCACCTGTTGTCAGGTCCCACATCGCGTCACCTGAAGGCAAGCCTGAAAAAAAAGAGGCGCGGCAAGCCGCGCCCCGTTCACGATACCACGCCACACGAAGCGATCGCTGCTTATGTGCCTTCCTGCCACGAAGCGAGATAATGCTCCTGCTCGGGCGTAAGCTTGTCGAGTTTGTGTCCCATGGACTCGAGCTTCATTTTGGCAATTTCCTTGTCGAGATCCTCGGGCACAACGTAAACCTGCGGCCTCAGATCCTTCGCGTGCTTCACAAGGTACTCGGCGGAGAGCGCCTGGTTCGCGAAGCTCATGTCCATCACGGAAGCCGGATGGCCTTCGGCCGTTGCAAGGTTCACCAAGCGGCCTTCGCCGATCAAACAGATGCGACGGCCATCTTTCAATTGATATTCGTCCACGAGCGGGCGCACTTCGCGCTTACCGCTGGACAAACGCTCAAGCGCCGGAATGTCAATCTCGACGTTAAAGTGACCGCTGTTGCAAACCACTGCGCCGGATTTCATGTGTTCGAAGTGTTCTGCGCGAATGACGTTCTTGTTTCCCGTCACCGTAATGAACACGTCGCCCTCTTTGGCAGCGTCGACCATCGGGAGAACTCGAAAGCCGTCCATTACAGCTTCAATGCCCTTCACTGGGTCAATTTCGGTGATGATCACGTCGGCGCCATGGCCCTTGGCGCGCATCGCAACTCCGCGTCCACACCAGCCGTAACCCGCAATCACAACTTTGAGGCCCGCGAGCAGCAGGTTGGTCGCGCGAATCACGCCGTCGAGGGTGCTTTGGCCTGTCCCGTAGCGGTTGTCGAAAAAGTGTTTTGTCTGCGCGTCGTTGACAGCAATCACCGGGTACTTCAACGTGCCGTCTTTTGCCATTGCGCGCAGCCGGATTACGCCAGTCGTCGTCTCTTCGGTTCCAGCGATTACATCCTTTACCTGCTCCGGACGCTTCGTCAGGAGCATGGTCACCAGATCCGCACCATCGTCCATGGTCATTTGCGGTTTGTGGTCCAGTGCGGCACGCAAGTGCGAATAATAGGTTTCGTTGTCTTCACCCTTGATGGCGTAAGTTGGAATGTTGTAATCACGATTGAGTGAAGCCGCGACCTCGTCCTGCGTGGAGAGCGGGTTTGAAGCGCAAAGCACAATCTCCGCGCCGCCGTCACGAAGAGCGATCATCAGGTTTGCCGTTTCGCTGGTGACATGCAGACAAGCTGAAACGCGCAATCCTTTTAATGGCTGCTCTTTGATGAAACGCTTACGAATGATCTGCAACACAGGCATCTGTTGCTGCGACCATTCGATCTTGCGCTTGCCGGCATCCGCCAGCGAAATGTCCTTTACGTCGCCCTTTTTGAGTTCTGCTGTCGCCACAAACGTGCTCCTTTAGAGTTTCTGAATTTTGCGAATACAAACGTCAGAGTGAAGCGCGCCGCTCTGGGCAGAACACACTCAGCGAGCCGTCACAATATTCCTTCAGACCTTTCCATCTGAATCAATCAAACCGTCAACTGCGGGCCGCGACTTCCGCTGTTGCCCCAACCGCCTTGCGCAACGCGTCCGCACGGTCCGTCTTTTCCCAGGTAAAGCCGGCACCGGTTCGGCCAAAGTGACCGTATGCTGCAGTCGCCTTGTAGATCGGCCTCCGCAAGTCCAGGGCCTCGATGATGCCTTTGGGTGTGAGTTTGAAGTTGTCGCGAACCAGCTCAGTGATTTTTTCTTCCGGAATCGTCGCAGTGCCAAAACTGTCCACCATCACGGAGACGGGCTCGGCCACGCCGATCGCATAGGCAAGTTGCACTTCCGCTTTCGTAGCCAGGCCCGCGGCCACAACGTTCTTCGCGATGTAACGAGCCATGTAGCACGCCGAACGGTCCACTTTCGACGGATCCTTGCCGGAGAAAGCGCCGCCACCATGACGGCTATAGCCGCCGTAGGTATCCACGATAATCTTGCGCCCGGTCAAACCCGCATCTCCCATCGGTCCGCCGATTACGAATCGGCCCGTCGGGTTGATGTAATACTTCGTGTTCTTGTCCAGCATCGCCGCCGGAACGACTGGTTTAATGACATGTTCGAGAACCGCGTTACGCAAATCGTCGTTCGAGACGCTATCGCTGTGTTGCGTCGAAATCACGACCGCATCCACGCGCGATGGCTTGCCATTGCGGTATTCAACGGTGACCTGTGACTTGCCATCAGGTCGGAGGAAATCAATTTTCTTGGATTTGCGCACTTCGGACAGCTTGTAGGTGAGTTGGTGGGCGAGTTGGATGGGCATAGGCATCAATTCCGGAGTTTCGTCACAAGCAAAACCGAACATCAGTCCTTGATCGCCGGCGCCGCCAGTATCGACGCCCATGGCGATGTCAGGCGACTGACGCTTCACCGTGCACATGACCGCACAGGTAGCGGAGTCATAGCCAAACTTGGCCCGGTCGTAGCCAACGCCGCGAATGGTCTCGCGAACCAGCTCGTCGTAATCAATGTGAGCCGTGGTTGTAATTTCTCCGGCTACCACCGCAAGTCCGGTCGTCACCAGCGTTTCGCATGCGACGCGTCCCTTCGGATCCTGTCTCATTACTTCGTCAAGCACTGCATCGGAAATCTGGTCGGCGATTTTATCCGGGTGGCCTTCCGTAACGGATTCCGAAGTAAACAGATAGTTCTTTAGTCCTTCGCTCAAAACGAACGCTCCTCTGGGGTTAGCGGTCCTCTTCCAGCCAGCTTTCGAACAGGGTGTACCCTGGCAACCGTTCTGGAAGTGCTGCTATGCCCGTGCACAGTTCGATTTAACAACAGATTGCGTCACGCGCGATGGCGCCTGGGGGCACCTGGCCCGACTATCCAAAATATCATCCAGAAGGCGCTGCAGGCAATCTATTGAATCTAAGTGCGATATCCACGCATTGAATGGCGAATAGGAGCATTGAATGGGATAGCCTGCTTATTGTCAGCCGGCAATGAACTGTGTTTTTTCTAATCCATCCGGAGCGTGTCTCGTTGTGGGCGTCCTGGAAGCCAGTTAAAATGCTCTGCGGATGAGGTGGCTATGCTGGTGCAGAAGCGGTCTTGCAAGCACGCGAAGAAAATCTCACTCTCGCTAGCAACGAGCACACTGGTTCTTGGAATCTGGGCATCAGCGGCACATTCGCAATCCGATCCGAACGAAGCTGCAGCACAGCGTGGCCGCAAACAGTTTCAACAAGCCTGCGGATTCTGTCACGCACAGGACGCAACTGGCGGTCGGGGGCCCGACCTGGTTCGCTCCTCATTAGTAGCCCACGACAAGAAGGGCGAGTTGATCGGTGAAGTGATTCGGAATGGCAGGCCCGACAAAGGAATGCCTCCCCTGCCTGCTACGGACGAACAGATTGCAGATATCGCAGCCTTCCTTCACGCCCGGGCGTTAGAAGCGCTCAGGTCGTCAGGAGTCCCCAGCGATTATCCCGTGGAAAAGTTGCTAACGGGAGATCAACAGGCGGGAAAAATCTTTTTCGAAGGCGCCGGTGGTTGCAAAAACTGTCACTCCCCAACGGGAGATCTGGCGGGTGTTGCGCGCAAATATTCCTCAATCGAGCTTGAAGCGCGAATGCTATATCCCGAGGGCAAGCGGGAGTCTGCTGTGATTACGCTTCCTTCGGGCGAACAAATTCGCGGGCCGGTGGTGCATTACGATGATTTTGTGATTGCCGTGCGCGACGACTCCGGCTGGTATCGATCCTTTTCGCGCGACAAGGTCAAAGTGGAATTACACGATCCGCTCGAAGCACATCGCAAACTCCTGGATAAGCTCACAAAGGCCGACGTGCACAATCTTTTCACATACGTATATAGCTTGAAGTAAGACCAATACGGGAGCCGCAATGTGTGTTCATTTCTTCAAAGCGATGTGCGACGTGTGCGATTGCAAGATTCAACTGACGGAAAAGTTGCACTTTCACTCCACTCGCCGCCAAACGCTTGGATTTTTCGTGTTGGCCATTCTCATGGTCGCGTGGCTGGCCCCGAATCTAAGCGCGCAAGGGCTCGACCCTGCTGCCTTACTGAAGCCTGCGACGGACGTCTGGCCGACCTACAACGGCGATTACTCAGGAAAACGCTTCAGCACGCTGGAGCAGATCAACGCAGGAAATGTAGGGTCGCTCTCGCTGGCGTGGGTTTTTCGAACTCCGGGGAGCGTGCTCAAATCCACTCCGCTCGAAGTGAACGGCATCCTGTATTTTAGTGCCCCTGATAACGTGTGGGCTGTGGATGCACGGCTCGGCCGCCTGGTCTGGCATTACCGCCGCGTTTCCGAGGGCGACCACATCGGCCATCGCGGCTTGGCGATGTACAAAGAGTCGCTCTACTTCACGACGCCCGATGCACATCTGGTTTGCCTCAACGCGAAAGATGGCAGCGTGCGCTGGATCGTGGAACTTGCAGACGGAAAGCTGGGCTACTTCGCAACGATGGCTCCGCTGGTGGTGCGCGACCACGTAATCGTCGGAGTGTCCGGAGACGTTACCGACGTGCGGGGCTTCCTTGAGTCGGTCGATCCAGAAACCGGAGCCATCCAATGGCGCTGGTACACCACGCCGGAACCGGGTGAGCCTGGATCCGAAACGTGGCCGAACGACACAGACGCAATTCATCACGGTGGCGGTATGACCTGGATGACTGGAACCTATGACCCTGCAATGAACTTGCTCTACTGGGGCATTGGAAATCCCAACCCGGTATTGGCTGGAGAGGGGCGGCCAGGCGACAACCTCTACACGTGCTCCATCGTGGCGCTGAATGCAGATACGGGAAAACTCGCCTGGTACTTTCAGCCTTCTCCACATGACGTCCACGATTGGGATGCCGTGCAAACTCCTGTTTTGTTCGACGCGGACTTCAAGGGCAAGAAACGCAAGTTGCTTGCGCAAGCGAGCCGCAACGGATTTTTCTTTGTGCTCGACCGGACAAACGGCGAGCACTTGCTCACTGCGCCGTTCATTGATCAGACGTGGTCGTCCGGCGTCGATTCGCGTGGCCGGCCAATCGCCAAGCCGGAAGCAACGCCAAGTCCGGATGGCGCGCTGGTGGAGCCCGGTTCAGATGGATCGACCAATTGGATGGCGCCGAGTTTTGATCCGCAAACGGGACTGTTCTACGTAAACGCGCGGAGAATTTTCAGCATTTATTACAACACCGTAACCGGCAAAGCCGAAGGATGGGGCGGCCGCGACAGGATTCTGTGGGCAAACTCCACTCTACGCGCACTCGACTACCGCACCGGAAAAGTTGTGTGGAATCACGAACTCGGTGAGGGCGAAAGCATTGCCGGGATCCTCACCACTGCCGGGCATTTGCTGTTCAGCGCAGACAATGCCGGCAATCTGCTCGCGCTCGATCCTACAAACGGACAGACACTCTGGCACTTGAACATGGGAGGCGAGTTGCTCGCGTCGCCGATGACGTACGAACTGGACGGTCGGCAATACGTGCTCGTGCCGGTGCAGGACGTGCTCTACGCGTTCGCTTTGCCAGAAAGTGCCACAAGCAAGCGCGAAGCTACAACCAATACCGGCGCCGTGCAAAAAAATGCAATTCATTGATGGCATTCCCGTGTGGGGTAACCCGGAACAGGGCGCTGTCTCGCAGATCAAAACGTGCGCGCGTAGTGCGGACAAAGTGGCGTTGATGGCGGATCATCACAAAGGCTATGCGGTTCCCATCGGCGGTGTTGTGGCATACAAGGACGCCATCAGCCCCTCTGGCGTTGGCTACGATATCGCTTGCGGCAATAAAGCTGTCCTCGTAAACATGCCGGGTGAGAAACTGCGCGCAAATATCCAACGCATTATGGACGACGTGTGGAACACGGTCAGCTTTGGCGTGGGCCGCAGAAACAACGAACGCGTGGAACATGCGCTGTTCGAGGGCGATGCGTGGAAGACGCAACCCGCTGCGCCGCTCAAGGAGATGGCTCGCCAGCAGCTCGGTACAGTAGGTTCCGGAAATCATTACGTCGATCTCTTCACTGACGAACAAGACCGCGTGTGGATTGGCGTACACTTTGGTTCCCGTGGACTGGGCCACAAAATCGCAACGTGGTTCCTGCAGAAAGCTGGCGCGAAAGATGGCATGGACGTCGCGCCATGCGTGATACGGACTTCGACTGATCTTGGCGCGCAGTACATCGAATGCATGCATCTTGCGGGAGCGTACGCCTACGCGGGGCGCGACTGGGTCTGTCAACGCGTGGCGCGAATTCTTGGCGCAGAGATCGTCAAAGAGGTGCACAACCACCACAATTTCGCGTGGCGCGAAACGCATCAGGGCGAGGAGCTTTGGGTCGTGCGGAAAGGCGCAACGCCCGCGTTCCCCGGGCAAAAGGGGTTTGTCGGCGGAACGATGGGCGAAACATCTGTAATTCTTGAAGGCGTGGAGAATGAATCCGCAAAGCATTCGCTTTACAGCACCGTTCACGGTGCGGGGCACGTAATGGGACGCATGGAAGCCAAAGGCAAAGTAGATCGCAAGACCGGACAGGTTGTGCGGCCGGGGAAAGTCTCAACGGAAATGATGCAAGAGTGGGTAAGCCGCGCTGGCGTGGAATTGCGGGGCGCAGGGCTCGATGAGTCGCCACACTGTTACAAGCGTCTGGATGAAGTGCTCAGCGAGCACGGCGACAGTGTTCGCATTTTGCACAGGCTCACGCCAGTTGGTGTGGCGATGGCAGGCGCAAACGAATTTGATCCATACAAAGATTGAATTGCCACACTCGGCTGAACCTCGTCGAGCAACATTTTGGATTTGCTATGCAGCGTCTTCGTCGGGCTCGACCGTCAACTTCCCCTTGGTCTTCTTTGCCATCAGATAAGAGCGGATAAACGGATCGAGATCGCCATCCAGGACGCGGTCCACATCTCCAACTTCGAATTTCGTGCGATGGTCCTTGATCAACCGGTAGGGCTGCATCACGTAAGAACGGATCTGGCTCCCGAACGAAATGTCCAATTTCGTTTCGTCCAGCTTGTCTGTTTCTTCCTGACGTTTTTTGATTTCCAAATCATAAAGCTTTGAGCGCAACATTTTCATCGCCATTTCGCGGTTTTTGCCCTGGCTGCGCTGCGCCTGGCACGCAACGACCACGCCCGTCGGAAGATGGGTGATGCGAACGGCAGTTTCCACTTTATTGACATTCTGGCCGCCCTTACCGCCTGCGCGATAAGTATCAACTTTCAATTCGTCTGGCTTGATGTTGATCTCGATGCGGTCATCCACTTCTGGAATCACAAACACGGACGCAAACGAAGTGTGCCGCCGTGCGGCCTGATCAAAGGGCGAAATGCGAACCAGACGATGAACACCAGTTTCTCCCGCAAGCATGCCGTAAGCGTTCTCGCCGGAAAACTGAATGGTGGCATTTTTGATTCCGGCTTCTTCGCCTTCGGTTTCGTCCAGTACCACCGCTTCCAGGCCTTTGCGCTCCGCCCAGCGCAAATACATGCGGAACAGAATGGACGCCCAATCCTGTGATTCTGTCCCCCCGGCACCGGGCTTGATGGTCATGATGGCGTTCAAATGATCGGACTCTCCGGAAAGCAACGTACGAGTTTCAAGTTCGGAGATGTATGTTTCCGCGCTTGCGAGTTCGCGATCCAGGTCTTTCACCAAATCTTCACGCTGCTGTGCGTCGGTCTCTTCCTGCGCCAGGTTGATATACGTTTCTATGTCGCCGACCACCGCATCCAGCTTTGCCTCGGCGGAAATCTGGTCGTCGGCACGTTTCCGTTCACGGAGCACACCTTGGGCTTTCTCCTGGTCGTTCCAGAAATCCGGCTGAGATATTTTTGCTTCGAGGGATTTCAGTTCTTCACGGAAATGCGGAGCGTCAAAGATAACTCCGCACAAGCGAGATGCGTTGCTTTAGACCTTCATAGCGATACTGTAAATCTTCAAGAATCATGTTCTCTTCCAAAAAGTTTGTAGTAGCAGAATAACCGAAATGAGCACGCACATCCAGGCGAACCAGTCTCCGAAACGCGTATAAAGTGTTGTGTCCGTGCGGAAATTGTAGGGCAGATCCACCGCCCCGCGCACATTCCACGGAATTGTTTCATATATTCTTCCGTAAGGATCGATAGCGGCCGTGATACCGCTGTTGGTAACTCGCAGAAGCCATCTGCGATTCTCCACGGCGCGCACGCGCGCCATTCGCAGATGCTGCTCCGCTGCTGCCGATTTTCCGAACCAACCGTCATTCGAAATGTTGATGAAGAGATTTGCGCCCTTAGCGGCAAACTCACGGACCTCTCCCGGATAAATTGCTTCGTAGCAGATGAAAACGCCGAATTTGTAATTGTTCGGGAAGGTGCCGACCGCCGCGACACTTCCTTTGTGAAAGCCGCCGACTTCGCTCGAGACGCTCTGCACGACGCGGTGAATCAGCGGAAACGGTTCATATTCTCCGAAGGGAACCAAATGTCTCTTGTCGTACACGAAAGCCTTTTGTCCTTGCGGATCGACCAGTACGGCGCTGTTATATGGCGCTTGTGCTATGCGCCCCGAAGGCAGCTGCTCCGTCTTCCATTCCACCACTCCGGCAAGGAACGGATGCCCCGAGCGAATCGCAAGGCTCGAAGCCCGCTTCGAAAATTGGTTGTCTTGCCACGAAAACGGTGCCGGGGCTTCCGGCCAGACAATCAGATCGGGTTGGTGAACCGAGGGCTCAAGGCTCAGTTGATCCAGCTCGTCCATGTCCTCTTTGTGAAGTTCGAACCAGTTGGGCGGATACGAATCCGTTTCGGGAAAATTTGGCTGCACCGCGCGAGCGAAATGGCCGGTTTTTGCTTCCGGGACGAATCTTCCACCCGCCAATGTCACTCCAAAAATTATCGCCAGCGATGCCGCGATGATGCCCAGTCGTTTCTTTAGGCTGACTCCTCTTGCCGCATCCGCCCAGGCAAGCAGCGCGTTGAACGACGCCACCAGAAACGACAAGCCATAAATTCCCGTGAGCGTGGTTGTTTGTGCCAACGCGGCATTCACCGCCGCCGAATAGCCCAACAGGTTCCAGGGGAAGCTGATTTCCGGTAAGTGCGCACGGGCGAACTCCGATGTTACCCACACGAACGGAGCAGCAATGCACGCCAACAGGACGCTTCGGCGAGAGATGCGGTTTACAGTCCAGCTAAAACCACCGGTAAGAATTCCCCACGTCATCGCAATCAACATCAGAATGCCCCAACCGCCGAGCCGCGACATTCCGCCATGCACCGCCAGAACTTCAGCAATCCACGGAACTGATGCAAACACGAACGCAATTGCGTGAACGAAGCCACAGAAAAACGCCACACCCGGCTTCGAGCCGAAAAGCATCATCAGTAAGAGCCCGATGCTGATCCACGCGTACACCGGGAAATAGAGCCACGTGAACGACAGCGCGAGTCCCGCGCCAGTAATGGCGGAAACGATCAGGCGGAATACCGGGGAAAAATTCTTTTGCGGGTCAGAATGCAGCCAAGCCAGCCAACGGGACGACGGCATCAGTGCTTGATAATCGCTTTGAAGCCTGCCGTCTCCAGGCCCTTTTTCGCGGTCTGCATGGCTTTCTGGTCCGTATACGGGCCGACTTGGACGCGGTAATACTTGTCACCTTGCGGCGTTTGCACGAATGCTGGAAACTTCTTTCTGCGAAGATCATTCGCAACCGCGATCGCTTCGGATTCCACTCGAAGCGCCGCGACTTGCAGAAGGTACGAGCCGCGCGGAATACCCTGTGCGGACACAACCGAACGACCTGCCGGCGGAACAGTTCCTTTTGCGCTCGTCACCATCGCTTTCGGTTGCGCTGAGGTAGACGCAGCGGGTGCCGCCTTCAAATGATCATTCGAGGATTTCTTGTCTCCCGCCCGGTAAAACTCCCATTCCGAACTTGGCGGTGTGGCGTTCACGTCGGTAGCGGGATCAGATGTGCCGGGTGTGCTCACCGGGCTTTTGGACTGCCGCGGCACGGGATCGGCCTTTATCGGCAATGCGGAGTCTGGGCCGTGCGTCGTCGCAGCTCGCACCTGCGCGTCCAGCTGATTGCGTCCCATGACGTAACCAAGCGTAAAAAACACCCCGGAGAACAGCAGCATCAGAAAAAATAGTCCGATGACGTGCCGACCCTCCAGGACGCGTTCCCCCGCGCTGGATCTCCTGCTAGAAGCCATTGCTTACTTTTTTGCTCCCCCCAAACTGTCGACCCAACTATTAATAATATCTATGGGCAGTGGAAACACAATCGTTGTGTTCTTCTCGACACCTATCTCGGTCAAAGTCTGCAAATAACGTAACTGGATTGCGGACTTCTGTGTCTCAAGCACTTTGGCGGCGTCAGCAAGCTTTTGTGAGGCTTCAAATTCGCCGTCGGCGTGAATCACCTTCGCGCGGCGCTCACGTTCCGCCTCAGCCTGGCGCGCAATTGCGCGCTGCATCTGCTCAGGTATATCCACTTGCTTTACTTCCACTTTCGTCACCTTGATACCCCACGCTTCGGTATCTTGATCGAGAATGATCTGCAATTTCCCGTTCACTTTGTCGCGCTGCGAAAGAATTTCGTCCAGGTCAAATTGCCCCACGACGCTGCGGAGCGTCGTCTGTGCGAGTTGCGAAGTGGCGTATTGAAAATTCGTCACCTGGGACAGCGCCAGATTGGCATCCACCACACGGAAGTAACATACGGCGTTTACTTTAACCGATACGTTGTCGTGCGTGATGATGTCCTGCGGTGGAACGTCCAGTGTTTCCAGTCGCAGACTTATGCGATATAGCGTTTCGATCGGCCAAAAGACAAAGTTCACGCCGCCCGTTTTCGCCTGTGGCAACAAGCGTCCAAGCCGCAGCACGACTCCGCGTTCCCATTCCTTAATTACATAAATCGAATTTTTCACCCAGATTAGCGCCACCAGAACTATGAACGCGATTCCCAGCAAGCCAATGTTCATCACAATCCTCCCGCCTTCTCTGATCCTGTCATCTCGAAATCTTCGCCGCGCTCTGGGTCTTTGCGGGCTCGACGTACAACTTCAGCCCCTCAATCCTCCGCACGCGTACCGCTTCCCCCGCTGCAACATCTTCGTTTGTGATCGCGCGCCACGTCTCGCCATGGATGCGAATCATTCCTTCGATTCCACTCTTGAGTCCGTTCGTAGCGATTCCCTGTTCGCCCAACATCTCTTCCGCTCCCGCCGCCTGTTTCCACTTGCGTGAACGCAACACCAGCCTCATCAGGAATACGCTCAGCGCAGCGAACGGCAGAGTCACCGCTACCGCCATGCCGAGGCTCACGCCTCCTGACGTCAGCGGCGATCTGATCAGAAAAATCGCGCCAAAAATCATCGCAATCGCCCCACCCGCCAGTAAAATTCCGTGACTCGTATACTTCGCCTCCAGCACGAAGAGCGTCACCGCAATCAAGATCAACAATACTCCCGCCACATTCACCGGTAACAAGTGCATCGCGTAGAGCGCCAGCACTGCACAGATTCCGCCCACCACACCGGGCACTACGGCGCCTGGATGCGTAAACTCTGCGTAGAGTCCCAGTGTGCCCAAGAGAAGCAGCAGAAAGAACATGTCCGGCTCAACGATCCGCGCCAGAAATTTCTGCCGAGCCGACAATTCAAACGCCGCACGTTGATAATTCGTCAGCGAAAGCGTGGTCTTCGTCCCGTCGAACCTCGTCACCGTTTTCCCATTCAAGTTGCGCAGCAATTCTTCTGGCGTCGCTGCGACATAATCGATCAGCTTGCCCTCCAGCGACTCTTTTTCGGTGAAAGCGCGAGCATCGGTCACCGCCGTTTCCGCTAGCGTTGCGTTTCGTCCGCGCTTTTCGGAGTAGCTGCGCAAAAAGGCCATGGCGTCATTCATGATTTTCTTGCGTAGTGTTTCATCCACGCCAATCGTGAAGCCACCAATTGCAATAATCGGAGAAGCTGCTCCGGTCCGCGTTCCCGGCGCCATTGCTGCCACATCAGCGCTCAGCAAAATGAAGAATCCGGCGGACGCTCCACGCGCGCCAGTCGGCGCGACATACACAGCGACAGGCACGGGCGAACCTAAAATGTGCTGAATCATGTCTTTCATCGAATCACTCAAGCCACCAGGGGTGTCCATAGTGATCAGCACCAGTGCCGCGTTTCGCCGCGCAGCCTCGGCGAGCCCCTCATCAACATACGTCGCGAGGACTGGTTCAACTTCGCCGTCCAGACTCAAATCCATCACTAACGGTCGTACGGCGTGTTCGTCATTCGCGCCCAGCGGAACGGCGCACAACAACAGAAATACCAATGCGGTAACCGCGGAACCAATTTCGTACGATAACCGCCGCGCAAATACGTTCAGCCTCATGGCGTTGTGGCTTGCGTCTTGCCGTTCTGCAAGTGCTCCTGCAGCTGACGCGCTTCCGCATAATTTGGTGCAAGCTTCAGGGCGCGCGCCAACTCGGTCTTCGCGAGTTCAGGCTTCTTTTGCTCAAGATAAATTCGCGCCAATGTCGTACGGTCCACCGCCGAGTCACGCTGCTCAAGTGCAGCTTGCAACTCTTGGATTGCCTCCACGCGCTTGTTCTTGCGCCGGAATACTTCGGCCATTCCTCGGTGTGCGGAAGCGTCGTGCGGGGCGACGGTAAGCGCAGCACGGAATGCCGCCTCCGCGGAATCCACCCTTCCGGCCACCAACTCTTGTCTGCCCTTGCGGACAAGCGAAGATGACGAAGCAGCCCCTGTCGATGTCGCGACACTGCCGTTCGAGGATTCTCGCGAAGCAACTTCCAATTGCAGCGTCGCCGTATCCAACTCGGTGGTCAGGCGCTGCAGCTTCGCAAATGTTTCGGGCTTCACCGCTGGCAACGCGTTCGGACCCAGTGCCTCCGCCGTGGCACTACGTTCTTCATTCGCCTCGGAACGATTTCCGGTCTTCTCGAGCGCGTAGATCAACAGCGCGCGGTCTTCGGGATTGTCTGGCTCGCGATCCGAAGCCTCACGAAAATATTTTGCGGCCGTTGTCGCATCATTTCCGCGCAGATACAGCAATCCTAGATTGAACGGATAATCGTCCTCATCCGGATCGAGATCCAATGCGCGCAATAGGCTGGAAGCTGCGCCTGTCGTGTTGCCGCGCCGGGCTTGCGCCAGCGCAAGGTCGTTCAGTATCTCCGGCAACTCGGCGCCGGCCACCAGATGTTTTTTTAGTCGATCCTGTAACCCAAGAAAAACCTCTTCAGCCTTGTCTGGTTGGTTCATGAGCAGCCGGCATACTCCGGTTGTAAAGATAGCTTCGGTGGCACGCGCATGGCTGGCGGGCACGCGCGCAAGCCAGGGGAGCGCAGATTCACAATCGCGCTTGGAAAAATACGCCTGCCCCAGCGCGAATGCAGGCTCTGGCCAATCCGGTTCCAGCCGGGCCGATTCCCGTAATTCACGCAGTCGTCCGTCATCATCATTCGCAAGCAACCCGCGAATGTAGTGTTCGAACGCATCCAACCGCAGCGGACGCTGTAATTTCGAAAATTCAGCCACGTTCAACGGAAACCCCTTGTCATTCGCGGCAAGCAATTTCCAAACGAGGCGCGTGTGCAATTCCATTAATCCTTCGAGTTGCCCGCTTTCGCGAATCGGCGTGGAAAGCATCGTGGGACTCACTCGCAAGACACGCGTTTCCACGGTCAGTGCCTTGCCATCCGAATTGAATTTTCCAAACACTACGAAGTCCGCGTCCAGGTCCGCGCCAATTCGCAACATGGTTGCGTGGCTGAATCGCGCCGTTGGCGGCAATCCGTAGCGGTCCAATTCCGACGTTCGGCCCACGTGCGTGTAAACTTGCTGGCCCGCGGCCGACAATCTCTGAATCGTCAACTCTTCCAATCCTTCGCAAAGCCAATCGAGCCGTGGGCTCGTCCCATCGTTCTCAAACGGAAATACCAGAAAGATTCCTTGCGAGGTGGGCGCGATTGCTGGATGAACAGAGGCCTGCTGTTGTCCGGCCGAGACAATTCTGCAACCAAGCAAGCAGGCGGCCAGACACACTATCGTTGCGTAGATCCTTTTCATTCCGTGAATTGTAGCAGAGCGCGAATCTGTGCCGAGCGGAGGCGCTAACCTTCGCTTAGTGCAACGTGGGATCGGTAGCCTTCGGAGCAAGAATCTCCTGCGTTTCCGAAAGTTTCAGCATTGCCGAAAAGGAAGGGTCGGACTTTACTTCATTCAAGGACGCAAATCCCTCTTCCTTGGCTTTGCGCAGATAGATCAGGCTGCGCTCAAAGTTGCCGGCTTCGGCAAACGATTTTGCAAGCAGGAAGTAAAATCGCCCGCGGTCGCTTACAGAACGGTCCTGCAACACCGATCCCGCCCGCGACGAACTGTGCTCGAATAGCTGCGGATCAAGCGCCAGCGCTTGCCGGAACGCCCCGATCGACTCCTCGTATTTCTTCTCTCCGAAGTAGGCGTATCCCAGGTTGCTGTAAAGCACGGCCATGTCGTTGCGCAGCTTAATCGCGCGCTGATAGGCGCGGATTGCCTTGCCAAATTTTTTGCGTTGGTACCAGATCGTTCCAATGTTGTTCTGCGCGTCGGCGTACTTCGGATTCACCTTCACCGCCTGCTGGTAAAACTTAAGTGCGCTCGACAACTCCGACTGCTGGTGTAGCGCGATTCCGAGTTTATTCCAGTAGATCGCGTTGCGCGGATTCTCGTTCACCAGTCTCTTGTACGAGAACGCGGCTTCGCGATAGTCCTTCCGCGCCATCATGATATCGGCCAGCTCCTCTTGTGTGAGCTGCTTCTGTCCCGCAGGCAAGGCCGGGGCGGTTACCTGCACAGGCGTTTGCCCTGGCGCCACATAATTAGAAGCGGCGGCTGTGTCGTCAGTCGTTTGTCCTGCTGAGGGAATGCTGAGGCTTACGAGGAGCAGTGCTGCTGGAACCGCCATCCCATAGTGCGTCATGGCGACTCTCCCTTCTCCGGCGGTTTTTGCTTGTCGGAGTCCTTCTTCTTACCCCCAAAGATACCAAAAACCTTCTGTAAAGGGTTCTTTTTCTTTTGCGGAGCGGCTTCGGTCTCAGTCGGAAGCGGCTTGCCATCAGGGCCCATCGCGGGAGGCTCAGCGTTAGCCGAAGGAAACGTTCCAGTTTTCAGCGGCTCAGCCGGCGGCTTTGGCGACCCGCCACCAAAAATGTGCGATAGAAAGGACCCGGTCGAGGAAACGAATCCGTGTCCGCCGTGCAGTTCGCAAAGCTGCGTCGGCGCCGATCCCGCGACGTACACTTCTGATCGCGTCGCTGGACAACTCGGAGTCGCCAATTCCGAGGTCTCCGGATCGATCATTACGGACTGCACGCCATCTGGCGCATCAAAGTCTTTCACCGCTTTGTAGCCAGGAAGCGTGGTGGCCTTCTTCATGAATTCCGCCCAGATCGGCGCAGCCGTTGCGCCACCGGCGAGTCCGAGGTCCCGATTATCGTCAAATCCAATCCAAATCACCGTCACCAGGTTTGACGTGAATCCCGCAAACCAGCCGTCTCGAGAAGTTCCCGTCTTCCCGGCTGCCGGCAAGGTGAATCCCTTCGCACGCACTGTGGCACCGGTGCCTTTATTCAGCACATCTTTCAGCAGGTTCGTGACCAGGTAGGCCACACGCGGATCGAGCACTGGATGCGTTTCCGGCGCAGGCCTTTCCAGTACGGCTCCGTTGGAGCTCACCATCTCCCGCAGGAATTGCGGCTCTGCGCGTACGCCTCCCTGTCCGAATGCGGTGTAGCCCGCCGCTACATCGACAGGTGTCATCTCATACGCGCCCAGCGCCACGGCCGGAGTTGCTCGAATATTATTTCCAAGACCCATCTGCCGCGCGATTTGCACCACGCGACCATATCCGATCATTTCTGCGACCTTCACCGTCGCCACGTTCAGCGAATTTGTCAGTGCGTCGCGGACGGTGACATGCCCCATGAATTTCTCGCCGTAATTATTCGGCGTGTATTCCTGCCCATCGAACTCGAACGTTGTCGGTTCGTCGTCCACCGGCGTCGCAGGCGTTATGATCGGCTGCACCCCGTCCACGGCGTTATCGAATGCTGCCGCGTATACGAACGGCTTGAACACCGAACCCGGTTGCCGGTGCGCGATCGCGTGATTTAATTGGCTCTGTCCATAATCACGGCCGCCGATTAGCGCTTTAATTTCACCGGTGCGCGGATCGAGCGACACTAGCGCTACCTGCACCTGCGGAATCGGATCGGTATTCCCTTTTTTCGCCTTCTCCTTCTTCCACTTCGCGTACTTTTTCTCCAGCAGCGCGTCCACATTTTTTACGCCGCTCTCTACCGCAGTTGCAGCGGCGCGTTGCAATGCAGGGTCTAGCGTGGTGTATACGCGAAAGTTCTGGCTGAGCAGATCGTTCTCCGAATATTTGTCCAGCAGGTGATCCTTCACCATGTCCACGAAATAAGGCGCTTCACTGGACGTCGCGGAGGTACGCACAATTTTCAACGGCTCGCGTTTTGCGTCCTGCGCGTCCGCTTCGTTGATGTATTTGTTCTCCACCATCTGCGGCAGCACACGGTCGCGCGATTGCAACCCGCGCTCCGGACGCCGGTCGGCGGAGGAGTAGTAATTGGGTGCACGGATAATTCCCGCGAGAAACGCACATTCGCCCAACGACAGTTGCCGGAGGTCCTTTCCAAAATAGACCACGCTAGCTTGCGCAAATCCTCGAACACCAAAACTTCCGCGATTTCCCAGGTACACTTCGTTCGCGTACATCTCAAAAATCCGCTGCTTCGAAAAGCGCTGTTCCAGCTCAAAGCTCAGCATCGCTTCGGCGATCTTTCGCCGCCAGTTGCGATCCGTGCTCAAGAAGAACGTCCGCGCCACCTGCATGGTAATCGTGCTCGCCCCTTGCAAGTGCGAACTGTGCCGCAGGTCCGCCCAGGCTGCGCCAAAAATGCGGATAAAGTCGAAACCCGGATGCTCGAAGAATCGCTTGTCTTCCGCGGACAGAATCGCGTTCACCAAGTTCGGTGGCAAGTCGTCATAGCGAACCGCGCGCCGCTTCTCTCTGGCACTGTCAAACAAGTTGGTGATGAGCTCCGGTTCGATTTCAGCCGACACTAGTTCGGACCCTCCGCCTAGCGGGCGGATCGAGCGGACTGTCTTTCCGCGAAACTGAACTTCCAGCGCGTTGCTCGCCGCAAAATAGGACAGCTTCGAAGGCCGGATGTATACCACTCCATCCTTGGCGATGTATTGTCCGAGCGAGGCGTCATCGGCTTCCGGACGGTAGCCGACTCTCTGCAAATACGTCGTTAAATCATCGGGACTCAAGACCTCTCCAGGCGAAATCTGCGCTGGAGCTGAAAAAATCTGAGTTGTGTTCTGTAGAATATGTCCCGAAAGGCGGGCATCGATCATGCGCCCGTACTTCACGTAGTAATATCCAAAGACGCTTGCCGCAATGACAACACAGCCAAAGACAACACCGAGCAAAGTTAGTCCGTACCTGGACGTCCAGAACCCTCTTTGTATGCGGATACGCAAGGCTTCTCCAACGGGCTGAACTTATATTCTCTCTTACTGTTCCATTCTAGGAAAGGCGCAGTTTCCTCAGCGAAGAAGAGCAAAACCACGACTCCATTAGGTGAGCGACTTGTTTTCGCTCGATGGCGTGAAATGCAGATCCACGTGATACATAAGAATGTCTACCGGGACGGTGTAATCCACCAGGATCGTTACCTTTGACATGCTCGCCGTTATTTTTATGTCTTCGCGCTTGGCCGGTATTTCCAAATCCTGAATGGTCCTGAAGACCGCCTCGCGAATCTGCTCTTCCGTTTGGCGATTCACCACCGCAAAGCGAGCGATTTCCTGTATTTTGTCCGCCAATTGGTATTCCGCGGAGTACGGCGGGACTACCTTCCATGCGGCAATGATCCCAATCACTAAAATCGCGGTAACAATGATTGCCTTTAGCTTACCTTCTCCCCGCTGTGCTCGTTGTCCGCGCGTGTGTTTTTGAGTCGGAGACAATTGTCCGCTCCTGCTGTGCTTTTTCACTGATTGGTTCTACATGCCGAAGTTAGCACCGCGACCCTTACCTGTCGATACTTCCGGCGGGCAGGTGTTTCTTGGGGCTAACCCCGTCTTCTGGACAGTTCCCCAATCGAGCTCCCGCGGTGAGCCTAGTAGGCTCGCGCAAAGATCGCTCGTTCCCTGGCGTCCGTGCCGCAATACACACATTTCCCACTCGCCGGGGACTCGCCGTTCCCCAGCACGTCCGTTGGATCGACAGGAATGCACCGCATCGTCGCCCGCGTCTCTTCCTTGATCTTCTCTTCGCAATCTCCGCTTCCGCACCATCCCGCAAACGCAAATCCTGTCTCTACCGCTTTTTTGAATTCATCGTAGGTCGCAGTTGCGTGCGTGTTCAAACGCCGGAACGCCATTGCCTTGTCATACATGGACTGGTGAATTTCGCCGAGCAATTTCTCGATGGTCACTGGCAAATCCGCAAGCGGCGCGGAAATCTTTCCTTCCCTTCCCGGACGGTCCCGCCGCGCCACCACCGCCGCCTGCTTTGCAACATCCTTCGGTCCTAATTCCACTCGCACGGGTACGCCACGCATCTCCCAATCATTGAATTTCCAGCCCGGGCTCTGCCCTTCTCGCTCATCCAATGTCACACGAATCTTCGCCTTCGCAAGTTGCGCCTTCACCTCCTTCGCTGCGCCAAGCACCACCGCCTTCTCTTCGTCATTCTTGAAGATCGGCACGATCACCACTTGATACGGTGCAAGCTTCGGCGGCAGCACCAGTCCCTGATCATCGCCATGCACCATAATGATTGCGCCGATAAAGCGCGTCGAAAGTCCCCACGACGTGGTCCAGCAATGCTGTTGCACGCCGGTGTGGTCCAGATACTTCACTTCAAATGCCTGTGCGAAGTTCTGTCCCAGAAAATGTGACGTTCCGGCCTGCAGCGCCTTCCCGTCCCCCATCATCGCTTCAATCGCATACGTCAGGTCTGCTCCGGCGAATTTCTCCGCGTCGGACTTCGCTCCAGGAATTACTGGAATCGCCGCATCGTTCACCGCGAAATCCGTGTAGATATCCAGCATCTGCCGGGTCTCTTCCATCGCTTCCTGCTGCGTCGCGTGCGCGGTATGCCCTTCCTGCCAGTAAAATTCCAGCGTGCGTAAAAATAATTTCGTCCGCAGCTCCCACCGCACCACGGAGTTCCACTGGTTCATCAACACCGGCAAATCCCGGTAAGACTGAATCCATTTCGACCACATGTGGCCGATAATCGTCTCCGAGGTTGGCCGCAAGATCAGCGGTTCGGCCAATTCCTCGCCGCCTCCTATCGTCACTACCGCGAGCTCCGGTGAAAATCCCTCGACGTGGTGTTTTTCCTTCTCAATAAAACTCTTTGGAATTAACAGTGGAAACGCCACATTCTGGTGCCCGGTCGCCTTAAATCTGCCATCTAGCGCCTGCTGAATGTTCTCCCACAGCGCCCAACCATAGGGCCGCACAATCATGCAGCCTCGCACCGGCGCGTAGTCCGCCAGTTGCGCCTTCAACACCAGTTGGTTGTACCACTCGGAAAAATCCTGTGCTCGTGTAGGAAGTTTTTCTTCTGCCATGCGGCGCTCTATCGTTCCTCAGCAAAAAGAATTTGTATCTTCGAACAAAAAAGCGTAACGGACACGCCGCGGAGTGTCAACGAACGCCCTGCGCGCTCCCTTGGGCCCGCGCTGCTTTGAATTCCGCCGCCGTCAAGGTAGCATCCTTCGCCAAGGCATACGCGTGACCGACCAGCAAACGAAAACTTCCTCTTCAACCAGCCCCATCCGCACCATCGGTTTCCTTCCTCTGTTGGCGATTTTCTATGGCTACACCGCTGGAGGGCCCTTCGGCTACGAAGATATTTTCTCGCAGTCCGGACCGGGCATGGCTCTGGTGTTCCTCACCTTCGTGCCGTTCTTCTGGAGCATCCCAATGTCGTTCGCTTCCGCCGAGCTCAACAGCATTCTCCCAGTCCAGGGTGGCTTCTATCGCTGGACCCGCGCCGCGTTCGGCGACTTCTGGGGATTCCAATGCGGTTGGTGGAACTGGACGGGCACATTTCTACTGAACAGCCTCTACGGCGTGCTGGTCATGGATTATCTCGTGCACTACTTTCCTGGACTCACGGGAAATGCAAAGTGGGCCGGCGCTTGTCTTGTGCTCTGCTTCCTTTCCTATCTCAATATCCGAGGCATCCAGGTCTCTGGCTGGCTCTCTGTCGCCATGCTGGTCGCTATCCTCATTCCCGTCGTTTGGCTTTGTGCTGTATCCCTCCTGCATTGGCATTACAACCCATTGCTCCCTTGGACTCCGCCCGGCAAACCATTCGGTTCAATCTTCGGCGTGGGGCTTGCTCTCGCTATGTGGAACTATGCAGGTTACGAGCAACTGTCCAGCGTCACTGCCGAAATGCGCGATCCGCAAAAAACTTTTCCGCGTATCCTGCTGTGGAACACGCCGATGAACGTCCTCACTTACATACTTCCGGCTTCGCTTGCCATCGCAGCACTCGGCAACTGGCGGGATTGGCAAACTGGCTACATAGTCGAAGCCTCGCAAAGGATAGGCGGACCTGTGCTCGGCATCGCCATGCTGCTCGCCTCCATTATCGGCACAGCTTCCCTCTCAAACAGCACAATTCTGTACACCACTCGGATCCCCGCCGCCATGTCGCAGGATGGCTACCTCCCAGCCTGGATCGGCAAAATTCATCCACGTTACGGGACGCCAGCCCGTGCTATTGCCGTCTCTTTAATCGTGTATTGTCTGCTTGCGCGATTTCGGGTAGCCGATCTTGTCAACATTTATATCTGGGCGCGCATTGCCACTTCCATGCTCACTCTTTTGGCCGTCTGGGGCATGCGTAGCAAACTCCCCAACGCTCATCGCGAATTTCGCGTCCCCGGAGGTTCTCTCGGCCTGGCCTGCGCCATCCTCTTTCCCGCCATCCTCTGTGGAGTGAAAATCTATTACAGTGAACCGTTCGTCTGGCGTTGGGCGCCATGGCTGCTAGCAACTGGCCCAATCGCCTTTGTGATTTTGCGCTGGGGCTTTGGCCTGAAGCCTAATCCAATCGGAGCAACTCAATGAAGTCATTCACTCGTCGGAATTTCCTGCAGCACGCTTCCGCAGTCGCCCTGTCGCCGGCACTAGCAAAGTCCGTGATCGGAATTTCCGATTGGCTCGGGCAAAGCGCCGGACCCAACGTTCGATTTTCTACCGAGCCCCGCGAGCGTATCGCTGTCGCATCCTACCCGTTCCGCGAATTTATCAGTGGCAAGCATGAGGACAAGTCCGTCACAGCTGCGAAAATGCCCCTCATCGACTTCGCGGCGCACATCTCGGCGAAGTTCGAGGTTCGAAAAATCGAACCTTGGAGCGAACACTTTCTTTCACTCGAACCTTCCTACCTCGATGAACTCCGCGTCGCTGCCGCCAAAGCAGGCAGTTCCTTCGCCAACATCGCCGCCGACGGGGACAACAGCCTCTATTCACCAGACTCCGCCGAACGCCAAGGTGCTATTCAGTTTGGAAAAACGTGGGTCGCCGCCGCGGCTCGCCTCGGCTCACCCAGCATTCGCATCAATATTGCCGCTTCAAAAGCTGCAAATGCAAAACCGGATCCCGCGCTCGTCGCTGAAGGACTCAAGTCCATAGCCGACCACGCTGCCTCCAAGAGTGTCGTAGTCCATCTCGAAAACGACAATCCCGTCAGCGAAGACCCCTTCTTCATAGTCAGCGTCATCGATCGCGTCAAAAGCCCCTGGCTTCACGCACTTCCCGATTTCGGCAATAGCCTCGCTGCTCTTCCCGCTGAAGATGCTTACCGCGGGCTCGACCAAATGTTCGCGCGTGCATACGCCATCTGTCATGTCAAGGAAACCATCACGACTCGTTCGAATACCGTGGCGCACGTGGATCTCGCCAGAAGTTTTTTACTGGCTGCGAAACACGGCTACAAAGGCAACTTTTCCATGGAATTTGATTCGGAAGGCGATCCTTATGAAGGGACTGGCAAACTTATCGCGGCAACAATTAAAAATCTCTCTTAGCTCTCAGACTATTGTGGCGGGTTTGCTAAACAGTTTTCTTCCAGTCATCGGGCGGAAATTCCAATCCCCAGAACTTTGCATCAGCTCGCAGGAATTCCACGCCAACTTCGCTCTTTCCTTGCGGCTTTTCCTGTACACGTACGACTCGGCATTCTTTGTCCCCCGCCACGGCCGAATTCCTCACAAATATGCGCGATCCCGCCTTGACCTTCATCGCCAGCGCAATCAAAGCTCCATGCGCGTTCACAACAAGGGTCACCGTTTCTTCGGTAATGGCCAAATCGCCCTGCGGTGTCCAACGCACGTGGATCGGCAACCGCAGCGCCACGCGCTGGCTGCGCCGCATTTCGATTCCGCTCGGTGCTTGCTCGTTCACAGGGGGATCGCTTTCTGTTGCGCAATTCATCATAGAACCGATGATCCCGTTCCAGTATCGGAAAATCCCTGATTTCTCGTTCCGCATCCGTCTAAGAACTATTTACAGGCTCTCTGCATCGCGCTACTTTCGACGTCCCGGCATGCGCCCTCCCCCAGCCCAAACTCATTGGGTAACCACAAAGGAGAGCTTCATGGCCACTGCAAGAAAAGCGAAAGACCGCAAACGTTCAAGCGGCGAACCCCAGCATCCGCTGCGCATTGTACCGCTGCACTCGGCTCCTCGCGCCGCCGCAACGGGATCTCCGCAGCTCACGTATCGGAATGGTCCGCTGCTGACCAATGTTCAGGTCTTCTCGATTTTCTGGGGCAAAGCCTGGCAGGACTCCACAAATTTGCCGTTCATGACTCACATGAACGATTTCTTCGATTTTATTGTCACCAGCAAACTCATGGACCAGCTCTCCGAATACGGCGTCCCCGGCAAATCCATCGGCCACGGCGCGCGCACCGGTTCGGCTGTTCTCACAAATTCCGAACCTGCCAAGACCGTCACCGACGCAGCCATCCAAAAACTGCTTCAATCCGAAATTGCCTCAGGTTCGCTCCCTGCGAACACTCCCGATTCTCTCTACTTCGTTTTCCTTCCTCCCGGTACACAGGTCAGCCAGGGCGGCGCCAAATCTTGTGACACTTTTTGCGGCTACCATGACGCCACAAGCGACAATATTTTTTATGCTGTTATGCCCTATCCCGGCTGCACAGGATGCGAAGGCGGCCTTGCGATCCCTGACGCGCTCACTTCCACTTCCTCGCACGAACTCTGCGAAGCCATCACCGATCCCATTCCCGGTACTGGCTGGTATGACGATGCGAACGGAGAAATCGGTGACATCTGCGCGTGGAAAACCAAGACTCTTGGCAGCTACGTCGTCCAGTTGGAATGGTCCAACGAAGCGGAAGCCTGCGTCTAGCAAGTTCGCCACAATCGTGTAATTAGTTGGACAAACGGCACCCTCTTAGCTCCGCTCCGCCCGGTGCGCCCTTGTTACGCTATTTCTGACTACCAGCACGTAAACACTTGGGACGCAGTGAGCAGCGGCGATTCTGCCGCGCCGGCTGATCGGAGCAACCTTTGCGCACATTCCTCTCACGATTCTTCCGCATTTTGTCGGGCCTTCTCGTTCCACTCGCGCTTTCCGCGAGCGCAATTTCGAGCCAATCCTCGCCGCCCGCTGCAGCGGTTGCTGCTGCCCCGAGCGTTCAACACAGCACCAAAGCGATCAACTATCGTCGCGCCGGCAGCACTCTAAGGATCAATTTTAGCGGTACACCTCTATTGCCAGCGGCTTCCGGCGAAGCCGAAGTGAAGAATAAGGGCAATCGCGTGGAAATCTCCGCAAAGTTCACGAATCTCGAAGACGCTACAAAATTCGGCCTGGAGTACCTTACTTACGTTCTGTGGGCCGTCTCCCCACAAGGTCGCGCCGAAAATCTCGGCGAACTCAGTCTCAAAAGCGGCAACGGTGAAGTAAAAGCCATCACTGACATGCAAACCTTCGGCATGATTGTCACCGCCGAGCCGTACTTCGCCGTTTCTCAGCCCGGCGATACCATCGTCCTTGAGAATGCTGGCGACTCCCCCGGCGAAAATATTGAAGCACGTTACGAACTTCTCGCGCGTGGCGTCTATTCCTCGTCCAACACCAAAATAGAAAATGCTATTTTCGGCATCGACCGGAAAACTCCTCTCGAACTCTTTCAAGCGCGGAACGCCGTTCGCATCGCGAGAAACGCGTCTGCCGAAAAGTATGCAGCCGCTTCCGAGACCAAAGCTCAACAGCAATTGCAGGCTGCGGAAGATGCCTATCGGCAAAAGCGTGACCGCAAACTCGTTGAAGCCGCCGCGCGCGATGCCACGCAAACCGCTGAAGAAGCTCGCGTGATCGCAGTCAAGGCCAGGTCGGAGGAAGAAGCACAGGCAAAAACCGCCGCAGACAAGCGCGCCGCAGAGGCACGCGAAGCGAAAGCTCGCGCTGACGCTGATTCTGAATCGAAACGCCGACAGGAAGCGGACCAAGCCCGCGCCCAGGCCGAAACTGCAAAAGCTGAAGCAGAGCGCCTCAAGCAGGAGGCCGAGAAGGCCGCGGCGGAGGCCGCAATAGCAAAAGAAGAAGCGGAGAAGGCCCGCGCCGCCGCGCTAGCCGAACAACAAGCCGCCATCCAGCAACGACAAGCAGCAGAAGCAGACGCGGAAAAGGCGCGCCAGGCCGCGGCCAAAGCCGAATCCGAAAAAGCAGATCTTCGCGCTCAACTTCTCGGTCAGCTTAATTCCATTTTGCAAACTCGCGACAGTGCCCGGGGACTCATCGTCAACATGTCCGATGTTCTCTTCGACACCGGCAGCTCCACGCTGAAATCTGGCGCTCGCGAAAAGCTCGCGAAAATTTCCGGCATTTTGCTCGCGCATCCCGGACTCACGCTCCAAATTGAAGGCCACACGGACAGCGTCGGCTCCGATGAGTTCAACCAGCAGCTCTCCGAACGCCGCGCCGACAGCGTCCGAGATTTTCTTGCGGAACAGGGGGTCTCGCCGTCTGCTATTTCCGCGCGCGGCTTTGGCAAGACGCAGCCCTTCGCGTCCAACGACACTTCCGAAGGCCGCCAGCGTAATCGCCGTGTCGAACTTGTCGTCAACGGCGACGCCATCGGCAAATCCGCGTCCAACGCGACTACCACTTCAACCCCTTAAAATTTTCAAGCTTTGCCGCTCGATTCGGCATCCGCGGCAGACTTCTCTTCGCACTTTTTGCAAACCAGCGCGGTGCCGATCCGCGACCGCCTGCCCTCGTCCGTCATCACCCACAATCTGTTCATCCAGGGCGGATTGTGCCGCACGTGCTGCGTGTGCCCACATTCCAAGTCCGCCACCCAATTACTTTGGTCGTCTTGGTGAAACCCGACAATCTTTCGCTCGTACACACTTGCCCTTTGCGGCGGATCGTTCGTCAACCCATTCATTCGATATTCTTACGGCAGTCCAAATGTAAACAGTGAAGAGCCCGCCGCCACAGCCACATATTGTTTCCCATCGATCGCGTACGTCATCGGCGATGAATATATTGAGGCTCCGCACTGGAAATGCCACAGCGCCTTACCGCTCGCCGCATCCAGCGCAATAAAATTCCCCTCCGCGTCCCCGGTGAACACGATTCCGCCTGCCGTCGACAAAACTCCCGACCATGTCGGCGAAGGATGTTTCCACTCCCACTTAATTTTCCCAGTGTCAGGATCAAGTGCCCTCAGCGCGCCATAGAACGGAGCGGCGTCGTCATTCGGAAAGTATGCCGAGCCATAATAGGCGTGTCCCGCGTCGTAAGGCTGCGGTGCCGTTGAGAACACGTCGCACTGCTCTCGCGCCGTCACATAAAACAATTTCGTCTGCGGGTCGTAGGTCGGCGACATCCAGTTCGTCGCTCCCGCAGCTCCCGGGCACACCTTGTTCCCCTCAAACGTCGGCAAGCCTTCCTTCGCGGGGACCGGCCGCCCGTTCGCATCCTTCTCCTTGGCCCACGAAACTTTCGCGTAGGATTCCGCCCGAATTAATTTCCCATTCGTCCGGTCAATCACATAAAAAAATCCGTTGCGGTTCGCCTGCAGAATCAGCTTTTTCCCGCCATCGTCAACCATCACCGGCACTTGCGTCGCATCGTAGTCATGTTCATCATGCTGCGTAAACTGAAAATGCCATTTTAATTTTCCGGTATCCGGATCGAGCGCCAACAGCGAATTCGAATACAAGTTATCTCCGGCGCGTCCTTCTCCGCGATTTGATGGCGAAGGATTTCCCGTGGTCCAAAATGTCGTGTTCGTCTCCGCGTCGTACGTTCCCGTAATCCACGCCGGCGATCCGCCAATTTTCCAAGATTCACCTTCCCAAGATTCATTCCCTGGTTCACCCGGCGCGGGAATCGTGTAGAACCTCCATCTCTTTTCCCCGGTATTTGCGTCGTACGCGTCAATGAATCCGCGAATTCCGTATTCGCCACCAGAAACTCCGACCAGTACCAGGTTCTTGATTACCAGCGGCGCCAGCGTGAAGCTGTATCCTTTCGTGTAGTCCACTGCTGACACATCCCACAGGACGTTCCCGGTTTTCGTGTCCAGCGCAATCACATGAGAATCGAGCGTCCCCATAAAAACTTTGTCGCCCAAAATCGCCAGACCGCGATTCACCCGACCGCAGCACGGACGAATATCTCCCGGCAACCCTCGCTGGTATTGCCAGATCGGCCGCCCAGTTCGCGCATCCAGCGCAAACGCACGATCGTCCTGTCCTGTCCCATACAGAATTCCATCCACCACCAGAGGCGTGGTTTCAAATTTTCCGGCCGCCATCGTCTGGTAAGCCCACTTTGGCACCAGTTTCCCGGCATTCGCCGCATCAATTTCGTGCAGAGTCGAATATCTCCGTCCCGTATAATCGCCGGAATACATCAGCCAGTTCTGCGGCTCTTTCCCCGCATTCAACAATCTCTCCGCCGTCACCTGCGCTCGTGTCGCGGCGGCAAATGCGAGCATCAAGCTCAAACAAAACGCCAGTCTGATTCTCACTTGACACCGCCCTGCCCGCCGCCAACCAGAAAAGCCAGCAAATCCTGCAAGTCTTTCTCGGGCAGCACTTTCTCGTCATAGGCTGGCATTAATGACTCCCGCGACTTCTGCAAGGACTTCAACGACGCCTTGTCCAACGAATGCACCTTCTCCCGCATATCCATAAATTGAATCGTGAAGCTATCCTCATTCAGCAATGTTCCCTGATACTTTGTCCCGTCATTCGTCACCACATTCACCGTCTCGTATTCCTCCGTGAACTCTTTCATCGCCTCAATGATTCCCTGTGCCAATCGCCTGCTCGGGTTCCTCAAGGACTCCGTTAGATACTCCGTCGACCGCGCCGTCCCTGCTCCCGTCAAATCTGGCCCCAGCCTTCCGCCTTTTCCTTTAAACATATGGCATGTCCCGCATGCCGCACTTCCGTAATACAGTTCGCGCCCATGTTTCGCGTCGCCACTCACCGTGCTGGTCTTCTTCTCCACGCTCCGGATGTATGTCACCACCTGCCACAGCTCTTCCTCGGTCATTCCGACGCCTTGCTGCGTCGCGCCATTCGGCGGCATCGCCGTTCCCGGCACTCCGTTGTTAATCGTGTTGAATATGTCCGCGTCAGAGTCGCCGTGCTTTTTTGGAGTTCGCGTCAAATCCGGTCCGCGTCCTCCTCCCCTTGCTCCCAGCCCATGGCAAAATGCGCAGTTCGCGCGAAACTCGAATTCCCCCAGCTTCGCCACTTTCGCGTCACCCGCATACGGATTCTTCGCTTGCGCCGCCCCCGCAGATGCCGTTACCAGGCACATCAGTATCACCACCGCAAAATCAAAAACAAAAAATAAGCGCGGTCGGACATTCATTCGTTGACTCCTTTGCGCAAACCGAAACCGAGGCAGGCACGCGTCACCTACATTCAGGACGCGATCATTTCGCGGGAAACTATAGCATCACGCGGAACACAATTGGCTTCTCATAAATTCTATGAGACACATCCGCATCTTCACTGCACAAATCGATTCAAATAAGGGAAGAGGATGACGACCGGCTTGCGCCAATCGAACTATTCCAGGCGGAAATCAGCGCAACGGCGGTGAGAAATCGGTAAGCACAAGAAACGTCGAATCCACTTTCTCGACAATTTTGCCATTGGCTTCGGACGCATTGCGCACCGATTGCCATTCCGGATCGTCACCGAACGCTTTCCAGTTCGCAGTAGCCGCCTCGCGGCTCGGGTGCGCGATAATGTACACCAGCGTGTTCGACTTCTGCGGTTCATCCATCGGCGTCCAATAGGCGATGTTCTTCATTCCGTGTTTTTCAAAAAGTTTCGTCGTATGCTCCCGAAATCGTTTCAGCAAATCCGGCAGCTTCCCTTCCAAGCAATGATAAACACGCAGTTCGTAAACGCTGTTCGCGTCCGCTGCCGGATCAAATATTTTCCCGGTTGACGAAAGCAAGCTGGTGGTCGGCATCAAAGCCGCCGCGGAAATAGATTGGATCAATGTGCGTCGTTTCATAGCTCCGCATCTTAACAAAAAATAGTGAATCCGTTGCAATATGGAAATGGGAGCTTAGAGTTCAAGCCGGGGGCGAGATGAGAGTCGTGATTTTCGGCGCTTCGGGAATGGTCGGCCAGGGCGCCCTGCAAGAGTGTTTACGCGATCCAGACGTGCGGCGTGTTGTCTCGGTCGTCCGAGCCGCAACCGGAAAGCAGCACGAAAAACTCCACGAGATCGTGCACCAGAATTTTCTCGATTTCACGGCAATCGAACACGAACTCACCGGACTAGACGCCTGCCTTTTCTGTCTCGGCGTGAGCTCGGCCGGAATATCCGAGGACGCCTACACACGAATCACCTACGGATTCACGATTGCCGCGGCGCAGACACTTCTCAAGCTCAATCCTGGGATGTCCTTTGTACACGTTTCCGGCTCCGGCGCCGACAGCAGCGAGCGTGGACGCGTAATGTGGGCTCGCGTGAAAGGCAAAACCGAGAACGCGCTGCTCGCCATGCCCTTTCGCTCGGCGTACATGTTTCGACCTGGCATCATTCAGCCACTCAATGGAATTAAATCTAAAACTCCCAGCTATCGTTGGATTTACAAGGCCGCCACACCCATCTTGGCTGCAGCCAGGCGTTTCTGGCCGCAGTTCGTTTCCACAACGGAAGAACTCGGACGCGCATTACTCGCAGCAGCCAAACGTGGAACCGGGAAGCAAGTCGTCGAGGCCAAAGAAATCAGGGTACTCTTGCAAACACTGTCCTAACCCATTCCCGCCGTGTATCCCACTAAAGTCCCTGCAGTCCGCCGCTCATCCCAAAGCTGGACTCGCAATGTGTCATCCTGGAACGCGTTCCCGCGCTGATTCCAGCTCTGCCATTCCTCTCACATCTTAACTTCCTGATTCGCAGAACCTTATTGTGCTCAGCCTTTGGCACCTGTCATGCATCCTCTATCCGCGTAGTCGCGGCGGCACCAAATTCTTTGCAGTTCGTAGCATGGAGAAACGCGCCCACGCGGCAAATTCGATTACGGAGCAACAAGTAGGAAGCGTCCAGAGAAAAGCGCACCACGCTCAATCTGCCACGCGAGAAGTTCGCAATCCTGCTAACAATCTTCAGCGAACCCACAATCCCCCAGTCAGAATCTCCCCAAAAAAGCGCCGCCGGATTTTAATCCGAGCGGCGCTCACACCTTTAAGACCAGTTTTCCCAGGTCGGCCGGGCACTTCGTCGCGTCTAGAACAGGTTCCAGAGGAACTGGTTGTAAACCTCGTGATGGTATTGCACCTCTGGCGCTTTCACGAACGTGCCCAGCGCTCGCGGGCAACGGTCAGCCGACGCTCGCTTCAGATCCGCGTAGCGACTTTTCACGTCGGCGCCAAGAAGCTTGGTGGACCAATCGGACTTCTCGAAATTTTCAATGGCCGTGTAGATGTTGTCCGGCAGGTAGCGCTCGGCCTGGCGTAGGTTCTTGATCGTTGACGTGCTGCCCTCGAGACCGCTCTTGAAAATCGAGTACATGACGAGATAGGGATTGGCGTCGGGTGCGACGGAGCGGACTTCCACGCGCATGCTGCGCTCGTTGCCGATGGGAATGCGGATCATGGATCCGCGATCAACAGCCGAGGCCTTGAGCTGATTGGGTGCCTCGAAGTGCGGATCAAGCCGCCGATAAGCGTTAACACTGGCGTTGAGGAGCAGACAGAGGTCGTTACCGTGGGTAAGAATCTTGTCCACGAAGGACCAGCCGAGCTTGCTGAGCTTTTCCTCACCCTTGGGATCCCAGAAAAGATTCTTGCCGTTCTTGCTCACGGAAACGTTGGTGTGCATGCCGCTGCCGTTCACTCCAACAACGGGCTTAGGAAGAAAGCTCGCGGTCAGCCCCATGTGCGTCGCCACTTGGCGACAGATCAATTTGTAGAGCTGAATTTGATCGGCAGCCGCCACGACTTCGCCGTAGCCATAGTTGATTTCGAACTGTGACGGCGCAACTTCCGGGTGATCTTTTTCGTTTTGAAATCCCATTGCGCGTTGAACTTCAGCAGTGGTATCGATGAAACCGCGAAGCAGATCGCCGGGAAGGGAGTGATAGTAGCCCCCAGTATTCACGTATTCAAATTTTTGCGACTCATGATAGTGGCGTTCGGCGTCGGGACCCTTGAAGAGAAAGCCTTCAATTTCATTCGCGGCGTTGAGCGTGTAGCCCTCTTTCTTGTGCAGCTGTTCCGCAAAACCCTTGAGCGCGCCTCGAATGTCGGCACTGTAGGGACTGCCATCCTTGTCGATGACCTCGCCAAACACCATAACTTTGCCGGAGCCGAAGTAATCCGCAGGACCCCAGTAAAAAGCGCTCCAATCCATCGCAAGCCGCAGATCGCTTTCGCGCTGAGCGGTAAAACCTCGAATCGATGAGCCGTCAAATGTCAGATTGTCCCAGCTCTTGATCAGAAATTTTTTGTCGTAATCGAGCATATGTAAGCGGCCCTCAAGGTCGCTGAACAGCACGGTGACGGCCTTGATGCGCTTCTCGTCTGTAAGGTACTTGATCCGGTCTTCCTGAATCTTGTGCGGCGCGACGCGGTTCTGGCGCTGCTCTTTCGCTTTCAGGTTCAGCTGTTCAAGTTCGTCGTAAGACAGCGACAGAAAATTACGCAATTCGGTGGACATGAATCTCCTCGGAAAGATTTGGCGTCACGGATTGAGGTGTGTATGCAGGCAGACGACATGGAAGCATGCCAAAAAAGGGTATCGCGAGGGCAGGAACAGCGTCAATCGAAAGAAGTGATGCGAAAGATTCACGAAATTCATAAAATGAGAGCTTTAGGAGAAGTCCCAAGAATCGATTTCTACACGGTTCTTCAGGAGTAAAATCGACGCGAAGATGCCTCACAGGCACGTCATTCCCGGTCCGCCGCTTTCACGCTTTGTGGAATTGCTTTGGTACTATGAAAACGCTCCGCAACCCCATCAGAAAGAAAGGTTAATGCCGGACGGCTGTATCAGCCTGGTCATTAATCTCTTCGAAGACGAAACGCGCCTGTACGACCCGGACGACATGAACAAAGTTAGAAGATTCAACGGCAGCAGCGTCAGCGGCCCACACACCAAGTGTTTTGCGATCGATACCGATGAACAGACCTGCGTGGTCGGCATATCGTTTCGTCCGGCAGGCGCAGTTCCCTTCCTGAAGCTTCCGAGCGACGAACTGCGTAACAAGCATGTGGGACTTGATGACCTTTGGGGACGGCTGGCAAGTGAACTGCGCGAACGCGTTCTCTCTGCGCCGACACCGGCGGAAAAACTGCGCGTCGTGGAAGTGGTGCTGCTCGAACGAGCCGCGGGCATGCTTGATGGGCAGCCAGTCGTTGAGTACGCGGTGGAGAAATTCTTAGCGCGGCCGGCGACCTCGAAGGTTGCTGAAGTCGCGAACAAAACCGGCTTCAGCTCGCGCCGCTTCATCGAACTTTTCAAACAACATGTAGGAATGGCTCCAAAAGTTTTTTGCCGCGTGAGAAGGTTCCAAACGGTGCTGGAAAGAATTAGTCGCGGACGATCGGTAAGTTGGAGCGATGTCGCCCTAGATTGCGGCTATTTTGACCAGGCGCATTTCATTCACGATTTCCGGGCATTTTCCGGAATCAACCCCACAAAATACCTCGCCGATCACCGCGGATTCCCCGGCCACCACAATCACCTGCCAATTGTTTAGTCCTTCCTGTACGACTTGGTCAAATTTTTACAATACACTGCCTATTCAGGCAGCCAGAATCTAGCTCCAATCGATCTTGCTCGAAGGAGACACGCCATGGCCAAAGCAAAGAGCGCAATTCCAGAGGGATTCCGGAGCTTGACTCCATATCTCATCATCACGGGCGCAGCCACTTTTCTTGATTTCATCCAGAACGCGTTTGGAGCCAGCGAGAAGTACTTGATGCGTGACCCGAACGGAATCGTGCGGCACGCGGAAGCGCGGATCGGCGACGCAGTGATCGAATTCGCGGAAGCCGGTCCGGGATGGAGCGCCATGCCAGCCGGATTGCATTTGTACGTGAAAAATGCTGACGATGTTTACGCGCGGGCCCTTAAGGCCGGCGAACCGCGACTATGGCGACCGGGAGGCCGGCGTACGCGATCCCGCCGGAAATTTCTGGTTCATTGCAACACACACCGCAGGAAAAAGTTACCGCCCTGAAATCCTAGAGGACCTAAATACGTATTTCAGCGTGAAGGACGCCGGCCGCTTTCTTGACTTCCTCGAGAAAGCGTTTGGCGCGGAGGTGCTGCAGAAGCATGCGAGCGACAGTGGCGTCGTCATCCATGCAAAAGTGCGGATCGGAGACACGGTTGTGGAACTAAGTGAAGGCCGCGCGCCCTGGGGACCGCGTGCCGTCGCACATCACTATTACACACAAAACTGCGACGACGTTTTCGCGCGCGGATTTACCAGCGGCTGCAAGGAGTTGCAGCCCATGGCCGACCAGTTTTACGGCGATCGCTCAGGTTCCTTGCTCGATGCCTGGGGAAATCACTGGTATATTGCAAGTCACATGGAAGACCTGACTCCTGAGGAGATCGCGGAGAGAGCGGCTGCGGCAGGACGTCGGTAGCGTGAAAATAAAGGGAGACAAGAAAATGATGCGACGGAGATGGATGGGAATCATGTTGTGCACGGGCCTCGCGCTAGTTGGCGCGACCGTTCGCGCGCAGGAAACAACGCAAGCGGACAAAGACAAAGCGCTGGCTTACCTCGAAACCACGAAGAAGGGCGTGCTTGACGCAACAAAAGGACTCTCTGAAGCGCAGTGGAATTTCAAGGCTGCCCCAGACAAATGGTCCGTCGCACAATGCACGGAGCATATCGCGGCAGCAGAAGATTTTGTTCGTGGCATGATCGTTGAGAAGGTCATGAAGGCGCCGCCAGCTCCAGATCGCGACATCGCGAAACTTGACGCCGGCGTAATGGCGATGATTCCAGACCGCTCAACCAAAGCGCAAGCTCCAGAGCCTTTGGTGCCCACGAATCGTTTCGGCTCGCCCGAAGGTTCGCTCAAACATTTCGTGGAAAGCCGCGTGACGACCGAAGATTTTCTCAAGAAGACCCCCGATCTCCGCGCTCACGCAGCGGATAGCCCATTGGGCTCAAAGCTAGACGCTTATGAATGGGTCCTGTTCATCGCGGCACACAGCCAACGGCACACCAAGCAAATCGAGGAAGTGAAAGCCGACCCAAACTTCCCGAAAAAGTGATCGAGATCGGGTTCGCAATCGCCTTGTTGTTTATCAACCGTCATTCCGAGCGAAGCGAGGAGTCTCTCCTTCTTGTGACGTAAGACAAAGAGAGATTCCTCACTCCGCAGACTCCGTCCGGAGTGATGACGATCTCTATGTCGTTCGCCATTTTTAAACCGGCGAGTTCCAATAAACTTTTTAACGGCTGCCGTTGACCGAACCTGTCGAAGCACTCGCTCCAGGCACAGTGACAGTGCTGTCCATGCGAACCAGCATGCCCGTGTCCGCCGGAAGGCTGACTTCCCTGCCCTTGCGCTGCACCACATAAATCGCGCTTCCCGCGAGGCCGATTCCAAATCCAGCAGCGGCATGACTCGCAATCTTTCCGATCAGCGTCGATCCGCCCGTGCCGATGGTCCCCGCAACGATGTCGCCCTTAATGTCGTGCTTTTCCTGGAGCATCTGTCCTTCACCGATCTCGACGTCCTTGCGGCGGCGGCCTTCGCCTTCTTCAGCAGGTCTCGAAATATCAAGAATGCTCATCTGCACCGGGATCAGGCGGCTATCCACTTCAATCGAGCGGAACGACAGGTTCATGTACGCTTCCCCGCGAAAGATGGCAAAGCGGCGCGCGCGACTGATGCTGGTAACGATGCCGCGAATCCGCGTCCCCGCCGGCAAGAGAAGCTGTTCGCCGATCATCACCGGTTCCGTGGTCACCGCAAGAAAAGAATCACCGTTGCGAGCCGACGAAGTGCTTACATCGTTCAAGAGCTTCAAATGAACCTGCGTGCCGCGTGTAATCTGGCGAGGTTCGGCAACTGAAAAAGAAGCAGAAAGAGACAGAACAGCCACAACATACAACAGTCGAACAACAATTTTCATTTGGTTCCTCCTGCCTGCAAGTTTGCAGGCTTGCCCGCCGTGGCGGGCTAGCTCCGTATCGTGGAGCAGCACAGGGGCGAGGCCCCGTCGTGCGGCGCTGGCGCGCGGACCCGGCAAGAGCTGCGGCAATCGACGGGCGGATGGGGAGGAACTCCATCCGTTCTTAGCGTACTCGATTTTGGACTGTGATTCACTGGCTTTTGTCGATGTTCCGTTCTAGTTAAGGCGCGTGCAGGCATTTCAGTCGCGGTCTCTAACTCTTCGACTGGCGACGGAAAATTTCAAAGACCGGAAAAACTGCTGTCTTTGGTTGCGCCCTTTGGTTGCCTCCTTGACGCTGTGTTAGAATTTTCTCCAGCAGTCGTGACAAACGACTGCCGGAGCGTGGAACTTCGGGCTCTGTGCAACGAGGTCCCGCGAACCCCGCCAGGCCCGGAAGGGAGCAACGGTACCGGGATTGCCTCGGGTGCCCCAGATCACCCGAAGTTCCTCGCATCGAAGCAATAAGTGATCGGAGATGAGTAATCTTCTGAGAAATCCCCGCCATTCATTCTTTCTTTCTACTGTTGCATTCGTCCTTTCTGCCGATTTCTGCTTTGCAATACACTCTGCGGTTGAAAAACCAAAACTTAGAACTTTTCCGAATCGTTGCGTCGTGCAACACTCTCCTTCATGAGCTATCAGGTCATTGCGCGGAAATGGCGCCCGCAAACTTTCAAGGATTTGGTTGGACAGGAACACGTCACCGGAACGCTGGCGAACGCGATCAAGAATGACCGTGTTGCGCATGCGTATATTTTTTCCGGCGCCCGGGGCGTCGGAAAGACAACCGCAGCCCGCATCCTTGCAAAGGCTTTGAATTGCGTGCACGGTCCAACGGCGGAGCCGTGCGGTGAATGCGATTCGTGCAAAGAGATCGCCGCGGGCACTTCTCTCGACGTAATTGAAATTGACGCGGCATCGAACCGCGGTATTGACCAGATCCGCGAGTTGCGCGAAATGGTGCGTTATGCCCCCGCTGCATCACGCAGCAAAGTTGTGATCCTCGACGAAGCGCACATGCTGACCGGCGAAGCGTCCAACGCCTTGTTGAAAACGCTTGAGGAACCTCCCGACCGCGTGATTTTCGTGATGGCGACAACCGAGCCGGAGAATCTTGAAGACACAATCCGGTCGCGCTCGCAGCATTTTCATTTTCGTGCACTGACGTTCAACGAAATCGCCGACCGCGTCAAATACATCGCGAAAGAAGAGAACCTGAAAATCGCTGACGGCGCGGTTGCTGTGATTGCGCGCATGGCCGAGGGCAGCCTGCGTGACGCGCTGTCCCTGCTCGAACAGGCGCGCGCATATTGCGGCGACACGATTCCCGACAAGGAAGTCCGGGAACTTCTCGGCGTCGTTCCGGAAGACGCGCTGAACGAATTGGTCGACGCGATTGCAGCCGGCTCAGCAGATCGCGCCCTGGGCCTTGTCCACACTTTCCAAAAAGAAGGCCGCAACCTTCAGCACTTTTGCCGTGAAGCAATTCGCCACATGCGCAACCTTCTGATTGCGCGAGTTTGCGGTGCGGATTCGGAATTGATCGCGGCGACCCCTGACCAGCGGCCGGCACTTGCGAAAGCAGCGGCGCAATTCAGCGAAGAGGACCTCACGCGCTTTTTCAACATTCTGCTGCAGACGGATGACGATCTTCGCCGCAAGCCTGATCCGCGCGTTCATCTCGAGATGGGACTGCTGCGACTGATTCATGCTGGGCGGCTAGCTCCGCTCGAAGAATTGCTCGCGGATTTAGGCGGATCGGCGGGTAACGGCAGCACGGCAAAAAGCGTGGCGCAACGCGCAAGCGCACCTGCGGCAGCTCCAGCGTGGTCTGCAAAAAATGAATTGGCGAGCGCGGCAACGGCTGGTGCCGGAACTTCGCCCGTGACACGCAGCGTGGCGCCGAGCACTCCTTCTTTTTCGATGCCAAGCTGGAGCAATCGCCCGTCGACAACCAGCAACGCACCGGCGATGGCAGGCGTGGTCGCGCCGCCACAGGACACAGTTTCAGACGTTGTCAAAGAGACAGAAAGCGCGGCGCACCAGACGGCCGAAAGTCCCGCGGGCGGCGCTGCAAACATTTCTGCCAAGGACGCAATAAGCGAAGCAGATACGGCGGAGTTGGTGAACGATGCTCCAGTTCCGGTTGGAGCTTCGGGCATGCGAGACTCGCTCGAGAAAATCCGTACCACATCGAGCAAGGTGCTGAATCGCTCCGTGCGCGTATGTGCTAAGATGGAATCAGTTGCAGCGACGGCCGCGAATGCGTCGCAAGCGGCGTCAGGCACGAAAGAGTTGCGCGAAAAGTTCGAACGCGATCCGATGGTACGCGCAATGCTGCAGCGCTTCGGCGGAAAAATTTCCGAAGTGAAGCGGCGCGAAGAGAGACCCTGATGGAAGTCAATGCGCTCCAACAGATGCTTTCCCGGTTGCGGCAGGTTCAGGAAGACCTGCAGCGGCAGGTGAACTCGGTTGCGGTCGAAGCGTCGGCCGGCGGCGGCATGGTGTCCGTGAAAATGAACGGCCAGAAACAGGTTCTGGAAGTGCGCATCGAGCCGGACATATTCGCTTCAAAAGATCAGGAAATGTTGCAGGATTTGATGCGCGCCGCGGTGAACGAAGCGTCCCGCCGCGTGGACGACGAACTCGCGAACCAGATGAAGTCCCTCACTGGAAGTATTCCCGGCATCCCCGGAATGAAAATCCCCGGACTATTTTAAGTTCTTTCGTACTCTTAACGGTTCACAACATCACTCTCACGCCAGGAGGTCACGGCCAGAATTGGCCGTGCACTGAAAAACTGTCTCTAACCACTGGCGGTGCTTCGCTCGAAGGCAGGAAGAGCTATGCGGACGTTGTCGAGAATTTTTTCCAACTTGTGCAGCAGATTCTCTTCGTTGATATTTTTCAAGCTGCCCAATGCGCCAGAGCCTGCAGTGGCCACGCCGTAGCCAATTTCGTAGCAAGTGTCATTGGTATAGGCATGCAGATAGATTCCGGTGTAATGGTGCATGCTGGCGGCTGATTGTTCCTGGAAGCCGTGGAACTCGATGCCATCGACGGTGCGAGTAACCGGCGCGCTTCGTAACTCTGCTGGAATATTGACGTCGGAGCAGACGGCCTCCGTCGATCCGTAGTGCGCGCTGATCGTGAAAAACTCATTCACAAAATTTGTGCCAAGATGAATTCCCTGCGGAGGCTCTACCGTGGCAAGTCGTAGACCGCCAGGTTGTGCAAAGTGCATCGGGATCGGCCCGAGATAGCCGAGGCCACGATCCATTTCCGAAAGTTCACCTTCCTTCAACACGTATCCTTTGGGCGCGTCGAACGCAACGCCGTACTCTTCGTTCGAATATTGCAGGGACGTCGCAGCGCGCTGCGCCATTCTTTCGACGGTGAGTTTGCGGCCGGAAATCGAAGGACCGAGCTTGTCGTCCCCAGCGAGGCGAACAAATTCGCTCGACTCATTCAGTTTTTTGCCACCGCCGGCTTTTGCGTTTGGCGCGGTGGAGCAGCCCATGATCCAGGAGACAGCATAAAGGAGCGACGCGCAGATGATCGGGACAAGCGCGGAATGCAGGCTGATTTCGCGGAACTTGCTCGTTTGCGACGGTTGACCTAGAGGATCTATTTGTTGACTCATTTCTTGGCCCATGGCGATGAACCTCGAAGAAGGAGAAAGCAGGCGCCGTACCAGGCATCCCACATTGAAAACGATGGAGTTAGCGCAATCGCGCTGAAGAAGTGTGGGCGGCCACCCACAGGGTCTGTGTGAGAAAGGGACGATCAAACCCAGATGAAAGACCAGTTCCCGGAATTGTTTTCGCGTACAGTAGCTTTCTTCTGCACACTCCCATACGATTTCGGCACGAGACAGTGCGCCGGGATCGCCCCGCAATTCGCCCTCACAAATCGCAAAGTCCCCGCGCTCCGGTCTACTGCTCTGCGCGACTTCTCACTCAGATTCTATTGTTCCTCTCTTTCAATCGGCATTGGCCTTCGCTGTACGCACAGAAAAGAAACCAAAAAGATTGACCCTCGTTTGCGCAGCCATGCAGGGGTGTGCTACACAAAGGCATGCCAGACTTTGCCGCTCCTGTTGAACGACTGATCGACGAACTAAAACACCTGCCTGGAATTGGACAAAAGACGGCTCAGCGTCTGGCGTTTCATTTGCTACGCTTGGCGCCGGAAGATGCGCTGGCGCTCGCGGATGCGATTCGCGATGCGAAAGAAAAAATTCGCGAGTGCTCAGTTTGCGGGAACATCACGGACACCGACCCGTGTCTCTATTGCACCGGCGCAAGCCGCAGCAAGCGAACCATCTGTGTGGTGGAAGAGCCGCACAACATCATGGCGATTGAGAAAACACGGATGTACAGCGGCATGTATCACGTGTTGGGGGGATCGCTAGCCCCGCTTCAGGGGCGCGGCCCAGACCAGCTCAAAATCAAGCCATTGATTGAACGGCTGAAGGGTGGCTCGGTCGAAGAGATTATCATTGCGACGAATCCGACCGCAGAGGGCGAAGCTACAGCCGTATATTTGTCGAAACTTCTGAAGCCGCTGGGCGTGCGCGTGACGCGCATCGGCGTAGGCATTCCGGTAGGAGCCGACCTGGAATACGCGGACGAAATTACCATGATGAAAGCGATGGAAGGCCGCCGCGATTTGTAACGAGTGCGGGCTGTACTTGCAGCCCCAAAGGTTGATTTGAGCCGGCTATCGGCTAATGCGGCCCCTCGTGCCGTACAAATTCTCGCCCGTGCGCTTCGGTACCACCGAGAAGCAGAATGGCAAGCGAAACAATCGTCACAATTTCGAAACTCGCCAGCGCCCATTCATAGCCGAATCGATGTCGCAGCGCGTACTCAATACTATTCGTCGGTGATGCGAACAAAATTCCCAGCTGGTACGCAAGCCCCGGCATCAGTCCTCGTGCGGCGTCAGCCGATAATTCATTCAGGTGCACAGGAATCACTCCCCACGCGCCCTGCACTCCCATCTGCATCACAAACGCGCCAACAACCAGAACGGTCAGCGATCCGCTGAACGCCCACACTGGAATCACAAGCAGTGAAAGGGCCAGCGCCGCAAGCATCCCTTTGCGTCGTCCAGCCGCTTGCGACAACAAGCCAAACAGGATCGCACCCACCACCGCGCCGACGTTGTAAATCATTGCGATGTTTGCCCGGCTTGCCGCCGAAACCCTGTGCACTTCCTGCAAGAAGTCCGGATACAAATCCTGCGTTCCGTGCGACAAGAACATCATGAACGTCATCAACAGAACCAAATAAAGGAACCGCCGCCATTGTCCCGCAACGACACGCAAGACTTCTCTAGTAGAAGCAGCGCGATGTTGCTTCCACGCTTCTGACTCCGGCACTTTCGTCCGGATATAAAGTGCCAGCAGCGCAGGCAGCGCGCCAATCCAGAACATTGGCCGCCATCCCCACACAGGGAGCAAAAATCGTGCGGCAATCGCGGCGAGCAAATATCCGATCGAATAGCCACTCTGCAAAATGCCGCTCAAAATCCCGCGCAACTTCAGCGGAGCCGCTTCCATCGCAAGCGAAGCGCCAACTCCCCACTCTCCGCCCATGCCGATACCGAAGAGCGCCCGCAGTACCAGGAACACCGTGAAATTTGGCGCGAATCCGCACGCCAGCTCAATAATCGAAAAATAGATCACGTTCGCCATCAGCGGAATTCGCCGACCATAGCGGTCCGAGAGCAATCCGAACAACAGCGCACCAACAGGCCTCATAGCCAGCGTCGCTGTCGTCGTCCAGACAATTTCTCTTTTTGTTACGCCAAACTGACGCGCCAGCGTGTCGAACAAAAACACCACCACGAAAAAATCAAACGCGTCCAATGTCCAGCCAAGAAACCCGGCCAGCACCGCATGATGCGAACCATTCGGCTTTGCGGGAATTGTTTGCGTCATTTCCGCGGGCCGGGGAACATCGTTAACCCGACTCATTGCAACGGCGCGCGAGCCGCGCGTCCAGGGAAGATGCCATCCACCAACTCGCCTTTCTTCACGACTGCCATTCCGTTTACCAGCACAAAAGGAATTCCCTCAGAAAATCGCAGCGGCTGCTCAAATGTGGCTTTGTCGATTACCGTCTGCGGATCGAAGATGGCAATGTCCGCGTCTGCGCCAACACGGATGCGTCCCTTGTCGTGGAACATTGGCGCACGCTGTTCCAAACGTTGCGCCGGCATCAGCGTCATCTTCCGCAACGCCGTCATTAAATCCAGTGCTCGTTCCTCGCGTACATAGTGTCCAAGCACACGCGCAAACGTCGCCTGTCCTCGCGGATGAATCTTCGACCCGCTGATCGGCATCCCATCGCTTGCGATCATTACCGTCGGATCGCTCACCGCTACCCGCGCGGCTTCTTCCGGAATCGAAAACACCACCACCGCGCCGCCTTCCTTGCGGTATTTCGCGAAAGTTTCTGCGGTCAGCCTCTCTCCCGTCTTTGCCCACTGCACATCTTTGTAAGTAATTCCCTGCCGTTCCTGCCATCCTTCGTCAAAAATCGCTGACTCGAGAGCGGTGCTTCCCGCGGTATACGGATAGCACTCCGTCGTGATGTCCAGTCCGCGATCCCGCGCGCCCTTCAGCACGGAGATCATCATCGGCGTGTTTCGCAACCCCATGCTTGTAATGTGAACCACGTGCAGTGAAGCGCCGGTCGCTGCCGCGTCCGCAACCACTTCCTGTAATCCCACCAATCCCGTCGTCGGTTCTTTCAAGCCCGCATGGCGCAAATGCACATGCACCGGAGCGCGCCCCGCGGCAGCAATGCGAAAGACATCCAAAATTTCGTCATGCGTCGCCGCTGCCGTGTAGTTGATCCCCATCCCCACCGCGAGCGCGCCGCGCTGCAAGCCGTGCTGGATTCCCGCCTCAATCTCCTTCAGTTCCTCAGGCGTCGCTTCGCGATGCGCCGCATCTCCGGTCGGCAGCCACGCGCCCGGATCCTTCATCACTTTCATCCGCACGGGAATATGGCCGACACTCACTCCAAAATTGATCCGCGTCTTGCCATCCCGCTCCGCGTACCATTTGTCAACGTCCGAGGTTCCGGCTTCCAGTTCCAGCGACGTCGTCACTCCATCGCGCGCCTGGAATTCATAATTGCGGGGCTCTTGGCCATGTTCATGCAGATCAATGAATCCAGGCGCGACCGCCAGCCCGCGGGCTTCGATCGTTTCTTTCCCGCGTAATTCCTTCTGTGAAATCGCGCGAATCTTTCCGCCGGAAATCCCCACATTGCGAATGGAATCCAGGTTCGACTCTGGGTCCATCACTCTGCCGTGCAAAATCACCACATCAAACAATTCCGCGGCACGGTCCGCCGCAAGCGGCATTCCCTGCAAAGTCCACGCAGCCACAAACACACTCAACACCCATCGTGCGATTCTCATTCGCTCCCCACAGCTCTCCGTAGTCGCACTCCTGCAAGCGCACCAGTCTCTTCGCGAACGCCTCGCGTGTCAAAAGAAAAACCCCGAGTCGCTGGGGGTAAGCGACCCGGGGCGGGGGTGCATCTGAGGGGGGGCTGAGGGAAACTCGTTTTTGCTAGTGAACGTGAGCCGCCATTTGGCAAATCTGCCGCAGCTCTTCGTACGTGAAAAAAATCTCTTCCTGATTACCGGCGCGTTCTTTGTGACCCAATCCTGACTCTTCCGAAATCCGCGAAAGCTCCTTTTTAGGAATGCCCAGCAGTGCAGCTGCTCGTTCTTGGGTCACATAACGAAGTTCCGCATTCTTCATCGCAGCCTCCTCACGCAGGAATCAACGCCATCGCATCTTCTTCCACTGCAAGCACCATATTCTTGAAGATGTCCACATCCCAGCCGTCGCCAATCCTCATCCGGAGTGTTTCGCCGCCGTCCTTTAACAACCGGCCGCGCAACGGTACCTTCACTTCGCCCAACGCCACCTGCAGAACCACTGCCTGCCCGATCCACGGCTGATATGCGGTGTCCATTGAGCCTCCCCGAGAGGACTTCGTTCCTACGGGAGTGAGAATGCGGTCTGCGGCTGCGGACGCCAATGGTACAGCGGGGATACGGAACTAGTATTTCGGTACTGTTTGTCGTTAGAGCATCACGACTAGTGTCGGTTTGGAACATGTACTTCAGTACTAAGATTTCGAAACGTGCGGCCCATTGGCCCCATGCGGCTCCCATTGCGAAACTTCGCTGTGATGCAACGCACTTCCAATCGCGCCGAACTTCAAATCGCCCCACGGCCGGGCATCGCCCTGGCCCTCGGCGGGGGATTTGCGCGCGGCTTTGCACACCTCGGCGTTCTCAGAGTTCTCGAGCAAAATCACATTCCCATCTCACACATCGCTGGTACCAGCGTCGGCAGCGTCTTCGGAGCCGCCTACGCCAGCGGCGCGCCACTCGCGCGGATTCTCGCCACCAGCCGAACCATCCGTTTTCGCGATATCGCGCGTTGGAGCGTTTCCCGCCTTGGACTCGCCAGCAATCACCGCCTGGCTGACTTGATTGAGCGGGTCTTCGATTCCACGCAATTCGAAGACATGAAGATTCCCCTCGCCGTCGTCGCCACAGACCTGGCCACTGGCGATCCGGTCGTCTTTCGCCAAGGGCCGCTTGTTGAAGCAATCCGCGCCAGCTGCGCCTTCCCCGGTTTGTTTGAACCAATTCAGATCGGCACGCGCTGTCTCGCCGACGGCGGCCTTGTCGCTCCCGTGCCTACTCAAGCGGCTCGCCAACTTGGCGGCAGCATCGTTGTTGGAGTTTCCGTCGGCGTTCAGGACGGCCATCGCGGAGCGCCCAAGAATATGTTTCAAGTCGTGGCCCGCGCAGTCAGCGCCGCACAAAAGCATCAGCTCGATACCTGGGAACGCCACGCCGACCTCGTGATTCGCCCCGACGTGAATTCGCTCGCCTGGGATGACTTCGAGAAAGCCGGCGATGCCATTGAAGCTGGCGCTGCCGCCACGCAACTTGCTTTGCCTCGCATTCAGAAACTGCTCGACCTCGCCGAACACTCCGCCACGGTATTGGGAAGTTCGACGCTCTCACAAGTCTGGCTCTCCGAGGCGCTTCGATGACCGTTTCGCGGTCACGCGCGAAGTTGATTCGGCGGTCGCTCCATCGCCTCCCCGTTTCCACTTTGCTACTCGTGCTCATCGAAGCCGGCGGAGACCCAAGCATTTTCTGTTACCGTATGGGAGTAGACATTCTCTCAGCGGGCCGCGCGCGCTTTTTCGCGCCTACGCCCTGGGTGGCTAATTTGGCCACTCTGACGTCGGCCGCTCAGCGGCCACAAAGGATAAGGAACCAGGTCGCGTGCTCGAATCTCTTTTCCACTTTCTCCGTTCGCTCTACGATCCTGAAGGACTAAAAGAACTCATTCGCAGCGGCGGGGCGCCGCTCATTTGCGGCATTGTCTTCATCGAAACCGGTTTTTTTGTAGGCTTCTTTCTTCCCGGTGATTCGCTTCTCATCACCGCAGGCATCTTCGCGGCTGCTGACGTCATTCCACTCCGCTGGCTGCTCTTGCCCGTAATGCTCTGCGCCATCGTTGGCGACCAGATCGGCTACTGGATTGGCCGCTCCGCAGGAGCAGCACTGTACAAGCGCGAAGACTCTTTCTTCTTCCGACGCAGCCATCTGCAACGCGCACACGATTTCTACGAAAAGTATGGCGGCCGCGCCGTTATCCTCGCGCGCTTTGTTCCCATCGTTCGAACATTCTGCCCACCGGTTGCCGGCGCAGCCCGCATGCCCTACGGCCGCTATGTAATGTTTGACATTTTCGGCGGAATTTTCTGGGTGGGCGCGATGATTCTCGGCGGCTATAGTCTCGGCCGCTCCGTGCCCAACATCGGTAAATACATCCACTACGTCATTGCCGTCGTCGCCGTTGTATCGATTCTTCCCGCGGTCATGGGCATCCTGAAAAGCCGTAAAGCTCCGCCTTCAGCAACCTCGTCCAACCCTGCTCGAGACTAGCTCATGCCCAACGCTCGGCTCCGCGCTGCAATTTTCGATATCGGCCGCGTCCTGGTAAAGCTGGACCTGGCCCGCGCCATCGAAGGTCTCTCGCAAGGCATCGCTCTTCCGCCGGATGAACTCTGGTCTGCCATTCAAAAAGATCCTCGCTGGCATGACTGGCAGGAAGGCCGCATCTCGCCCCACGACTGGCATCTCCACATCACCAAACGCCTCGGCAGTCCGCTAAAATTTGACGAGTTCCGCGCGGCCTGGAATCGCACTCTCGATCCTGTCCCTCTCCAATCCGAGGACCTCTTCCAGACACTGTTCAAAAAACTCAAGCTCGCCTTGCTCTCGAACACTGATCCCATCCACGTGGCGCATCTTGAATCAAATTTCGCCTTCTTCAAATTCTTCCCCGCGCCAACCCGCATCTACTCCTGCTCCGTCCGTGCCAGTAAGCCGTCGCCTGTCATCTTCCAGGCGGCTCTCAAAGCGGTGAAAACACCGGCTGCGCAGGCTGTCTTTGTCGACGACATCCCTGAATACGTCGAGGCTGCCCGCTCCCTCGGCCTTCAGGCCATACAATACCTAAGTCCGGCCCAACTCCGAGCCGACCTGCGCGCCTTGGAACCCGCCCTCGAGCTTTAGCGCGCATCGGAATCCGCAAATTTTGCAACTCCGCATTACGCGCGCGTAAAGATTGCAAGGACTAGTACCTGCCCTCTCGCCGAACCTTTTTTGCCCCGCGCCCGTAACCCCATTTTTCACATGGGCTTACTACCGTACCTTCGGGCCTCCCCACTCACGCAGCTTTGGCTCCGCACATGCACATTTCTTAGTATCAGTCGGTTTCAAGAGAGAGTAGTTGGGGTCGCCGAGCGCCTCCCCAGAAGGAGAATCATTCGCTATGGCCGATGATTACGTAGTAGAGAATAGAAGCGGTGCTTCCTGGCAGCTGCCCGCAATCATTGTTCTGGGTCTGGTGGCGGTTGGCGGTCTTGCTTTTGGTTGGAACGCATCTTCAAAACTCGATGCCACTCAGCAGTCTGTCGCAGCGCAGGTCAACACGTTGAAGCAAGGCGTTGAGCAGGACATGAGCTCGTTGAAAGATCGTGTTGTTCAGGACGAGAAAGCGAACGCTGATCTGCAGGGCGATCTCAAAGTCGTCACTGACAAGCTCAAGATTACTCAGGGTCAGCTCAAGAAAGCGCGCTCTGAAGCCGCGAAGGCCGTTGAGGAAACTACAACGAAGCTGACTGCCCTCGACACCAGCGTCCATACAGAACTGGCCACCAAGGCTGGCTCAGATGATCTGAAGAATGTGGACACCAAAGTCGGCGGCGTTCGTACCGACCTCGACACTACCCGCGAAGATCTCAAGATGGCTCGCAGCGAAATGGGCACCCTCATTGCGCGCAATCACGATGAAATCGATCAGCTCCGCCGTCTCGGTGAACGCGACTACGTCGAATTCACCATCGCCGGAAAGAACAAGCCCCAGAAGGTCGGCAACTTGACCGTAGAACTGAAGGGCGTCAACGAGAAGCGCGGACAATACAGCGTTGCCATGACCGCCGAAGATCGCCGGCTCGAAAAGAAGAATCGCGCCATGAACGAACCGGTGTTCTTCTATCTGAGCGGCACGAAGATTCCTGAAGAGCTGGTCATCAACAAGATCGGCAAGGACACCATCAGCGGCTATGTCAGCATCCCCAAGGCTAACTCCCAGGGGCAAAACACTAGCTCCAGTTCCGGTAAGTAAGTAACAAAAACAGCCCTGGCGCGTGCCGGGCACATCAAAAGGCGGGCAGAGTTATCTGCCCGCCTTTTTCTCGTTTATTGATCGGAACGCGCGCGAGCGGCGGAAAGCGAGAAACAATGTCGTGCCCCAGGCGCAGGCACCGCGGAATTTCTCGTGCTCCACACTGGCTTGTCGTGGGCGCAAATTCTGCTATTTACCGAAACTGCAAAGCCAGATTGCGAGCCCGTTTTTTGTACCCTGCCGTACGCTAAAATATAGGGTGCAGGCAAGCCGCCGCGCCGCCCGGCTTGATGAGTAAGAACGGAGCAGGGACCCCAGCTCTTAGGTGTTCCGTCGGCGATCGATCATGCCTCGCAAGCTCAGACCGGAAAGTCCGGCCCTCTTCGTAGGGCTGGTCGCCCTGTATTTCGTCGCCGGAAAACTCGCCCTCAGGCTCGCTTTCTTGAACGCCAGCGCCTCCGCCGTGTGGCCCTGCACCGGTATCGCGCTTGCTGCATTGTTGATTTTCGGCTACCGCGTATGGCCCGCAATTTTCGCCGGAGCCTTTCTCGTCAATTTCGCCACGGCGGGCACGGCCCTCACTTCTCTCGGCATCGCCACCGGCAACACGCTCGAAGCACTCGCCGGTTGCTACCTCGTCACACGCCTTGCGGACGGCCGAAACGCTTTCCAAAGGTCGCAGAACATTTTCAGATTCGTTCTCTTCGCCGGTATCATTAGCGCCGCGATTGGCGCCTCCATTGGCACCGCAACTCTTGTCTTGGGAGGACTCGCTGATTGGTCACACTACTCTTCCATCTGGATCACTTGGTGGCTTGGCGACGGCGTAGGTGCCGTCATCGTCACACCACTTCTCCTGCTTTGGTATGAAAATCCCAACCGGAATTGGACTCGCAAACAAATTGTTGAGCTGGCTTTTCTAGCTTTCGGACTGCTCTTCACCACCTGGTTTGTTTTCGGCAGCGGCTTTCATTTCGTCGTTAAAAACTATCCTTTCGAGTATCTTTGTTTTCCTTTCCTCGTTTGGGCTGCGTTTCGTTTCGGCCGCAGAAAAGCCGCCACCGCAACTTGCCTTCTTGCAATCGTCGCCACCTGGGGCACCGTTAACGGATATGGTCCATTCGCCAGGAGCACTCAAAATACTTCCCTGCTTCTCTTGCAGTCTTTCATGGCCATCGTCGCCGTGACCAGCATGGTGCTTGCGGCCGAGTCCACCGCACACAAGCATGCCGAAGATCACGTTCGCCAATTGGCCGAAAGCGATCCGCTCACCGGCCTCGCAAACTATCGGCGCCTCGTCGAAGCTATCGATTTTGAAATCAAACGCTATGGCCGCTCGCAATCGCCCTTCGCGATCGTTCTCCTCGACCTCGACCACCTGAAAAGAATCAATGACACGTGTGGCCATCTTGTCGGCAGCCGCGCGCTCTGCCGTCTCGCCGACATTCTCCGCCTTCACTCACGCGAAATTGACGTCGCTGCCCGCTACGGCGGAGACGAATTCGTTCTCGTCCTTCCGGAAACGAACACCCCATCCGCGCTCCTCGTCGCTCAACGCATTTCCGATCGCCTTCGCAACGAGACCGAGGACCCTCCGCTTTCTGTCAGCACCGGCGTCGCTCTTTATCCCTTCGACGGCCAAAATCTCGATGAACTCCTGGTCTCCGCCGATCGCTCTCTCTACCGCGACAAGTCCTCCGCAAAATCCAAACTCCACCTGCCTTTGTAAGGGTCTCAAACAGCGCCGTAGGCGCGGCAGACGTTAGCCCAAACCGTCAGAGCTGAGGCAAAAAATCTCCATCACAAATTCCCTGAGCTCCGTAGGTGCGACACCTCGCGTATTCGAAACTGAGCAGACGCCAACGCGCTACATCAACCCGCTTTGCCTCGCCAGCTTTAACGCCTCAATCGCCGCTCCACGCGCTCCCGCCGTGTCGCCATTCGGTATCACGTAAATCGGAATCCCAGCCTGCTCCTCGCGCTGATTCGGCATTCCCACACGAATCTCGTCCATAAACCATTTCTGGAACCCTTCGCTCGCCTCCAACGCTCCGCCTCCCACAATCAGCGCATCCGGGTCGAACGTATTCACCATCTCGTCAAAGAACAATCCCAACGCGTGAGCTTGCACCCGAAAAATTTCCCTGCAGAGCGCGTCACCCTTATCCGCAAGTCCACGTACCAGCTTTGCCGCTTGATGCGGCTCCAGTTTCGCCAACTCGTGCCTCGGATATCGCGGCAGAAAATACGGCAACAGATTTCTTTCGATCGCGGTGAGAGAACAAAGCGATTCCAGGTCCCCAATTCGTCCGCAATTGCATACCGGATGGATTCCGCCGGTTCCCGCGATGCTTTGATACGGAACCAACACATGGCCCAGCTCTCCGCCAAAACCATTCTTCCCCTTCACCACATTCCCATCGAGAATGATTCCGCCGCCATTCCCCGTCCCAATAATGATGGAAACCGAAGTCTCCCGGCTGTTCGCGCCAAAAATCGCGTAGTGCCCCCAAAGCGCCGCTGCATTCGCATCGTTCAAATAGGACACAGGTTTCCCGAGCTTGTGCGCCAGACCCTCACGAATATCGAATCCCGCCCACCGCGCATGAACAAAGTTCGTCGAACCCCGCGCGCTCATCTGGCCCGCCGCGCTAGCCGGCCCAGGAGTATCCAGGCCCACTGCCACCACGTCCACCAGCGCGACGCCCGCCCGCTCCGTAGCCACCTTCAGCCCATCCGCGATCTGCTGCAGACAAATCTCCGGCCCCTGCTTCGCAAGCGAAGGATGCTCGCACAATCCCTCAACCAGAAACGTCTCTTGCCCATCCACCAAAGTATAGTTAACTGCCGTTCCCCCAACATCCACTCCCGCTACCACAGCCACATTGTTCTCCTATCGTCTGTTTTTCTGACGCGCTTTTCTCTCGTGGTCCAACTCTCGCGCGGCCCATCGTAGCAGAATCGGATGAGTCTTCGCGTGGCAGCCGAGCGCCCCGTTGTAGGATCTGGCTGAAGCCCGGTACTGGCTCTGGCGCCTCGGAAGCATGGTCCGCGGAGCGCGGCTCCAACACTTCAGTTACAATACTTTCGATCCCACTCCTTGCGAGGCACGCTCCTTGATTCATCGCCACGTCTTCCACAACGACCAACTCCTTCCCATCGAAAAGGTCCGGCTGTCTCCCGGGCAAGCCGGCCTCATCTGCGGCTGGGGCCTCTTCACCACGCTGCGCATCGTTCGCGGCGAGGCTTTCGCTTTTGAACGCCACTGGCGCCGCCTCGAAAAAGACGCTGCCATCATTCGTCTGCCCGTGCCATACGCTGGCCCGCGCGTTCGCGTTCAACTTCAGGAAGTCATCCGCGCCAACAAAGTTACCGACGGCTGCGCACGCATCTATCTCGTTTATAACCAGGTGAGTTTCTGGCGCAGTGAGGAAGAGCTACCCGCCGTCGATCTCATCATTTGTACCGCGTCGCTTCCCGAATATCGCGAGCCTGTTCGCCTCGCGGTTCGCGAACACGGACGCCACGCCGCGTCACCCATCTCTGGCGTAAAAACAATTTCCTGGCTCAACAATGTTTGGTCCGTTGCGGAAGCGCAAAAAGAAGGATTCGACGAAGTCCTCATGCTCAATGAACGCGGCGAAATTGCCGAATGTACCGCCGCGAATCTCTACATCGTCAAGGGCGACTCTGTTCTCACTCCGCCGCTAAACTCCGGCTGCCTCGAGGGCGTCACACGCAGCATTCTTCTGGAGATTTCCGGAGA
>WNGM01000146.1_pt1 | contig 61946 bp, 64 predicted proteins | sample 5400571 | NCBI WGS metagenome assembly WNGM01 (sample SAMN13153378, study PRJNA577476) | soil metagenome | isolation source: 100 cm soil or saprolite under Garry oak tree replicate 2 | place: USA:California | collected 2016-06-15
TCGTCTTTGCGCCGCAATGCTTCGCGCAATGCCTTATTCTCTTGTCGGACCTGTTCGAGTTCTTCCTGCTCTGTCATACTGGTACTTTACCAAATTGGGCAGTCATCCTGCAAATGCGTCGCCCTACTGAATGGTTACCTTCTAAGAGAGAGGTGTAGAGTCATTATGATTTTTGCACGAAGGCTATGAAACGCTCAAATTTTCTTGTTCAACCTTCTTTAGAAAGAAGGTATTGTAATATCTTCTCCTGTCGTGCTAAGTTATATGCCCCTTCTTGCTGTCCCGCTTGAAGCAATTGCCAGACGGCCTCAATGAGAAAATGCATATTCAGGTTTTGTCCTTGCTTTTGCAAAACAGTAGCTTGTTGAAGATAATACTTTGCCGCGGCAGCATGCATCTCCTCTAGCCTCTTTTCGTTGGTTTGCCTATTACGCTCAATGAAATCATTGTCTATATATTCAGATATAAGTGGATGCACCCGGTAGTCCCCCTTGGAAAGGCTAAGAAGAGAGAGCATTTGTAATTTGTCAAGTGCAATGTGTATAGAGTCTTGTAGAAGAGGCTGGACATCCAATAAAGGCATCACTGCATCTAATGGCACAGGCTCGCGATAAACTGAGAAGGCTAGTAGAAGTTCATATTGCAATTGATCGAGTTGTGCTACGGACTGACCAAAGGCATAAGATATCGTCTTTGAACTGTCAAGAAGAGTGTCCAAACGTATGCTACGTTCACGTACTAAACTAGCTATTTGTGTTAACACAAGAGGATTATCCCCGCTATTCTCTACGACCTCGTGCAACTCTTCTTCCGTTGCTCCTATTTCCTGCTTCCGTAACAACTCAATTCCCTCTGTGGTTGTCAGGCCCTCATTATGAATCTCTCGTATGAGGCCAAGTGGATTCGCTGATGTTCCCAGAGGCCTGAGGCGGGAGGTAATAAGGATTCGACAGATACATGGTCGAGTGTTAATAAGATCTATCCACTCACCAATGCCAGGAATATCTTCGCGAGCATCTCCTTGCTCGTTCAAAAGTTGTTCAAATTGGTCGAGAACGATGAGCCGTGCCTTACCTGCAATGTTGAGAGCGTTAAAGAGTACCTCAATCTGCTGTTTTGGTACTAGACTACTTAGTTCTTCTGTAGATTGCCCTTGAGCTTTCAGAATAGTTCCAGCTAAGCCAATCATTGCGACATCATGGCTAATCTGCAGCCAAAGTATTTCTGTGTTAAATGGTCCATTACCAGCTTGACGTTGCTCTTCTGCATAGTCGCAGACGAGGGCTGCAAGCCAAGTCTTGCCAACGCCTCCAACTCCAGTTAGCGCGACGGTAGTAACATCCGGTTGTATAAGTGTTTCATAGATCTTTCGTACCGCTTCCCTCCGTGGTAAGGTAATTCTGGACTCCATAAAAGGAGGAATTCCTGCAAGATTATGGTAAATCATTTTCTGGTTAAGGGAAGCCTGTGCTGGTGGACTAACAGGCGTTGGTGGCGAGATGGGAAATACCGATAGCAAGGCAAATACAAAACCCAAGACAGCGAAAAGAGCGGTGATGCTGTTAGACCAAGCGGCTGGAATGATATGTCCTGGGCTCAATACAAAAAGAACAACAACAATTAATATGGTAAATATACCACCAAAGATTAGCCAACGTCGGGTGACATTAGCTTTCCGCCTTTGACTATTTGGTGCTTTATCGTGCGTGTGTGCCATATTGCAAAGTCCTCTATTTACTATGTTAGGAGAGATCGCCCAAGAAAGTCACTTTACCATCGCCTTTCGCCTTTGTGAAGGAGAGACTCTAGGGTGTCTGCATCGAGAAGACTATAAGCTTCCTGTAGGTGACCAGCTTGAAGTTGATGCCAAGCAGCCTCTATGAGTAAATGCTTCCGCTCACTTGATTGGAGAGGATGTCTATTTGCCTCGCTCTGATAGTATACCGCAGCCTTCTCATGGGCTTGTCTACGGGCTTCCGAATTAGCATTCGTGTCGTTTTCTGCAAAGTGATGCTGAGCATATGTGACGAAAATTGGATGCAGTTTGTAGCACCCATCAGAAAACTGAGTTAAGCAGTGCCTTGTAAGTTCAAATATAGCACGTAGTATATCTTGAGGAGCGTTCCGGAAGGCATCTCTGATAGGTACGACAGCATCTAACTTCACGGGTTCCCTATAGATGCAAAGTGCCAGCAGAAATTCATATGCCAGTGTACCTTGTGATAAATTCTGTCTATAAGAGGATTCGAGAAATTGAGTGGCAATATCATCTTTCCATTGTGACCAGCCAGAACCTATAGATTGATTCTGGATAAATCTGTCTAAATCTTTATCTGCAGTGTGGGAGAGAACTGACTCTAGCTGTTGTAGTGCTCTAGGATGGCCTCCACACTGTTCTACTACCTTACATAAGGACGACTCTGTTGCTCTGATGATTCTGTGCTTTTGGAGGAGATCCTTTAGCAGTTTCATCCCTCCTGTTCTTCCAATGCCTTCAACACGATACTCTACCAAGTGCAGTGGAGAACCTCTATCATCTCCTTGGGGATAAAAATGACTAGTGATCAAGATGCGACATTGGTAGCTTTGGTCATTATTAACTCTATCAAGGCACTGCCTCATACTTACATCCTCTACGCGACTCGTCTGCATATCCAGGAGATTCTCGAATTGATTGAATATTACAAGCCGCTTCTTATCCTTCAGGATTTCCAAAAGTTTAGAGGCTGTATCTGATACTTTGTCAAAATCCGCATTTGGCTTGAGGGCTTCAAGAAATGTTCTGCAACTTACTCTAGTGTTGGGATCGCGAGATGGGACATTGAGCCAGAGAGGTGGGTCTGTGAAATACCCTTTCCTTTTGCGTTGTTGCTCTTGTACATAATAATAGATTTGTCCTGCCAGTGTCGTGGTACCCGCCCCACAGATACCTGTCAATGCTATACCTGTTACATCATTTCTGATAAGCTGTTCATAAATAGCCTTGACGGTTTCATTAGGCACCTTCGATGAGTCAAGGGCGAGAAACGGAGGTCGTCCTTGAATGCCTAGAGGGTCAGCAGGTGGTCGCTTGTTTAGGGGAATCGCAAGAAGCGCGAAAATAGCCGCGGCTCCAGTTAATCCAATAGGAACACCTGTAGACCATCCTATAGGAAGGACGGCAATACCCTGAGCACCTAGTATACCCAGCCCTGTTGCAACAGCAAGCAGAACACCTGTAATGCTCAGAAAGATTTTTTGTTTTATGCTAAGCCGCATGCGAGAATGCCCTGCAGATCCCATACTATATATCCTAAAAATTTCGTCACTGAGGTTGGTGTTCTGTAAACTATCCTCAGTTGCCGCTGCCGCTGAGTTGATTGCTTATCGGTATATATACCACCATTAGGCATGGTTCAAATGAACGTGACAGTCTTCGCCTGGTGCAAGCTCGAAACGGTCATATCTGTTTGAACACCATTTGAACCTTGTCTTAGTAATCTATCTGCAATCCCTCCATGGCTTTCTCTCGATCCTCTAAAGAGGGTAAACTGTAGCGGCGGGTGGTTTCCAGTCGTTTATGTCCCGCGACCTCTGCCACCAACACCAAGTCATTGCCACGACGAACAAGGTTACTGAGGTAGGTATGTCGCAACACATGGGCTGAGAGTTCCAAGTTTGCATCGTGTCCAAGCTGACGAAGGACCAGATCAATGGCACGCGTGGAGAGTCGCCTCCCTTTCAGGCTCAGGAACAAAGCATGGTCAGAGAACTTGGGGAAGCGCTTGGAACGCTCTTTCAGCCAGTCCTTGAGCGCCTTGCGTGCATCAGTATTCAGGGGAATTTCACGATAGGTCTCTCCCTTCCCCGACCGGACGACAACCACACCTTTGCGTGCTGAGATGAGCACGTCATCGACATTCAACGCAGCGCATTCACTTAGGCGCAGTCCCGTGTAGAACAGCAGGCGTGCTAGGGCCCGATCGCGGAGAGAAGGGCTCCGTTCGACAGCCCGTAAGAACTCTCTTTGCTCCTCGGGTTTGAGCGCTCGCGGGGATTTCTGAGGCAGATCTTCCCGTTGTACCTGCACTCGGTCAAGTCCAAGGAATTGGTAGAAGTGATCAATGGCTGCAAGCGTGAGGTTGACCGATGCAGGCTTGGCCTTCCGTTCCGTCTTGAGATAGCGTTTGTAATCACGAACGGCGTAGTCGCGAGCGAAGGGATGGCACAGGGGATCATCACCTGTCGAGGGTTTCGTAGCCAAGTACCCTCCATACTGGCGCACATGGTAGCGGTAGGCTTCCTGCGTATTCTTTGCTAGTGGTTGTCGAAGTAACCACTGCTCATACGCTGTGAGGACCTGCTCTACGTCGTTCGTCACCAACTCACTCCTTGTTAATGGAAGTCCTTTTTCCTCGATACTGATCTGCTATTTTCGCATTAATGGAAGTATAGCACAGGGTGAGCTTCCAATAATAGGTATTTTCTCGACCCCGTTTTCTCACTGTCAACAAAGTATAGAAAGTATCTTCTGAAGCCTTTTTTACTACCTCATTGACACGTTATCCAGATGCACATGATTTGGTATGGCAAGTATACTGATAGTAAGAGGAAAGAAGATCCGGATGTGGTTGGAATGGAGTAAGGGAGAGAGAGTATGCGCGTTGTAGAGGTTGAGGTACAAGATCACCAGAAGCGCTATGTCGTCATCAATGAGACAGGAGAATTCATTGACCCCATTGTACGGTACCTCAAGTATCTTGATCGTCTTGGCTCCGCGCGTCAGACACTCCGCTCTTATGCCAGCGCACTCAAACTCTATTGGGAATTTTTAGGACAACAACATCTTGACTGGCAACAGGTCACCTTAGATGACCTCTCCCAATTTGTGCTGTGGCTCAAGCTGCCCTCCGGCTCGCTCAAGGTTCTGCCTGTCCAACCCGTAGAGCAGGCACGCTCCAATCGGACCATCAATCATGCACTGACCATTGTCAGAGGCTTTTACGATTACCACTGGCGTCTCACAGAAGATGTGACGAATGTCAAAGAGAAAACAACCATGTACTTACCTGCTCGTGCTCGCAGATACAAATCCTTTCTCCATCACATCACGAAGGGGTCACCTGTTGCGAAAAATATCCTCAAACAAAAGGAAGAGAAACGACAACGTCCTCCAACCATCACCAAAGACCAGATCCAGGAATTGCTCAATGCTTGGGCCAACGAGCGTGATCGGCTCCTGGTACGACTTTTGTACGAAACAGCGATGCGAGTAGGGGAAGCATTGGCGCTTTTTGTGGAAGATATTGATGTTGCTGAGAACTGCATTCACATTCGTGATCGTGAGGTATTAGAGAATGGAGCAGAAATCAAAACCGCCCATGCCCCTCGCTCTCTTGACGTCTCATCTGACCTCATTGACGACGTTGTTGCCTATGTGGGACGAGCACATACCGCGGAAGTGGAAACGAACCATCTCTTCATCAAATTGCACGGAAGCCGCTCGGGCCAGGCACTGACTTACGCAGATGTTGACTCACTCTTTCGACGACTCCGATCCCAGACGGGCATCGTGGTTACTCCTCATATGCTTCGCCATACGATGCTGACTCAGCTTGCCGAGCTTGGATGGGCACCAGAACTCCTCCAAGAGCGTGCCGGACATGCCTCATTTCAGCAGACCTATCAAACCTATGTGCATCCCTCACGACAGGCCCTTCGAGCGGCATGGGAACAGGCACAGGATCAAGTCTGTCTCGTCACTCACTCTGAAGAACGGCCGTAATCATGGCACACTTCCCTCTCTCACTCGTCGAAGGAACGGCGGCACTCAAGCCAGCTGATCACCTGGAAGCAGAGTTCGCCAAGGACTGCTGGGATGCACGCAATATCCCTGGACTCCAGTATGGACCGCATAGCACCCAGTACTACATCAATTTTCTGCACGTACTCGCCCTATTTCGTCCTCTTGTCAAGTGGTATGCTCGATTCAAGTTTGCCGAAGGCAGAGTGGCTCTGACGCTCAAACGAGGGGTCTACTGCGTGGGAAATTTCCTCACCTTCTTTGTCCAGTGCTATCCTCAAAGCACCACGCTCCAGGACCTTTCAGCACAGGATATTGATTCGTTCATTGGGGTCCTCAAAGGGGAGGCAGAGGCACGGGGATTAAAAGACCCGTATCAACACCTCCACCATCACATCCTCTATCTGCAAGATTTTCTCTGCTATTTGGAGCGGAGCCAGCATCCTCTGCGGCCTCATGAATCCACAGCTCGTCTCATTTGGCCGCATCACTATCCAAAGCGAGACCGTCTTCGGTCCGGGAGTGTAAAATATATTCCCCAGTTCGTGCTTCGCCAGCTCGACACCTATCTCCAGCAGCTGCCGCCAGGCTACATTCCCATCGTGATCCTGCTGCGAGCCAGCGGCTGGCGCATTTCCGATGTGTTGTATCTGAAGCTGGGTACGTGTTTGGAACAGAACGATGACAAGTTCTGGCTGGTCGGCGAAACGATGACAAGTTCTGGCTGGTCGGCGACATACAGAAGACGCGCACGCTCGGACACAAAATTCCCATTACCAAAGAGGTCGCCGCCGTTCTGCTGACACAGATCTCCTGGGTCAAGCAACACGACACCGCCGAAGAAAACCCCTCGGAGTGGCTGTTCCCCGCATCGAAACGCATGCGTACCAGTCAACGCTTTCTGCAAAGAAATCCCCTGGGAGAACGAGGAGTGCGTGAAGCTCTCGATCACCTGACTCAAAAGTATCAGATCCGCGACGAGCGAGGAGAGCTCTTTCGTTTTGGGCTCCACGCTTTCAGACATACCAAAGGGGTGGAATTGCTCAACAATGGCATGAGCTTGATCCTCGTGCAGCAATGGATGGCTCATGCCTCACCAGAAATGACCCTGGTCTATGCAAAGATTTTAGACGAGACCATGCGCATCCAATGGGAAAAAGCGGTGCAGCAAGGGGTCGTGCAATTCAACGAGGGCCAGCCGCAATACATAGCAGGGAGAAAGATGCTCGCGGTTCTCAACGAAAACCATGCATTCGATCCAGAGCGCGTGCGTGATTACCGAGCGAACACCAAACTCCCTGTTGGAAATTGTGTCAAGCCTCCAAAACTCATCTGCAAATTCACTGAACTGCCCTGCTTTCATTGCCCAGCATATGTGTTAACCCCGGAAGACCTCCCTGCTCTTGAGGTGTATGAGCAGCAACTCCTCGACCGCGTCGAAGTTGGCAAACAGGCCAACAACAGCTACTGGACCCTTATCAATCAGAAAAATCTGGATGAACGAGTTCGGCCAACCATTGCCATGCTCAAACAAGGACAGATCGTGGCACAAAGTGAGAAGTACGAGCGCGAATACACACCGGAAGAATGGGAGCAGCGTCAACACAACAGAAAGGTGGGAGATGCATGAGTGAGAAGACCTGGAAGCGCAACACGGCTGGCATGACGGCTTATGCTCACCATCGTAAAGAGCAAAAGCGCAAAGGGGTGGAGGATGCCATGACGGCCCTCCTGCGAGAACAGAAGCCTATCAATTTCAACACCGTGGCGAAGGCGGCTTGTGCGAGCAAAGCCTATTTGTACGGCCAGCCGGACCTACGAGAGCGCATCGAAGCTCTCCGACAGCAGGGCGTAGAACAGATGATACGTGAGCGGGTGACTCGTTCTCCAGGCAAAACGGATGCCAGTCGAGACCTGATCATCCTCGCCAAAGATCGTCGCATCAAAGAGCTAGAAGCAGAAAATCGCAAGCTCCAGCAACAACTGAAGGGTGCCTTGGGCAAAACGTATGATCAACTCTGATCATGAGCCTGTTGGGGGCTTTCTGCGTGAAGGAAGTCCCCACTACGGAGGAGACAATGGCATGCGACAAGCACGACCCGCTCGACTGAATACGGTGATTGAACAACTCAGCAGTGAAGACTACTTCATCTATGATCCTGACACAGGGCAACAGGAGTTTGAACCAGACTCCGCCCAATGGTTTGCCTGGCTGGCCGAGCGCCCCTCCTTTCACTTCACGAGCAAGCACGGCCATTTCTCAGCACGACGAGAGAAAAAGCACCGTGGTGGCGTCTACTGGTATGCCTATCTGAGAGCCTACAATCACCGGTACAAGCGGTATCTCGGCACGGCTGCGATGCTGACGCTGGCGAAGTTGGAGCAGACTGCCAGGGTGCTACACGAGGAAGCGTTGGGGGCTATTGCTGACAACGAAGTCCTCAACACCCCCTCTCTCAAGCCAACGCCAGAAGGGCTCACCATTGGCTCTTTGCTCTTTCGCTGGCATGATGAGGTACTTATGGTCAAAACACCGACTGGATCTCATTTCCTGAACAAGACCCAAGCAGCGGAGTTGCTTGGCTATCTGTATGATCGGCGGGGAGCCATGCTGAAAAAGTTCCGATAGGGACTTTCGCGAGATGTCAAGTCCCCAACAGGTATGGTGGAGATTGGAGCCTCACCCAGCGGAACTGCCCCAAATGGTCCCTATCCATCCTTTCTGCCAACCGGGAATCGTCGCCCGGGGTACCTATCCTGTTCGCTGTCTATTGCTCGTGTTGCACTGGAAGGCTACTTCGTCGTTAACGTTGTTGACAGGTTCATGAGCGTAGAGTCGAGATAACATGAGTTAGTCGCAGGAACAGAGGATTTTTGCATCAACATCTTAAGATTGTGGCTCTGCGCTACTCCAGAGAAGACATCATTCCTAGCCGTGTGCTCTTCGCTTGCTCTCTACCCGTTGCTCCCTTTAGGATGCAATATTGACCCACCTCTATGGCCCACGCATGGGCCGTAGCATTTTCTGTGGGCAGGAGGAATTGGTTCATGTCATCCATTGAACGAACAGCCTATCCCCGCTTTACTCGCGCTCCTTCGGTCAAAGAGTTACGTGAGATCTACACGCCCACCCCTACTGATGTGGCCTTTGCGGCAACAAAAGCACGCGGGCCAGCCCAGAAGTTTGCGCTGATGATCTTGCTCAAAGTCTATCAGCGTCTCCATCATTTTCCTGATCCCCAAAGCATTCCGGGAGCCGTGATCAGTCATATCCGCGCGGTTATGAAGTTGCCCGACGATCTCGTACCCGATATTTCCCCAGCGACCCTCTATCGCTATTACGGGGCGCTGCGGGAGCATTTGGAACTGGAGAGCCCGGGCAAACACGTTCGACACGTCGCCGCGCAAGCGATGCATACCGCAGCCCAGGTGATGGAGAACCCGGCTGATCTGATCAATGCCGCTATCGAGACATGACTCGTCGAACATTGTGAGCTTCCTGCTTTTAGCACGCTGGATCGCATGGCTGGGCGCATTCGTCGCCTGGTGAATAGAGGGATCTATCAGACCGTCTTTGCTCGGATTTCTGAAGCCGAACAGCAGACATTGTCGCGCCTGCTTGAACCCGACGGATCGTCTTCCTTTACTGCCTTCGACCGGATCAAAGATGCTCCTAAATCAGCCACCCTTACCCATCTCGACGAATGGCTCTCTCGCCTGACCTGGCTCCAGTCCTGGGGATCGATGGATCCCTTCCTTGAGGGGATGCGTTCCTCTAAGATCACCCATCTGGCACAAGAAGCGCGGAGTTTGTATCCGTCGGATCTCCTGGATTTCTCTGCTCCCAGGCGATTGACCCTTCTCGCCTGTCTGATTGCTCAAGCGACCGTCTCAACCAGGGATGAGATCATTCAGATGTTTCTCAAACGGATGAGCAAACTCACTGAGAAGGCGAAACAAGAGCTTGAACGGCTCCGCGAAGAGGAGCGGGCGATTACTGAGCATCTGGTCGAGGTGCTAGCGGATGTCGTGCAAGCCAGTATCGACGCACAAGACCCAGCCGATCGGGGCACACACGTACGCGCCATCCTGGACAAAGAAGGGGGTGAAGCGTTGCTCTTAGAACATTGTGAGCTGGTGAGTGCCCATCATGGCGATCGGTATCAGCCCTTTGTGAAGAAATTCTATGGAAGCCACCGGAATGCCTTGTTTCGGGTGATCAAAACACTGGATTTGCGCTCGACGACGTCCGATCAGCGGCTTATTGATGCCATGAATTTCATCATTACCAACGAACACAATCCCAAGCAGTATCTGGAAGCACCCCTTGATCTTTCGTTTGCCAGCAAGAAGTGGCAGCGTACGGTCCTGGTGAAACGCAAAGGGAAAAGCTGGTTCCGACGGCAACACCTGGAAACGTGTGTCTTTTCCTGCCTGGCCGACGAACTCAAAACAGGCGATATCTGCTGTCTCGGGTCAGAACAGTTCGCCGATTATCGTGATCAGCTTCTTCCCTGGTCGGAGTGCGAGCCCAGAGTCGCCGCCTATTGTCACCAACTGGGTCTTCCCGCAACAGCCAAAGGGTTGGTCGAACATGTGCGCACCTGCTTGACAGAGATCGCTACCGAAGTCGATCGAACCAGACCAGGCAATCAGGAACTCATGATTAATGAGAAGGGAGAACCATCGTTCAAGAGACTCAAGGCCAAAGCACAGCCTGCTGGGCTCCTTCAGTTAGAAGAAGCATTACACCAGAAAATTCCAGAGCGGCACCTGCTTGATGTGGTCGTCCGTATGGAGCGTCTGACGGGCTTTGGTCGCCATCTCGGTCCTCTTTCAGGCAATGAACCGAAAATGGATGATGCACGGGCTCGGCAATTATTGGCCCTTTTCGCGTATGGGACGAATCTCGGCCCCCACCAGATGGCAAGACACCTGCGAGGGACACTCGATGCCGATCAGATTGCGCACATCAATCGGCGTCATATCACGGCGGAAAAGCTCGATGCGGCCCTGCGCGATGTGAAAAACTGCTTCAATCGCTACACGCTTCCTCACTATTGGGGTGAAGAGAAACGGGCGGCCTCTGATGGAACACAATATGAGCTGGCGGAAGAGAATATGCTTGCAGAGAAGCATATTCGTTAGGGAGGTTTCGGGGGAATTGCCTATCATCACGTGAGCGACATGTATATCCTGTTATTCAGCCACTTTATTGGATGTGGTGTGCATGAGGCAATATACCTGCTCGATGGCCTGATACGCAATCGCTCGGACATCAAGCCCTCGGTGATTCATGCAGATACTCATGGGCAAAACTTGCCGGTGTTTGGACTGTCATTCTTATTGGGGATTGAGCTGATGCCACGCATCCGCAACTGGAAGGATCTCAAGTTCTATCGCCCCTCCAAAGAGGTCGTCTACGAGCATATCGATTCCCTCTTTCACGACAACGTCGTTGACTGGGACTTGATTGAGACCCACTGGCAAGACTTGTTCCAGGTGGTCATCTCGATTCAGGAAGGGAAAGTGTTGCCATCGATGCTTTTGCGCAAGTTGGGCACCTCTAGCCACAAAAACCGCCTCTACCAGGCATTTTACGCGCTGGGGTGTGTGGTACGTACGGTCTTTTTGCTGACAATGATTTCCGATGTGAAACTGCGTGAAGTGATTCACCGCGCAACCAATAAAATGGAACAATACAACGCCCTTGAGGATTGGGTACGATTTGCCAAAGGAGGGGTTATGTATGAGCATGCATTTGAAGAACAGGAAAAACAGGTCAAATACACCGGGCTCTTAACCAGCTGCGTCATTTTGGACAACACGGTCGAGATCAGTGCAGCGCTCAATACCCTCGCTTCGGAGGGATATCTTCTCACCATCGACGAAATAGCAGCACTCTCACCATATCAGACACGACACATTAAGCGCTTTGGGAACTATGAGATCGATTTTGAAGCCGTTCCCACACTCAATGCCGATGATCTGACCTTCACCCTTGAGCTACCCACATCCCCAGAGGCTATCGAGGCCATTCAAGAGAACTGAATACCCGACGAGCAAACACTACCCAAAGGGAAAACTCCTGCCAAGTGCTCTGGCGGGAGTTCTTTCTCTCTCAGAAATTAGAACAAAAGTGCGTTGTGATAGATTTTTACAGTGATCCTAGTCCTACCTGAAATTGAGCCGAGTTGATCAACACCCAGGTCGGCGTAGGAATAACGCTCTCGCCTCCCATTTCCCTGAGAAGGACGGGAAAGTGACAACGCACGAATAACCTCTCGCATAGCACGGTCCGGAACATGGCAGTCATCAAATAAATGCGTACGCTGCGGGTTGAATAATCGGCCGTTATACGGAGGGATACGAAATGTCGCGGTTCCTTTTTCACGAGGAGCACTATTTCTTGAACGGGCGGCAGGGTTGCGGGGTGGGTAGCCCTTGTACAACATCTTACATAGTGTCCGCACTGTATCAATATAATACGACTTGTCGTAATCCTCGGTCCTGATATGTTTCTCAGCTAAGACACGCAAGTGCTCAAGGCTATAGCCTTCCCGGTAAATAGCCGATTCACCAATCGGAAGAAGGTCGCGGCTCTCCGCATAGAGGATAAAGAGTATTCGGTAGAGAAGATAAACGCCCTCGTCGAATAGCATTTTGAGTTGCTTCTCACTAGGAATCTTCTTTGTATCGAGTCTTGCCTCCCACAGGTCCTGGTTTTCACGGGCATCAATTACCCCTTGCAAGAGATTCTCCACGGCATCAACAACATTCTCCCGCAGATCATTAGCAATCTTCGTAGCATGTGACTGGCTTCCCCTGATCACCTTATCCACTAAACATTAGGAAGCATCATCACTCCCCGACCTCTGCTCCGAGGATGTAGGGACAAATGCAGCAAGGCGAAAAAGCCCCCAAAATGCCAGCCACTCCTTATCATCTTCGCACTCAAAAAGGGCCAGAAAATCTACCTTGAGGTACTGACGAGCCACAGAACTGCCGCGACGATAGAGACGCATCTCTAGACCATTAGAAAGCAACGCATAATTCGCCTGGCTCTGTTCTAGGGCAAACTCCAAAGCACGGCTCACCGGCTCTGTCGTAAACGAAGGATCATGCTGGGGATTGAGATACAGAGCTTTATCCAAATCGGTACCGAACGGATGCAAGTCTATCAGCAGCAGGGGCATATTATCTGTTTGGCCATGAAGATAACAAGCGTGGCTGACAGGCACCAAACCATAACCAGCAGTCTCAAGTGCATCAATTTCAACCACCCACTGCAAAGGAAATCCCAAAGCACTAAAAAGTTCCTTATACCAAAGCGACCAAGTGCGCTCAAAACTAACCCGAATGCCATTAGCAACCACCAACGCGAGCTGAACCTGTTGAAGAACTCGCTTCAGCCGTTTACGGTTGAAATCGTTGTTAACAAGATCTAGATCCTCTGCATGACGCCGCTCCAAAAGATCGAAAAGATAGTAAGGGGTAAGGAACCCACCATGATTCTCAACATCCCGCCTTCCCAATGCAGGATTAATCGTTCTATTACCTGTAGGCGTTTCGGCCGCAAACAACTGTTGCATACCGTACACTTCCCGAGTACCAGCAAAATGCTTTGCTATCACAAAGCATCATTACTACACAATAGAACATAAAATCTAGAATCATCGCAAAAATTCTTTGATGAGTCTTAATCTATATTATACATTCTTACTACCATGTACGCCATTGCTTTAGAAACCAACATTCCGGGTATTCGCTTTTTTAATTCTCGTAGAGACATCTTGTAGAAGAAACTAGCTCTGTGGCCTCATAGTGAATTGATGAGGTAGATGTCAGAATTGTGTTGGTGTCTGAAGAAAGGATCCACAAGACATGAACAGGGTTTCAGCCATTTCGAAAGAAGACGCGTCAAAAGTGAAAGTGGGGATCTGCGGACAAGCATCTCTCAAGAGAAGTCTCTTATTACCCATGCGTCCTCGTTTGAAATGGCTGAGACCCTGATGAACTTGACGATTAAGAGGGTATCCCTGTGAAAATATTTTGCTTCTTCATGCTGTTAAGCTGCTCAATTACTATGAAAAAAGCTATGCTTCGTCTTTATATCACTAACTCGTAACAAAAAGCTGTGAACAGAATCAGCCTTTTGTTACGAGGTGTGACCATATCCGTTTCATTAATATGATAAGATGAGCATGAATCCCTCGTGATCGTTCTGGCTGCTCGAGAAAATGAGCTAATAAAACTCTCAACAAAATATTTTAGAGGTTGTAATGCCAGCAAATCGATCAGATGAAGATCAAGAAAGCAGTCATCTGCTTCTCCAGGAATATGCGCATTTCCTCTCCAGCAAGGCAGAAGGAACCATTGAGGCTTATCTGCGGACAGTCCGTCATCTGATAGACTGGATTGCAGCTCGCCCGGGAAATAGTGGGCACTTTCAGCCGCCCCAGTTGACGAAGACAGCTGTTGAAATGTACCTGGTATCCTTAGAACAAGAGGGGTACAGCATAAACCACCGCGCAAGGGTGAAATCGACCATCAGCAGCTTTGCTCTCTGGCTAATGGAGGAAAAGGGACTTCTCCAGCGGAACCCAACCAGAGGGGTGGTCCTCTCTTGACAACAGATGCTGGCCTCACGTCAACTACCTGAGGGTCAACGCTACATTCTACGTACGTTAGTTGAACAAGAAAATGATCGACGCGGAGCTGCACTCTTCGTCTTAGGCTATTGGGCAGGCTGTCGCGTCAGTGACGTCTCCTGGCTACAGATGGCTCATAGGCACGTTGGCCCAAAGGTCGGGTGGGTACACATAGGGTACAAAGATGGCAAGTTGCGTGATATCGATCTGTTGAACGAAGCTCGCAAGCCGCTGTATGAGTATCTCCGGACCAGCGCCAATCCTGATCGCATCTATGCCTTTACCTCGCAGCGTAGCGAGCGGTTGACTGAAGAAGGTATTCACTACTGGTTTCGGACACTCAAGGCGCGTGCCACCAAGGATCAGTGGGAATTGATTCACGATCTCACCTGCCATGACTTGCGACATGATTTTGCCCACCGAGCGCGGGTGGCCGGTTGGTCATTGGAAGAAGTGGCTTATTACCTTGGTCACATCACCAAGAAGGGGACGCCGGCTATCCAAACTACTGTTCGTTATACACAGGTGAGTAGAGAACAGATGACAAACAAACTCAAAAACATCAAAGGGTAGAGCATCGTATTCAGGAACAACGAGCAGTTTTTCTGGTCGCAGAAGCAACAGATGAAGTAGGGGAAAAGCGTATGGAAGGCCATGCAGAGTGTTCCGAAGATCACCAGCTTGTTTTTCAGATATCTGGCAAACAGCGCTTTCTCTATGAGGCACTCTCTGAAAGAGATACACAACTGGCAAATGAACAAGGAAAGAAACTGGCAGACATGTATCTTGGAGCACTTCGTGTTCTTGCCGATGAACACAATCCCGATCGTCTACCGCTCGCTGCCCATGGCATTCGAGAGCTCTTGGAAAAGCTCCCCCGTTACCTCAAAGTCCCTACCCAAGCTGCTGCTCCGAAAAAGCTTCCATCTTTAAAAGAGAAGGTTCAACACCTGCATGCGGGCTAGAAGCAGACTATGAACCGATCAGCGTGCTATGCAGATGCAGACGCTACCTGGGAGCGGTACTATTGTTGAGCACTTGCTCCAATTTTTAAGGCAGATCAGAAATTTTTTCACCTGGGTAGAGAACGAGCGTCCAAGCAAAGACCAGCAGACATTGGCGATCTTGCGCCAGCTTGATTCTAGTATCCTTCCAAATGCCATGAGGGAAGCGCATCAGTCACCCCCGATGCAGAGGATGCACGCAGGTCATCGATTTCGCCCCACCCCTCATCGGCAGCTGCTCTCTGCCCTTTCCCCACCAGGCTCGTGAGGACATCGTGAATTCTCGTGATGGAGCGATGAGGGTCATCTGCTACTCTATCTTAGCAGCATAACTCCCCTAGAGGCGATGCCACTGTCACAAGTGCTACAAGGCTTGGCATCCTGGCACGCCAGGGACGTGGGTGTTTTTTGGACCCGTTCTCTTTTTTAAGTGCAACGGATAGCACAGGCAAGATGAGGAGTTTCCTTCATGGGAAAGCAAGGTCGTCAAAAATTTGCCGACGTGTGGGCCAACCAGACGAATCTCGGGAAGCAGTACGGGTTGCCTCCCATTGCGATGGGCAAGAAGCTCAAGGAACTGGGCTTGCGGGGCGAGGATGGCAATCCAACGGCGCAGGCACTCGTCGGGGGCTACTGCACACCGACGCCGCTCAAGGATGGCACTCCGTTCTATTTGTGGAACAGGCAACAGGTCGAGGAACTGATGCAGGCGCATGGCTACCAAAGACTCGACCCGCAGGAGGTCAAGGCGCGTGAGCTAGCGGAGAGCTGGGTGCAGGTCCACCAGCAATGGCAGGAGGTTGTCTACGGTGTCGAAGAGGAGCTCCTCATCGAGGAGGCACGCGACATCAAGAAGGAAGCCAGGCGCAGAGGCTTGACCGAGCGGGTCAATGCGCTGCTGCGTGAGCGGAAATTCGAGGGCGAGCTCATCACCTAAGGGCTGGTGAGCACGAGCGGGACGGTGGAAGCGCTGCTGCGATTGTGTCATGGCGTCCTCGATAGGAAGGAATTTACGCGCCCATGCGAATTGGCTTGTTCGCCTCAAACGCGGCCCTGGCTGACTACTTTGTCACCGCCCTTGGCATGGCCGACCACGCTGTCACGCTGTATCCCACGAGGCAGGATCTTGTCTCGGCGCTCGCGGCCGATGCCTCGCAGGAAGGGGGAGCGCCACACGAGGTACTGCTCCTCGAGCTGATCCTGGACACGAGTGGGAGACAGATACTTGCCGGGCTGAGTGGTCTAGCGAAAGAGCTGGGACTTCCCATCATCGTCCTCACCACTGCAGGCCGGGACGCCATCGGCCAGGCACAAGCTGCGTTCCCAGAAGTGTGCCTGAGGCAATTACCACTCCCGCTCAGGACCCTGCTTGCTTTGATCCAGGCGCAGCGCCCATCCGTGTCGTCTGCCACCCTGTCATCCTCAGAGTAGGAAAGTCGATTCTACTTGCTGTGGCGTACAGCTTTCACAGTGAGATACGGCTGCTGTAGCAAGGAGGTAGGACGTTTTGAGAGGATAGCTGGCAGCCTGGCCCGCACGAGGTTGAAAGCGGCTCGCAAGAAAGATATTGACCGTCAGTAGAGTATGGTATAATGCGCAGAGATGTGGCACATTATACCGGAAAGGATCATGTTCCAGTGCCAACTCAGGAAGACCGCATAGCTGCGCTCGAGCGAAAAGTAGCGATGCTTGAACTTTTACGGTCACAGGATGAAAGAAAGGCAGAAGAGGCTCTCCCTCTTGCACAGGCGCGCCATATGAGAGAGATCAACGAAAATCTCACCATTCTGCTTGGGGTCACCTCCAGCCAGGGAGGGGATATCAAGGTCATGAAAGAGGATGTCAGCAGCATCAAAGATCGTCTAGATCGACTGGAAACACAGTCCACTGAGCAGACAGACCTGCTCAATGAACATACTGGACGATTTGACCACGTAGAAGCGTTACTGACGCAAATCCTTGCGCGTCTACCAGAGTAGGGCTAATCTCTTAAGCTTTTGCTCAACATGCTTGCTTCCAGGTCAGCTCAGGAAGCAGAACGGTTTCAAGAAAAGAAAAATGCTCTGGTTCAGAGACAAGAGAATCAGGATATTTTTTGGCGGCTCCTCGATCGCTGTGCCCTCCCGTTTTTGCCGTTTGTTGAACAGACTTGGAAAGGCAGCTAAGGGAACGTATCGAGCTATTCCAGGCATCCTTTCTCTTGCCGGAACATCGTTCTGAGCACGCCACTATGCGCTAAAATTAGCGGGCCTGTTTACTCAGCGCTGACCACGCTTTCGCCAGTTCATCTCTCCTGGGCTTATACACTTCCTCATAAAATTTTCGCCGCGATTCTAGCGTCGCCCGATCAGCCTGCTCGACGATCTGTACAGCTTGTTCCCAGGACTGTGGAAACGCTTGCCCAAAGCGCTCGGCGACTTGTCTGCGGAAGTCGCCTGGCTCCAGAATCTCATCCCCTATCACGTACCGCTTCTTGCCATCCATCTCCACATAATACGCGACCTCGTCACCGAGAGCATCTTGTTGGATCGTTTTGGTAATACTCCTTCCTGGGGTCTCTCTCAAAACATGTTGCTCGACGGGATGTTTGCTGCTGGTACCGCCTTTAAATCCCCTTTTTGCGGCTGCGTAAAAGATCGCCCGGTTGAGGCCGAAGCTTTCCGCCTCGTCCACTGGATACCCCAGTGCCTTTGCCCGCGCCGCCTGTAAGAGCGCCATCACCTGAAATCTGCCGACCATTACTCCTCCTGAGTACACCTCTTCGGTGCTTCACACAGTGGACGAGAGTCGGGGAGAATCACTCGAGAAAACATGCCGTTTTCCGACCCCTTCTCTGTAATTATTATTCCATACGAAGAAGTAAAACGGGAAGAGTGCCAGGTCAATCCTCTTTCAATTTTGGAACCCACCTTCTCGAACGGCCGACACAGCCAGGCGTCCGAAATCTCGAATTGCCCTGCAAAGCCCTTGTCAAGTGCGAGGCGATTGCCAATGCGCCTTAGCGCTAATGTTGTTTCGTTAGCAACGAATTCTTCTCCCACCTTCTGATACCCCAAGTGTCCTCAAATTGAGGGCACTTGACCGGGGGCAAACTGGCATGCACCACGCCTTGCTGTACTGGTACTTCTCCAAACTCAACCCACTGATCGCACCAGACAAAAGAATCCTCATGCACAAAAAGCGGTTGATAAAGGAAGGGGCTACCTGTCGAGACCATTCCAGATTGAGCCATATGGCGTGGAAACGAGCGAGTCAGACTGGCCTGAGACGTGAACTACTCCGTGGAAGATCTCTTGGGAATCTTTGTGACGGCATAACCAGTATGCGCCTCTATCACTTCTGGGACTGTGGTGGCATTCGTATAGGACACCTGGAGCGTTCCGTGAGGACTTTTTGCGTCGGTGATCTCTCTTCCCACGGTCACCGTCAGATTACTGATGCCTAACAGCAGGGGAGAAAGCGCCTGTTGTGCATCTTGCTCACCGTAGAGATCAGTGAAAAGCTGGAGGGCATGTTGTCGGCAGACCAGGAAGGTTTGATAGACTTCAAAGGCACCATTTCGCTGCTGCTCAAGAGAGGAGAGGAGCATTTGATCTTTTTCTACTGGATCTCCCGCCTCAAGGAGACCTTCCGCATCGACAAACGAGTCAATCTCATAGTCGGGAGATGCGCCACAGCTACACTCCTCGTCACCCGAATAGGACCGCATCCAACAGAGCAACATCACAAATGGCAAAGGGAACCGCACGGTGTTTGCCTGCCTGGGGGAACGCTTTTTCTGTTTGTTCGTATGTTTGCTCATCGTACATTAGCAAGGAGACCCCCGTGTTCACGCGTGGGGAGGAATTGCCACCCCACAGCACGGGGCGATGGGGTAGACCTGTTGTGCCTTCGCACAACAGGTCTGGCGCGTAGCGCACTCCTTGCCTCCTCCTTTCTTCTGTCCGGTCACGTGTTCCCCTTGCGGGGGAGCATCCGAAATGCGGTCGAACGCTCAACTGGTCTCGAAGAAGACGAGACCCAGGCCCGCACGCCTGTCTGGTGCCCTTCGACAAGGATATGGAGCGGTTTCCGTACCTTCCAACACTGTCCGCTACCCCTGGCAGACTGTTTAATCGGAAGGCCGCAGAGCTTCAAACTAGGACAGGTATCCGAAGGTGCCTATGCATTCGCTCCTATCGTAGGAATGGCAAGCACGATTCCATCCGTGGGCTCCGCCACCCCTGAGTCTAGTCAGACGAGCCTGCAACAGCCTCCCCTATCGCGGGGAACAGTACGCAAGCCCCCGCCTTGAGGCGCGTGGGGTGTCTGACCGCTCACATGTCACCTCTTTCAAGGGTCGTGTACTTTACACGCCCCCTCTGTTTGTACCGGCTTGCCAGATCGGTCCTTCTGCTAAAATAAAGAGGGCCCGGTGCAGGAAGCACTCTTCTCCATGTATGATACGGGATAACCTCACCTGGGCCTTGCCAATTTTCACGAAATCCTCACGATTGCCCTCTTAGAAAAGTCGAAGCCGACCAAGCGGTCAAAAATGTCGAGACCGGCGAGGTCGTGCGAGGCGCGAAAAGTCCCAAACTCACGAGGTGGCCATTTCTACTTTCGGCGAAATTGTTCTGCGCAACCATGCTTCCTCATCGGTAATTCCGAAAAAAGTATAAAATCCCTCCCAAAAACGCGTATGACCCCCTCCTTTCCCCAAGTCTACAAGTCCTTTCTCCTCTGACCGTTACCGATATTCTCTGGCATAATAGGCATCATGATCTTGGGGACCATCAATCGTGACGGGAACATAGGGTGTGGTCGAGTCTTCCGGCCGGTACCCATGCTTGGCGATAAAGGTCGCACGGAGTTTCTTCCCGTGCGCTTCCATGAGAGGAGCGAGCTGGTCTTTAGTTAGGTTTTCCGGCGCATCAAAAAGTTGGAGCGCATACCTGCTCATTGCCAGCATCAGTTCCAATTCTTCGACGGTACTCAGATCACGCACCACTCGTACCTGATCCGGTTGCTCAAAGAAAACGCCGTCGGGACTCGGCACTGGTAGGCCACTCCAGCGACAAAACTTCTCAAAGATCAGTTTATCTGTTTCATAGATCAAGACGCGCAGCGTATAGCGTTGCCGGAGATCGCCCATATTCCCGCGATAGCGAAGGATGCCAGGTTGGATACGTTCGCGTTCTCTCGCCAGTTCATAGAGTTCTAGATGATCTGCGTACGCTGTACGAAGCTCATCTCGGATCTCCACCATCGTAAAGCCCCGCTGCTTCAGTTTTCGGTGGAGACCTCGAGTGATCTGCGCCGTTTCAATGCGTTGACGAATCCACGTTTCATCGTATCCTTGTTGACGCCAGATGGGGACATGTCGTTTGCACCAGGACGTGAAGCCTGACTCCATTTCTGAGGCTTCCCAACATGAGGCATCAATAAGCATCTCTATATACTGCTCACGGGTCATCAGATGGACATCCTCTTCCATAAATTCGCTCCTTTCAAGCGATGGTGCTACCGTCACTTTTTCGCCATTGCTCTAACTGTGCCCAGAACCACTGCACCACTCGCTGCCAGTCCTGATCAGGGATATCAGCATACTTGGGAACCCCAAACGCCGTTTTGAGACTATCATAAAGAGTACCATATGGTTTACCAGTTAGCTCATGCACTTGCTGGACATACTTTTGTACCGCGCGCTGGTGGTCAGGTGTCAGCGTTTGTGGACCCAGACGCTCTAGTATTTCAGGGATCAGGTTGGTGACTTCCTCAAGGCCCTCTAAGCGGGTTTCGACGCTCCCACGCCAGACTTCGATATCACGCTGCCAGTCGATCCAGAGCACCATCCGATGATAATACTCGCGCCAGGCATCGAGACCAGCGCCGTCAGTTGGTACCTCCGGCTTCGTAATCTGTTCCACCGGCACGAGCCCCGTCGGCGCCGCCCCCGCTTTGGGAGACTGTGCCCAGGTATAGAGGACATCAACCACCTCGCGCTGGTAACGCAAGACTTCAGGTCGCATCTCCTCGCGTACACGTCTGGGATCGATGCCCGCCAGCCAGAAAGGAACGGCATGCAGAATGAGCACGGCCATTCTTTGAGAGCCGCCCTCAGTTTCGACCTGGGCAAAAACAAGGTCCTCGGCGATCGCTTCTGTACGTCGGATGCGTTGCGTTTGAGCGGCTGTATCGACCTGGAGATTTTCACAGAAGAAACGAAGGACGACCCCCGGCTGCCCATCAGGCAGGCGCACGACAACGATAGGCTTGCCATAAAATGTGAGCGTCTCTTGCTCAACTGGAAGAAGATCTTGTTCTTCGTTCAACATGCACCTCACAGGGGTAATGTATGATGCATTACCCTTTTTACTGGAAGCGGAAGTCTCCTTCTAGTATAACAGGCCATGCTCATGCCTATCTCACCAAAATTCACGAAACACACACGACCATTCGGGGGGTCCCTGACAACACACCTCTTCAAAAGGGGCCGCCATCATGGCACACCCTTTCCTTAGCCATAGCTTGCCAGGTGGGAAGCAGGAAAAATGAGAGCAAAGGAATGGTCGGAGGGGATCGCGGACACGCCATCAACAGCATGCATTCTAGCAAGCAGCTACCAGGACGATGCCGCATTTCCACTTTTACCCGGTCTTGTTCAGAATAGATGAGGGAGACCAATCACGCCCTAAAGGAGGAAAAGCACACATGCTCTCCCGTGAAACCGACTTCGACTCCTATAAACACACGAAACTGGACTACCACGCGACGGTGCGCGAAATGCCCAGTCACGAGCGCCCGCGCGAGCGCCTGCAGCACTTCGGCCCCCAGGCGCTCTCACTGGCCGAGCTGCTGGCCATCATCCTGCGCACCGGCACCCGCGGCGATAATGCCCTCGAGCTGGCCAACAAGCTGCTCACCAGGTACGGGGGGCTCCCCGGGCTGGTCCGGGCCGACTTCCGCGAGCTGTGCGCGCAGCACGGCATGGGCGAGGCCAAGTCGGCGCAGGTCAAGGCGGCCCTGGAGATCGGGCGCCGGCTGGGCACGCTGCACGTGGACGCTCGCTACAAGATCAGCACCCCCGCGGAGGCGGCCAACCTGGTGATGCTGGACCTGGCCTACCTGGACACCGAGCAGATGCGCATCCTGCTGCTGGACGCCAAGAGCCAGCTGGTCGAGAAGGTCAGCCTCTACCAGGGCACCGCCAACAGCTCGGTGCTGCGCGCCGCCGAGGTCTTCCGGCCGGCCATCCTGCGCAACTGCCCCGGCCTCATCCTCTGCCACAACCACCCCAGCGGCGACCCCACGCCGTCACCGGAGGACATCGAAGCGACCTTGCAGCTGGTGGAGGCGGGCCGCATCCTCGACATCGAGCTGGTCGACCACATCATCATCGGCCACCAGCGCTTCGTCAGTCTGAAAGGGCATTTGAAGTGGGAGTAGGTCGCGGCACCTGGCCCGCAGCGGGCATTCATGGCAGCGCGGTCGCCTGGCCTGGCACACGAGCGCCCCGAAATCGAGCGCCGCCCAGTTGACCTGGAGGCTCTGCTTCCCGCTCACCAGGCGGAGAGCGAGCGCGTGCAGCCAGCGTTTGGGGGCCTCCGTCGTCGGCTCGGGCGAGCTAAAGAACCGCCCCAGGCACCTGGCCATGTTCACGTCCAGGAGCGGCTCGGCTCGCCCGTACACGATGGCCAGCACCGCGCTCGCCGTGTAGGGGCCGATCCCCGGCAGGCGCTCCAATTCCGCACGCGAGCGGGGAACGACGCCCCCACGCTCCTCGATCGACTGGGCGAGCTGCTGCAATGCCACCGCCTTTTGCCGCCAGAGGCCGAGCGGCCTGAGCGCGTTCTCGAGGCCCTCGCGGGGCGCAAGCGCCAGGGCCTCCCACGAGGGGTAACGCTCGAGGAACCCGGCGTAGGCCCGCGCCACCCCGGCCGCGGTCGTCCTCTGCAAGAGGATTTCCGCGACCACCACCTCGTAGGGTGCCCTTTCCGGGTCGCGCCAGGGGAAGGACCGGCCGCTCTGCTTGAACCAGCAGAGGAGCCGCCTGCGCAACCAGGGGATGCGCTCGACCGCCTCCGGTGGGAGTGCACCTGGTGGGTACCTTGACCGTCGCATCACGCCCACTCCTTCCTTTCCTGGAGAGGAAGCCGCCTCACCTCTGTCATAGGCTAGGATACTCCGTCCACTGCTTTGCCTCCTGGGCAGCAGCGCTCAGGAGGGGCTTCCGGAGACCAGGGCGACGATCCGCCGAGGCACAAGCGGCTTTGTCACCACCTGCTGCGCGCCCGCCAGGCGAGCTTTCAAGCGGACCAGGACGCCGTCGCGCTCATCAAGGAGGGCGACGCAAGCCATCGAGCGGAAACGCGGCTGCCCTCTCAGGCGCCTGAGTACCTCGAAGCCATCCATCCCGGGGAGATCGAGGCCGAGGAAGAGCAGGTCGGCAGGGCCCTGCCGGCGGAGAAAGCGCAGCGCCGCCAGCGGATCAGCGAAACAGGCGACCTGGTGGCCCTCGCGACGGAGGACGACCTCGAGGATTTTGCGCGAGGTCGGTGAGGCGTCCAGCACCATGATCCGCAGTTGCTGTCGCATGCTCGTCCCTCTTTCTCGCTCGGCTCTTTTTTGCGCCTCCGCCATTCCCGGTCTCCACGGCTACCATAGCATGCCTCCCTCATGCGCTCCTCATGAGCGTTCACGACCCGCTCACGGTGTTTGGCTATGGGGGAATGCACACGCCTTACACAGGCGAGAAAGCGAGGCGCATGGAATGAGAAGGTTCCTTTCCACTCTTGGGCGCTCCGGGAAGAATAAGCCAGAGGTAAGGAGGAAGCGCAGACAAGCGAGGACGAGAGTAGGATACCCGTTTCACGAATGGCTCACGAAGAATCAGGACTTTCTCGTTCAGCCAACGGGCGCTTCTGATATAATCGGTGGACAAAGAGCCCTGCCGCGCAGGGCAGCCAGACAGTCTCCCTGGCAGGTTCCCCACCCGCCTTGCCAGTGGGGCCAGGGAGGCCGGGAGAGGAGATACGCAGGCAATGCATAGCACTGCTGAGCACGATCAGACAAAACACCCGCTGATGCGGATCACCACGCTGGGAGAATTTGCCCTCGAGCGGCTCGTTCGCACCCCTGCGCGGGACGGGGACGAGCCGCCGCGTTACGCTCGCGTGGCACGGAGCGAGTGGAGCAATCGGGGACCGGCCATGGCGCTGCTGAAGGTGCTCTTGTGCCGAGCGAACCGCCGGGCATCGCGGGACGAACTCATCGAGGCCATCTGGCCCGGCCATGAGACGATCAACGCCGCCCACGCGCTCGACTCGGCGGCCTCCGTCCTGCGCCGGCACATCCTGCGCGCGGGCGAGGTGGGAAGCCTGCTGCTCACGCTGCGCAGCGGCGGGGAGACGATCTTCAAACTGGCCGGGCAGCAGCGCCTCTGGGTTGACGCCGACGCGCTGCTCTCACTCGTGTCGCAGGCCCTGCGGGCGGAGTGCCACGGGCAGGACCCGCTTCCCCTACTGGAGGAGGCGCATGCCCGAGCCTCGGGCGAGTTTCTCGAGGACGACCTGTATGCCCCATGGGCGCAGCCACGGCGGCACACGATCAACGGCGCGCGGCACCGCGTGCTCTTCAAGCTGGTCGACCTCTATCTCGAGGACGAGCGGGTGGGCCTGGCCGAGGAGCTGCTCTTCGCCGCACTAGAGGAGGACCCGACTGACGAAGATGCCCTGTGCCGCCTGATGGTTCTGCTGGTGGAGCAGCAGAGGCGACAAGAGGCGCTCCAACTCTACCAGTATACCCAGGACGTGCTCCAGGAGGAGCAGGCCGAGCCCGCCGTTTATACCTGCGAGCTCGCGCGCCGCATCCGGCAGGGGCTCGTCTTGCGGGAGCGGGGGGAGCGTTACAGTGCCGTGAGGGTACAGACGCTGTTCCCGGTGGGGCAGGATGTGGTGTCGAGAGACCACGGGGACAGTTTCGGCGCGAAACGAGCTCAGTTGACCATCACTGCTGCTCCGTGCGGAGGCCAAACGCCATCCCCCTATCGGTACCGCCCGCCGCGCCGCCGAGCTGGGCGATGGGGAATGGGAGTAGTTGGACGGCGGCCTTGACCAGCTTGCGGAAGTGCAGCTGCTCCGTCCGCACGAGGTCAATCCAGCCGGCCAGAGCCGCTGAGGCCTCGATGTTGATGCGGGCCATCTCCCCATCGCTGATGCAGCTAACCTCGGGATCGAACGCGGCGGTCCACTGCGGCAGGTCACCATTGGCCAGCACGGCGAAGTACGACCCCCAGCGCAGACATACCGCGATGGTCGCGATCGCCACTTCGCCGAAGTGCAGCTGGGACTTGGGCGGAACCTCCTGATCCCTGGCGGCTTCCTCCAAATACGAGAGGACCTGCTGGTACATCGTCGTATGCGGAGGCGAGATGAGACGGTAGGGTGTCTGATCCTCTTCAACGCACTCCTGCCAGTATCCCGCGTCAATGGCGAGCTGATCATTGACGTTGATTATTAAGGGCTGGTGCTGCGCCAAAAAAATTCACGGCACTTGCTCCCACAGCCTGAAGGGGTGTGGGAGCAAGTGCCGCCTCCTTTCGCCGCTGATAGGTATAGCCGTCGCCGAGCACGTGGCCACCCGTCTGAAAGCCTTTGACCCGTTTCCGCTGCTTGGGGCCCGTGGGAGGAAACCCGAATCTGTCCACACGGCACATCTGTCTGCAGCCATGTCCGGTTGCCAAGATCCGCACAAGCTGCTTATGCTTATCCTTGTACGGCATTATCCGAACCTCCTGACTTTCTCGTTATCGGTATGTCAAGACTGGAATAACGCTACCAAAAGTACGCAAGCCTCTCCGGTTCCACAGGATTGGGTCACTGACGGTCTTCCAGATCGTTGCCGAGCCGCTTGTTGATCTCCTGTACCGCCTTGCTTCTGGCTGCGAACACCGGGGCAAACTGAGCGTAGGAGGAGTCCCTTCGTATCCGCACCAGCTTCCAGCCTTCCTCCACATCCCGGTACAGGAGCAGATAGAAGCCGTTCCACCTGGGAGAGTGTCCGGCTTTGCGCTTGTAGGGGCGGGCAAAAAATGAAGCGAGGATGTGAGGGAGCGGCGCGACGGCCTTTGCATCCATACGGCAAAAGTTGATCCCTCCCACGTCCTCCCGGTCATCCACCAGCAGGCCTTCCCCTTCGATCCAGGCAGAGAGGAGGGCCAGGGCATCGGCCGGAACTTCCTCGCGGGCAAGCGGCACTTTTGTCAACTGGTACTCTTCGCGCGTGAGGTAGGACGGCTCTCTCATCAGTTTCTTCCTCCTTGTTTCCCTCTTTGCTTGCCCCGTGCCTCACCCCTTCCCGGCAGGATCACGCTGACCCGCCGCGCGCCTTTCGGGAGAGAACCCCAATGTGGTTGCAGCGCGGCTGCTGTTTGCCCGGCCATCGCGTCCTCTTGCTGCTGAATCCAGGAGAGCCAGCTTTTTCGTTCAGCGTGAACAGGGGACCAGCCTTCTCCCTCGGTAATCCCATAGAGGGCGAGGGTATCCAGAAGCTCTTTCAATGGACCCATTCCCCACATGTCCGCGTCCTTCCCTCTTGCCCCGCTGGAAAGACAATAGATGCGAGTGTCCTGGGCCTTCTTCTCAACGTCGGTTACCAGGAACCAGTTCTCACCTCTCTCTGTATAGGCGGCAGCGAAAGGACTCTGCGCGATGGCATCGACGAGCGGACGGGGAGCGCTCCTCGCTTTCTCGTACTCCCCTTGTGGATACAGATCCCGAAACCGCGCCTCATCCTCTTCCTCGCGCAGATCATAGACCAGGTCGTGTCCGTGGTCGCCAATGAGGACCTCGTGTTGTTTGACGACCTGGATCAATGCCTCCACCCAGCCCAGCGACGTTTCAATCGCCAGGCAGGCGGCGTCAGGCGTCAAAATCACCCCGATCTCACCTTTTTGCACCTCTTGAAGCAAGCGGGCAAACGTCTCACGACACTCGCCAAGCTCCTCGTGATAGGCGAAACTCCTCACTTTGCCGTCGTGCTGCGCCGCATAAATCGCTGCCTTGCGGCTGTGGTCCACATGCTCTAAAAAGGCCAAGCTCTTCATCGTGTCTTCCTCTTTTTCCGTTTCTTTTTTCCCCGTCTCTGTGCAGGAGATCTTCCGGGCACTCCGTAACCGAACGTGCCGCCAGGCGGCGCGAAGCCGACCTCCTCCGCCGTCACGATGTCGCCACTCAGCACGTCCAACAGTTGACGGAGCCATCCCTCCGCCCCCATGTTGCGTATCTGCATAACGTTCACGTCGACCCACATATCCCGTTCGATGAGAGGGGGATGCTCGGCGGCGAAAACCGGGTCGATGTTGACGGCCTGGAATGGATTGATCGGCCCCTCCGCAGCGCCAACCTTGTCCTCCAGCACATCCAGCAGCTGCCTGAGCCACCGCTCGCTTCCCATCTCCCTCATCAAAGAGGCGTTCGCCTGTACCCACTCGGCCTCGCCCATGGGAGGTTCATGCTCCTGGGTCAGCTGCGGGGCAACGGTGATGGCATAGAACGGATTGATGATGATGCGCTGCAGGTTGTCTTCCGTGAAGTGCGGCACGCCATTCTCCTTCCTGTTACCCCTTGCCGGGGAGCCGTTTTGTGTCGGAACGGCTCCAAACCCCTCCCCTCTGGCAAGCCCGTCCCCCTGAGGGGACGGGGTTCCTGACCTATACAATCTGCTGTAGCACTATTCTCTGGCAGCGAGTGAAAAAGGGAAACGAGGCGCCTGCCCCACCCTCTGCGATAATGATAGCAGGCCAAACTCAACCCTGGCTCACGAACTTTCACGAGATCCTCATGAAAAAAGGCGGAAACTTCTCACATCTGACGACGTCCCTCCCCCCTCACGCCCCTGCCATTCTCACGTTATGGCGGACGGCGCGGGATGTTCGTGAGTATCCCGTGAAAGTCCCTGAGATGGGCAAGAGGTCCGCCTGCTATCATAGCTTGAGAAAGGCGCTTGCGCCGCGATGTGCTCAAATCAAAAAGAGGAGAAGCCGTACAATCCATGCCGAAACAGCCGCCAGCTCCGATCCATATCCGCGTAGACACGCAAGAACAACGTTGTGGCATCCCCGATCTGCTGGCCGCCATGCCGCTGGTGCACATCGAGCTGACACCGCTGCGCGTAGGCGACTACGATGTTGGCGGCGATCCATGCCGGGTGTTCGAGCGCAAGACGGGGAGTGACTTTCTCAGCAGTCTTGTGCAGGGACGCTTATTCGCGCAACTCACCGCGTTGCGCAAAAGCCGCTTCGCGCCCATCTTGCTGCTGGAGGGGGACCCACTGCGCGTCGGTCACTCCGAGATGCGCCCGGAAAGCATCCGCGGGGCCCTGACCTACATCACCGCTATCCTGCGCGTGCCGATCCTGCCGAGCAGCGGACCGGAAGATTCTGCGCAGCTGGTTTATGCGGCAGCAAAACAGTGCCAGAACGGGCATGCGACTCACGGCCCTGCGGCAGGGCGGCGCAGGGCTTCTCTCTCCGAGCAGCAGATGCAGATCGTCTTGGCCCTGCCGGGCGTCGGCAGGGTCACCGCGCGCGCCGTATGCGCGCGCTTTCGCAGCTTGCACGACCTGTTGAATGCCGACGCCGCCACCCTGGCGACGGTCCCCGGGGTCGGGCCCTCGCGTGCCGCTGCTCTGCAAGAGCTGCTGCACGCCGCGTTGCCATCGTCTGGGGCCGGCGGCGCGGGAGGAACATGAGTTGCCTCCCAGCACCCCGCCATCGCCGCATGCGACACGCTTAAAGGGATATTCTCCCATTGGAGTAAGGGTAGCCATAGCATCGGAAGGAAAGGAGCAAGCAGGCATGGTATCGCACGTTGAGCTCAACTCATGGAGACAAGCAGAAGAACATTTTAGAAATGTAGATCAAGATCAAGGTCGCAAGCACTATGACCGTGAGATGTTCAACTGTGAGCTTGCGCTCAATCTCATGGGTATAGGGACACTGTATAGTTGTAGTGGCCATCTAGACGGTTTGGCGGCTTTCCCTTACATCACGATCATCCCCCAAAGACAAGTCGCTGGTTTGGTTCCCCGCTACGTGAGTATGATGGAAGCTCAGCCCTTATCACCAGAGGCGCTGACCGTGAAGAACACCATTGTTCAAGCCATGTCAGAATTAGGCCAACGCCTTTTGAGCCTCCTCACAGGCTTTTATGAGGAAAGGCAGATACCCCTGCCCTGTCACCTAGTCATACAGCCAAACGGTTTAGGGAGCTATACCTTGTTAAATCAAGGGGCTATTGTCGGTTTGCTCTCAGATCAAGAAACTCTCAAGGCTTACCAGGATGAGTTTATGAGCTTTATTGAATATCTCAGGAGCATCTGGGAGTAGGTAAGTAACCTTCTTAGATATCTTAGTTATGGCTCTGAGCAATTATGAAATAGCTGTATTAGCGTACTGGACGAGCAGCTACTTTTTTCGCAGTTAGCGTGGAATATTTCGGAGTTTTCCAAAGGCTTTTTTGCCCCTTCGTGCTCATTTCATTGCGGAGTTACGCTGGAATTCTCAGGGTGTGAGCATTCCACTGTTACTCCGACATGAAATGAGATTCCATGCTAACTCCGAAAAAAGTAAAGAGAAATCGCTGACATGTTCATTCACTTTCGACTTCATAATCGCGCATCCTCAACTCCCTGCGTATTTCGACGGAGCGTTGCTCGTCGGCAATTTCTTGCTCCATTCTCCTCACATAGGATGCTGCGAATTCCCTGACCTTCGGTCGGTTATCCTCCAGCCACAAAGCTATTTCTTCTTTCTTCTCGCGGTAAGCAGCTACCGTGCCGAACTCTTCCCTCATGCCGTCGATATTGCTGAGACATATTTCGAGCCTATCTAGTCTAGAGTCGTTTTCCGGCAAGCGTTCGATAAGATCCTTAATTACTTCATGGGTCGGGGTTTCACCGTGATAGTTCTCCAGAAGACGGCTTGCAAAATCGTAATCTTCATCTGATCCCCTGGCTATAATCCGATTGAGGCTGCTCGCCAATTCATCTGTGAATGTTGGAAAAACAGCTCGCAGCAAGAGACCACCAGTGAACCGAAACATAGAGTCTCCGGGTTTATACCACTTCCGAAGTGTGGTGGTTGCCAAATTCGCGTCCCTTGCAAGAGGCAGCGCCAGGCTATGAAGTTCATAGGGAATGGCCTGGTAGCAATCTTCTCTATCTCTCTTATTTGAGAGCTCCACGCGACGCTCAAAAAATGCCCAGACGGATGCAGGCCGATTCATGGCGATGGGTGTCAGTATGGACTCGGCATCATGGTCAATCCTGTTGAGAGCCAGCAGGTTTTCAAGCACCAAATCGGCGTCTTCGGAAGGTAATGCGCGAAATATCCTTTGCGCATCGCATTTGTGGATGAGATATTTGATGGCCGGGACGAAGACGGTATCGACAAGCGGTAGCGCTTGCGGGTCATGATGCTCTATTGCAAAAATCAGGCACTCAGAAACTGCAATCACCTCATCAACAGCAATCGCCCTGTCCAGAACCTTTTTGACCGTACCGGCAGCATCTTTTTTGACCCAGCGGCAGTGACGTGCAATCGCGGCGAGGTATGCATTCCTATCCAGGTAATCCTCTATTAGCTCAAAGTATTTATCGCGGGCTTCGCTCTCAAATAATCCGGCCAAGATTACCGGAAGAAATGCCAATATGTTCACATCATCTCGCCTGGCAAGCGCAAATGCAAAGTTTGGCTTGGCTTTTGAGAGTTGACTGAGGAATTCTCCAAAAATGGGAAAGGTCGCCATATCATTTGATTGTGTGGCAGCACAACGCTGGATGAGGCGAAACCAGTCATCTGCCGTTTCATCTGAAACCTCATCGACATACAGCGCGACCTGCTCCCTACGATATGTATTGGTTGCGGCAGAATCAAATGCCTTATTTTCCCAATCAAACGGGAAGACGGACTCAAAGCCCACAAGCGTCTTATAGCGAATATACTGCTGATTGGTATTGATGAGGTCACGAAAGGCTATGATTGCTTTCATTACGTTCTTAGCAATCTGTTGACAGCCGGACTCGTCGTGTTCGTCGTCGGGAAAATGCCAGGCCCTCCGGTAATCGATCAGCATTCCATGCTCTATGTGCTCCAGAAGTTCATAAGGCTGTCCGGCAGCACGCTCCGTAAGCAATTCCGTCATCCTCTTCGTGTCTTCCAGTGTCAACTGGAGCAGTTCATTGGAGGAGTTTGCCCGGCCAGGAAGTCGCGTTGCCTCGCGCAAAGCGGAGACCACTTCACGTTTCTCCCCTTCGGTGGATGAAGCATCAAATAGCGCGATAAGTCCGTCTATAGCCCTCTTCCTTATGGCTTTTATGCCCTCAAACACAGGTAAAGCACTACTGGTAATTGTCAGCGCGTCCGCTGAAAATGAGGTGCTTTCCATTTCCGAACCCAACAATTCACGCCATACTGTAAGAACATTTGGCCGAAGCATACGAAGATCGTCCTGAGAAAACCTCTCCAACACGTCAGCCAGCACACGCTGCACATAAGGGCCAGCCTTTTTCCAAACGTCCAAATGGTACTTTGCAAGACGTTTTATGGCATCGACGATCTGCTTGCGGACCCTTCCGTCTTGCTCTCCCTTATAAATAGTAATCAGGGAGCTGAAGGTCGCCTCAATATCTACATAGCGAAGGGTGTCGAAAATACCTACCGCTGCCAAGACAACGTCCCCAGATGTTTTTCCAGGGATATTGCCGAACGGGGATTCGATAGGCTTTGTTTCAGTGCTTCTCGCCGCTTGCACAGCTGTTTCAAGAGCGCGGCGAATCTCCGGGTACACAGCTCCAATGTCATCGTAGTTGGGGATCACATGCTCGGCGAGTGTTGATAGAATTTCATGCCTTTCATTATTGTTGTCGCAACTTTCCAGCGTTTCAAGTGCGCCACGGTCGAACAAGGCTTTTCCCTGCATCAAACGCTCATAGTCATGCTGGACTTTCTGAAATTCGTAGCTCGCCGGACGCAGGTACTCATCCATGATTTTCTTCAACCGCTTATCAAGCGCTTGTATTGCGCGCCCACCGAATCCTGGATTGCCCCTGGCGTGATAAACCATATCGTGTTGCGTTTCTGACCATGCATGATTCAATATGGTTTGAATCTGGATTTCACAGCGCATTCCTTTGAATTTCGTATACTCAGGCAATCCTGTATGCTTCTCACTCAGCAGGACGGTATAGTGAATCGCCTGATAGCGGCGCTGATCATTATCGTCGGTCGGATGATGAACCCGCATCTCCTTCCAATCCACGTCAAAGATGTCTGGAATCAGCTCTGTACGAAGAAACCGGTCAACATCAGTATTCGTATAAAAAATCAGCCTTGCGCCAGCGAGGTCTTTAATTTCACTTTCAATGCGCTCCGATGCAAGAAGCCCTCGTTCTTCTAGTTTGAGCTTTAGGCTTTTAACATCCTTTCCCCGCGCTTGAGTTGATTGGGGACGCGGAACTCCTTCGGTTTTCTTGATCGCACCTTCCAATAGGGAGCGCACTAGCTCGGCAAACTCCGTGTAAGTACTTACATAGGTTTTCTCGTAATCATCGAATTTCATTTTTTGCACCTTCTAAAAAATCCGTAAAGGTTAAACGTGTGCGGCAGGATAAGTTCTATCTTTGAGGTTTGTTATAGCTCGCCAGAGATAGAGAACAACAAAGCCAGGACAGCAGGTTACTGCGATTTTCACGGTGATTTACAAGTTAGAATTTTCTAATAATCCGCATTCTATTTTTTTCAATTTGCCTATAACTTCCTGAGCGCTGGATTCAAACTCTTGCTTAGCTCGACTTATATCTTCGTCGATCCATTTCATTACTTTTATTCTAAGTGCATTTTTTGCTTCCTGTTTCTTCTTTTTCGCCGCTTCGCTGTTATCAGGAAGTGCAAGTATCTCTTCTGCTTCATCCTGGAAGCAGGAAGGATAATACTTCTCAAAGTCGTGTTCGCCAAACTGGTCAAAATGTTCGGATGGCCAACTTATAAAATCATGCCGGAGACGCTCGATTACCTGGTTCTCCCTTTCACTTGCGTCGATGATCACCCAAATCCTTTTTTCATATGCTGGAGTTAAATGCAGATACAGAAAATTCTGCGCTAGTGCCATAAACTGATTTTCTACCTGGGTATAACCTCTTGTTGCGATAATACCGAGCACGTTTATCAACTTCGGGGCAAATTGGGGTATCAAGAACTTGCGAATAACTGTTTCTGCACTTGCTTCTTCGAGGATAAGCCATCCATCAAACATATCGCTGTCAGCAAGTGAGTAGCCCAAATTCATTAAAACGCGCCGACGCGCTTCTACATCGTCTCTTTCTATCTGTATGCAAGATGACACAGGTATTTCTCCAGGCTTAATTTGGGCCTGGGTTACTTCAATAATTTTGCAATCTTCTTCGCTGGCGAGTGACTGTAAAACAATATTTGAATGTGTGCTGATGAGAAATTGATTCTGCCGTTCTTTTGCGCTTCGTTTGATTTCTTCAAGTAAAAGCTTAAGCGGCTCCGGGTTAATACCATTTTCTAATTCCTCAATGACAAATAGTTTTTTCTCAGCTTTTAAAAGATGTACGATCAACCCCACAATGTGAGGCACACCATCTCCCATTTGTGAAAGGGGAATACTTCCATTCTGGCTTGTATAAATGCCTGGTAAGTGTCCATTTGTGCCTTCAATTATACCCATAGGGGAACCGATAAGACCCTGACATAACTTGTCAAACTGTTCGTGAAGTGGATGCGTGGACTGTGTATATGGTTGAATTTTGTCTGCGAGTTGGGTAAGCGATTCGAGCACATACTTTGGTTGAGGCGGGTTGTTGCTCATGAGAGGATTGAAACCTTGAGCAAATCTTTTAATTGTATACGGGAAAATAAAATTATCTGGTTCCTGGTGGGTTATAAGTTTGACATCGGGGATTGCCGCACTGTTAGTTCCTTCGGGGGTAAATGTAAATGTCCTGGGTAGCCCGTCAGAGGCAAATGATATTGTTAAATTACCCTGCCCTCCGTCTGAGATTCCCTTAGTGTTAAAGTAAGCCGCTTCAATATCTTGTAAATGGATGCAAGCGGTAGATTCCGACGTTCCAATACGCCTTGCTCCGCTAGGCTGACCAAAGGGATGGGATTGATTAGTTGATTGCATGGAAAGTACAGACTGTAGAAGGGTAGACTTTCCAGCATTGTTTTTGCCAACAAGAACATTTATCCCTTTGCTTAGCTGTAAAAGCCCGGAGTCAGCGAAGGATTTTACATTTATCACTTGAAGTTCAGATATCCACAAAGAATTTTTCCCTTTTTCATCTAAACATCCAAAAAACACTTGTCAATTATCGTGATGCTCTCTTTGCAACGACTAGGACGGTAAGGCAGAGGGCAAGCTGTTTCGGGATATTACCTTTGCCACACATTCCACAGGTTGTCCCCTTGCTGGAGCAATTCTACGCGAGCAGGATTTACTAGAGGTGTCGCAGTGATTGATACAAGATAGGTCTCTATTTGTAAACAACCACACCGCAGATTACGGCTTATACTAACCTTCTCAGCTCTTCGGCCAGCTTTGCGACAAGTTCGGCAAGGCGGCCTACAGTCGCGTCCCGAATGACAAGCCGTTGACCGACGGCATAGGTAGCATCTCCCGACTTGGTGATATAGTCCTGGTCAACAATGCCTTCACAGTGAGCAAGTAGATGGCGCTGCTGGAACAGTCGCAGGAGGTCAGCCATTTCCGCAGGGGCTAGCAGGTCTTCATATCCTTTGCCAGTCACTGTACGCCAAAGGGCTGATCCTTCGGTCAGATTCTGGAAGACGTTCTTCCTGCGCCGCGTAGTCGTGGCCGCAGGAGTGCGGTCAAAGAGGGCTTCTGCTATACGCTGAAAAGCCCCTACCATACGCCCCATACTATTCTCAAGGATTTCTCGCGCCGTATTCCTGGCTGCATCCGCGTCGGCTGCTGCCTGCACTGCCTGTCGTATAGCGGGCAGAGCTGCCAGGGATTTCTGTACCGTCTCGATGGTCTGCGAAAAGGTGCTTTCAGCCGAATTATGGCCGCAGGCAGGGCAGAAGAACGCGGCTCCAAGTGATGAATATCTGCATCCACATTGCTCACAGGTGAATTTCTGCCTCAACTCTTCGGCGGCACTGATGGGAACGATCAGCGTCGGAGTGCCTGGCTTGTAGGACATGGATATAGTAATAAAGCCAGGTCGCTGCCTGCGGTTGAAATCGTTCGCATCCTGAGAAAGCGCCTGGCCGATTATGCTCTGGATGTGATTGATTCCCACCTGACGGATATACTCTTGTTGTGACGGGGTATTCCACTCGGTTGCTTTCGCTTCCTCGCGGCAGATCGGGCAGAACACTTGAGCGTCACTGACCTTCTGCTTCCAGTCCTCCATGAGAACCTTAAAGTCTGCCTGACAAGCCTCAGAAGGACATCGCCGGTCAAAGTAGCCATCGTTATCAATAGGGATGGAAATGGGCAACTGACTTCCGCCCTCCATCTTTTTTAGCTCTCGGATAACATTATCAAACATTTACGCCCTCTGTTTCACTCGGTGAGTGATAAGGTATAGGTTGGCTAATTATACAGGAACCATCCATAAACGTACAAGCAAACGGGTGGTAATATCACCACTATAATTCTACTAGAACTGGATCGCCAACGTCACTGTCTGAGAAGTGGGAACATGTGCTGATTCTTATATTCCGAAGTGTAATGCTTTCCTTTACCGTCGCCTCATTCCCATCGTAAACGAGGTAAGCGTGAGAGCGACCCCGACGTGTCCAGTTTGTTACAAGGTCAACAGCGAGTCCCACGGCAGTAGATGCCAAAACACCGTTTGGCCATACTACCTGTGGGCGGTGTCCAACATTGCCGTACAGAGCCGCTTCCTGAGCGAGCTTGCCGTCGGTTAGAAAGCCCATGCACCTCATGCATAGACCTCCGGGTGAGGACAATATCACCTGGCCCCCGATCACCGGCTTTTCCTTTCCATGCACGTCCATCCCGATATCGATATAGTGCATAAGGTAGCGCCTGCACGCGATTTCGAGTTCTTCACGGCCTTTGTAACTGTCCACACACCCAAATACGATCTGGCATTCGCGAAGTGGCTCTGGCTTTTCCTGCCATTTGCAGGCGAAACCCCTGATGCTGGCTTTCGGCTGAAGGCCATAAATCATCATTTTGGCGAGATGGAGTTTAGGCGTCTCGGCGAGTACATCAGCGGAAGTCGCTCCGATTAAGCGATTCAGGTTTGATTCCTCGGCAACATCATCGTCGTAGAGGACGAAACGTTGAAAGCCGATATGTGCAAGCTGCTGGACAATATGCGATCCCCCACCACCCAGACCCGCTATGCCAATAGTGCATCGGGCAATCATAGCTTCGGCGGAAGGCCCCAGAAACGACTGGCGGGAATACCGATCCGTACTCATCTTTTTCCTCCCTGCTCGAATACCCCGATGGGAACACCTATGATATTGACGCTATCCACCTGGCAAGGCTCCTTGCTGCCGGGGAGCCAAACCCATCCTGATCCGTGATCCAGGCTCAGGATAATGATGCCGTGAGCGGCATCGCGGCCCATCGACTGAAATCCAGGCAGCAGGTTTGGAATCTCGCGGCTATCCACTCCACTCATCCGGGTTTCTCCTTTGTGTCCGTGCAGGTGAATATGAAAGATGCCTTCACGAGTTGGACGGCCTTGATAGACAGCCTGCATTGCCCATGTCAAAGCTTCCTTTCCGATTCGGGCCCCGACCGTTGGATCATTCATGTACTGGTCGTCCGGTATGCCGTGATAGCGGTTAAGCAGTATCAGCCACTCAAGCGACCCCATGTGCCCGAATACAAACCCGACGCGCTCCGCTGCAAAAGGGTGCGGGCGCGTCAAGTCACGGATAATTTCGGCATATAGCCTGCCAGTAAGTTTGATTTCTGTTTTCATTTTTCCTTTGTGAACCCTGTGAGGTGAGCGACCAACAATTGAGCCAGTGTCAGGTTTGTAAGCTCTACCTTCCAAGAGAACGCAAACCAGTTTCTTTCCCCAATCCGTAGGTTACTCACATTCCAGTTTCGCGTGTAAGGGGATTTGACCTGCGTAGATAAGTACAGTCGTGAAGGATAGCCGTCTTTCTGCACCGGACAGAGCAGTCCGTCACAAACAGGGGGCTCGCATCCAGCCGGAAGACGAAGCCCCTCCATATACAGAAAGTTCACGCCAGCTTCTGAGAGTAAACTCAGTTTGGTGCAGTAACGCTTGAGTTCCTCAGTCTCTTCTTTCGGGTACGCCATGACTAGGATGATCCCCCTGACTGTACCTGCGAGTGGAAAACTTCGCAGCCGCAGAGAGTGACAGGACGATCAGGCGGCAATGGCATGGGTGGGCCATTCTTCTCTTCCAACAGAATGTATCCCTCCAGAGTCTGGCCGACCTTCGAGAGAATTTCTGCCACTGTGCGCTCACCGCGCTCGATTTGATAAGGTCTGTCGTTGATGGAGATGGTTACGATCTCCTTATGAGCGGTAATGAATCCCTTCAGCCCATGTTTACGCAAGTTGACCACTTCGTCCGGCTCGACGACGCAGTTCTCATGATGCACGAATTCCTCAATAAGCTCGAAGGCGCATGGCCGTTTTCCAACCTTGCCGAGAAGGGATTCACCCGTTGGGTCTGGCGTATCGACTCTAACTATTTCACTGTCTATGCGAACCCGGTACTCCCTGGCGTGGGGGACTTCTTCATCACGTTCGGCGAACTCCAAAATGTCCGCCAGATCAATTGCTGGAACAGTTCCTCCGCTCCCTGACACTACCTGATTTCCCATGTTTCACCAAACCTTTCGCCCTTATACCGGGCAGGCTGCTAATGGCGCAGATTGCTGCGCCGCCATTTGTTTCCTTTCTACCATTCTCTCATACGAACAAATAAAATGTCAATCCGTAGTTTACATAAACATGTTTACGTAAAAAGCATGTTTACTACACTTGACATATCAATGTCACATAACGTATAATACTTCTTAAGATGGGAAAGATGTCCGATGATGAGATTCTCTACCGAGCCGTAGGAGAAAAGATACGACACGTGAGAGAGCGTTCGAGACCTAAACTAAGTCAAGCCCAACTCGCCACTCAGCTTGGCGTTAGCCGCGCTTCTATCGTTAATATAGAAGCAGGACGCCAGCATGCGCCCCTTCATGTCCTCTGGCAAATTGCTGGGATTTTAGGTACTGAACTCTCGTTTCTTATTCCTCGACGCGACGAATTGCTCGAAACACAGTCCCCAATCAAGCTTGACGAGCAGACAATCAGTCAAATTGAGACCGCGGCAAACGGCGATCCAGAAACGCGACGACAATTGACCGGATTTATTAGTAAAGCCAAAGCCAGAATGGAAACCTAGAGAGATAATATGCTTACATTTGCGCAGATCGATGCACATGCTGAAAATATTCTTCGTCAGACGGGAATGCTTCGTGTTCCTGTAGATGTGGAACTCGTGGCACATCGTCTGGGCCTACAAACAGAAGCAGCCCCACTAGGCGAAAATGTTTCAGGGCTGCTGGTTGTTGAGAAAGGACATGGTGTTATCGGCTACAACGCGACGCAAGCTCTTGTACGGCAGCGGTTCACGATCGCGCACGAAATAGGCCACTTCGTTTTGCACCGGCGCGACGACCCCTCTGCTCTCTTCATTGATACTCATTACATCGTCTATCGACGTGATGCGCAGTCCTCTACAGGCGAGGATCGACGCGAAAGGGAGGCCAATCGATTCGCGGCTGCTCTGCTAATGCCTTCCACACTTCTGCATACTGAGATTCAGAAACACCCTTTTGACTTCGGCGACGAAGAGATGCTCACCGATCTTGCCAGTAAGTTCCAGGTAAGCACTCAAGCAATGTCAATTCGACTGAGCAATCTGGGCTTCAACATCTGGCAGGAAGAGTAAGCGATGCAAGCGAGATGCAGACGCGCCGAACGGCAGGAAATGGGAGATACGGCAGAAACCTAGCCAAATGTTTTACCGGATCAACGTGAATCGTGAACGAATGCAACGGAGAAGCGCTCTTGCCTATGGGGGAGTATGGCATAGATCCAGCAGTAACGAATACGTTCTTACCTTCACATTTTGTGCTCACCTATGCCAGAGAATGGCATAGCGTGAAATGGCTTGAGAACGTGCGTTACGTAACGTAAACTTGAACCAATATTACACTATGAGCCTTGACTCTGGTGGGTAGGATCTCCTGGAATATAACCACCTGATTCTGTCTTGGCTTCCGGGGATTAAAAAGATTGCTCAGAATTGAGGGTTAGATTCAGTGGTCACGTTTGTCGCCCATTGATACGTACCTGAATTTGGCACCAATTAGCGGTATTCTGGTGCCAGAAACATGGGAGGAGACGGCCTTCTTTCATGCTTGATGCCTGTCGACACTCTACAGCTCCATGGTGCCTACCTGAATGGCAATCTGAGCAGGAGCCAACAGAGTGTGCAAGGAGCCGACCAGGGAAGAGGCTAAGGGGGCAGCCTGATTGAGCACGACCTGAACGATCCTCTGACCTAGGGCATCCATGACGAGAAAGCCACTCACATGAAACACATCGTCACCAGACGCAGTATGCCATAGTGCTGCAGTCTAGAAGGCGAGGCTGCCAGCCAGGATCAGGACCATACGACCACGTTGTGAGCCAGACTGCCCAACAGCATGACCATTTGTTGGGTTTCAAAACGCTTCTTGTTCCGCTTGCCGATGTCCAGACCTTGCTTGTCCCCTTTGAACGATGTCTCTACTCCCCCTGTACTGGCTACTTGGCACATCCGTCCTCAAAAATGCCAACTTCACCTTCTTCCCCTCTCTATTTACCTGACTGTACTGGCTACTTCGGTCATCCGTTCTCAAAAGAACCTTTTTGGTTCTGTCACAATGCTTCAAATGAGCGGCAATGATATAGCTGCATTTGCGTATTAAACGAGCATTTACTTTTTTCGGAGTTACGGTGGAATCGCTCACTTTTTTCGGAGTTAGCGTGGAATATTTCGGAGTTTTCGCAGGGCTTTTTGGACACTTCGTGCTCATTTCATTTCGGAGTTACGGTGGAATTCTCAAATTTTGTGACAAATTCCATTGTCACTCCGAAAAAAGTGAGCATGAAGCTTTAGAAAATTCCAGTGTCACCCACATCCATCCAACTTCACTACAAAAACCGCACGTGTTCCAATACGCGCTTTACCACTGGTGCGGAGAGGAAGGAGATGCGCTGTTGTTGGTCTTCTATTGTGCCCGCGAGCACCTGTATGATCTCGGCAGCGCGTGCGAATGTACGGTCTGCCTGGCTCTCATCACCCTGTTTCCGGTACATCTCCCCGAGGTCCACACACATTGACCACAGTTCACCTGGTAACCCCACCTCTTCTGCAACACGTGTTGCCTCCTGCAGGTGTGCAATTGCGGCATCGATCTCGCCTTGAAACTGTGCGAGTACCGCGAGCGATCGCAGATAGCCCATAGCAGGGCGCCCGTTGTGGTTCATACCCTCTCCAAAGCGACGCACCTCCTCTCTGGCCTGATCTGCACTCCCTCCCCACAGCAAGGCTGCGATCTCATACCAGCGGGCAGCTCCTCCAAGCGATAGAATGGTCGGGTCCCTGGCCGCAGCGGCTTTGAGGGCATATGTATACGCTTGCTGCCACTGTCCGACCAGGACGCAATCGGCGCAGAGTTCGCTAGCAATCCATCCGGCGTAATGGGGCGGCATGGAGCCTTCACAGCGGGCGAGCGCTTCGCTATGGGCGATCTTCGCCGCCTCTGGCGCTAGCATAGCTCGGGAGACATTGCCCCATTCCGTGAGGGTGATGACCAGCAATGGCGTGATCTCAAGCGCGCGCGCTAAGGCGACGGCCCGTTGGCCGACGACGAACGCTTCGCCGTATGCCCCACGATCGAGCAAGCCTGGCACCAGCTGAGCGGCTGCATTGATTTGTCCCCAGATGTCTTCCACTGCTTCGCTCATCGCGAGAGCCGCCCTCGCAGCGTTGATCCCTTCTTGAAGGTGTCCTCCATAGATGCTGGCCCTGGCTATCACGCACAGGCAGCCTACTTCCCTGACCCGGTTGCCCAACGCCGCGTAGAGCATGCACGCCTCTTCAGCATGGGACAGGCTCTCCTCTTGTTTCCCTAAGGCTGCCTCAAGGGTGGCGAGAGCATGCAAACTTCGCCCGATGAGTTCCTGCTGGTTCAATTCTCGCGCCAGTGCCAGTGCCCGCTTGGCATGCGGAAGCGATGCTGCCATCTTGGCAGCATAAAACCCCGTCTGCGCGAGATTCCATGCTGTTTCTGCCACGCCAGCCTTATTCTGGCTGCTCTCGGCTATGATAAGCGCCTGTTGGAGGAGTTCATCCGCTCTTGCCAGATCCAGGCTGCTCTGCGCAGCCTGGGTCGCCAGGCGGTTCAATGCAGCACATTCCATCACTGGCTCGTGCACCTCTCGCGCCAGGGTCAGCAACTCTTTGTAGATGCTCTCCGCCTGAGCGAACTGACTGCTCAGCTCATATGCCCAACCCAGCTGGAGATAGAGCTGAGACAGGTCAGCCAGCGAAACGACCACGTTCTCCTCCCCCGAAGGCTGGGGAGACTCATTCGACCGCCTCACCAGCTGCCGGGCTTGTTCATACTGCGCAATGGCATCACGCGCAGCAAACACACGCATCGCTGCATCACCAGCTGCGATGCTCCAACGAGTAGCCGCGTCAGGAAGTCCTGCCGCCAACGCATGCTGAGCCAGTTCAGCAGGAGAGGCCAATGCCGCTTGTAGGGTCTCGAGCGCCCGGCGATGAAGGACCCGTCTCCTGATCTCGCCTGCTTCGGCGTAGGCCCCTGCACGTATGCTGTCGTGGGCGAAGAAGCATCTGCCACCCGTTTCTTGCAAGAGTCCTCGCGTCAGTAATTCATCGAGGGCAGACAGGCTTTGATTGTCGTTGATGTCAGCCACACGACAGAGCTGATCAAAGGTGCAGCCATCGCCGAGAACGGCCGCGGCCACGCACAGGGTAAGCGCAGTCTGGCTCAGCCGCGTTAAGCGCGCATGAATGAAGTCCCGGACGCTCGCCGGGAGAGGGGACTGTGCTGCTTCTTGATGCATGATCAGGTCAGGAGGCATTAGCACCGTTCCAGCCTCATTGTGGAGCAGACCCTTCCGGTCAGCGAGCAATTTGAGGTGCTCGATAAGAAAAAAGGGGTGTCCCCTGGTTTCAGCAAAAAGCCATTTGCTCCATGCTTCGATGCTTTCATCCTTTTCCGGTTGTCCCTCTCCTCCATCCACCAGTATGCCTTTACCGGCACCGAAGAGCGACTGGACCAACCGCAGCGTCTCCTCAAAGGTGAGCGCGGTGAGGGCTTGACGCCTGACCGGCAGGTTCCGTTCCAGGCTGCCCAGCCAATCGGCAAGCGCGACGCTGCTCGCCAGGTCGTCCGAACGGAAGGTGCAGAGCAAGAACACCGGGAGGTGTGCGGTTGCCCAGCGTCGGCTGGCATACTGCAACACATCGAGCGACGCCGCATCCGCCCACTGCGCATCATCGATGAAGAGGACGACCGGCGCACGCCTCGCCAGAGCGTGCCCAAGACGCGCGATTGCCTCGAAGAGGCGGGTGCGAGCCTCTGCTTCATCCAGAGACAGTGGAGGGGGCAGGTCTCTTACCTGCTCGTGGAATTCAGGCAATAACCGGGCCAGTTCAGCCAGCCAGACATCGCCGAGCAGTGCCTGGAGATCCTGCTCGCCCTCCAGACGACTGCGCATCGCCTCGACGAGCGGTTGATAGGGCAGGCGGCTCCCCGTCTCAAAGGCGCGCGCTTCAAGCACATCGGCTCCCTGCGCTCTTGCCCACCTCAGGAACTCCCTTGCCAGCCGTGTCTTGCCAATGCCAGGCTCCCCCTCAATGGTCGCTACCTGCACGCGCCCTTGCAGCATGGTTTGGAACGCCGTGACCAGCGCGCGGTGCTCGGCAGCGCGCCCGGTGAGTGGGAATTCCCACGCCTCCCGTGGCGAAGGCGCTTCATGCATCACCGGTTTGCGAACAGGAGAGGTCTGGGATCGAATGCGCTCTGCCAGCATCATGGTCTCTGATGACGGCTCAGCGCTCAGCTCACGCTCCAGGACGGCCCGGCAGCGCTCAAAGGCCAGTAAGGCAGCCGAGCGATCGCCGAGCGCAGAGTGCAGTTGCATCAGGCGAGTGTGGGCCATCTCGTTGAGCAGATCGTGCTCGACCCAACGGGTGGTGGTCTCAAGCGCGTTTTCCAGTTCTCCTGCTTCGGTCTGCCACTGGGAGAGGCGGTCGAAAACGGTATTGGCCTGGCGGCGCCAGCTTTCGCGTTGCAGTAGCAGCCAGTCCTCGAAGTCCGGTGCATCGGGCAAAGAGAGGCCGTCCAGGAAGTTGCCACGATAGCAGGAAGCACCCATCTGCAGGTGGGCAAGATGCGTGCGCGGATCACCTGACGAGCGACGGCGGGCAAGCGTAAACGCCGTTTGCAGGGTCTGCGTATCTCCCTCGAAGTCAGAAGCAAGGTTGAAACTGAGCGTATGGTGTTCAACCAGCACATGTGTGGATGGCGGGGGCACATTGCGAGCGCGCTCGTGAGAGGGTTCGTCAAGGCTCTCCCGCACATAGGCCAGGGCGCGGCGTAACGAAGCCTTGCCTCGCTCTTCATCGCTTTCTGGCCAGAGGAGGGCGGTGATCTTGTCACGAGAGTGGACCCCTTGCTCCACGGCAAGGTAGGCCAGCAGCGCCAGGACCTTGCGCGTTTGAAAGGTGAGCGGTTGCTCCGCGTGGCTCACTTCTGGCGTCCCGAGCAATCTGAGAATCAATCGGCCCATTTCACGTCTCTCTCACGATGATTTCCCGCTGATGTGTTACGCTCCAGTCGAGGTGTAAAGAGATTGTACCATCTCCAACGGGGTGGAGGCAATCGCCAGAGCCACCAGATCCAGTTCGGTGGCGGCCCGTTTTTTCAAAGCGGGCGACGGGTGCGTTTCTAGGGGGCAAACGCGCTTCCGGTTCTGCTACCAGGCACCCCTCGAAGACAGGAGAGAAAGAAATATGAAGCCAAATCTTTTAGCAGAACACTGCTCGCAGTGTGGATCATCCAACGTCTCTCTTGTCGAGCGCCCGATGTCGCTCTGGGAGGTGCTTGCAATGGTCCCTCGCTCGTTGGGCTTCTTGTCTCCAGCCTTCTTCTCGCTCTCGGTGAGAGGAAACCCCAGGCAGAGAAGGCAAGACCAGTGGTACAGGTGTCTCAGATGTAACAGGACGTGGCATGTCATCAGAGAAAGGACTGCCATGTAGAGGGTTTTTCAGGAAAGAGAGGAACTACGATGCAACCAGTACTCGAAGATCTGTATCTTGGAGAGAAAGTGCTTGAAAAATACCCTCTGGCGAGGAGAGAGAAAGCCTGTTTTTAGGCGCATGAAAGAAAATTTGAAAAGGGAGATTCAATTATGAGGACCCATGTAACGAGATCATCAACCACAAGTACAGCCATTCCTGATCGTACGGTTTTACGTCGTCAATTGGAGGAAACACGTTCCGCCTTTCATGCCCTGGTGAAGTCGCTGACCGATGCTGACTGGCAGCGGAAAACCAGCTCGACGGCATGGACCATAGGGGAAGTGCTGACACATTTTGCGGATGCACTCGCTGGTACACCGGAGGCGATTGAGCATGTTCGCCAGGGGAAGAATTACCTCAATCCGCCATCGTTCCTGAGCTGGCTAGGTCCCCTGATCAATCGCAGGCTGGTCCAACAGAGCGCCCGCAGCCAGACTCGTGCCTCGATCCTCGCCCGCTACGACCAAGCCCACACGGCGATGCTGGCGACGGTTGAGGGGTTGCGGGACGACGAATGGGGGCGAGGTGCCCATTGCTTCGGAGCAGGATACAAAACGATCCTGGACCTGTGCCAGATGCTGCCGAGCCACTTCCAGGAGCACGCGGCTCAGATAGCAGCATCGAAGTGAACTCGGCAGGTGCAGAGGAAGATCCCTCTCACGCTTCCCTTTTTCAAGGCTCATCTACGAAAAGAGTAGAAAGTATGAGAATGGCAATGCAACAAACGAAACAATCAACACCTTTTCGGAGCGGGGCTACGCACGCATCGTCTCCAGTATTGATGGTAGGTGCGAAACCTGTTAAACCCTGGCTCGTCCTGACAGCAGTACTCTTTGGTTTTTTCATGGCCGTGCTCGACATGACCATCATGAATATCGCCATACCAAGCATACAAACCGGCCTGAAGGCAGACCTGCTCTCGACCAGTTGGGTCCTCAATGCCTATAACCTGATGTATGCGGTACTCCTGATCACCGTTGGACGCTTTGCCGACCAGTATGGGCGCAAGCGCCTGTTGCTGATCGCCATGATCCTGTTTAGCCTGGCTTCCCTCGGCTGCGCACTCGCGCAGGCATGCGGACGTATCAGTGGTGCGCCCGCGATGAGCTGGCTGATCGGTTTCCGCGCCCTTCAAGGAATTGGCGCAGCTGGACTGACGCCGGTGAGCCTGGCGATTATGATGGTCGTCTTCCCTCGCCAAAAGCGCGGTGCCGCTATTGGCGTCTGGGGAGCGGTGGGAGGCATGGGCGCTGCGTTTGGCCCTATCATCGGTGGCTTTCTGGTCCAAACCTTTGACTGGCGCTGGATCTTCCTTGTCAACCTGCCAATCTGTGCAGTGGGGATAGTGCTGACATTGCTCTTTGTGCCGGAAACACGTGACCCTTCTGTGAGCAGGCATATCGATGTGCCTGGCCTGCTCACGCTCTCAATGGCGATCATTTGTCTCGTGTTGGCGATCATCGAGGGAAACGAGTGGGGTTGGTCCTCTATGCCCATTCTGTCGCTCTTTGGTGCGGCAGTGGGGAGCGTGATCCTCTTTGTTATGGTTGAGGTATGGCAGCGCGAGCCAATAGTGGACCTCAGCTTGTTCAAGGCATGGAGCTTTACCGGTACGAACATCACCGTCCTCTTGTTTGGCATCGCGCTCCAGGGAGCAACGCTAATAGCTGTACTCTACTTCACGAATGCGCTGGGCTATAGTCAACTCCATGCGGCGTATGCACTGATCCCTATCGCACTGGCTAGTTTTGTCGCTTCGTTGCTTGCCGGAAAGTTGAGTAGCAAGGTCACTCCCTATATGATGTGCCTGGCAGGTATGGCACTGGTAGCGATTGGCCTTGGCCTGTTGGGCCTCCTCAGTACTGAAGCATCCTTTATGGACATTGCCTGGCGCGGCGTGTTGATGGGAGGGGGTATCGGTTTGGCGTTCCAAAGTCTGCCCATTCTCTCACTTTCTCAGGTGCCTCACGCCAAACTGGGAGTCGGCAGCGGTGTGTTCAACACCTTCCGACTGCTAGGGACCGTGCTGGGGGTAGCAATCTTGGTCAGTGTACTCACCGGGCAAATCCACACCAACCTGGAACAGACCTATCGCACTGCTGGTGCGCTCGCGCATGCACCAGTGATTGATGCATTCAGAACTACCTGGCTGTTCGCAGCACTCTGCGCTGTGATTGGCTTTGTCTCAGCCCTGCTCATCTCTGCCATGCATCGTCCTCTCACGAGGAAAGAAATTCCAGCTAACGAGACAGAAAATGTTTGATGATTAAATGATAAGTGTGTATCAGTCCTCCGCACGAGAGGTACAACGTCTACTCGTTCTCTTGAAGCACCCGGCTTCGCAACCCTATCTTAAGAGGAGACTGCCATGATGGATGGACAAGACAACCGCCTTCTGCTCGAGCGCTATCTCGCCGGGCTCCTCGATGCTGAGCAGGAGTATGCACTGCGTCACGAGGATGTCGTGATCGACATGCCCCAGTCAGGCGAGCGCATCCGTGGCCGTGACCACATGAAGGCGATGCAGGAGGCCTATCCGGGACCGCCAACGATCACCGTGCGTCGTGTGGTGGGCAGCGGAGATGTCTGGGTGGTCGAGGGACGCTCCAACTATGGTGGGCACATCTACCATATCGCCAATATTCTCGAGTTCCGCGAGGGGAAAATTATCCGCGAAACGCGCTACTATGCCGATCCTTTCGAGGCGCCGGCTTGGAGGGCTCAATGGGTCGAGCCGATTGAAGAGGAGAGCCATACCAGTGAAATGGCTTCGGAAGAAAGGTCTTCCACATAGATCAATAGACAGATGGCTACAACTTTCTGCAAAACTATGATATTATCGATCTGCAAAACCATTAGGAATAATGACTGTGCTGACATACTGCACTGAGCACAAAAGAAGGAACGAGAGAAGTGACCTGGCAAAACCAAAAACAACGGTTCCCAGTGGATATTCTCGGTGAGCGACCTGCTGGCATGCGCAGCCAGGCAGATCCATTGGTACAACTGGCAGCCGAAGCCATCATCTGGTTGGGTATGGAGCCAAAGTATGAGGCCTCTAGCACTGACGCAAATATCCCTATCAGCCTCAATATTCCAGCAGTGTGTATTGGCATTACACAGGTAGAACGAGCGCATACACTCGAGGAGTTTCTCTATGTACCTCCGATAGGTGATGGATTGGCGCAGCTTACACTCCTCTGCATTGAGGCGAGTACGCTCATAGCAAACACATGAGATAGACGGAGAACGCAATGTCAGTTTTCTCAGAAGAGAGTCTCAAGCTGCGTCGTGAGTTGGCGTACGCTTGTCGCATCCTGGCAGCCAACGGCCAGAACGATACCGTCTACGGTCATGTCACGTATCGAGAGGCAGGCGCGAAGACCTTTTGGATGAAACCTTCGGCTCTGGGCCTGGATGAAATCACACCAGAGACGCTGATTCGTGTTGACCTGGAGGGCAATGTTGTCGAAGGTGAGCTGCCACTTCACCTTGAGTTTCCTATCCATGCTGAGATTTTCAGAGCCAGACCCACCATTACCTGTGTCGTGCATACCCACCCCATCTACTCGATAGCCTTTGCCGCTACAGGACAGCCATTACATGCCGTCTCACACGAAGGAGCGCAGTTTACACCGCCCGATGTCCCTCGCTTCACACGGACCTCCGATCTTATCACCACTCGCGAACTGGGAGAAGAAGTCGCTAGCACGCTGGGTGGAAGTCTTGCTTGCTATCTGATCAACCACGGAATTGTAGTAGCTGGCAATACGATCGACAAAGCGGTCGTCTCAGCCATCAATCTAGAGCGAGCCAGCCAGGTTCAGCTTCTTGCTTCTGCATCTGGTCAGTCCTTTAGCTGGACATCCGATGAGGAGATAGTGGGAAAACGAGAGAAAATTTTTGGCGAAGGCATGGTAAGAAACGTCTGGAACTATTACTGTCGTCACATTGGGCCGCTCTAAGGGTTGGTTCATGCTTCGTTCTCCGTAAGGAACAGTTTCCCAAAGCGTGCTGGCTACTTCGGTCATCCGTTTCATCCCGACGTGGACACATTGACCCGCCTTGGGATTACGATCTATCATATACATGTGCCTTTGGTGAGGAAAGAATGGATCATGAAGAGAGCACGAACGCTAAAGGCGATTGATTCGTATTGAAAAGGAGAAGAAAGTATGCCAACACGTACAGCAGACGCCGAATGGCAGGGGAATCTTCAGCAAGGTCAGGGTTCTATGCGCGTGGGGAGCGGAGCCTTCGAGGGCAGCTATTCGTTTAAATCACGCATGGGCGATGAGACGGTCGGCACCAATCCCGAGGAGCTCATTGGCGCGGCGCACGCCGGCTGTTTCTCGATGGCGCTGTCAAATGCGCTCGCCAGCGCTGGCTTCACGCCAACCAGAGTGCACACAACCGCGCGCGTCCACTTCAACCAGGTGCCCGGCGGCTTCGCCATCAACCCCATCGACCTGGAGACCGAGGCCGTTGTGCCAGGCATAGACGAAGAGACCTTCCAGAAGCTCGCGAAGGATGCCAAAGAAAATTGCCCTGTCTCCAAAGCGCTCGCGGCAGTACCCATCAACCTCAAAGCCACCCTGATCAGGTAGCACTAATCACAGGAAAGGATCAGTCAGGACACGATAGGAGACAAGAGCAGAACCTGGCCCAGATGTCGGCCAGGTTCTGCTCTTGTCGTGCAGTACCTGATCGACCCCCAACTCGTCGCTCAGTGGCCCGAGCAAGAGCGGTGGGTGGCGCCTCAGACTTCCAGGACCGCCACGTCGAGCTGGCGTAGGCGCTCGGGGTCGGCGACCTGGTCGATTGCGACGATCTTGCCGCGCGTGATCGTGAAGCCGAAGACGACAAGCGGCTGTCCGCCCGGAGCCCACACGAGTCCCACGGCTCCATTCACGAGCGCCGGTTGTGCTGCCCGGGCACGCCCCGAGAACTGTTTGGCCACAGCCGGCGCACCTCGGACCTCCCTCGATGCCCCCATATGCACGGCTGCGCTGTCGGCTCGCAGCACGACGTCTGGGTCGAGCACCGCCAGCAGCGCGTCGAAGTCACCGCCGCGCGAGGCAGCGAGGAAGGCGTCGACCACTTCTCGCTGGCGAGTGAGATCGGCGTCGGGAACCGTGGCCGTTCCCTGTACACGGCGGCGTGCGCGGCTCGCGAGTTGCCTGGCAGCGGTCTCCGAACGCCCCACGATGGGAGCGATCTCGTCGAAAGGCACGGCGAAGAGGTCGTGCAGCACGAATGCGAGCCGCTCGGCGGGATTCAAGGTGTCGAGGACCACGAGGAGCGCGAGACCGACCGAGTCGGCCAGTAGCGCTTCGTGCTCAGGGTCGATTCCGCCCTCGCGGCTCACGATCAGGTCAGGCACGTGCGCTCCCAGTGGCTCCTCGCGCCGCGAGTTGCGCGAGCGCAGCATGTCGAGGCACACCCGTGCGACCACCGTCGTCAGCCATCCGCCCAGGTTCTCGACGCCGCTCGTGTTGGAGCGGCTGAGGTGGAGCCAGGACTCCTGCACGGCGTCGTCCGCCTCCGAGAGCGAGCCGAGCATCCGGTAGGCCACCGCCCGCAAGTGGGGACGCTCGGCCTCAAATTGCTCCGCCAGCCAGTTGTGTTCGTTCATTGCTAGTATCCCTCAATTTGTGTCTATTTTTCCCTCAATATTAGTCTACTCAGCGCGCGTCACCGGACAAAGATTCATGGAAAGCACCATCCATTGGTCACATTCCCTCGTTGCGTTTCGTCATAGTAGTGACGAGCGAAACCCTCCAGATGTGACAGAGAGACCAGTTCCCGTGTGCCGCCGGGTGGGAGGCAAAGTCTCGATCGAAACCGAGAAGGTCAGCATCCCGGTTCAGCTTCATCTAAACATGTACAGCAAAGACCGTAATCACTTAGTAGAAGGAGTTTCTCATGAATCAAGGGATCAAACAATTCAACTATCCCGTCAAAGACCTGGCTCAAGCGAAGAAGCTCTACAGCACGCTTTTGGGTGTCGAGCCTTATATGGATAAGGCGTATTATGTGGGCTTTCGGGTGGGAGACCAGGAAATAGGGCTGGATCCTCATGGCCACAACCATGGCATGACGGGACCTGTCGGCTACTTCCCGGTGAGCGACATTCAGAAAAGTCTGCAATCATTGGTAGACGCTGGCGCACACATACTTCAAGAGGTCAAAGATGTCGGTAGGGGGAAGCTGATTGCATCGGTAAAAGACGCAGATGGGAACATCATCGGGCTTCTGCAGTTCCCTTAACCGGAACTCTTTGACCCGCTCTCCGCCTCGATGTAGCCGTGGCGACCATCGTTAGGGAGCGTGCTGCGTGTCTGGCACAGGAGCTCTCTCAATCGCCCCCAACTCACCCATGGTCGTCTTCTGCGCCTCGGTCAATCCCTTTACCCCGCTGATATTGAGCCGCTCATAGGGCCGGTCGCGCCGCAGTGTCCGTAGATGCTCACCGCTCTCCAGATCCCACACCTGAATAGTATTGTCGTCCCCGCAACTGGCCAGTCGACGGCCATCGGGACTTTCTCTAAGCGACTGGACCGCCCCCTGATGCCCCTCTCGCGTAGCCCTGCACTCCCCGTTCTGCACGTCCCACCAGCATATTCTCCCATCGCTGCTGCCACTGAGCAGCACCTCTCCAGTCGGACTCCAGGCTAGCGCGTTCACGATCGCGTTCGGCTCGCTCCAGGTATGCAGGTGCTCCCCACTCTGCATATCCCAGATGAAGATCTCCCCACTGCCTCTGCCTCCGCCACCACTGGCCAGCCGAGTGCCATCCGGACTCCACGCCACCCGGCGGATCCTGGTTGGCTGCGCACGGCCCACCCACCGGCGGGTTCCGGTGGTCACCTCCCACACGTGCACCCCCTGCTGATAGCTCGCACTGGCGAGCAGCGTGCCATCCGGACTCCACGCCACCCCATAGAAGAGGGTGTTGACGTGGTCATGGTCCTGCAAGACCTGCCGTGCTTCTCCCGTGATCGCGTCCCACAGCCGGATGGCATTGTCCAACCCGCAACTGACCAGCAACCTCCCATCTGGACTCCACGCCACCCCACACACGAGGGAGCGATGACCGCGCAGCAGCCTGGGTGGGGTCAGACCTTCCACATCCCAGATGGTCACCAACGTATTCGAGCCCGCACTAGCAAGCCAGGAGCCGCCACCCTGTCCGGGGGACAGGTAATAGGGGGACGATGAAGGCCCATCAGGACTCCAGGCAACGTCGTAGAGCGAGACCGCGTAGCCCTGCATTATGTGGACACACTGCCCCCTCTCCACGTCCCACACCCGTAAGGTCCCATCTTCACTGCCACTGAGCAGGCTGCGGCTGTCAGGTGTGAAGGCGATATCGTACACCCCGGCGGTATGGCCGTGCAACCCCGTCCGGTAACTGCTCCGATCGACATCCCAGAGCCAGATCGTCTGGTCAAAGCCACAACTGGCCAGCAGCCGCCCATCCGGGCTCCAGGCTACCGCCCGCACCCGCTCGGTATGCCCTGTCAGCGTCTGGCGCAAGCTGAGGCCTCCCTCCTCCCCCACGTCCCACAGCCTCACGGTGGCATCCCAGCTTCCACTCGCCAACTGTGTGCCATCGGGGGCAAAAGCCAGCCCCAACACCCAGTTGGTATGCCCCGCGAATATTCCCACACAGGTGCCTGGCTGCGCTCCTGAGAGCTCCCACAGCCGAATGTCTCCATCGACGCCCCCACTAGCGAGCAGGCTCCCATCGGGACTCCAGGCCAGCGCGAACACCGGACCGTTCTGGCCGGAGAGCGTCTGGCGGTGCGCACCAGATGCCGTGTCCCAGAGCTGGACGGTGGCATTATCTCCGCCGCTGGCGAGCATGCGTCCATCGGGAGCAAAGGCCAGACTCTCGATGTTGTCGGTGACCCAGCTCGCCCAGAGCAGGGATACCTGTCCCCTTTGCTCCCCTTGCCCGCAAACAACAGACAGGGTTCCCCTCTCGATGTCCCACAGCTTGATGCTCCCATCCCAGCTCCCGGTAGCCAGCGTGCGTCCATCCGGGCTGAAGGCGAGGGCACGCACCGTGTCGCTATGCGCCTGCCAGGCCAGGTGCAGGAGCCTCCCTTCTTCGCGCCACACGCGTACCTCCCCCCGCCTGCTGCCCGCAGCCCAGTACTGCCCATTGAGGCTGATGGCCACCGCCCAGGGAATATCAAAGGACTCGTTCAAGACCGTCTCACGCAAGGTGGCCCCGGCAAGGGAGGCATCCTGCATCTCGACCCCGTGCAGGGACGCCCCCCGAATGCAGAGCTGAGACAGATCCAGGGTGCGCAGGTGCCCGAGCTGCTGGCGCAGGAGCGCCAACACGTTCGCCGGTCCGTAGCCTTGCGCATACTCTGCCTGTGCACGCAGTTGGTCGAGTAGCGCGAGCAGGTACTCCTCCACTTCAACTCGCCCACGGTACACATTCCGTAACTGCGCGAGCAGCGGAGTCACAATGAGCCGCTCCTGAGTCTGGCGCACGTATTCGCGGGCTCCGGCTAGTTCCAGACCATGCTCGATGAGGCGAGCCGGCCGTCGCTGCTCGATCTCGCTGGCTACGTCCGCGATGAGCCGCGCCGTCACATATTCCATGACCACCGCTTGCAGCGTGAAGCTCCCCAGGCGTTGCCCGCGCTCGATCAAGCTGCGTCGTCGCAGCGCCTCCACGCTTTCCAGCACCTGGGCGCGTGGCTGCGGCGCGGCCATCACCGCCAGCAACTCCTCCAGGCTCACCGGCTCGCGCAGAATCGCTAGCCACAGCAGGACTGTCTGCTCGAGAGCCGAGAGGCGGTCGAATTGCTCGCCCAGCAGCTCACGCACCCCGCCAAAGACTACCTCGCCCTGCTCCAGGAACGGAGCGATCTCGCCGCCGAAGAGCTCCACAATGGTCTCTGCTACGATTTTCAAGGCCAGGGGATTGCCCGCGTACGCCTCGATCAGCCGCGCCTGCTCAGACGCGGTGCCTGTGATACCCTTTTCTGCCAACAACTGTTTGCAAGCGTTGGCATCCAGCCGGGCGAGGCGCAAGGTGCGCACCGGAGCTCGGCTTCCCTCCAATGGCACGAGGTCGCCCGGTTTCTCCCGGCTGGTGAGCAACAAGCAGCTCCGATGCTCGGTCTCGGCCATCCGGCGCAGCAGTTGCGCGTAACCCTCATAGCCGGGGCGCATATGACCTGTGCTCTGGCCTTCCTCCAGCAGCACCTCCAGATTGTCCAGCACCAGCAGGACACGGGTACGACGCAGATGCTCCAGAAGGAGGCTCAGGCGTCGTTCGAGGCTGTTAGACACGTCGCGGATCGCCTGGGGGGCAAGCACCTGGAGGCACTCATCCAGCACCCCTTCGCACGAGGGGACATCGCGCAGGGAGCGCCAGATGACCATCTCGAAGCCCTCCGCCAGCCGGTGCATCACCCTCGTCGCCAGCACCGACTTGCCGATGCCGCCCTGGCCCAGCACGCTCACCACCCGACAGCGCTCCTCGACGATCCAGGAGGTCAACAGGTTCAGTTCCCACTCGCGCCCATAGAAGATCGTGACAGTGAGCGCGTCGGCCCAATCCACGTGCGGTCCACCGCGAGCAGGAGGAGCGAGGACGGAGGTCGTGCCACTGGTCTCCACGGCCAGCTGGGATACAGGGGGTATCTCCGCCTGGGATAGCAGCGCGGCGAGCCACGCTTCATCAAGCGGCACCTTGCGGCGTGCCGCTTGCCAGAGAGCACGGATCTCCTCTTTCTCCCGCCCGGCGGGAAAAGCCTGCCGCTCGATGGCCAGGGCAATGAACGCTTTGAGGTGCGCAGCTTTGGGATACGTAAGGCCTGCTTCCCATTCCCCTACCGCTTTGCGGGAGATGCCCAGGTGCATGGCCTGTCCTACTTGCGTCAGCCCGATCGTGGTGCGCAAGGTCAGCATAGCCTGCCCAAAGGCGTAGTCTGGCTCACCGTAAGAGGATCGCTTCATGCGTGCGTTCCTTTCCGTATGCCTCCCAAAAATACAACGATGGGAAGAAATGAGAGGTGGAAATGCCACCTTATGTCCGGTGACTTTGCATACGATGACGAGTATACTTCCACTATAGACGATAATCTCACCCATGGCAAGATCGTCACAAGCAGCGTGCCGGCACACGATCGGAAACGCAAGGCGTGACCCCCTGGTGCGCCCTCATGCCGCGCTTGTGTCGGCATGATGTAGATGCCGTCTGGGAACCACCACACGACGTCCGTTGTCAGGCGTCCCGAGGAGGGAGACAGATGACCAGCAGGATCCGGTTGGAACCCGAGGCTCAAGCGTTCGCGGAGGCGATGGCGAAGCCACCATTTCTGTTTACCCTTGGTCCCCAAAAAGGACGGCTCGCCCTCGATGAGGCACAATCGGGCCAGGTGAGTAAGCCATCGGTCGACATCGAGGATCTCATGGTTGACGACGGGCCAAGCGGCCAGGTCGCTCTGCGCATCCTTCGGCCACAACACGCTCTGGAGACGCTGCCCGTCATCGTGTACATCCACGGTGCCGGGTGGGTGTTCGGTAGCATGCAGACGCATGACCGGCTGATGCGCGAACTCGCGGTCGGAGCTGGAGCTGCGGTCGTGTTCCCAGAGTATCGTCTCTCCCCAGAAGCCAAATACCCGACTGCGATCGAGGAGTGCTACTCGGTGGTGAAATGGGTCGCCACGTGCGGAAGGGAGCATGGGATGGACCCGGAGCGCCTCGCCGTGGCCGGCGACAGCGTCGGAGGCAACATGACGGCCGCGGTCACGCTGCTGTCCAGGGAGCGTGGTGGACCGGACATCCGGCTCCAATTGCTGTTCTACCCCGTGACAGAGGCGGCCTTTGACACGGAGTCCTACCACCAGTTCGCCGAAGGCTATCACCTGCGCCGCGACGCCATGATGTGGTTCTGGGATCAGTACACCACCAACCCGGGCGAGCGCAAGGAGATCACCGCCTCGCCGCTGCGGGCCAGCACCCAGCAGTTGAAGGGACTCCCACCGGCGCTCGTCATCACCGCCGAGGCGGACGTGCTGCGCGATGAGGGGGAGGCCTATGCCCACAAACTGCGGGAGGCCGGAGTCCGCGTCACGGCTGTGCGATTCCAGGGGACCATCCACGACTTTGTCATGTTGAACGCCCTGGCCACTACCGCTGCGGCGCGTGGAGCAATTGCCCTTGCCACAGCCTGGCTTCGCGAGGGGTTCTCGCCTCGCCTCACATGAACCAGGCGAGAACTCCGAGAAACATTGAACGGGACAATCTCACCGATTGACCCAAAAGACACACCCAAAGGAGTACCAAATGACAGTTCTCACGATCCATGAACAACAAGAAATCGACAACGCCAACACGCAGGGGAAGCAGCCGGTCGTGTTCGTCCACGGCCTGTGGCTCCTCTCGAGCAGCTGGGACAACTGGCGCGCGCTTTTCGAAGAGCAGGGCTACACGACGCTCGCGCCGGGCTGGCCCGATGACCCGGACACCGTCGAGGAGGCCAAGAAAGATCCGGAGGTCTTCGCCCACAAGCGCATCAAGCAGGTCACGGATCACTACGTTGACGCCATCCGCCAGCTCAAGGCGAAGCCCGCCGTTATCGGCCATTCCTTCGGTGGTCTTATCGCGCAGCGGTTGGCCGGGGAGGGCGTGGCCGCCGTGACGGTCGCGATCGATCCAGCTCCGTTCCGCGGCGTGCTCCCCCTGCCTCTCTCGGCGCTGAAGTCATCATCGGCGGTCCTGGGCAACCCCCTCAACTACACCCGCGCAGTCCCACTGACCTACGAGCAGTTCCGTTTCGCCTTCGCCAACGCCGTCGACGAGAGCGAAGCTCACGCCCTGTACGAGACGTACTCGGTGCCCGGCTCAGGTGTGCCGCTCTTCCAGGCAGCCACCGCCAACCTCAACCCATGGACGGAAGCTCAGGTCGACACGAAGTATCCCGGGCGTGGACCGCTACTGATCATCTCGGGCGAGCACGACAACACCGTGCCGTGGGCGATTGCCCATGCCTCCTACAAGCAACAGGAGAAGAATCCCGGCGTGACAGAGATCCACGAAATACCTGGCCGAGGGCATTCCCTGACCATTGACCACGGGTGGCGTGAAGTGGCCGAGACTGCCCTCGCGTTCATCGCGCAACACCTTCGGAAAGGCTAGGAGTCGCGGCATATCACTCGTAAGATCGCGAGTTCAGCAATCGAAAGGAAATGAGTGTTATGAGTTCTCTTGAAGGAAAAGTGGCTGTCGTGACCGGTGGCAATAGTGGCATTGGTCTGGCGACGGCCAGAGCATTTCATGCTCACGGAGCCAAAGTCGTGATTGCAGGACGCGATCGTGGGACCCTTGAACAGGTCTCTCAAGAATTGAGCCACAATGTTCTGGCGGTTCCAACGGACGTCACGAAGCTCAGTGATATTGATCAGTTGATGACTCGCGCACACGAGAAGTTTGGCAAACTGGATATCCTGTTTGTCAACGCAGGCATTTACAAAGGGGCTGCTCTGGAAGAGGTGGATGAAGGCGCTTTTGATGAGATGCTTGATGCCAACTTTAAAGGGGCGTATTTCACCGTCCAGAAGGCTCTCCCCTTTTTCAATGAGCCAGCATCGATCATTTTCAATGGCTCGGTGAACGCCCTCACTGGGATCGCCAATAGTTCGCTCTATACTGCCAATAAGGGTGCGGTTCACGCGCTTGCTCGTGCCCTGGCGGCTGAACTCATCGGTCGTGGTATTCGTGTGAATACCATCACGATTGGCCCCACCGCGACACGCCTGCTGACCCGGTCGGGAACTTCGCAAGCGATTCTGGATGCTCAGGATGTGGCGCGCATCAGCCATTCGCCGGTCAAGCGTCTGGGTCGTCCTGAAGAAGTGGCCAACGTCGCGCTGTTTCTCGCTTCTGATGACTCATCTTTTGTGGTGGGATCAGAGATCGCGGCGGATGGTGGCTGGCTCTTAAATACCATGTAGGTCGCGCCTGAGCGGTCCGCTCTTGCTGGTCGCCAGGCGTATGGGGGCCACCACCGTCGAAGTCCCGACGAACCACGTGGCCATGGTCTCCCACCCGCAAGACGCGGTGCAGCTCATCGAGACGGCGGCACAAGCAGCAGTCTCACGAAAGGATGTGGTACAATGAGGAATATGACGAGAAAGCAGAACAGGAGGTGACGAAATGAGTGAAGGATTCATCTCGCGAGCGTTCCGAGGCCGTCGCCAGAAGAGTGACGTTTCCGGGCGACTTCCGCCTGGACAGTATCTTGAGCGCGGTTTCCCGGTCCTCTCGGCGGGTCCGACCCCGCATACTCCCCTGGAGCGGTGGGATTTCTCGATTGAAGGGCTTGTGAAAGAGCCAAAGCGGTGGACCTGGCAGGAACTGCAGGCTCTTCCACATGAGACGCCAACCGTCGACATCAGTTGTGTCACCAAATGGACCAAGTTCGATACGCATTGGGAAGGCGTCTCCGTCGAGACCTTGCTGCAACAGGTGGACTATGATCCGAACGTCGCGCGCTATGTCATCGCGTTCAGCGATGGGGGCTATACCACCAATTTACCGCTCGCCGATGTGCTGGGTGGGAAAGCCTGGGTCGCATTCAGCTACGAAGGAGAACCGCTGCCGCCCCAACACGGCGGCCCGGCACGCTTGCTGGTGCCCCACCTCTACTTCTGGAAGAGCGCCAAGTGGGTGCGGGGCCTGCGCTTGATCGATCAAGATGAACCAGGCTTTTGGGAGTCGCTTGGCTACAACAATTATGGTGATCCATGGAAAGAACAGCGCTACCAGGGCGACTAAGCTGGCAACTGGGTGAGGTGGTGGCCACACAGGGAGAAACAGCACGGGCGAAGAGCATCACACTCGCTCTCCCCACCTGGATGGGGCATCGAGCCGGTCAGCACGTGGATGTGCGCCTCACGGCTGAAGATGGCTACCAGGCCGAGCGCAGCTATTCGATCGCCTCGCCTCCCGAGGAGCAACCGCATGTGACGCTCACCGTCGAACGCCTCGATGATGGTGAGGTATCACCCTACCTCACGGGTGAACTGCGCATCGGTGACAAACTGGAACTGCGCGGCCCCATCGGAGGCTACTTTGTCTGGGAGGCGCAGATGGGCGGTCCGCTCTTGCTGGTCGCCGGCGGGTCGGGCATTGTACCCTTGATGGCCATGCTCCGCCACCGCGCAGCCGTGGGCAGCACCGTTGCAACCCGTTTGCTCTATTCGTCGCGCTCCTCTGAGGAGGTAATCTACAGCGATGAACTCGACCACCTGGTCAGCAGCAGTACCATGCTGGAGGTGGTACAGACCCTGACCCGTGTGCAGCCCCCCGGATGGACGGGCTATCACCGCCGCATAGATAGCGAGATGCTGCGTGCGGTGGCCTGGCCGCCAGGTCAACGCCCCCTGGCGTTTATCTGCGGCCCTACCCCATTCGTGGAAACCGCTGCAGCGAGTCTTGTGACCCTGGGATACGATCCGGTACGCATCAAGACCGAACGATTTGGACCGACAGGAGAAACATGATGGAGAACAAGCTTGATGGCAATGCGGCCGCGGGCATCCTGCAAGAGATCTTTCCCTTTGATATGACACTTGTTCAGGCCACCTGTACAGGCTGCGGTGCCACGGATGTCATTGGTGCGCTGGCAGCCTACATACATGGCATGGGGACGATCGTACGCTGTCCCTCCTGCGATACCGCGCTCATCCGCGTCGCGCAGACCAGGGGACGCTATTGGCTGGACATGCGGGGCGTGCGCTTCCTGCAGATCAACACGGGGGCTTAGTCCTTCTGTTGCCCTCTGCCTACTGCTTCGTTCACAGACAGTGTGCGTCATGAAAGTGGAGACCGCAAGGATGTCCCAGAGCCTGGATGATCTCCCCTTCATTGGTAGCGTCTCCGGACTGGAAGGGCTGACGCTTGCCCTTGCCTCCTGGCACGGCTTTGCCCTGGCACCGGCCATCGGGAGCTTTGTTGCCAACCACGTAGCTGGACTGCCCACTCCTCAACTGGACCAACTGACCCCGAACCGCATCGCCCAGTTTGATCCAGCCCATGTCGCAGCATTCCTGGCCGAACCAGCCACATCAAATGTACTGGAGTAAAGAAACAATGAAAAAGATACCTGAACTACAAACCTTAATGACCGGCCTCGTGCTCGGCGAATCGCCACGTTGGCACGAAGACCGTCTTTGGTTCTCGGACTGGGGCGCGCAAGAGGTTGTTGCCGTCGATCTTGCAGGTAAGAGCGAAGTCATCGTCCGCGTCCCGACCGTTCCATTTTGCATCGACTGGTTACCTGATGGACGTTTGCTCATCGTCTCGGGGCGCGATGGGCTTCTCCTGCGCAGGGAGCTTGACGGGTCGCTTGTGACCCATGCCGATCTGACCAGCCTCTCTGACCACCCCTGGAACGAGATCGTCGTGGACGGTCGGGGCAACGCCTACATTAACAACATCGGCTTTGACTTTCCAGGCGGCGAGTTCGCCACGGGGATCATCGCTTTGGTCGCCCCTGATGGCTCGGCCCGGCAAGTAGCAGATGGTGTTGCATTCCCAAATGGCATGGTGGTGACGCCCGACAACACGACGCTGATCCTCGCGGAGTCCTACGGCAAAAGGCTCACGGCCTTCGACATCGCGGCTGACGGCAGCCTGTCGAACCGGCGGGTGTGGGCCGACCTTGACGGTGGCTTCCCCGACGGCATTTGCCTCGACACGGAAAACGCCGTCTGGTACGCGGACGTCCCCAACAAGCATTGTGTGCGCGTTCGCGAAGGCGGTGAGGTGCTGCAGACGATCGACCTTGACCGCGGCTGCTTTGCTTGCATGCTCGGAGGCGTGGACAACAGAACGCTGTTCCTGATGGCGAACGAATGGGGTGGCTCTGCGAACACGGCTGACGCGGTACGAACGGGCCAGGTGCTGACCGTTGAGGCACCCGCACCGGGCGCCGGTTGGCCGTAGGAGGGGAGCAATGCGCATCCTTGAGACGCTTTCCTCTCCGCGGAGGAGGATTATCTGCCCAGTCTCCTTGCCCAGGTGGTATATTAAATGAGGTTAAGAAAGAACTTTATTGAATACTGAATGAGCAGGTACGCGAGATAACCGAGTAACTCCCGAGGAATAGACACGAGGAGGCCTTTCCATGCAATCGCTGGTATTTTTACTGGACGTTGATAATACCCTGCTGGACAACGATGCAATCAAAGAGGATTGGGCTAAACAGCTCCAGGCAATGGTGGGTCCGGCGCTTGCCAGGAGATTCTGGGAGATCTACGAGCAGGTGCGCCAGGAGCGGGAAGTGGTTGATATCCCGCTGGCCTTGTCCAGGCTGCGCGAGGAAGTGCCCATTACAGAGATGGATGAGCAGACCTACCAGCGTGTTCGCGCACTCTTTGAGGATTACCCGTTCTATAAGAAGTTGTACCCAGACGCCATCAAGACCCTCGAGTACCTGCGAAGTATCGGTCTAACCGTCATTGTCTCGGACGGAGACCAGGTCTTCCAGGCGAAGAAAATCGTCAGGAGCCGCCTTGTAGAGGCAGTTGAGGGGCGCGTCATGATCCTCACGCATAAGCAGGAGCACTTGGATGAGATCACGCGCGCCTACCCCGCCGATCACTATGTGATGATCGACGATAACCCACACATCCTGCATCCTTCCAAGCAGATCATGAGGGATCGCCTCACCACCGTTTTCGTCATGCAGGGCCACTACGCGGCCAACCCCCCACCGGAAGGCTTCGCTCCCGATCTCACAGTTCAGCATATCGGAGATCTGAGAAACTATGGGCAGGAAAAGTTCCTTTCCAATAGGGGTCGCAGCTGACAAATGTAGTCCAGGAGCAAGAACACCGCCTCGAAGGCGCGGGAGAGCTGACCCGTTAATCGCACCACTTGTTCCTGGTCCAAAAGTCCAATGTGAAGCAAGCTTTTCATATGCTATAATAGACCTTTCTTATTGGAAGGGACCCCATGAGTAATTTAACCAAAGGATGCGAGCCATGCTGAAGGCCATTCACTGCGATACTCAGGACCATGTTTTTCGTC
>WNGM01000319.1_pt1 | contig 61630 bp, 55 predicted proteins | sample 5400571 | NCBI WGS metagenome assembly WNGM01 (sample SAMN13153378, study PRJNA577476) | soil metagenome | isolation source: 100 cm soil or saprolite under Garry oak tree replicate 2 | place: USA:California | collected 2016-06-15
GTGACCACGGCGACGCTGGACTTCTCCCAGCCGATCGCGCTGATGCTGGTCGCGGTGCTGCATTTCGTGCCCGATGAGGCGCAGCCGCGGCGGATCGTGGGCACCCTGCTGGACGCCCTGCCCCCCGGCAGCTACCTGGCCGCCACCCACGTGACCGCCGAGCACGACCCGGACACGCTGGCCGGGGCCGGGCGTGCCTACCAGGAGCGCGGGCTGACCGGCCAGATCCGGACCTCGGACGAGTTCGCCGAGTTGGCGTTCCGCGGCCTGGACCTGGTGGACCCCGGGCTGACCCTGGTGTCCGAGTGGCGGCCGGGCGGCGCCGGGCCCCGGCCGATGCCCTGGGAGGTCAACGCCTACGGCGGGGTCGCCCGCAAGCCGTGACCATCGGCGCCCGCCGAGCGCCTGGCATGTCATGACATACCGTGGCTGCCCGCTCCGGCCGGGTTTCCGTGTCCCGCCGGGCTGGCCCGCCGCTGTGGGCTGGCCCGCCCTCCGGGCGCCGCGTCCCGTTGCGGCAGCGTCACAGCAGACCCTGGCGTCACTCCTGGTCGCCGGCCTGGCCGTGTTCGGCAGGCCGGCCCGAGCAAGCTGGCAAGCGGGCTTGAAGTCCGCGCCCGGTGAGTGGTTGTGTAGACACTGAGTACCGAGACGGTTACCGCTCATCGCGCAACCAGCTCACCCCGCGAGGAAGGAGCGCTGCCGTGTCCCGCGTACGTCGGGTCATCGTCGGCGCGAGCGGCTCGCCGGGCAGCCTCCGTGCGCTGCGCCACGCGGAGGACCTGGCCCGCAACAGCGATGCCACCCTGACGCCCGTTCTGGCCTGGGTGCCGCCCGGCGGTGAACTCGCCGCCCGGCAGCCCTGCCCCGCTCTGGTCCGCATCTGGCACGATGCCGCGTGGCAGCAGCTCTGGACCGCGCTCGACGCGGCCTGGGGCCAGATGCCGGCCGACCTCTCCGTCCAGCCCGTCGTGCAGCGCGGCCAGCCCGGGCCGGTCCTTGTCGCCCTGGCCAGCCGGCTCGATGACCTGCTCATCGTGGGCGCCGGCCGGCGCGGCATGCTGGCCTGGCCGAGCCGTGGCCGGGTGAGCCGGTACTGCGTGTCGCACGCGCTGTGCCCGGTCCTCGCCGTGCCGCCCGCCATCCTCGCCCAGGAAGGCCGTGGCCTGCACGGCTGGGCGCTGCGGCGGCGGGGGATCAGCGTCGAGGCGATCACGCGCGGCGGCGGCAGCGTCACCGCGTAGCCGTGCCGCGCCTGGTCGAGGGCGGGGCCCGCCGGGCCCCGATACCCTGTGCCTGAGGGACGCCACCGGGCTATCCCTGGCCGCTGGACTCCAGCCGCGATCACGCAGGGAGGCGATCCATGCCACCGCCTCAGGGCAAGGAACTCGAGGAAGTCAGGGCGCGCAGGCAGAAGCTGCGCGAGAAGTACCTGCGGCGCCGCGGCGAGCGGCCGGCCAGCACGGTGCAAGGCGTGCACCATCTCGCCCTGATCTGCAAGAACGTCGAGGAGACGATCCAGTTCTACCAGGAGTTCCTCGGCTTCCCGCTCGTCGAGCTGGTGGAGAACCGGGACTACGCCGGCTCCAGCCACTTCTTCTTCGACATCGGCAACCACAACCTGCTCGGGTTCTTCGACTTCCCCGGCCACGAGCACCCGCCGTTCAGCGAGACCATCGGCGGGGTCCAGCACCTGGCCATCTCCATCTCCCCTGAGCAGTTCGACGCCGCGAAGAAGAAGCTCGACGAGGCCGGCGTGGACTACCTCGGCCCGGACCGCGGCGTGGAGGAGAGCATGTACTTCCACGACCCGAACGGGGTGAACGTGGAGCTGTACCGCGAAGAGCTTGGCATCTTCGACGGCAGGCGGCTGCTCGACTGACTCCGGGCCGGGAGCCGGCGCGTCAGGAGCCGGCGGTCCGCAGTTCCCGCCTGATCACCAGGCGCAGGCCCGACCAGGTCTGGTCGATGGCGCAGACCTTGTTGTCCACCAGGCCGGTGGGCAGGGCCACCTCCCGCACCACGTGCTCGGTCATGTCGGTGGGGACCCGGGCCGCCCGCTTCGGCCAGGCGATCCACAGCCCGCAGGCCGGGGCCATGCGCTCGCGCAGCCCGGGAAGCTGTGACTCGAACTCCTCGCGCCAGCGCACGAAGGTCACGATCACGTCCAGCGGCCCGGCGGGGGGCAGGGCCTCCGCCACGTCCGCGCCGGACTGCGCCTCGAGGCTCCCGGCCAGCCCCGGCGGCCCGCCCAGGACGGCGACCGCGTGGCCGGGCCTGATGCCGAGCTTGCGCGGCAGCGGCGTGCCGGAATAGCCCGCCGCTGGACCAGTATCGGCCGGGCCGGCCACGCTAGCCGCGCGTTCCGGGGGGTGGCTCGGCGAATACCCGAGGCAACGGGGGAATCGCCACCTGAGGCGACCCGTTGATCACGGCTTTCGCGCCACCCCCGCGTGGCCGGACACGGCGTCGGCGGGCACGGCGTCGTCGGGTCCCGCGCGCCACTGATGCCATTGGGTGAGACCCGGTTCGAGCAGTTCAAGGCCATCGAAGAAACGCGCGACTTCGTCGCGGCTGCGCAGCCGCTGCTGTGTCGAGACGTACTGGTTGTAGCGCTTGGTGGCCTCAGGCTGCGTCTCAGGCAGCAGGTCGTTCGCTGGGTGCGTTAGCACCAGGTAGCTCCCTGAGGGCACCGCGTCCATCAGCCTCGCCACGATCCGGTACGGGTCCTCGTCGTCGCTGATCAGGTGCAAGACGCCGAGCAGCATAACCGCGACGGGTTTCCCGAAGTCCAGGGTGCGTGCCGCCTCGCGCAGAATCATGTCGGGATCGCGCAGATCGCCCTGGATGTAGTCGGTGGCGCCCTCGGCCGTGCGTGTCTTCAGCTTGTGCGCGTAGGCCAGCACGATGGGGTCGTTGTCCACGTACACCACCCGCGACCCCGGCGCTGCCGCCTGGGCGACCTCGTGCACCATCTCAAGACCGGGGATGCCGGTATTGGGGATCCCGGTCCCGATGTCGAGGAACTGACGTATCGCCAGCTCGCCAGAGAGCAACCTGACGACGCGCGCGAGAAAGGCCCGGTTGGCACGGACACTGAACCGTAGCCCCGGTCGCGCCGCGAGTACCTGCTCCGCGGCCTCGCGGTCCGCGGCGAAGTTTGCCTTGCCGCCGAGCCAGTAGTCATAGACGCGCGCCGGGTGCGCGACGCTGGTGTCGATCTCCGGCCACTCCCTGTCCGTGGCGGCGGTCGGTCCGTTCCTCGTCACTGTGTGCCTTCCTGGACAGCGGTGATCATCTCAGGCCAATGTACGGTGCACGTTTCTTGATTGTGCCGATTATCCGGCGATTCAGCAGGCATCGCAACGGGCAACCGTATCCGGCTCGCCCGAGGCGGGACGGCTGCCCAGGCATATCCGGAGTGGGCGCCCGCCGTGCCATCACGGCGGCCGCCGCCGATCGTCCGTACGGGCCGGGCGGGGCGAGCGGAAGCGGCGTGCGTGCACAGACTACGAGTGTCACGAGATCTGCTGCGATACGGCGGACATGAACATACAATGTTCCGTACAGTACGCCTGTAGCGTCTGTCGGGAGTAGTGGATGATTGGTCCTTATGTGCGGCGGCTGCGGCTGGCGACGGAGCTTCGCAGACTGCGCGGGGAGCCGGGGCTGACCCACGACCTGCTCAGCAAGGCGGCCACCGAACTACCCGGTCAACAAAGGGGGCCCGGCAATGGCTAACGACACCTATACGGGCTGGCATAAGTCCAGCTACAGCAACAGCACCGGCGGCTGCGTCGAGGTCGCCGAGGCACGGCAAACGGTCGGGGTCCGCGACTCCAAGCAACACGGCACCGGCCCGGTCCTGGCGTTCGGCGCCGCCGCGTGGCAGGCGTTCCTCGCCCAGGTCAAGGCGGGGCGGTTCGACCGCTAAACGGTGGTATCCAGGCGCGGCCGGGCGCTGGCTTCCGCCCGGCCGCCCGGTCCTGCCCGAAGCGGATGCTCCTTGCGCTCAAATACGTACGAATCCATACTTAGCATGTTTAAAAACTCCGTACTGTACAGCGCGTTGCCGGCCCGGGAGCGGCATGGCGTGGGGCCGTGGAGGTCGTGGGATGGATGATTAGCCCTTATGTGCGGCGGCTGCGGCTGGGGACGGAGCTCCGAGGGCTGCGCGCGGGGGCGGGGCTGACTCACGAGCAGCTCGCTAAGAAGATCGGCGAGTCGCGGGCACAGATCTCCCGGCTGGAGAACGGCCACGTCGTGGACCAGGCCGACGTGATGAAGATCCTGGACGCGCTCGGTGTGGACGGCGAGCAGTGGACCCAGGTCATGACGATCGCCCGCGAAGCCGGGGAACGCGGCTGGTGGGAGTCCACCCGCGGGATGGGCGAGCGGCAGGCCCGCTACGCCGACCTGGAGGCCGGCGCCGCCACCATCCGGGAGTACCAGCAGACATTCCTGCCGGGGCTGCTGCAGATTCCGGAGTACGCGGCGGCCAGGACCGAGGCCCTGGCCGTGCTTGAGTCACTGGGCGGCACCGCCGATGGCGTTATGGCCGGGCGGCTCGGCCGTCAGCGGATGCTGCGACGGCCCGGCGCGCCCACCTACGAGGTGATCATCGATGAGCTGACGGTCCGCCGCTTCACCGCCTCACCCGAGGTGATCAAAAAGCAGCTCTACCATCTCGCCACCACTGTCAACGGCGACCCCAAGATCAGCCTGCGGGTGCTGCCCATCACCGCCCGCATCCATGGCTACGCCGTGCCGCGCTGCACGTTCTCCCTCTACACCTATCCCGACCCTGGTGACCCCGCCGTGGTCGCCATCGACACCGTCACCGACGACCTCATCCTCACCGAACCTGCGGACGTCGCCACCTACGAGCAGCTCTACACCCGAATCCGCGAAGCTGCCCTCTCCGATCTCGACAGCCTCGACCTGCTCACCAAGGCAGCCATCGAGCTACCCGACAGGTAAGCCTGAGTTCCCTTCCGTGCGCCGAGGAAGATGTTGACCCGGGTAACCGATCGCCGCTCCGACCACCCAGGCCGGTAACTCCGATGGCGCCAGCACGGCACCGGCGGGCAAGGTGGCGATCTGCCCGAATCGCTGCGTCCTCCGGCATGGCCGGCCGGTCGTCCCTGGGCCGTCGCACATTACGCGAACCGGGCCGGATCGCTTGCGGCACCCTCGTTACCGATCCATACTTGGGACGTTCGGTGAACTTGGACTGTGCAGACAAGTGATCGACTCATGGTAAAGGCCCGTACAGAATAAAGGCGACAAAAGGTGACATATGGTTGCCGTTGAGGGATCGGCGGGGGGAGCGGTAAGGGGGCGGCAGCCGGCCACCGCGCCCGCGGCCGAACTCAAGTGGCGCGAGCTGTTTCCCGGCGAGGAGCAGCAAATCAGCGCCCTGCGCCGCTGGCTGACCGGGTTGCTGCCGGAATGCCCCTCCCGCGACGACGTTGTGACGGTCGCCGTGGAACTGGCCACCAACGCAGTCAAGTTCACCGCCAGCGGGCAGGGCGGCTCGTTCGCCGTGGAGATCACCTGGGGCGGCACCGTCGTCCGGGTCGGCGTCGCGGACGACGGCGCACCAGACGGCCCGCATCTCATCGACGATCCGCTGAGTGAGCATGGCCGCGGTCTGATGATCGTACGCGCCCTCTCATCGCGGGCTGGTGTCTGCGGCGACCACCGTGGCAGGCTCGCATGGGCCGACGTCGCATGGACCGCCGATAGAGCGGCTCCGCCGCTGCCGGTTGCCGACACCTATGAAGCCGCGATCAGGGACGGCCAAGCCGCGCTCACCGAGCGGTTCTCCAGCGTGCTCACCTGGTTCGGGCGCTCGACGCTGCAGTGGTGGGCCCTCCCCGCGCGCGACCCGGACATTCCATCTGCTCCGTATCCCACCGGGCACGAGCTGCTCAGCGCGCCGTCAGCGAAGGAACTGGCCGAACTGCTCGACCGCACGCTGGACGCGACGCCCGTCCATCGGCACATGCCGGACGTAACCGCCGGAGCGGCCCGGGCAAGCGACCGAGCGGGCGCGTTCGCGGGAAGCAGGACATACCCCGCGGCGTCTCGGGGTGCTCCCCTGCCGCCCCGCTCGCATCGCGTCATGGCACGAGGTCCTCGGCTTGGCGTGCAGGCAAGCTGAGCGGCGCCAGCAGGGCCGCCGGCGGGAGCGGTCCCGTTACGAGCGTGACTTGAGCGTGCCCAGGCCGTCACCGGACAGGTCGGCGAGGGCGGCGGAACGCCCGGTCATGGCGAGGATCAGCGACAGGTGCGGCCCGGTCACCTCGGGCCCGCTGCCGGTGGACCAGCCGGTGTCCGTGGCGCGCAGGGTGAGCCCGTCGATCCGTTGCTTGGCGCCGACGATCAGGTTCGACGCCTTGTAGAAGTCCGCGACCCGGGTCAGCGCCTCCTCCGGGTACTGGTGCGCGATGCCGAGCGGCGTGCGGATGTCCGCCGGGTGGATCACCGCCTCACCGAGCATCGCCTCGACCGGGCCGGGCGGGTGCGTGGTGTCCTTGAGGTGGCTGCGGAAGACCGCCAGGCCGTCGGCGGGCTTCGCGGTCGCTTCCGCGGCCACGCCCTTCGCGTTCATGTTGTTGAAGCGGAAACCCGCGCCCGCCATCGAGATGAAGAACTTGGGCGGCGTCATCTTCGCCGTCGTGATCATGTGCCCGAGCACGTCGCGCACGGTCCAGCTGGCGCACAGCGACCGCGCCGCCCACTGCTCGTCGGTGAGCGTGGCGAGGTCTGCTATGAGTGCTTCGCGCTCGGCGTGAATGAGTGGCCAAGGGCTTGTCGTGGCCATGCTCTGCTCCCCTGCAGGTCAAAGTGCCGGCCGCCGCCGTGGATCCGGCTGCACCAGGCTAGCGCCGCGGGGTGCCCGCGGCCCGGTTTTGCCCAGTGCCGCCCGGGAGCCGGGCTCAGACCTGGACGAACTCGATACCGGCGAGGAGGGCGAAGTCGCGCCAGGCGGCGGCGTGGTGGCCCAGGTTCATCACCTCGTGGTGCGGGCCGCCCGCCGCCAGCCACCCGTTCAGGCAGGCCCGGACCCCGGTCCCGGGGCGGAACTGCCCGTAGGGCATCTCCAGGGCGGGAAGCTCCTGGGTGTCCAGGTTCTCCCCCTCGGCGACGACCAGGCGGAACCGCTCGCCTTCCAGCGAGACCAGGGTGGCCAGCGTCGCCGGGCCCGGCTGGTACTGGAACAGGAACGTCGGCGGGTCGTCCAGGCGCCCGATGCCCAGCGGCCGCTTGATCAGCCGGACCGGACGGTCGGTGCGGGCGATCTTCCAGTTGCCCTCGCCCATGTGGCTCATCAGCACCGAGTCGGACGGGAAGTCCATCGCGTACATCTCGGTGAAATGCGCGTCGCCGATCAGCGTGTGCCCGGCCGCGACCAGGCAGGACGTGAGCACGTCACCCTCGGCCGCGTAGCCGTACCCCTTGGCCATCAGCGTGGACGCCGCGGCCAGCGGCAGCCGGCGGAACCGCCCGTCCTCGCCGATCGCGTCGAAGTGCGCGGTGTACGCGCCGAACCCGCCCTCGACCAGGATGTTCTCGATCGCGACCTGCATCCGCGCGTGATCCTCGCGCTCCTCGGCGGACAGCCGGGGGTCGATCTCGAAGTTCGCGTCCTCGAACGCGATCACCTCGCGCACCGCGGCCGCGCCGGCCGCCGCCATGCCCCGGTACAGGTCACCGGGCGCGACCGCGAGTATCTCCGGGCCCAGCGACCGGACCAGGGCGGACTCGTCCACCCTGATGTCGCCCATGTCGTTCATGGCGTAGCCGAACAGGGCCACCTTGAGCCGCCGCCACGCGGTCACCGCGGCCGCCGCCCTGGCCCACCGGTGCACGTCGGCGCGGAAGCTGCCGGCCCGCCAGTCGTCGGTGAGCACGCAGAACCGCCGCCCGGCCCGCACCATGGAGTTGGCGGTGTCCTGGGCGCCGTGCACGCCCTGGTTGTAGGTCATGTCGGCCATGTCCCAGGCGGGCGTGACGTTGGGCTCGGGCTGGATGTTGGCCAGGCAGATGGGCAGCCGGGACTCGGCAAGCAGCCGGGCCACCCGCATCGCGGGCCCGTAGGTGAGCATCACCACCAGCACGCCGTCGAGGCCGGAGCTCTCGAACTCGTGCATCACCCGCTCGGCGTCCTCGCGGTACTTGATCGCCTTGGCCGGGACGAACTCAAGCTCTCCGGGCACGCCCAGGTGCGCGGCCAGCTCGGCGGCGTATCCCTCTTGCCGCTGCGCGATCCCCGGGATCATGTCGTCATACAGGTCCTGCATGATGCCGAGGATCCCGATGCGCGCAACGGTGCCGGACTTGCTAGTGGCCATGACCTTCCTCCTGAACGGATGGCTCGTGGTGGGCGTCCAGCCGTCAGCGCTGGCCGTATTCCGTGGTGTACCGGCGGTGCAAGGCGTCGACCTGGTCGGCCGGTAGCGGCTGCGGCTCACCGAGCACCCGGGCCAGGTGGACCGTTCGGGCGGCATCCTCGCACATCACCGCGGCCTTGACCGCGCTGGCGGCGGTCGCGCCGATGGTGAAGACGCCGTGGTTGCGCATGAGCACCGCGGGCGAGCGGTGCCCGGTCAGGGTGGCGACGATGCCCTTGCCGATCTCGTCCCCGCCGATGAGCGCGAACGGCCCGACCGGGATCTCCCCGCCGAACTCGTCGGCCATGGCGGTGATCACGCAGGGGATCGCCTCGCCCCGCGCCGCCCAGGCGGTGGCGTAGCTGGAATGGGTGTGCACCACGCCGCCGACCTCGGGCATATGCCGGTACACGTAACAGTGCGCGGAGGTGTCGCTGGAGGGCAGGTAGGCCCCGTCCACCCGGGCGCCGCCGGTGTCGCAGACCACCATGGACCCGGGCGTGAGATCGGCGTAGCCGATGCCGCTCGGCTTGATCACCACCAGGTCCGGATCCCCGCCGGTGCCGCGGACCCGGGCCGAGATGTTCCCCGACGTCCACGCCACCAGGCCGTTGTCCACCAGCGCCGCGTGCAGGCGGCACACCTCGTCCCGGGCCGCCTCGACCCTGTCGCGCATCGCGGCCGGCACGCCGCTCATGGCCGGGCCCCGCCCGCCCGGGGGGGCGACCCCCCGGACCCCCCGATGGCCTGCGGCCCCTGCGACTCCGTCGCGGGGGCCTTGTCCGTGCTCGCCCGGGGGAGCACAGTGCCGCCCGGGGACGCCCCGGACCCCGGTGGCCCGGACCCCCCGATGGCCTGCGGCCCCCGCGCCTGGTTCGCGGGGGCCCCGGCCGTTTCCCCGGCGGTGGCGCGGCCGGCCAGCACCCGGTCGCGCAGCGCCCGCAGCCGGTGCAGCACCTCGTTGGCGCCCCGGCCGAAGTAGTCGTGCAGGGTCACGTACTCCGCGTAGAGCTGGTCGTAGGTGTCGGCGCTGGCCGGGTCCGGCGCGTAGACGCCGCGCGTGCACGAGCCCATGGCCGCGGCGGCGGCCGGCACGTCGGGGTAGGCGCCCGCGGCGACCGCCGCGTGGATCGCGGACCCCTGGGCGGGCCCCTGGGCGGAGCCGATCAGGCTCAGCGGGCGGCGGGTCACGTCGGCGTAGATCTGCATGATCAGCTCGTTCCTGGTCAGCCCGCCGGCGATCACCAGCTCCCCGACGCTCACGCCGGCGCCCTCGAACGCGTCGATGATGACGCGGGTGCCGAACGCGGTGGACTCGATCAGCGCCCGGTAGATGTCCGGCGCGCGGGTAGCCAGCGTCAGGCCGGCCACGACACCAGACAGGTGATGGTCGACGAGTACCGAGCGGTTTCCGTTCAGCCAGTCAAGGGCGATCAGCCCGTGCGCGCCGGGTGGCTGCGCGGCGGCCTCAGCCGACAGCAGGTCGTGCAGCGATACCCCGCGCCGGGCCGCTTCCTCGACGTACGCCGGCGGTGCCGCGTGGTCGGCGAGCCAGGCGAACAGGTCGCCGACGCCGGTCTGGCCCGCCTCGTAGCCGTACCGGCCCGCGACGATGCCGCCGTCCACCACCCCGCACATGCCGGGCACCTCGGCCAGCTTCTCGGCGTTCATCACGTGGCAGGTGGAGGTGCCCATGATGAGCACCATCCGGCCGGGCTCGATGGCGTTCCCGGCCGGCGGGGTCACGTGCGCGTCCACGTTGCCCACCGCGACCGCGATGCCCTCCGGCAGCCCCGTCCAGGCCGCCGCGCGCGCGGTGAGCGAGCCGGCCCGCGCGCCCAGCGGGGAGATGGGGTGCTCCAGCTTGTCCTCGGCGAAGCCGGCGAACGCCGGGTTCAGCGCGGCGAGGTAGTCCCGGGAGGGGTAGCGGCCGTCCTGGCGGATGCCCTTGTAGCCGGCCGTGCAGGCGTTGCGGGTCTCGGTGCCGCACAACTGCCAGATGATCCAGTCGGCGGCCTCGATCCAGCGCTCGGCCCGCTGGTAGATCTCCGGGTCCTCGTCGAGCACCTGGAGCGCCTTGGCGTACTGCCATTCGGCGGAGATCTTCCCGCCGTACCGGGCCAGCCACGGCTCGCCGCGCTCGCGGGCCACCGCGTTGATCCGGTCGGCCTGGCCCTGGGCGGCGTGGTGCTTCCACAGCTTCACGTAGGCGTGCGGCCGCTTGTCCAGGCCGGGGAACCGGCAGAGCGGGGTTCCGTCCCTGGCCACCGGCAGCGGCGTGGACGCGGTGAAGTCGGTGCCGATGCCGATGACGCGCCGGTGATCGATCCCGGCCTGGGCCACCGCCGCGGGAACCGCCTCGCGCAGCACGTCGATGTAGTCCTCCGGGTCCTGCAGCGCCCAGTCCGGCGGCAGCGCCTCCCCGGTGGCGGCCAGTTCGGCGTCCATGACGCCGTGCCGGTAGTCGCGGAGCGCCGCGCCGAGTTCGGCCCCGTCGCTCACCCGCACCACCACGGCGCGCCCGGAGAGGGTGCCGAAGTCCACCCCGACGACGCACGCGTCGCCGGATGCCGGGCTGGCCGTCATGGCTGCTCCCTCTTGTCCTGTTCCTGCGCCCGGCGGGAGCCGGGCGCGGCCGCGCTGGCGCGGGCCACCAGGTGTGGCGAGATCCGCAGGTGCGGCACCGGCGGTGGCCTGCCGTCGATCATGTCGACCAGGGTGGCCAGCGCCCGCCTGCCCAGCTCGCCGAAGTCCTGGCGCACCGTGGTCAGCGGCGGCAGGAAGTACGCCGATTCCGGTATGTCGTCGAAACCGACCACGCTGATGTCACCGGGTACCCGCCGGCCGTGCTCCGCGAGCGCCCGGAGCAGTCCCAGCGCCATGTGGTCGTTCCCGCAGAACACCGCGGTGACCTCGGGGCTGGTGGCGATGCGCTGGCCGATCCGGTAGCCCGACGGGCAGCCCCAGTCACCGGACAGCAGTTCCGGCTCGGGGGCGCCGGCCTGCGCGAGGGCCGCCCGCCAGCCGGAGATCCGCTCCTGGGCGTCCACCCAGGAGGCGGGCCCGGCGATGTGGTGCACCGTGCGGTGGCCGAGGCCAAGCAGGTAGCGGGTGGCCAGCGCGGCGCCGGCGGCGTTGTCCACGGCGGCGGAGGTGAGCGGCGCCTGGGTGCCGCAGCCCACCGCCACCAGGGGCACGTGCGCGCGGACCCGGCTGCACGCGGCCACCGCCGAGGTCTTCGGGGCGATCACGATGATTCCCTCGACGCCCTGGTCGAGGAACCGGTCCACCGCGCCGAGGACGCTGCGCCGGTCCAGGGCGGGCAGGCTGGCGATCGACACGAAGTAGGAATGCGCCGCCGCCCGCTCGATGCCGAGGAGCATCGAGGCCGGCCCGTACAGGCTGGTGTCGAAGCTGACCACGCCGAGCGTGCGGGTGCGCCGGGTGACCAGGGTGCGGGCGGCCGCGTTCGGCCGGTAGCCGAGTTCCGCGATCGCGGCGAGCACGCTGTCGCGAGTCTGCGGCTTGACGTTGGGATGGGAGTTGAGTACCCGGGATACCGTCTGATGCGACACCCCGGCCAGGCGTGCCACGTCGGCCATGACTGGCGGCCTGGACCTGCCCACTCGTGCTGGCGCCATCTCGCGCCTCCCTGGTCTGCCTGTGCCGATGGGAGTGCCCAGGTAGCGCTGGTTGCGCGAGTCCCGATCGGGCTGCCCCCCGCCGCCCGCTGCCCTCCGGCTAGCCAGAATTGTTACCGTTCACATCCCGTCGGGTCAACGGGGGCCCCGGGGGAGGAAAAGCCTTGCCCCGAAAACCGGCGGCGCCGCCGGGGGAAACGCCGGCCGGCCAGGCTCAGAATTCGAAGCCGCCGGGGCGGCCGTTCCGGTCCGCGATCAGCCCGGCCATGGTCGCCAGCGCGATCTCGGCCGGGGTCCTGGAGCCGATGTTCAGCCCGATCGGGCGGTGCACCCGGGCGATCTCGCCGTCGGGCACGCCCAGGGCCGCCAGCGCCGGGATGTGCGGCGCCGGGTGCCGGGGATTGCCCAGGATCCCGACCCACCGCGCCGGGCTGGCCAGCGCGTCGCGCAGCACCGCCCCCAGCTCGGGCCGGTGGTGGTCGGTCACCACGACGTCGGTGACCTCGTCGGCCAGCCCGGCCAGCGTGGCGGCCGTGGTGAGCCCGTCCAGGCCCGCCAGCCCGGCCAGCACCTCCGGGCCTGGCCCGTGGTGATCGGCCCCGTGGTGATCGGCCCCGTGGTGATCCGCGCCGTCGTGGCCGGCCAGCAGCCCGGCGCCGGGATCGACGAGGACCGGCCGGTAACCGGCGTCCCTGGCGTAGCACAGCAGGAACCGGGCCACCGGCGAGATGAACACCGCTACCAGCGTCCGCGTGCTGGCAGGAAGCGGGGCCTTGCCATGCGCCACGTCACAGGCCGGGTCGGCGGAATCGGCGGCCGGGACGGAGATGGCGGTACCGGAATCGCTCATGCATCCGAGCTTGCCACGTAGGAGCAGGTGCGGCCACCAGCGGCCGCGCACCCTTCCGCGCACCCGCCCCGCCTGGCCCTCCACCGCAACCGCCCGCCCCGCTCGCCCGCCCGCAATCGCCCGGCCACCCCCGGGGTCCACCGTTAGGGCATGAATGCGACAACGCCCTTCTAAGGGCACCAGGTTCACATTCATGGCCACCGGCGCGCCGCGCCGACGGCGCGCCGGGCGACGTTTCTTACTGTGAGTAACATATTCACTACTAAGTGTCGCTGCTAGTGACAGGGGGGCAGGTGCCGGTAACGGAGGGCGCGGCCGGCCGGCCACGGACGGCCCGCTGGCCGCGGCGGTCCATAGTGGTCCGGCTGTGGGGCGGGCTGGCCGTGTTCGCCCTGCTGCTCCTCGCCGCCGCGGGTTTCATCCACAACGGCGTCGCGCAGCAGGACAAGTCGGTGGACGGGCTGGCCCAGCGCCTGCACCCGTTGCAGGTCGCCAACCTCGAGATCCGCGCCGACTTCGCCCAGGCCCAGTCGGCGCTGCGCGCCTACCTGCTCACCGGGGAAGCCCGGTTCCTGAGCCGCTACCTCCTCGACGAGGGAAGCCTGAACCGCGCCCTCTGGCAGGCCAGGGAACTCGCGGCCGACGGCGAGCTGACCGGCATCGTGGCCGAGAGCCGCGCGGCGGGGGTCTGGCTCGGCTACGCCGCCCGGATGGAATCCCAGCGCCCGGGGAGCCCGGCGCTGACCCGGCTGACCGACCAGGGTTCGGCCAGCGCGCGAAGCTTCTACCAGGCCAGCGACCGCCTGCAGGCGCGGCTGCAGGCCGAGGGCCAGGCCGCCGTCTACACCGGTGCCCAGGCCGTGGACCACGCTGTCACCGTGGCCAGCGTGTTCGCCACGGTCGCCGCCCTGCTCGGGCTGGCCGCCGCGCTGGCCGTCATCCACGGGATCACCGGGCCGCTGCGCGGGCTGGTCGCGGTCCTGCGGCGGCTGACCGCCGGGGACCTTACCACCCGGGTCCCGGTGACCGGGCCGGCCGAGATGCGGGAGGTCGCCCAGTCGCTGAATGCCCTCGCCGACGAGAGCGACCGGCTGCGCGCCCAGGAGGCCGAGAACACCAGGCTGCGCGCGATGGCGCGGGACACCGGGCTGCGGATCCGGGAGCACCTGCGGGTGGAGGACCTGCTGCGCGAGGCCAAGGACGCGATCGAGTCCAGTTTCGGCGCCGATGTCGCCTACCTGCACATCAAGCGGGACGGGGTGCTCGGCCTGCCCGTCGGTCACGAGCACGACTGGCTGTTTCCCGCCAGCTTCCTCGCCGTCCTGCAGGGCGAGGGCGACGCCCTGTTCCGCGACCTGTTCCAGCGCAACGCGAGCCTCGTTTATCAGGACATTCCCGGCGCCGACGGTGACCGGCTGCCGCCGCAGGTCGGGGATCCACTGCGCGCGGCGGGGATCGTCGCGGAGGTGATCGTCCCGTTCGGGGCCGGCTCGGAGATGCTGGGCATCATCGTGGCCGCCCGGATGAGCCGGGGGCGCCCGTGGACGGAGGCAGAGGTCGGCGCGGTGGAGTCGGTGGCCGCCGACGTCGGCCGGGGCCTGCACCACGCCAGGCTGTACGAGGCCGAGAATCACCTGGTCGACGAGCTGCGGGCGGTGGACCAGGTCAAGTCGGACTTCCTGGCCACGGTGTCGCACGAGCTGCGGACCCCGCTGACGAGCATCGCGGGTTACATCGAGATCCTCAGGGACAGCGCCGCCGGGCCGCTGACCCCCGCCCAGGACCGGATGCTGGACTCGGTGGACCGCAACACCGCGCGGCTGCGGCACCTGATCGAGGACGTGCTGACCTTGTCGAAGATCGAATCGGGTGCCTTCACGTCCACGATGCGGCCGGTGAGCCTGGCCGAGATCGTGGCCGCGGACGTCACCGCGCTGCAGCCGGTCGCCGCGGCCAAGGGGGTCACGCTCACCAGGCAGGACTCCGATCACAGCCTGATGATCAGCGGTGACTCCGGCCAGCTCGACCGGCTGGTGATGAACGTGCTGTCCAACGCGGTGAAGTTCACCCCCGAGGGGGGCACCGTCCGGGTCGGCACCGGGTGCGACGGCGACCTGGCGGTGCTGCGGGTCAGTGACACCGGGATCGGCATTCCGGAACGGGACAGGAAGGAGCTGTTCACCAGGTTCTTCCGCGCGTCCAACGCGATGGAGGAGTCCATCCCGGGCACCGGCCTGGGGCTGGCCATCGTGCGCACGATCGTGGCCAATCACCACGGCGACCTGGACGTGGCGTCGCTGGAGGGCAAGGGCACCACGGTGACCGTCAGGATTCCGCTGCTGGCTGACCAGAGCGCCCCGCCGCCGCTGCCCGGCGTGCCGGTCTCCGGTGAGGGCAGGCCCGGATGAGGCCGCGCGGCTCGATCATCGGGCAGCTTCTTGTCGCGTTCTGCGTGTGCGCGGTGCTGATCGGCATCGGGGCGGTGGCCGGGTTCGTCACCGTGACCGACCAGAACGCGGCGACCGCGCAGGTCACCGACAGGTACACCGCGCTGCAGCGGGTCAACAGCCAGCTCGAGACCGCGTTCGGCACCGCGACCTTCGCGGTCTTGTTCTACGCCGACACGGGGCAGCACGGGTTCCTGGCGCCGCTGGCCGCGGCGCGCACCCAGTTCGCCAGGGACCTGGCCACGCTCCGCCGTGAGGCCACGCCCAATGTGCAAGGCCTGATCGGCGTGCAGGCACGGCTCGGCGCACAGTGGTTCGCCCTTGCGCCCCGCGCGGCGGCGGTCCGCCCGGGCACCGGGGCCGCGACGGCGCTGCTGGGCAGGTCGGCCCGGCTGGGCACCGAGTTCGCCCGGGCGACCGCCGCCACGCAGGAGCGGCTGAACGCCAACATCTCCGGCCTGGGCGCGGTAAGCAGGGACCGCCTGGAGCGCAGGCTGGCGTGGAGCGGCGCCGCGCTGGCGGTCGCCGTGCTGCTGGTGCTCGCGGCCTCGCTGAGCACGGTGTACACGATCACCCGCCCGATGCGCCGGGTCACCGCGACGGTGCGCAGGCTGACCGCGGGCGACTACTCCGCCCGGGCCCCGGTGGCCGGTTCTGCGGAGGTCCGCCAGGTCGCGGAGTCCATCAACACCCAGGCCGACGAGGCCGGCGGGCTGCGGGCGGCCGAAGCGGAGAGCAACCGGCTGCGCGCCATGGCCAGGGAGGCCGGGCTGCGGATCCGGGAGCACCTGGTCGCCAGGGACGTGCTGCACGCCGCGAGGCTCGCGGTGGAGCAGATCGTCGCCGCGGACGTGGCGTACCTGCGGCTGGTAGAGGACGACCAGGTCGGCTCGGTGGTCGGGCATGCGCCGCGCTGGCTCATCCCGGCCGACGTCATCAGGGCCCAGCTCCCGCCCGGCGCGATGGACAACCTGCGGGCCCTGCTCCGTGTCCAGACCAGCATGGTGATCAACGACCTGTCCAATGGCGAGGAAGCCGGAGACATGCCGCCGCGGCTCCGCCAGATGCTGCGCGAGGCCGGTGTCATTGCGCAGCTCACGACGCCGTTCGGGGTGGGCGGTGAGCTGCTCGGCCTCATCGTGCTGCAGCGCATGCAGCCCGGCCGCCCGTGGACCCCGGCCGAGGTGGACGCCATGGAGTCGGTTGCCGCGGACCTCGGCCGCGGGCTCAACCACGCCCGGCTGTACGAGGCGGAGAACCGGCTTGTCGAAGACCTCAAGGCGCTCGACCTGGCCAAGTCCAGTTTCTTCGCCACGGTGTCCCACGAGCTGCGCGCCCCACTCACCACGATCGAGGGCTACGTGGAGATGTTCGGCGACGGGGAGGCGGGCGAGGTCACTTCGCAGCAGCGGCAGATGCTGGAGGCCATCGACCGCAGCACCGTCCGGCTGCGCAACCTGGTGGACGACGTGTTCACCCTGGCCAAGCTGGAGTCCGGCGCGTTCACCACGGTGATGCGCCCGGTGGACCTGGCCGATGTCATCGGGGCCGCCGCCGACGCGGTCCGGCCGTCGGTGATCGCCGGGGAGCTGGCCCTCACCGTTGGCGCCACCGAGGGCGAGCTGATGGTGGATGGGGATGCCAGCCAGCTCGACCGGGTGGTGATCAACCTGCTGTCCAACGCGGTCAAGTTCACCCCGAAGGGCGGGCGCATCGAGGTGTCCGGGTTCGTCGAGGGCAAGTCGGCGGTGCTCCGGGTCCGCGACACCGGCATCGGCATCCCGGCCAGCGACCAGAAGGAGCTGTTCAACCGGTTCTTCCGGGCGTCCAACGCGACCGGACGGTCCATCCCGGGTACCGGCCTGGGGCTGGCCATTGTCCGGATGATCGTGGTCAACCACGGCGGGGACATCGACCTGAGGTCCACCGAGGGCGCGGGCACCACGGTGACCGTCTGGCTCCCGCTGCTGCCCCAGGCGGCGCCCTAGCCGCTCGCGGCGGGCAGCGGCCCCGCGCGGCCGCGCGGCCCGGGGCGGCGCCTTAGTCCCCGGCCACCAGGGCGGCGACGGCGGCGCGCAGCGGCCCGAGGCGGCCGGCCGCGGCGGCGCGGGCCGCCCCGAGCGGGCGGCCGCCGGCCGGCTCGGCCACCTCCAGGTAGCATTTGAGCTTGGGCTCGGTGCCGCTCGGCCGGATCACCACCCGGGCGCCCGCCAGGTGGTAGGTCAGCACGTCGGACGGGGGCAGGCCGCCGGACCCGGCCGCGAGGTCGGTGACCGCGGTCACCGGCGCGCCGGCCAGGCTGCCCGGCGGATCGGCCCGCAGCCCGGCCATGACCTCCGCCGGGGCCCGGGTGGGCAGCGTGACCTGGGCGGTCAGGTGGACCCCGTGGGCGGCCTCGAGCGCGTCCCACCGGTCCAGCAGGGTCTGCCCGGCGGCGCGGGCCGTGGCCGCCAGCGAGAGCAGGGCCAGCGCCGCGCTGATGCCGTCCTTGTCCCGCACCGCGGGGGTGACGGCGTAGCCGAGCGCCTCCTCGTAGCCGAACACGAAGCGCGCGCCGGGCACGCCGTCCGCGGCCCGGACGATCCACTTGAACCCGGTGAGCGTCTCCGCGTACCTGGCGCCCGCCGCCGCGGCGATCTTGGACAGCAGCGTGGCCGAGACCACCGTCGTCGCGGCCAGCCGCGCGGCGGGATCCGGCCCCGGGTCCCGGTCCAGCAGGTAGGCACCGAGCAGCGCGCCCACCTGGTCGCCGGACAGGGCCCGCCAGCCGCCGGGGGCGGCCGGGTCCGGGACCGCGACGGCGAGCCGGTCGCCGTCCGGGTCGTTCGCGACGATGAGGTCCGCGCCGGTCTCGCGGGCCAGGTCCAGGGCCAGGTCGAGAGCGCCGGGTTCCTCGGGGTTGGGGAACGCGACGGTCGGGAAGGCGGGATCCGGCTCGGCCTGAGCGGTGACCACCCGCGGCGCCGGGTAACCGGCCCGGTCGAACGCCCGCAGCGCCAGCCCGGCCGCCACCCCGTGCAGCGGCGTGTAGACCACCCGCAGCCCGGCCCGGCCGGCCGCGCCGCCGCCACCCGCCGCGTCCCCGGCATCCACCGCGTCCCCGGCATCCACCGCGTCCCCGGGCCCGCCGGCCACTGCCGGACCGGGCACGGCGGCCACGATGGCGTCCAGGTAGGCGCGGGCCACCTCGTCGCCGTGCCTGCCGATCAGCGGGCTGTCCGCGGCCGCGACCGGGACCCGCGACAGGTCGCCCAGGCCGGCGATGGCGGCGCCGATCTGCTTGTCCACCGGCGGGATGATCTGCGCGCCGTCGCCCAGGTAGAGCTTGTAGCCGTTGTCCGCGGGCGGGTTGTGGCTGGCCGTGATCATGATCCCGGCGGCGGCGCCCAGGTACCGGATGGCGAAGGCGAGCAGCGGGGTCGGCTGCCGCGGCGGCAGCAGATGCGCCCGGATGCCGGCCCCGGCGAGCACCCGGGCGGCCTCGGCGGCGAACTCGTCGGACCGGTGCCGGGCGTCGCAGCCGATGACCACGCCGGCCTGTGCCGTGCCCGGCCCGCCGTGCTCGGCCAGCCACCGCGCCAGCGCGGCCGTGGCCGCACGGACCACCGCCCGGTTCATCCGGTTCGGCCCGGCCCCGATCGCGCCGCGCAGGCCCGCGGTGCCGAATTCCAGCCGGGCGGCGAACCGGTCGGCAAGCTCGGCGGCGGCCGCCTCGCCGTCGTCGTCGAGCAGCGCGCGCAGTTCGGCGCGGTCCCGCTCGTCGGGGTCGCCGGCGATCCAGCGCTCGGCCTGAGCACGCAGCTCGCCGCCGATCATGGTTACCCTCCCGGCACGACGACGGGCAGCAGCCCGGCCAGCAGCGACCCCACCCGCCCGGCGGCTGCCTTCCCGGCGGCGACCACCTCCGCGTGGTCGAGCCCATGTGGGGCCAGCCCGGCCGCCAGGTTGCTGACCAGCGAGATGGCGAGCACCTCCGCGCCGAGATGGCGGGCGGCGATGGCCTCGAGCACGGTGGACATGCCGACCAGGTCGGCACCGAGGGTGCGGAGCATCCGGATCTCCGCGGGGGTCTCGTAATGCGGGCCGGGCAGCGCGGCGTAGACGCCCTCGGCCAGCCCCTCGCCGGCCCCGCGGGCCAGCGCCCGCAGCCGCGCCGAGTACAGGTCGGTGAGGTCGGTGAACCGCGACGGGTAGCCGTCGGGGGGCGGCGGCCCGCCCAGCGGCGAGCGCCCGGTCAGGTTGAGGTGGTCGGCGATCAGCACCGGCTGCCCGACCTGGTAGCCGTCCCGGATCCCGCCCGCCGCGTTGGTGAGCACCACGACCCGGCAGCCGGCCGCCACGGCGGTGCGCACGCCGTGCACCACGGTCGCCACGTCGTGGCCCTCGTACAGGTGGACCCGGCCGAGGAACACCAGGGCGCGCACGTCACCGGCGCGCAGTGAGCGGACCGCGGGGGAGTGGCCGCCCACCGTCGGCGGCGGGAACCCGCCGAGGCGGGCGAGCGGGACCTCCGCGCCGGGCGAGCCGAGGGCATCGGCCGCCGGTGCCCACCCGGAGCCGAGCACCACGGCGACGTCGTGCCGGGGCACGCCGGTCAGCTCCGCCAGCCGGGCGGCACTGGCCTGCGCCGCCTGGTACGGACCGGGGATCGCCGTCATGCCTTGATGTACGGCTTGCCGTCGGCGGCGGGCGGCCGCACCCGTCCCACCAGCCCGGCCACCGCGATGATCGTCGCCACGTACGGCGCCATCAGCAGGATGAACGAGGAGACCGGCACCCGCAGGACGGACAGCTCGGTCTGCAGCTGGAAGCTGAACCCGAACAGCAGCGCCGCCGCCACCGAGCCAAGCGGCGTCCAGCGGCCGAAGATCATGGCGGCGAGCGCGATGTAGCCGAAGCCCGAGCTGATGTTCGAGGTGAAGAAGCCGACCGAGCCGGCCGTCAGGTATGCCCCGCCGATCCCAGCGATCAGGCCGCCGAGGATGACGTTGCGGTACCTCGTCCATTGCACCCTGATGCCGACCGTGTCGGCCGCGACCGGGTGCTCGCCCACCGCGCGCACCCGCAGCCCCCACCGGGTACGGAACAGGCCGATCTGGATTATCAGGATCAGCGCGTAGGTGATGTAGAGGAAGACATTCGAGTCGAAGAAGACCGGGCCAATGATCGGGATGTTGCCGAGCACCGGGATCTTGACGGTGCCGAACGTGTTGCCGGCGTTGAAGGTGTCCGCGTACGGGATCATGACCCGGTCGTACAGGTAGTTGGTCAGCCCGAGCGCGATCACGTCGAGCACCACGCCGACGATGATCTGGTCCACCAGGAACGTGATCGCGAAGATCGCGAGTATCACCCCGACCAGGCCACCGGACAGCGACCCGCCGATCAGCCCCAGCCAGACCCCGCCGGTGGCGCTGGCCACGGCCGCCGCGGTGAACGCGCCGGTGAGCAATTGGCCCTCGATCGCGATGTTGATGACGCCGGATCGCTCGCACATCAGGCCGGCCATGGCGCCGAGCATCAGCGGGATGGACGCGGTCAAGGTCCCCTGCAGCAGGTCGATGACCTGGAGCGGGCCGACCGAGCTGCCGGCGTCGGCCCAGGCCAGCAGCGACAGCAGGAAGCACAGCAGCGCGATCGCGATGGACAGGCGCTTGCCCCTGGGGGAGAGGTCGGCGACGGCCCGCAGGATGCCCAGGCCGATCGAGACCGCGCCGAGCAGGTAGGCCGTCAGCGCCCCGGGAACGTGGATCGACGGCAGCTTCGGCGTGGCGCCGGGCAGCGACAGCGCGAAGACCGCGTCGCCGTGGTGCGCGAACAGGCCGAACACGAAGATGTCGATCAGGCCGAGCAGGATGAACGTGCCCGCGGCGAGGTACCTGCGGTTAATCGAGACCGGGGCGCGAACGGGGGTAACCAGAGTGGTGGTCATCCCTACCATCCCTTCGACGCGACGGCCTGCGCACCGGCGCCGCTGGTGCTCCGCAGCCGGAACAGCAGCCGGATCAGCGGCGGTGCGGCGACGAGGAGCACGATCAAGCCCTTGATGACGTCGACGACATCGGTGGGGACGCCGGTGGCGGCCTCCATGACGGTGCCGCCGGCGTTCAGCGCGCCGAACAGCAGCCCGGCGAGGATCACGCCCAGCGGCCTGGCCCGGCCGAGCAGCGCGACCGTGATGCCGTCGAAGCCGTACGTGCCGTAGCTGTTGAACGTCAGCGGCTGTGTCTGGCCCTGCACGATCGTGCTCGCCGACAGGCCGGCGAGGCCACCGGCGATCAGGAACGCGAGCACCCAGACCCGCTCCACGCTGATGCCGGCGCTGCGCGCTGCGCTCGGGCTCGCGCCCACGGTCCGGAACTGGAAGCCCAGCGTGCTGCGCGACAGCAGCCAGGCGGTCGCGGCCGCGGCAGCCAGGGCGATCAAGAACCCGATGCCGACCTGCGGTGGTGGCCCCCCGACATGCGGCAGCGTCGCGCTTCCGGCGACGTTCGGCGCGACCTCGTTGGTCTGACCCGGTGCCTGCATCAGCGACTGGCTGCCCAGCAGGAAGGACAGGAGGTTGTACATGACGTAGTTGAGCATGATCGTGAGGATGACCTCGTGCGCGCCGGTCCGCGCCTTGATCTCGCCCACGATCCAGCCGATCGCCGCACCGCCGGCGAAGGCACCGATGATGCAGACCACCGCGTGCAGCACGATCGGCAGGTGCACCGCGTAACCCAGCCAGGTCGCGACGAGCGCGCCGCCGATCCACTGCCCCGCCGCGCCGATGTTGAACATCCCGGCCCGGAAACATACCGCCACCGACAGCCCGGTCAGGATCAGCGGGGTCGCCTCGAACGCGGTGAGCGAGAGCGGGTAGAAGATCGCCGCGATCGAGCCGCCGTGGAAGGCAGCCGAAATCGTCCCGGGGCTGAAGATCGCGCCCTCGAACAGCGCCGAGTAGGCGGCGGACACCGACGTCCAGGTTGCCGAGAACGCGGCGCCTGGTGCGTAGCCGAACGAGTCCCAGGCGCGCAGCACCGCCGGGTCACTGGCCACGATGAGCACGGCGCCGGCCAGCAGGGCCACGAACACCGCCAGGATGGTGATGACGACCGAGTGTCCCTCGGTCACCGCCTGGATGATCGCATGGCCGGTGAGCGGCTGCCGGCCACGCGGCCGGTCCGGCGCGGGTTCCTGGGCGGTGGCGGTCGCCGCGGGCGCTGCGGAACGCTCGGCGGCAGGCTCGGCAGGCTCTGCCTCGTGTTGATCACTCATGGCTGCTCTGCTCCTGCACTGGCGTCTCGGGTCCGCCTCCCGGGTCGGAGATCGCGGATCCGGCTGGCTCCTGGCCGTCCGGGCGGGAGCTGGTGGCCCCGCCTATCTGACTGCCGGCCATCAGCAAGCCGAGGTCCTGCTCGGGGATGGTGGGCGGGCAGAACGCGACGATCCGGCCCTCGTACATGACGGCGATGCGGTCGGCCAGCGCGTAGATCTCGTCGAGCTCGGACGAGACGATCAGCACCGCCGCGCCCTCGTCCCGCTGGGCGACCAGGCGCTTGTGCACGAACTCGATCGAGCCGACATCCAGGCCGCGGGTCGGCTGGCTGACGACCATCAGCTTGACATCCCGGCCCATCTCCCGGGCGACCACGACCTTCTGCTGGTTGCCGCCGGACAGCGTCCCGGCCGGCGTCTCCACGGACGTGGTGCGCACGTCATACTCCTCGACGCGCCTGGCCGCCGATTCCCTGATGGCGTCCAGGTTCAGCGCGATACCGGAGGCGTACGGCGGCTGGTCGTAGACGTCCAGGATGAGGTTGTCGGCGACCGAGAAGTCAGCCACCAGGCCGTCCTCCGACCGGTCCTCCGGGACATAGCCGATGCCCGCGTGCAGCCGGGCACGGGTCGGAGCATGGCTCAGGTCGGTGCCGTCGAGCCGCACCGAGCCGGTCGAGGGCCGCAGGCCCATCAGCGCCTCGCATAGCTCGGTCTGGCCGTTCCCCTGGACACCGGCCACGCCCAGGATCTCACCGGCCCGCACCTGGAAGGACACGCCGCGCACCGACTGCTCCCCGCGCTCCCCCTCCACGTTCAGGTCTTGGACGTCAAGCACCACACCGCCCGGCTTGGCCGGCTCCTTGCTCACCCGCAACTGGACCGACCGGCCGACCATCAGCGACGCGAGCTCTGCGGTGGTGGTCGTCGGCGGCCGCTCCCCGACGACCTTTCCGCGCCTGATGACCGTGATGTTGTCGGCGATCGCCTGGACCTCTTTGAGCTTGTGCGAGATGAAGATGATCGTCCGCCCGCCCTCGCGCAGTTCGCGCATGATCCGGAACAGATCGTCGATCTCGCCGGGGGTCAGCACGGCGGTGGGCTCGTCCAGGACGAGCACCTGCGCGTCGCGGAGCAGCGCCTTGATGATCTCGACCCGCTGCTGCACGCCGACCGGCAGCTCCTCCACGAGGGCGTCGGGGTCGACCCGCAGGCCGTACCGCTCGGAGAGCGCGAGCACGTCACGGCGCGCCTTGCGCCGGTCGAGCAGGCCAAGAGAGGGCAGGCCGAGCGGCCCCCGGTACACCGGCTCGCTGCCGAGCGTGACGTTCTCGGCCACGGTGAAGACCGGCACCAGCATGAAGTGCTGGTGCACCATGCCGATCTTGGCCCCGATCGCGTCCCTGGGCGAGTGGATGGCGACCGGCTGGCCGTCGAGCAGGATCTCGCCCTCGTCGGGCTGCATGAGCCCGTAGAGCACGTTCATCAGCGTGGTCTTGCCGGCGCCGTTTTCCCCCAGCAGGGCGCGGATCTCGCCGGGCTGGACGACCAGGTCGATCTGGTCGTTGGCGACCAGGCTCCCGAAGCGCTTGGTGATACCGCGCAACTCAAGTTTCACCGGCAGCCACCCTCCAGCCGATTACTGGTCAGTGCCCCCGGGCTGTTGCCGGGGACACTGACCAGCCTGACGGTAACTTCTTGCCCGGTGCCCTGGCTACACGGGGCTCTTGGTGGCGGGAACGATCTGGTGGCTGATGATCGCCGCCTTGATCGCCGCGACCTCGGCCTGGAGCTTCGCGGGGACCTTGCTCGCCCAGGTGTGGTACGGCGCCAGCACGGCCCCGCCGTTGGCGAGCGTGCCGATGTAGCTGCCGCCACTGTGGCCCCTGGCGGCGAGGAGGACGGCGGCCTTCACCGAGGCGCTGATGCCCTTCTCCACGCTGGTGATGAAGTACTTGCAGTAGGTCGCGGCGCTGACGCAGCCGTCGGTGTCCACCCAGTACATGGCGATGTGCTTGCCGGAGGTGTCGGCGGTCTGCACGGCCTTCGCCGAGCCGAGCCCGACGGCGCCCGCCACCGGGAAGATGATGTCGGCGCCGTGGGTGATGAAGGTGTTGGTAATGGTCTGGCCCGCGGTGATGTTGGTGAAGCTGCCCGCGAACGTGCCGTTCCCGCTCGGCTCGCTCCACCCGAGCACCTGGACGTGGGTGCCGTGCTGCTTGTTGTAGTACTGCACGCCGTCCCAGAAGCCGTCCATGTAGATCGTGACCGTGCCGAACTTCTCACCGCCGAACGTGGCCACCTTGCCGGTCTTGGTCATCCCGGCCGCCAGGTAGCCGCTGAGGAAGGCGTCCTGGACGGTGTTGTACACCAGTTGGGTGATGTTGTGGGCGATCGGCGGATGGGGCTTGGTGGACAGGCAGAAGGAGGCGTACGAGCAGTCGACGATCGCGAACTTCTGCTTCGGGTTGGCCAGGGCGGCGGACTGGGTCGAGGGGCCCATCAGGAAGCCGACGGTGACGATGACCCCGCACTTCTGGCTGATGAACGTGCTGATGTTCTTGGCGTAGTCGGACGTCGTGGTGGACGGCAGGTACTTGACCGTGATGTTCGGGTTGGCGGCCGCGGCCGCCTGCATGCCCTGCCACGAGGACTGGTTGAACGACTTGTCGTTGATGCCGCCGGTGTCGGTGACCATGCAGCCGGTGAACTTGGCCGCGCCCGTACCCGAGCCCGAGTTCGACGATGACGAGCTGGGCTTGGCGCACCCAGCGGCGAGCAAGGCCACCGCTGCCAGTGCCGCCGCGGCCCGGAAAGCTTGTCTCACTTGCTTACCTCCTCTTCCGGAGCGCCTGTCGCCTGCTCCGTTGGGACGGGTTCCCCGCTGCCCCGTGCGGACCGCTGGCCCCCTCCTAGCCCGGAGCGCCCATGGGTCGAAGATCCCAGGCGCCTGCTTCGGGATGATCGCAGGCTAGACCGGGTCAGCCGTCCGGGGAAGGCAGCGGGCATTGATCGTCGGCGCCGTTGCCAAATCGCAACCGGAAGTTCAGGAGAGTACTGGCAAGCGCCGGGATTGGTAAGCGAATGGCCCCCCCGGTGAGCGAGCAGGCGCCCGCCGGGGGCAGGTCCCGGGCCCCCCGCCGGGCCGCTGTTATCGTGACCGTCGGGAGGGGTGCGATGGCTATCGACTGGCCGGCGCTGCGGTCCGCCGCCGCGCAGATGACGGAGCGGGCGCACGCGCCTTATTCGCGGCTGCGCGTGGGGGCCGCGGGCGTGACGGGTGACGGCAGGGTCGTGACCGGCTGCAACGTGGAGAACGCCTCCTACGGGCTGACCCTGTGCGCCGAATGCGGCCTGGTTTCCGCGCTGCACGCCAGCGGTGGCGGGACCCTGGCCGCGGTCAGCGTGGTGAGCGGCGACGGCCAGCGGCTGCTGCCGTGCGGGCGCTGCCGCCAGCTGCTCATCGAGGCGGGCGGCCCCAGCCTGCTTGTGGACACCGCTGCCGGGCCGACCGAGCTGGCCCGGCTGCTGCCCTCCCCGTTCACCAGCGCCGACCTGGCCCGGCACGAGGGCGCCGGTGACTGAGGCAGGCGGCCACGCCCGGCCGGCGGCCAGCGACCGGCCGGTCCCCGCCGCCGTCGACCTGATCAGGGCCAAACGAGACGGCGTGCCACTGTCCGGCCACGAGATCGACTGGATGTTCGGGGCTTACCTGCGCGGCGAGGTGGCGGAGGAGCAGATGTCCGCCCTGCTGATGGCCATTTACTTCCGCGGCCTGGAGCCGGCCGAACTGCGCGCCTGGACCGGGGCGATGATCGACTCGGGGGAGCGGCTCGACCTGTCCGGGGTCGGCCTGCCCACCGTGGACAAGCACTCCACCGGGGGCGTGGGGGACAAGGTCTCGCTGATCCTCGCCCCGCTCGTGGCGGCCTGCGGCGCCGCGGTGCCGCAGCTCTCCGGCCGGGGCCTCGGGCACACCGGCGGCACCCTGGACAAGCTGGAGGCCATCCCCGGGTGGCGGGCCGCGCTATCCAACGACGAGATGCTCGGCGTGCTCCGGGACGTCGGCTGCGTCATCTGCGCCGCCGGCGCCGGCCTGGCCCCCGCGGACCGGCGGCTCTACGCGCTGCGGGACGTGACCGGCACGGTCGAGTCGATCCCGCTCATCGCCAGCTCGATCATGTCGAAGAAGATCGCCGAGGGCACCGGTGCCCTGGTCCTCGACGTCAAGGTCGGCAGCGGCGCCTTCATACGCCGCGAACAGGACGCGCGGCTGCTGGCGCAGACCATGGTGGCGCTCGGCACCGAGTACGGCGTCCGCACCACGGCGCTGCTGACCCGGATGGACACGCCGCTGGGCCGGGCGGTGGGCAACGCGGTCGAGGTCGAGGAATCCGTCGCCACCCTGGCCGGATTCGGGCCCGCTGACCTGGTCGAGGTGGTGCTCGCGCTGGCCAGGCAGATGCTGCGGCTCGCGGGCGTGGACGCCGACCCGGAGGCGGTGCTGGCCAGCGGGCGGGCGCTCGCCCGCTACCGCGGCATGATCGCCGCGCAGGGCGGGGACCCGGATGCCCCGCTGGCGGTGGCCCGGCACATCCGGACGGTGCCGGCGCCCGCCGAAGGCTGGCTGCGGCGCCTGGACGCCCGCGCCGTGGGCAACGCCGCCTGGCGGCTTGGCGCGGGCCGGGCCCGCAAGGAGGACCCGGTCAGCGCGGCCGCGGGCGTGCTGTGCCTGGCCAAGCCGGGCGACTGGGTGCAGGAGGGGGAGCCGTTGCTCGAGCTGCGTGCCGACGACGAATCCCGGTTCGCCGCGGGCCTGGCCGCCCTCGGCGACGCCTTCGAGATCGGCCCGGACTCACCGGCCCTGCCGGACCTGGTCATCGACCGGATAGGCGGGTAACGGCGGCTGCCTGGAGGTGTGAGAATAGGCGAATGCCCAGCTTGGAAGAGATTCGCTCCGCGCCCAAGGTATTGCTGCACGACCACCTGGATGGCGGGCTGCGCGCCGCCACGGTGGTGGACCTCGCCCGGGGCATCGGTTACGACCGGCTGCCCAGCCACGACGTCGACGAGGTCGCGGTCTGGCTGCAGCGCGGCGCCAACCGGGGCCACCTCAACCTGTACCTGGACGCGTTCCAGCACACGCTGGCGGTCATGCAGACCCGGGACGCGCTGATCCGGGTGGCCGCCGAGTGCGCGGAGGACCTGGCCGCCGACGGCGTCGTCTACGCCGAGGTCAGGTTCGCGCCCGAGCTGCACGTGGCGGGCGGGCTGAGCCTCAACGAGGTGGTCGAGGCGGTACTCGAGGGCTTCCGCATCGGCAGCGAGGGCCGGGGCATCACGATGTACGCCCTGCTCACCGCGATGCGGACGGCGGCCCGCTCGCTGGAGATCGCCGAGCTGGCGGTCCGGTACCGGGACCGGGGCGTGGCCGGGTTCGACATCGCCGGCGCGGAGGCGGGCTGGCCGCCCAGCCGCCACCTCGACGCGTTCCAGTACGTGGCCAGGGAGAACTTCCACATCACGATCCACGCCGGGGAGGGCTTCGGGCTCCCGTCGATCTGGGAGGCGCTGCAGTGGTGCGGCGCGGAGCGGCTCGGGCACGGGGTGCGCATCGTGGACGACATCCGGGTCAGCCCGGAGGGCGCGGTGGAACTCGGGCGGCTGGCCAGCTACGTCAGGGACCGCCGGATCCCGCTGGAACTGTGCCCCACCTCCAACGTGCAGACCGGCGCCGCGCCCTCGATCGAGGAGCACCCGATCCGGCTGCTCCGCCAGCTTTCCTTCCGTGTCACGGTGAACACCGACAACCGGCTGATGAGCGGGGTGACGCTGTCATCGGAGTTCCACCGGCTGGTGGAGACGTTCGGCTACGGCTGGCCGGACATCGAGTGGCTGACGATCAACGCGATGAAGAGCGCTTTTGGGCACTTCGACGAGCGGCTGCGGATCATCAACACGATCATCAAGCCGGGCTTCGCCACGGCCCGCGCGGCCAGCGACTCGGTGGTGCGGATTCGGGGAATGGGTAGGTAGCCGGGTATGCCCGCCGATGACCGCCGTGCCCGCCCCGGCGCCGATGTCGTGGCCGGCACCGCAGTTCCGGCGCCGGGTGCCGTGACCGACACCGCCCTGGCGGGCGTGCCGGTGCCCCCGGCCCCCGGCAGCGGTGCGGTGCTCTCCGACGCCGCGCTGCGCCGCGCGCTGCACGGCCTGCCCGGCGTGGACCAGACCGGCGCCCAGGCCAGGGCGGCCGCGCTGGCGACCCGGTCGATCAAGCGGGAGGCCAAGCTCTGGGCCCTGGAGACGGCGGTCCGGATGGTGGACCTGACCACGCTGGAGGGCGCGGACACGCCCGGCAAGGTCCGGGGCCTGTGCGCCAAGGCGCGCCAGCCGGACCCGGCCGACCCGGCGGTGCCGCCGGTCGCCGCGGTGTGCGTGTACCCCGACCTGGTCGCGCTGGCGCGAGCCGAGCTGGCCGGCAGTACGGTCGCGGTGGCCTCGGTGGCCACGGCGTTCCCGTCCGGGCGCGCCTCGCTCGCGGTCAAGCTCGCCGACGTGGCGGAGGCGGTGGACGCCGGGGCCGACGAGGTGGACATGGTCATCGACCGGGGGGCGTTCCTGGCCGGGCGGTACGCGCAGGTCTACGAGGAGGTCCGCGCGGTGCGCGAGGCCTGCGGGACCGCGCACCTGAAGGTGATCCTGGAGACCGGCGAACTGGTCACGCTGGACAACGTGTCCCGTGCCTCCTGGCTGGTGATGCTGGCCGGTGCCGACTTCATCAAGACCTCGACGGGGAAGATCCAGCCGGCCGCCACGCCGCCGGTGGCCCTGGTGATGCTGTCCGCGGCCAGGGACTTCGCGGCGGCCACCGGCCGGCGGGTCGGGGTCAAGGTCGCGGGCGGGGTGCGGACCACCAAGGACGCCATCCGCTACCTGGTGCTCGTCCGGGAGACCGCCGGGCCGGACTGGCTGACCCCGGACTACTTCCGCATCGGCGCCTCCAGCCTGCTCAACGACCTGCTGATGCAGCGCAGCAAGCAGCTCACCGGTGCCTACGCCGGCCCCAACTACTTCACCCTGGACTGACCGGCGGCGCCTCGTGCTCGGCCAGAGATCATCCGGACCGCCCCCGCGGGCAACGGGCACTGCCCGCCGACTCGCTTCTAAGACGCGCCGGCCGCCGAAGCGGACTACTCGCTCATATCGGATTCGGTAATGAAACCGCCTATACATCGCTGAGCCATGATCAAAGCGGCCGCTTGGGGCCGGGGCGGCCCGGCGAGGCGGGGGCCTGGCGCGCGGGTGCGCGGCGGCTGCGGCGGGGTAGGTTAGCGTCGCGGAGATACGTGGAGGCCAGGCGCACATGGGCGGTGAATCAGCCTCGCCGGTCGCGGCCGGGGAGACGGGCCGGGATCTAGGCGCCGGCGCGGACTGGGAGTACGCGCCCGCGCCCGAGTCGCGCGACATCGTGTCCATCCAGAGCGAGTACGGCCTGTTCGTGGACGGGGACTTCGTCGCGCCGCGGAGCGGCGAGCACTTCGCCACGGTCAACCCGGCGTCCGAGGAGCCCCTGGCCAGCGTCGCGCAGGCGGGCCAGGACGACGTGGACCTCGCGGTCGCCTCCGCCCGCCGCGCCTACGAGCGGACCTGGGGCACCATGCCCGGCCGGGAACGGGCCAAGTACCTGTACCGGATCGCGCGGGCCATCCAGGAGCGGGCCCGCGAGTTCGCTGTGCTGGAGAGCCTGGACAACGGCAAGCCGATCAAGGAGTCCAGGGACGTGGACGTCCCGCTGGCGGCGGCGCACTTCTTCTACCACGCGGGCTGGGCGGACAAGCTCGGCTACGCCGGGTTCGGCCCGGACCCGCGCCCGATCGGCGTGGCCGGCCAGGTGATCCCGTGGAACTTCCCGCTGCTGATGGCCGCCTGGAAGCTGGCCCCCGCGCTGGCCACCGGCAACACCTGCGTGCTCAAGCCGGCCGAGACCACGCCGCTGTCGGCACTGCTGCTCGCCCAGGTGATCGCCGAGGCCGGCCTGCCCCCCGGCACGGTCAACATCGTCACCGGGGACGGCCGCACCGGGCGCGACCTCGTCGCGCACCCCGGCGTGGACAAGATCGCCTTCACCGGCTCCACCGAGGTGGGCAAACAGATACAGCGGGCGATCGCCGGCACCGGCAAGCGGCTCACCCTGGAACTCGGCGGCAAGGCCGCCAACATCGTGTTCGACGACGCGCCGGTCGACCAGGCGGTCGAGGGCATCGTCAACGGCATCTTCTTCAACCAGGGCCACGTGTGCTGCGCCGGGTCCCGGCTGCTGGCCCAGGAGTCGATCGCCGACACCCTGCTCGACCGGCTCAAGGCCCGGCTGGAGACGCTGCGGCTCGGCGACCCGCTGGACAAGAACACCGACATCGGGGCGATCAACTCGCGGGAACAGCTCGACAAGATCACCAGCCTGGCCGCGGCCGGGGAGGCCGAGGGCGGCGAGCGCTGGTCGCCGGTGTGCCCGCTGCCCGCCCGTGGCTACTGGTTCCCGCCGACCGTGTTCAGCGGGGTGAGCCAGTCCCACCGGATCGCCCGCGAGGAGATCTTCGGGCCGGTCCTGGCGGTGCTCACCTTCCGCACCCCGGAGGAGGCCGTGGCCAAGGCCAACAACACGCCGTACGGCCTGTCCGCCGGGGTCTGGACGGAGAAGGGAAGCCGGATCCTTTCCATGGCACAACGGTTGCGCGCGGGCGTTGTCTGGGCCAACACCTACAACAGGTTCGACCCGGCCAGCCCGTTCGGCGGGTACCAGGAGTCCGGGTTCGGACGGGAGGGCGGCCGGGCCGGGCTGGCCGCATACCTCCATGGCTGAGCGCCGCGTGCCCGGCAAGGGGGCCGCCAGCGCCAAGCCGCGGGCCAGCCGGGCCGACGGCAAGGCCCGCAAGGCGAAGGCCAGCGACGGCCAGGCCGGCGGCGCCGCCGCCGGTGCCCGGACCAGGCCGCGGGCCGGCCAGCCCGCCGTGCTCACCGGGGCCGCCGCGGCGGCCGGCCCGGTGCGCACCGGGGCCGCCAAGGACGGCCACGAAACCCGGTCACGGCTGGATGTCCGCAAGACCTACAAGCTGTTCATCGGCGGCGCGTTCCCCCGGTCCGAGTCCGGCCGCTCCTACCCCGTGGCCGGGCCGGACGGCACCCTGCTGGCCCACGCCGCGCGGGCCTCGCGCAAGGACGCCAGGGACGCCGTGGTCGCCGCCCGCAAGGCCGGGCCCGGCTGGGCCGGCGCGACCGCCTACAACCGGGGCCAGGTGCTTTACCGGGTGGCGGAACTACTCCAGGGCCGGGCAGCACAGTTCGCCGATGAAATCGTTAAAAATGAAGGTCTTTCGCAGCGCGAGGCGGCGCGGACCGTCGCCGAGGCGATCGACAGGTGGGTGTGGTACGCGGGCTGGCCCGACAAGGTCGCCCAGGTCACGGGCGCGGCCAACCCCGTCGCCGGGCCGTACTTCAACTTCAGCATGCCGGAGCCGACCGGTGTGGTGGCGGTGCTCGCCCCCGGTGCGCCCGGCCTGCTCGGGCTGGTCAGCGTGCTCGCCCCGGTGATCGCGACCGGCAACACGGCGGTGGTGGTGGCCAGCGAGCCCGCGCCGCTGCCCGCGGTCACGCTGGCCGAGGTGCTCGCCACCTCGGACGTGCCCGGCGGAGTGGTGAACATCCTGACCGGCCGGCAGGCCGAACTCGCCCCGGTGCTGGCCGCGCACATGGATGTGAACGCGATCGACCTCACCGGGGTCCCGGTGGCCGGCCGGGCGGAACTGGAACGCCTCGCCGCGGGTAACGTCAAGCGGGTGTTCGCCACCGAGGAGGACTGGGCCGCGGCGCCGTCGCCGGCCCGGATGCTCGCCTTCCTGGAGATCAAGACCGTCTGGCACCCGGTTGGGGTCTGAGCCGCTCAGGACCGGTGCCGCGACACCGAACGAGCACAGAGCGGAGCGCAGGGATGCCAGAGCCCGTCATTTCCGTCAGGGGAGAGGCCAGCCTCGAGGTCGAGCCGGAGATCGCGATCGTCTGGGTCTCGGTGCAGGCCAGGGACGCCGACCGGCACCGGGCCGTCGAACTGCTGGCCGGGCGGACCGGCACCGTCGGCGGCACGATCAAGGGCTTCGGCGAGGCGATCGAGAAGCTGGAGAGCCAGCCGGTCAGCGTGCAGCCGGTGTTCAAGGAAGGCCGGGCCAGGGAGAAGATCTCCTTCTACATCGCCCGGGCCGGATTCACCGTGACAGTCCGGGATTTCGCGGTGCTCGGCGACCTGGTCACCGGCCTGGCCGGTGCGGACCTGGTCACCGTGGCCGGCCCGGAGTGGCGGCTGCGGCCGGACAGCCCGGCGTACCGCGCGGCGCGGCTGGCCGCGGCCCAGGACGCCACCCGGCGGGCGGGCGAGTACGCGGAGGCGTTCGGCGGGCGGATCACCGGGTTGGTCGAGGCGGCCGACACCGGGCTGATGGAAGCGCAGCCCAGGCACGTGGCGTTCGCGGCGGCCAAGCGCCCACACCCTGCGGGCGGCCCGGACGAGGGCCCCGCGTTCGACTTCGAGCCCGCCAAACAGGCCGTGACCGCCCAGGTCGAGGCCCGCTACACGATGACCGCGCCCCAATTCGATGACTGAGCTCGATGACTGAGCGCCCGTCGCAGGGCCCGCCTGGTATCAGGGGCTGAGCTGGGCCGAGGCCTGACCATGGCCGACGACGGTGCCGTCGTCGGCCAGCACGTCGAAGGTGACCCGGGCCGTGGCCGGGCGCCCGGGTCGGGACTCGCCCGCGTCCGCGGCGGGTGCGGTACCGCTCAGGCCCGCGCAGGCCGCGATCGTCAGCTCATCAAGGAACGAGGTCAGCGGCCGGTCCAGGTGGCCGGCCAGCCAGCGCTGGGCGATCGCGTGCGCCGGGCCGCTGACGATCGCCGTGGTCAGCAGCATCGGCAGCGGCCGGATCTCGCCGCTGGCCACCAGCGGCGCCATCCACTGCCGGAACGCGGCGGCCAGGTCCCGGTTCCGTGCCGCGAGTTCGGCTCCCGCGGCGGTGTCCCAGTCCAGGTGCCCGCGTGCGTAGATGAAGCGGGCCAGGTCGGCGTTGCGCTCGGTCCAGGTGAGCTGGTGTTCCAGCACGGCGCGCACGGCGGCCCGCAGCGACCGCGGCTTGCGGCCGACCAGCTCCCACAGGCCCTGCTGGAACGAGGCGATGGCCGCCACGTGCAGGGCCCCGGCGATCGCCTCCTTGGACGGGAAGTGGTGGAACAGCGCCCCGTTCGAGGTACCGCTGCGCTTCCTGATCTGCGCGATCGTCGTCTGCTCGTACCCGTCGGCCAGGAAGCAGGCGAGGGCCACATCCAGGATGCGGCTGCGGATGTCGGTCTGTGTCATCCCCTCTAGAGTAACGCTCCGGAGTATCGCTCTGTAGATTGACCTGGCTTAGCGGAGTAAAACTCCGGAGTAATACTCTGTTAGGGTAGCGCCATGAACGACTACGAGCTGGCCAAGACGTACGAGACAGTCAACCTGTACCGCCGCGGCGGCGCGGCGAAGATCGAGCTGAACCGGCCGGAGACCAGGAACGCGTGGAACACGCAGTTCTCGGTGGACCTGCTGGCCGCGCTGCGGGAGACCGGTGACGATCCCCGCGTCCGGGCCGTGCTCGTCACCGGGGCCGGCAAGGCGTTCTCCAGCGGGGCGGACCTACGGGAGAACCTCGCGGACCGTACCGAGGGCGGGGTGCCCGATGTGTACGGCAGGCTGACCCAGCGGTACCACCCGATCATCATGGGGATCCGCGAGATGCCCAAGCCGGTGGTGGCCGGGGTGCACGGCGCCGCCGCGGGCATCGGGCTGTCCCTGGCCCTGGCCTGCGACCTGGTGGTCGCCGCGGAATCGGCGTTCTTCCTGCTCGCGTTCGTCAACATCGGCCTGGTACCGGACGGCGGGTCCTCCGTGCTCGTGCCGTCCCGCATCGGCTTCGCCCGCGCGGCCGAGCTGTCGCTGCTCGGTGAGCGGCTGCCGGCCGCCAAGGCGCTGGAGTGGGGCCTGATTAACCGGGTCTGGCCGGATGAGGAGTTCCCGGCCCGCGCCGACGAGCTGGTCGCCCGGCTCGCGGCGGGCCCGACCAGGTCCTATGCGGGCACCAAGCGCCAGCTCAACAAGTGGCTTTACGACCAGATGGCGGCCCAGCTCGAACTGGAGGCCCGGATCCAGCAGGAGGCGGCCGGGTCGGCCGACTTCGTGGAGGGGGTCATCGCGTTCAGCGAGAAGCGCGCGCCCAGCTTCACCGGCGCCTAGCTGGCGGCTGCCCCGGCCGCTGGCCGGCCGCGGCCGGGTCAGGCCGGCCAGTCAGATCTCGCCGAACAGGCGGTCGCCCGCGTCGCCCAGGCCCGGCACGATGAAGCCGCGGTCGTTCAGCCGCTCGTCGAGGGCGGCCGTCACCACCCGCACCGGGATGGGGCCGTCGCCGGGGAAGGCGGCCTCCAGGCGGGCGATGCCCTCGGGCGCCGCGAGCAGGCTCACCCCGGTGACGGCGCCGGCACCCCGGTCGATCAGCATGCGGAACACGGTTTCCAGGGTGCCGCCGGTGGCCAGCATGGGGTCGAGCACGAAGACGGCCCGGCCGGCCAGGTCGGCGGGCAGCCGGTTGGCGTAGGTGCTGGCGACCAGGGACTTCTCGTCCCTGGCCAGTCCCACGAACCCCACCTCGGCGGTGGGGAGCAGCCGGGCCATGCCGTCGAGCATGCCGATGCCCGCCCGCAGCACGGGCACCACGAGGGGCACCGGCCTGGCCATCTTGACCCCGGCGGCGTCGGCCACCGGCGTGCGCACGGTGACCGGGCGCACCGGGACCTCGCGGGTCGCCTCGTAGGCGAGCAGGGTCACCAGCTCATCGGTGAGCCGCCGGAACGTGGGAGCCTCGGTGGACTCGTCCCTCAGCACGGTGAGCTTGTGGGTGACCAGCGGATGATCGACAACCAGAGTGTGCATGACGGGTAGTGTCCCAGCCGGGTGACATCCCGTGGGAGTCAGGCCGGAATCTGCTGCCGCGAGCCCGCCTGCTCGCCGGAGCCAGCGGATGGCGGCCACGAACACCACCGACAGGCCCCGGTGGAACGGCCCGGAGATTAGTTCAGGGAAGAACCGCCGGCCGGTGAGAACGTGCTAGTGCAGGATTGGCACGTGCACTGGAGGTCGGCGTCCGTGGCGGAACTGACCGGCGCCGTGAGCCCCGCGCTCCCCGCCGCCGCGGTCATCGCGGCGGTGGCCGCCGACGAGGGCGGGTACGCGGTCAAGCTCAGCGACGACTGCCCGCTCGATGGCCGTTTCGAGATCGGCTCGGCGACCAAGACCATGACCGGCATGGTGCTGGCTTCGCTCGTGAACGACCAGGCCGTGGCCCTCGGCGACCCGATCGGCCGCTGGCTCGACGCCGGCCAGAACTCCGACATCACCCTGCGCCACCTGGCCACGCACACCTCGGGGCTGCCGCGGCTGGCACCTAGTCATGTCGCGGGCGCGGCGAACCCGTACGCGTACCTGACCGCCGGGGTCGCCGAGCGGGAGCTGCGGCTGGCCGCCCGCAAGCCGCGCGGGGTGGAATGGGACTACTCGAACTTCGGCTTCCAGGTGCTTGGCCTGGCGCTGGAACGGGCCGCGGGCGCCGCGTTCGGCGCGCTGGTGGAGCGCCATGTCTTCCGGCCGCTCGGCATGACCTGCTCCGGCGTGGCCGGCCAGGGCCTCGGCAGCCGGATCCAGGGCCATGCCCGCGGGCATCCGGTCCCCCCGTGGACCCACCACCTCTGCGGCGCGGGCGGCGTCGAGGCCAGCGCCGAGGATATGGCCCGCTACCTGTCGGCGTGCCTGATGCCACCGGATTCCGCGGCGGGCCGGGCGATCCGGGCGGCCCAGCAGGCACACCACCGGATCGACCCGCTCCGGTCGGCGGGGCTCGGCTGGGCCCTCGGCCCGCCCGGCTACCTCGGCCACGACGGCGGCACCGCTGGCTTCCGTGCCATGCTCGGCCTCCGTCCGCCGGCCTGCCGGGCGGCCGGCGTCTTCGTCAACGACCGTGCCGCTCCCGGCCTGCCGCTGGCCGTCCGGCGGTCGCTGGACCGGCAGGGCGGGAACTGAGCCGGGCCGCCTGCCTGCCGGCCCGGCCGGCCAGGGGACCCGTTTAGATATCACCGCGAAAATCGGCCCATTCCGGGTCCGGAGCCCCTATGAGGTACTCATGTGGGAACCGCCGCAGCGGTTTGGCGGGCAGGGCGTGGCAGGCCCGGTCCGGCCCGTCCGGCCCGGTCCGGTTCGAAGAGGAATACCGCCTCACCGCCGGCGAGGGCACAACCGAGGCGCGGGGCCGGGCACAATCGCGGCGCGGCCCCGTCGGGATCGGGATGAAGGGCTCACTAAAGACCTTTATAACGGCAAACTGTACTTATCTTGAATCACCCATTTGGGACGGCGCCGGCCCGTTTGGCAAATCATTGCCCTGAAAAGACGGCCTGCATATTTGACCGTCACGCAATATGGCTCTAGCGTTTTGTCATTGAGGGTAACGGGTCATTGCCTTTTTCTGGCCGTTTAGGCCTGATTCGCGCTGACCTACGGCCGTTTCTATGGGTGGGGAGAGTTCAGTGACCAGAGGGAGTAGGGGCCGCCACGGCCGGCGCCGGCCCCTGGCCGGCGTGACGGTCGTGGCGATGGTCGCCGCCATGGTCGCGGGCACGGCGGCACTCACCTGGGCGAGCGGCGCGATCCAGGGCCCGGCCGCGACCAGTGCCGCCAGCACCCCGCCCCCGGCCGCCGGTAACCCGCTCGTCAGCACCCTGCTCCGCCGCATGTCACTGGCGGACAAGTTGCGTCTGCTGGAATGGGCCACCGCCCCGGGGCAGCAGGCCGCCACCATGCCCGGGTTGCGCCGGCTGGGCATACCCGCGCTGCACCTGGCCGAAGGGCCCCTGGGCACGGTGCGGCAGCCGCCGGCCGCCCTGACTTCGCCGCTAGGCGTCGCCGCCACCTTCAGCCGGGCGGACGCCTTCGCCAACGGCGCGGTGCTCGGCCGGGACGCGCGGGCGCTCGGGCAGCAGGCGGTGGCCAGGCCGTTCGGCGTGATCGGCACCGGTGCCGCGGGGGAGCAGGCCGGCGCCGGCTTCGGGGAGGATCCGCTGCTGGCCGGCGGCACCGCCGCCGCGGAGATCTCCGGCATCCAGGCACAGGGAACCATGGCGGTGGCCGACGGATATCCGCCCGGGCCCGGCGGGACCGGCGGGCCCGGCAGCTCCGGGGTGGCCCCGAGTTCCGTGGCGCTGCACGAGATCTACCTGCAGCCGGTCGAGGACGCGGTGCGCGCGGGTGCCGCGGGTGTGCTCTGCTCGCCCGCCGGCCCCGGCACCACGGCTGCCGCGGGTGCCACCGGGGGTGCCGCCGGCGCCACCGCGGGCGGCGCGCCCCCGGGTGGGCGCGGCCACCGCTCCTGGCGGCGGCGCCGGCCAGGCCACGGCCCCGGCCGGCCCGGCAGGTACGGCCACGGTCCCGGCTGGTTCGGCCACGGCCCCTGGCGGTTCGGCCACCGTTCCCGCGGGCTCGGCCACCGTCCCGGCTGGCGCGCCCGCAGCCCCGGCCGGTTCGGCCACGGTCCCGGCTGGTTCGGCCACGGCTCCTGGCGGTTCGGCCACCGTTCCCGCGGGCTCGGCCTCCGCCGCGCCGGGTGCCCCCGGCACCGCCGGCAACCCAGGTGCCGCTACCGGCCCCGGTGCCGCCGGCTCCCCGGGTGCCACGGAACCCGTTAGCAAGTCGCCGTGCGGCAACCCCGGCCTGCTCATCCAGATCCTGCGCAGCGAGCTGGGCTTCACCGGCTTCGTGCTCGCCGGGCCGGGAGCCAATCCCGGGACGCTGTCCCTGGACTCCGGGCTGGACGGCGAGATCCCGGCGGCGGGCCGGACGGCCACGAGGTACTTCACCCCGGCCGCGCTCCGTGCCGCGCTCGCCAGCAAAACCATCACCACCGCCACCGTCAACCAGGCGGCCGCCACGGTCCTCACCGAGATGGACCGCTTCGGGCTGCTCGGCCTGCAGCCCGCGCACCCCGCCGCCGCACCGGCCGCCGCCGACGCACGGGTCATCGCCCGGACCGCGGCGGACGCGGCCACCCTGCTGCGGAACTCCGGCCACGCGCTCCCGCTCGGACCGGCCGAGCTGAGTTCGCTCGCCCTTATTGGGCCGGGCGCCGATCAGGTCATCGGGACCGGTCCCGCGGCCGGGCCCGCACCGGGCGCTGGCAGAGGCACTGCCACGGGAACGGCTGCCGGAAGCGGCACGGAAACCGCCGCAGGCGCCGCCACGGGACCGGCCGCTGCGACCGCCACGGGACCGGCCGCTGCGACCGCCACGGGACCGGCCGCTGGGACCACCACTGGAACCGCCGCAGGGACCGCAGACCAGCCGCCCGGGGCCCTTCAAGTGCTCCGCCGGGACCTGCCGGCCAGCCAGGCGGCGCACCTGACCTTCGCCGTCGGCGACGACATGACCGGCACGCCGGTCCCCGCCGCGGCGCTCACCCACGAGGGCGAGCCGGGCCTGGTGCGCAGCGGCGCCGGGCCCGGACCGGCGCGCGTGGTGCCCGTGCTGGACAACACGGCCGCCGGCCACGACGCACTGCCGGCCGGGTCCGGTTACACCTGGAGCGGCGAGCTGACCGTCCCCGCGACCGGCACCTACTGGATCGGCCTGGGCACCGGCGGGTCCTGGGGCGCCCTCACCCTGGACGGCTCCGTCATCGCGCGGGACGGGCCGGGACCGGCCGCGGCACCGGCAACCGGCGGTGCCCCAGCAACCGGCGGTGCCCCAGCAACAGGCGGTGCCCCAGCAACAGGCGGTGCCCCGGCGGGACCCGCTCCGGTGCCGACCACCGACGGCCTGGAGAACCTGCGCGCCAGGGTCACCCTGACCTCAGGCATCCACACGCTCGGCGTCACCGAGTCACCGGACGGTTCCGGCCGGCCTGTACAGGTCCGGCTGGACTGGGTCACGCCCGCGCAGCAGCAGTCCAGCCTCGCCGCCGCCGTGGCCACCGCGCGCGCCGCCAGGGCCGCCGTGGTATTCGCCTGGAGCGGCGGTGGCAGGACCCTGCCGGACGGCCAGGACCAGTTGATCACGGACGTGGCAGCGGTCAACCCGGACACGATCGTGGTGCTCAACACGCCCGGCCCGGTCGCGATGCCCTGGCTCGGCACGGTGCGGGCCGTGCTGGAGATGTGGTATCCAGGCGGCGCCGGCGGCACGGCCACGGCGAACGTGCTCCTCGGCCGCGCCGACCCGGCGGGCAGGCTCCCGGTGACCTGGCCCGCCGCAGCGCGGCGGTTCCGCCGGAATCAGCCCACCGGGATCTTCGTGGGGTACCGCCGTTACGACAAGGACGGGATCGCCCCGCTGTTTCCGTTCGGCAACGGCTTGTCCTACACGCGTTTCGGCTACAGCACGCTGAACTGGCACGCGGCGCCCGGCGGCGGCCTTGTGGTGCGGTTCCGGGTGACTAACGCCGGCCAGCGGGCCGGGGAGGCGGTGCCGCAGGTCTACCTGGGCGCGCCGGCCAGCACGCCGCCGGGGGCCGCGTTCGCACCGCGGGCCCTGGCCGCCTACACCAGGATCAGCCTGCGCCCGGGCGAATCCAGGGTCGTCACCCTGACCGTGCCAGCGCGCCAGCTTCAGTACTGGCAGGACGCGCGCGGCTGGGTCACCGCGCCGGGCCAGCGCCGCCTGTACGTGGGCGGCGACGAGCGGTCCAGCGCGCTGGCCGCGACGGTGACGATCCCCCGCTGAGCGCCGGCCCGGTCCGGCCGGCGGGCCGCACCGTCAGGCCGGGGCCGTCCGGCGCCGGGCCGTCCGCGGCCGGAGCCGGTCAGCGGGCCAGGTCTCTCGCCAGCCCCGCGATCCCGCCGGCCCAGTCGGAGATCTGCGCCAGCGGCAGGAACGAGGCGCCGCTCGCGGTGTGGCCCACCATCGGTGACGCGAGGAACCGCTCGCGCCCCTGGGCGTCGATGAAGTACACCGCCGAGGTGTGGATGATGTCAGCGTTCGGGTTGGGCGCCGCGACCTCGACGTTGTAGTCGCGCCACGCGGTCTGCAGCGCGGGCACCGGGCCGGTGAAGAAGTGCCAGCCCGGGATCGTGCTCAGCCGCTGCGCGTTGGAGAACTCGGCCATGCTGGCCACGCTCGCGTGGTACTGGTTGACGTTGATCGCCGCGAAGACGACCTTGCCCGCAAGCGGCCCGAGCTGGTGGTAGGCGTCCACGAACTCCTGCGACACGATCGGGCAGATGTCGGTGCAGTGCGGGTCCATGAACTCCAGCACGACGACCTTGCCGCGCAGGCTGGCCAGCGACATCGTGTGGCCGTTCTGGTCGGTGAGGGTGAACCCGGGCGCCCGGACGCCGGGGACCGGCGAGAGCTGCATCAGGTTGGCCAGGCTGGTCGAGATGTTCCCCGGGATGCCCGACGGGCGCAGGCTCGCGCCCGCGTTGGCGTTGTCCGAGCGGGCGAGCTCATATGCCACAAAGGTGTTCAGGCTGATCAGCAGCACCGCGGCCACGCCGAGGATGATCCACGTCCGGCGGCGGCGCGCGGACCGGCGCGCGGCGGCATCGGCGCCCAGCCCGGCACCGTCGCCCGCGGTGCCGGTGGCCCCCGGCTCGTGCTGCTGTTCTTCTCCCGCGATCCGCACCGGGCCTCCTGGGAACGCCGGGCCGTGCCCGCTTCCTCCTGCTATTCGGCGAGCATAACGCGGCAGGCACAACCCCGCGCCCGCAGCGGCACCCCACCGCCAGAAGTACCGGCCGGTACGGTACAAAGTCACCATGCCTGCGAACTCAACCGATCTGGCCGGGCGCACCTTCCTGGTCACCGGGGCCAACACCGGGATCGGCCGGGCCACGGCCGGCGACCTGGCCAGCCGGGGCGGCAAGGTCTTCGTGGCCTGCCGCTCGGCGGACAAGGGCCGCGCCACCGCCGCCGAGATCACCGCCGCCACCGGGAACGACGCGGTCGTGTTCCTCCCGCTGGACCTCGCCGACCTGGCGTCGGTCCGCCGGTGCGCCGCGGAGTTCCTTGACCGGGGCGAACCGCTGCATGTGCTGATCAACAACGCGGGCGTGGGCGGGGCGCGTGGCCTCACCAAGGATGGCTTCGAGCTGGGTTTCGGCATCAACCATCTCGGGCACTTCGCGCTGACCACGGCGCTGCTCGGCTGCCTGGCCGCCAGCGCGCCGTCCCGGGTGGTCACGGTCGCCAGCGACGCCCACTACCAGGCCAAGGGGATCGACTTCGACGCGGTCCGGCGGCCCACGGCCAGCAGGACCGGGCTGCGCGAGTACGCCGTGTCCAAGCTCAGCAACGTGCTGTTCTCCCAGGAACTGGCCCGCCGCACCGAGGGGCGCGGCATCACTACGTATGCCCTGCACCCCGGGGTGGTCGCCTCCGACATCTGGCGGCGGGTCCCGTGGCCGGTCCGCCCGCTGATGAAGCTGCGCATGCTCTCCACCGAGCAGGGCGCGGCGACCTCGCTGTACTGCGCCACCGCGCCGGAACTGGCCGGCGTGACCGGCCGGTTCTACGACAACTGCCGGGAGCGGGCGGCCAGCGCGGTCGCCACGCCGGAACTTGCCCGGGCACTGTGGGAGCACAGCGAAGCCTGGACCATCACCTGACCCGCGCCGCCAGCCGCGGCACGGATAGGGGGCAGGTTCGCAGCCGCTGGCGGCGGTCCGCGAAGCCAGCCGCTATCCGGCCGCGGCACCGGCCGCCCGAAGCCAGGAACCGGCGGTGCCCCGGCGACGGCGCAGTGATCAACGGCTGTGGGCGGACCGGCCGGTCGCGGAGCCTTCCCGCACCACCTCTCCGGAGACGTTCTGGTTGGCTGCCGACGCGAGGAATACGATGAGCCCCGCCACGTCCTCCGGCCGGGACAGCCGCCCGCTCGGGATCCGGCGGGCGATGGCTTTCCTGATCTCCTCGGGCGCGGCCTGGCGAACCCGCTCGGTGAGGGTCAGCCCGGCGGCCACGACGTTGACCAGGATGTTCTCCCCGCCCAGCTCCCAGGCCAGGCTCCGGGCGAGGCCCACGAGCCCGGCCTTGGCGGTCGCGTAGGCGGCGGCGCCCTCCCAGCCTTCCTCCCCCGCTCCCGACGACACCAGGACGATCCGGCCCCAGCCGCGGCCGCGCATGGCCGGTATGACGGCCTGGAGCAGTGCGTAGGGCGCGGCCAGGTCGGTGTCGAGCATCGCCCGCCACTCAGCCGGGGCCACGTCCTCGAAACGGCTGCCCCAGGATGCGTTCCTGTCCCGGCCACCGGCGCAGTTGACCAGGACGTCGATGCCTCCCCACCGGCTGGTGACACTCCTGGCGAGTGCCGTGGCGCCCTCGGCGGAGGCAAGGTCGAAGCGGAAGCTGGCCGCCTCAGACCCGGCAGCCTCGATCTCCGCGACGCAGCCCGCCGCGGCCTGTTCGCCGGTGCGATAGGTGACCGCGACCCGTGCGCCCTCGCGGCCGAACGCGAGCGCGGTGGCGCGGCCGATGCCCGACGACCCGCCGGTGACCACGACGACCCGGTCCTTCAGCCCGGTCTCCATGCCATGGCTTCCCTTCTCTAGAGCTGGTAATCGACCATAAAGGTAAATTACCACTACATGGTGAGCCTGCGCAAAGACCGCGACGGCGTGGGCGGGACGGATTTCCTATCCTGGGTGCGTGACAGCTCAGCGCACCGGCGCCCCCCGGCCCGCAACCAGCCAGCTCCGGCTGGTGCAGGAAGTGGCTGGCCTCTGGTTCGAGATGCAATCGCGCCTGCAGGCCCACTTCGCCGCGCTGGCGGCGGAGCACTCGCTGTCGGCGATCCAGGCCAAGGTCTTGATCCAGCTCGACCAGGACGGCGCCGTCACGATGCGCGCCCTCGCCGACCGGCTCCAGTACGACCCGTCGAATCTGACCAGCGTCATCGACCGGCTCGTCGAACTCGGCGCGGTCCAGCGGCGCCCGGATCCCCGTGACCGGCGCGTGAAAGGCATCGTGCTCACCGGCAAAGGGCTCGAGCTGCGCACCGCGTTCTGGCAGCGGCTGGTCAACGAGGCGGGACCACTCGGGGGCCTGGGCGCCGAGGAACTCCGCCAGCTTCGGTCCCTGCTCCGGCTCGCCCTGGCAGGTTCCGGCCCGCACCCGGACGGCGTCACGAGCTGAGTGCCCGCAGGCCGGGTCCACGCTCCGAAAGCGCCGCGGGCCAGCGCCCGCCTCGTCCTCGGTGCGCACCTCGCGCAGGTGACAAACGTCCCTGGCGTTGGTCAGGGCGAAATGCGCACGATGCTGGTACCGGGGGATCGCACGGTGCCAGCCCAGCTTGCCTCCGGTAATAGGTCAAGGAGGGAGTTCCGATGCGCACACGCGTCGCGCATGTGGCCCTTGCCGTAGCGGCAGCCACCGCACTCAGTGCGTTCACATCCGCGGGGGCGGATGTTCCGGGTGTGGCCCATGCCCGGGGACACGGGCGGCCTGTCTTGGTGGCGGCGCCCCAGCAGCAAGCCGCATCCGGTGCCGAGCTATGGGTCAAGCGGTACAACGGCCCGGGCAACAGCGATGATAAAGCCTCGGCGGTCGCCGTCAGCCCAAGCGCGGACACCATTTTCGTGACCGGGTACAGCACGGGGGCCGGCTCGGGCCTGGACTACGCCACGATCGCCTACAACGCAGCCAGTGGCAGCTGGCTATGGGCCAAGCGGTACAGCGGCCCGGGTAGCGGCATTGATGAAGCCTCGGCGGTGGCCGTCAGCCCGGCCGGGGACCTGGTGTTCGTGACCGGGACAAGCAACTCAGGCTCCGATATCGTCACAATCGCCTATGACGCCGCGACCGGCGCCCCGTCGTGGGTCCGGCGATACGCTGGCGGGTCCGCGGCCGCCGCCCAACTCTGGACACAGGGCTACAACGGCCCAGGCAACTGGTTCGACGCCGCCGCGTCAGGTCGGCACGGGGTACGACTACGCCACGGTCGCGTACAACACCGTCACCGGAGCCACCCTGTGGGTCAGGCGGTACAACGGCACCGCCAACACCAACGACTACGCCGTGTCGGTGGCCGTCGGCCCGGCCGGGGACAAAGTGCTGGTGACCGGGACCAGTCAGCAACAGGGCAACCCCTATCCCGGTAAGTACGCGACGCTCGCGTACAACGCCGTCACCGGCACCCAGTTGTGGGTCAGGCGGTACAACTTCCCTGACCATGGCGACAGCCACGCCTCGGCGGTCACCGTCAGCTCAAGCGGGGTCTTCGTGACCGGGTACAGCCAGGGGGCCACCACAGGACCGGACTACGCCACCATCGCCTACCAGGGCTGACCTTTCACGAACGCGCGTGGGCGGTCCCGCCCGGGGAGGGCGGGGTTGACCGGGCGTGCCTGCCGTGCCTCAATGAAGGCAGCTTCCAACATTACCGACCACCTCCGAGCAGATTCCGACCTCAACACGCATGGTCGATCGCCGGCCTGGTGGCGCCGGTACGGGCTGAGAGGGGCCGGCATGATCGCGATCTGGCGGGCAGGGTTACGGCGCTGGCTGGCCCCCGGCCTCGGGGTGGCACTCACCGTGGCGTGGTGCGTGGCGGGCGCCCCCGCGCCGCCCGCCGCGGCGGCGACCACCACCATCACCGTCAACGGCACCCAGGGCGGCCGCACCTTCGACGGGATCGGGGCGATCAGCGGCGGCGGGGGCAACACCCGCCTGCTGACCGACTACCCGGCGGCACAGCAGCAGCAGATACTCGACTACCTGTTCAAACCGGGTTACGGGGCGGACCTGCAGATCCTCAAGGTGGAGATCGGCGGGGACACCAACTCCACCGACGGCTCCGAGTCGAGCATCGAGCACGCGTCCGGCTCCATCAACTGCGGCGCGGGCTACGAGTGGTGGCTGATGCAGCAGGCCAAGTCGCGCAACCCGAACATCAAGCTGTACGGGCTGGCCTGGGGCGCGCCCGGCTGGATCGGCAGTACCTTCTGGTCCACCAACACGGTCAACTACATCGTCGCGTGGCTGAACTGCGCGAAGTCCCTCGGCCTGACCATCAACTACCTCGGCGGCTGGAACGAGCGCGGCTACAACATCAGCTGGTACGAGCAGCTGCGGTCGGCGCTCAACACCAACGGGTACTCCGCCGTGCAGATCGTCGGCGCGGACAGCGACTGGACCATCGCCAACGACCTGGTGTCCAACCCCACGTTCGCCAGCGCCGTCCAGATCGTCGGCGCGCACTACCCGTGCGGCTACCTGTCCAGCGAGTCCTCCTGCCCGAGCACCGCGAACGCGGTGGCCACCGGCAAGCAGCTATGGGCCAGCGAGAACGGCTCCCAGGACTTCAACGGCGGCGCGGCGGCCATGGCCCGCGGCGACAACAGGGCCTACCTGGACGGGCAGATGACCGCGACGATCAACTGGCCGGTCGTGGCCGCGATCTACCCGGACCTCCCGTTCAACACCGACGGCCTGATCGTGGCCAACCAGCCCTGGTCCGGCCAGTACGCCGTCGGCAAGCAACTGTGGGTCACCGCGCAGACCACCCAGTTCACCGCGCCGGGCTGGACCTACATCAACTCGGCGAGCGGCTACCTGCAGGGCACCCGCGGCGACGGCAGCTACGTCACGCTCAAGTCGCCCAACAGGTCCGACTGGAGCTCGATCGTCGAGACGATGGACGCCACCGCCGCGCAGACCGTCACCTACAACATCACCGGCGGCCTGTCCACCGGGACCGTGCACGTGTGGAGCACGAACGTGAACTCGGCCAGCTCCTCGAACTGGTTCGTGCACTCCTCCGACATCACCCCGAGCGGCGGCAGCTTCTCGCTGACCGTCCAGCCCGGGTTCGTGTACTCGCTGACCACCACCACCGGGCAGGGCAAGGGCACCGCGGCCAGCCCGGGCCCGGGAACCCTGGCCCTGCCGTACTCCGACAACTTCGACTCCGGCACCGCCGGGCAGCAGTCGCGCTACCTGGCACAGCAGCAGGGCGCGTTCGAGGTGGAGCCGTGCGCGGGCGGCCATTCCGGGCAGTGCCTGCAGCAGCAGGCCGCCGTCAAGCCGATCGAGTGGGCCGGTGACGCCAGCCCGTACACGATCGGCGGGAACCTGTCCTGGGCCAACTACACCGTGGCCGCCGATGTGCTGATCCAGCAGGCCGGGGCGGTCCAGTTGCTCGGCCGGGCGAGCACGCAGAAGGGCTTCGCCCCGGCGGACATCGACGCCTACTACTTCCAGGTCGCCAACACCGGCGCGTGGTCGATCTTCCGTAACAACACAAGCGGCACGATCACCACGCTGGCCAGCGGCACCGCGGCGGCGCTCGGCACCGGCACCTGGCACCACCTGGCGCTGTCCCTCAACGGCCATACCATCAGCGGGGCCATCGACGGCACCACGGTGGGCACGGTCACCGACAGCACCTTCACCGACGGGATGGCCGGCCTGGGGGTCCACGGCTACCAGACCGACCAGTTCGACAACCTGTCGGTGACGGCCCTCGGCTCGGCCACGCCGACCGGCCCGATCATCGCCGGTGACAACACCGCCAAGTGCGTCGACGACAACGCCAACTCCGGCGCGAACGGCACCCGCATACAGATGTGGGACTGCAACGGCGGCGCGGCGCAGAACTGGACCATCGAAACCGACCGCACGATCCGCATCAACGGCTCGTGCATGGACATCACCGGCGCCGGGACCGCCAACGGCACCCTGGTCGAACTGTGGACCTGCAACGGCGGGGCCAACCAGCAGTGGCTGCCGGTGAACGGGATGCTGGTCAACCCGGTGTCCGGCCGGTGCCTGGACGACCCCGGGTTCAACGTCACGAACGGCACGCAACTGGAGATCTGGGACTGTAACGGCGGCTCGAACCAGCAGTGGGCTATCCCGTAGTGGGTCAGCCCTCGTCCGCGGGCCGCCCGCCGGTGGCCCCGGCCGGGGCGTCGCGGGCCACGGTGGCGTAGGCCGCCGCGGTGAACAGCGCGGTGAAGTGCTCGACCACCTCGTCGGCGGAGGCGTCCAGGTCCCCGTTGATCCATTCGAGCAGCACCTCGACGACGCCGCCCATCAGGAACCGGGCGGTCAGCACCGGATCCAGCCGCAGCTTGACGCCCCGGCCAGCGAGCGACATGGCGTTGTCGGCGGTGAGCTGGGCGAGTCCCTGCCTGGCCTCCTGCCGAAGCCGTTCCAGGCGCTCGCTCACGCCGACGACCTCCAGCGCCACGATCCGCGCCTTGCGCCGGTCCTCGGTGACGGCCGTCCACGCGGCCCGCAGGCCCGCCCGGGCCTGCTCCTCCAAGGTGGTCTCCCGCGCCGTCGCCTCGGCGGCCCTGGTGAAGATGTCGGTCACGATGCGCTGGTAGACGGCGTAGAGCAGGTCCTCCCTGCTGCCGAACGACTCGTAGAAGTAACGCGAGTTGAGCGCGGCGGCGGCGCTGACCGCGCGGATCGAGGTGCTGGCGTAGCCGAGCGTGCCGAACAGTTCGAGCCCGGCCTCCATGAGCCGCTCCCGCCGGTCGGCCTGGCGCGCTGACGGGGTGATGCCCCGGTACGTGCGGGAGTTTTCCACACGCGATTTTACCGCTGGCCGGCCCGCCCGGGCCGGCCTCTAGGCAAAGTGGTATGGCAGTGCTACAGTTCCACGCGGAAAGAGGTGACAGAGTGCTACACATTTGCCCGCCGGCCGTGCCTGACCCACATCAGTCCGGCCTGTCAGCGGCCGTGCCGCTCCCTCTCTTCGTTCTCGTCGCACCGCCGCCGCCGCCGGACCCCGATCCGGCATGCGGCCCTTCGCAGTTGCCCGGCGCGGGCGCTTCCCGGCCCAGGCCGGCCCCGCTTCGTTCTGCCTAATTCGTTCTGCCTAACGGAGGCGACATGGTGCATCGACGGATCCAGGCGCGCGGCATCCTCGGCGGTGCGCTCGCGGGCTCGCTCGTGGTATCGGTGCTGGTCGTGGTGCCCGGCATGGCGGCGTCAGCGTCGGTTCCGGCGCCGCTGCGGCAGCTGGCAAGCGGCCCGCTGCCGACGGTCACGCCGATTCCCGCGGGCAGCGGCAGCCATGGGTATCCCTACGACGCGGTGCCGACCACGCCCAGCTTCCCCGGCGCGCCGACGATCAACCTCGCACATTTCGGCTACACCGAACGCGAGTTCAAGATGTCCGGCACGACGAACATCTACCGGCAGAGCGGGTTCTGGGGCTCGAACGGCGTGTGGAACGTGTCGGTGGCGCAGAGCAACGTCCCGTACACCACCCGCCTGCTGGTGCGTTACCCGACGGATCCCGCGAAGTTCAACGGGACCGTGGTGGTCGAGTGGCTCAACGACACCACCGGCGGCGACCAGGACCCGGTGTGGTCGGAGATCTACCACGAGGCTCTCGCCCAGGGGTACGCCTACGTCGGGGTATCGGCGCAGACCGGCAGCATGGTCGAGGACAAGACCTGGGATCCGCAGCGCTACGGGGCGCTGGGCGACACCAACGACGGCCAGTCCTACGACATCTTCAGCCAGGCGGCGCAGGTGGCCCGGGCGGACACCGCGAACCTACTCGGCGGCCTGAGGCCGTCCAAGATCATCGGGTCGGGTGATTCGCAGTCGGCGTTCCGGGTGGCCACCTACTACAACGCGATCCAGCCGCTCAGCCACGCGTTCGACGGTTTGCTGGCGGTCGGCCGCGGGGCGCTCGCGGCGCCGATCGGCACCGGCCTGGTCGCGTTCTCGCCGTTCCCGGCGCTCATCCGCACCGACAACGCGACGCCGTTCTTCCAGATCGAGACCGAGGGCGACATCGAGGAGCTGGGGTTCGGGTTCGCCCGGCAGCCCGACAACGCCCACCTGCGCACCCGGGAGCTGGCCGGGGCCGCGCACATCGACCTGCACGAGGGGCTCTACGAGGGCGCCACGATCGCCCGCGAAGTGCCGAGCCTCCCGCCGCCGAACTGCGTGTTCGGCGTGCCCTTCAACGGGGGCACGCTGCCCGACAACATGGGCGTGTTCGAGCTGGAGGACTCGGCGCTGGTGGCGCTGCGCAAGTGGGTCACCCAGGGGGTGGCGCCACCGTCCGGCAGCCAGATCGCCACCACGCCGTTCTTCAACATCGTGGAACGCGACCGGTACGGGAACGCGCTGGGCGGGATCCGGCTGCCGGATATCAATGTGCCGACCGAGACCTTCTCGGCGATCAACTTCTCCCAGCCCAGCCAGGAGGGGCTGAGCCCGAGCCAGCTCTTCACCACGCTGCAGAACATCTTCAGCACGCTCATGACGGGAGTGATCACCGACCCGGCGCTGCGCGAGGAGGGCCTTTGCCTGCTGGAGGGGTTCTACACTCCGTTCGGCGGCGCCACGCTGCAGTCCCTGTACCCGACCCATGCCGGCTACGTGTCGCAGTTCACGGCCGCCGCGCAGGCTGACCTCGCGGCCGGGTTCCTCACCCGCTACGACTACAACCAGGCGGTGAAGGCCGCGCAGGCGGCGCCGGTGCCCTGACAGCCCCGGTGCCGGCCGGGCTCAGACGATGATGCCCCGGACCGCGAGCAGCGGTGCGGCCAGGCGGTCGTCCCCCTCCGTGGCGTACTCCCCGGCCGGCACCGGCAGCCCGGTGAGCTGGCGCCAGGCCAGGTGCGGCGGCATGCGGAGCGCGGCCGCCGGGTGCGGGACGGTGCCTTCACCGAGCACCCAGCCGCCGGCCGCGCGGGTGAGCAGCCACCGGCCGCCACCGCCGAAGTCGACCTGGACGGCCGTGCCGGGGGGTGCCTCCGGCCGGTACTGGTACGGGAACGCCCAGGCGAACGTGGCCAGCACCGCCGGGAGGAAGCGGTCATGGCCGCCGGGCCGGCCGGTCGCGTCCCTGATGTGCTGCTGGTGGGCCCACCGCTCGGTCATCTCCCTGGCCAGGTCCAGCCACACGGGCACCGTGCCGTCGCTGGCCCAGCTCACGCGGGCCGGGCCGGTCAGGTCCACGGTGGCGTAGTACCGCCCGACCCGTTCGCCGGACCAGCGCAGCAGGCCGGTCACGACGCGCGGGCTCAGCCCGTGCGCGGCCTCGACCCAGCGCTGGTTCTTGGCGTCCAGCGCGGCGACGAACTGGCGGTGATCCCCGCTGGCGTCCAGCAGCCCGGACAGGTCACCGTCCCGGCCGATGGAGAGCTGGATGAGGTCGCCGTCGAGCAGGTGCAGCGCGACGTCCTTCACCGTCCAGCGGCCGGCCTCGGTGGGCGCCGCCCACTCGGCATCCCGCAGCGACGCGAGCAGCGCGAGCAGGTCGGCGTGGATCTCGGCGATCAACGGGCGGGCATCCCGTGGCGGAACCTCGGTGACTCGCATCCCAACGATTGTCCGCGCCCGGGCCGCGTTTGTCGTCGTTGTGACAACGACGACCTTCTTTGGTCGTGGTTGTCACAACGACGACATTGGATCCCGGGGCCGGAGAATCAGCTGCCGGGCCGCGCGCCCGGGGCGCCCTCGGTGTAGGTGTAGGTGTACGGGTTGTGCAGCACCCGGGTCTCCGGGATCTCCGGGTGCATGCCCTCGATCCAGGCTTCCGGCCCGAGTTCGCCCAGCAGGTGCTCCACCGTCTGCTCGACCGCCTGCCGTGCCTTGGCCAGGTCCGTGCCGACGAGCCGGTGGCCGTACTTCACCACCCGGCCGTTGACGACCACCGTGTGCACGTCGGCGCGCTGGGCCTGGAAGACAACGTGCCCGTACGGGTGCAGCACGGGGGCCATGACCGGCGAGTCGTCGTTCTTGATGAGCACGACATCGGCCTTCTTGCCCGGCTCCAGGCTGCCGATCACCCCGTCCAGGCCCAGGGCGTGCGCGCCGCCCCGGGTGGCCCAGCTCACCACCTGCTCGGCGCGCAGCTTGTGGTTGGTCACGGTCTCGCCCCGGGCGTGCGCCTCCAGGTGCTCACGGGCCCGGTCCGCGCTCAGCGTCGCGCGCATGGCCGAGAACAGGTCGCCGCTCCACCACACGCTGGTGTCCATGGACAGCGACACCGGAATACCGTGCTCGCGCAGTTTCCAGGTGGGCGGGTACCCCTGCCCGGCGCTCTGCTCGCTCTCGGTGGACAGGGATGCCGAGCCGCCGGTGGCCGCGATCCGGTGGTAGGAGTCGGCCGACAGGCTGGCCGCGTGCACGTAGACGGTCGACGGGGTCATGAAGCCGCTCTCGTGCATCTTGCGGATGCCCTCGTCGGTGGTCACGCTCCACACCCCGGCGTGCGTGGTCACCGGCAGGCCGAGTTCCCTGGCCACCTCGAAGGCCGCCCGCTCGGGGAATTCGTCGCCGCCGGTGATGTCGAACGCCATCTGCAGGCCGAGCATGTCGTTGCCGCTGGTGAACCGGCGGTTGACGAAGTCGCGGAACTCCGGTGCCGCCGACCACTGCCACGGGCCCTGCTGGATGTTGCCGTACGCCAGGACGAACCGCCCAGGGACCTCTTCCAGGGCGTCCACCGCGGCGTCGGCGTGCTCGGTGGTCTGCAGCCCGTGGGACCAGTCCACCGTGGTGGTCACGCCCGCGTCGATCGCCTCGATCGCCGACAGCAGGTTGCCCGCGTACACGTCGGCCGGCCGGAAGCTCTTGCCCCACTGCAGGTAGTACCAGACGAAGTACTGGGTGAGCGTCCAGTCGGCGCCGTACCCGCGCATGGCGGTCTGCCACATGTGCCGGTGGGTGTCGATCATGCCGGGCATGACGATGCCGCCGGTCGCGTCGATCTCCACGGCGTCCGCGGGCGCCTCGAGGGCATGGCCCACCGCGGCGATCCGCTCCCCGGAAACCAGCACGTCCGCGCCGCGGTAGACGTGATGCCCTTCGTCCATGGTCAGCACGGTGGCGTTGCGGAACACCAGCGGTCGCCCGGGTACCAGGTCCTCCGGCGCCACACCGGTGCTGGGTGAGCTTGTCATGTCCTACCTCCGGTTCAGGCAGTGGTCATCCTAGGATCGGACAAGCGTCCGTAGAGCGGTCATGTCTAGCTTGACGGAACGCTGGCCTGTTCGCAGGCTGCTGTCAAGAGGCAACGCGCACCGGGAGGAAAGCGGCATGGCACGCCGGGACACCAGCCCTGATTTCATCGAGGCGCTCGCCCGTGGCCTCGATGTCATCCGGGCGTTCGGTCCCAGGCAGCGGGCCATGTCGCTGGCCGCGGTGGCCGCCGCGACCGGGCTGGCCCGGCCCACCGCGCGGCGCATCCTGCTCACCCTCACCCAGCTCGGCTACGTCCGCCCGGCCGACGGGGGCTTCCAGCTCACCGCCCGGGTGCTGGACCTGGGCATGTCCTACGTCCTATCGCAGAACCTGTGGGAGGGCGCCCGGCCGCACATGGAGGACCTGGTCTCCCGCACCCATGAGTCCTCCTCGATCGCCCAGCTCGACGGCTCCGACATCGTCTACGCGGCCCGCGTCGCGGTGCCGAAGATCATCGCCCTCGCGGTCACGATCGGCACCAGGTTCCCGGCCATGCAGACCTCGCTGGGCAAGGTGCTGCTCGCGGCGCTGCCGCCCGCGGAGGCCGAGCGGGTGCTCGCCGAGCCGAGCCGCTCCGGGATCACCGCCCGGTGGCAGCCCGGGCGCGCGGAGCGGGCCGCCACGCTGCGCGAGGTGGCCGAGCGCGGCTGGGCGCTGACCGACGAGCAGCTCGCCCCGGGGATCCGGTCGGTGGCGGCGCCGCTGCGGGACGGCGAGGGGCGGGTGATCGCCGCCATGAACGTGACCGTGCATGCCGCGGAGACGCCGGTGGACGTCCTCACCGGTGACTACCTGCCGCTGCTGCTGTCGGCCGCGGCGGCGGTCAGCGCGGACTGGGCCGCCTGCCAGGCCGCGCCGCACATCATGGCCGGCCTGGTCCCCGGGCCGCAGGCTTCCGGCCGGCCGTCCCCCGGCACCATGCCAGCCACCGGCCCGCCAGCGCTGCTGGTCCGGCAGGGCGTGAAACCCTAGAAGATTAGGAGCCGCCATGGCCACAGTCGCCGCGGTCATCGCATCCACGCACCACCCGTTCTACTACCGGGCGAGCACCGCCACGGGGGAGGACCGGCCGCCGTTCGCGGACGAGTGGGTCGCCAAGATCGAGGCATTCAGGGAAACCCTGACCAGGGCCCGCCCGGATGTGCTGGTCATGGTCGGCTCCGACCACTTCCACCAGATCTGGCTGGACAACATGCCGCAGTTCCTCATCGGGAAGGCGCCGTTCTACGACGGGAACTTCTACAACGAGGAGCGGGAGTTCGGCCTGCCGCGGATGTTCATGCCCGGGCACGAGGAACTATCGGGGTACCTGCTGCGCGAGGGCATCGACGCCGGCTTCGACCTGGCGTTCAGCAATGAACTGCGCGTCGACCACAGCATCACCTGCCCGCTGATCACCCTGCGGCCAGCGGCGGACCTGCCGATCGTGCCGGTTTACACCAACATCTTCGCCCCGCCGATGCCCCAGCCGAAGCGCTTCGTGGAGCTGGGCAAGACGATCCGCCGGCTGGTCGAGTCCTGGCCGAGCGACCAGCGGGTGGCGATCATCGGCACCGGTCACCTGTCCCTGGAACTGGGCGGCCCGCGCCAGTTCGGCCCGCACGGCCCCGATCCGGAGTTCGACCGCAAGGCGGTCGGCTGGATCGCGTCGGCCGACCTGGGCTCGGCCCTGGCCGAGGTGAGCCTGGACAGCCTGTGGGAACCGGGCAACGCGACCCACGGCTTCATGGACTTCATGCTGATGATGGGCGTCGCGGGGGAGAACGCCAAGGCCGACTACACCGACTCGCTTGACCTCTTCCACACCATGGAGGCCTACTTCACCTGGTACCCGAACGGGGTGGACGCGCAGTGAGCAAGTACCTGCTCAACAAGTTCCTGTACACCATCGACCGGGATCCGGAACTGGTCGAGCGCTACCGCGCCGACCCGCGCGGCACCGTGGCCTGGTGGGAGGCCGAGCAGGCCAACGTGATCCTCAACTGCCCCGGTGCCGAGCGGAGCACCTGGCTGACGTTCACCGACGCCGAGCGGGAGGCGCTGGCCGCCCACGACTACGTCACGCTGTTCGAGATGGGCGCGCACAACTTCCTGACGCTGACCCTGTTCATCGCCCTGTTCGAGCGCGACTACGCCGAGCCGCTGGCCTTCCAGAAGGAGTACGCGGCCCGGCTCGGCCACTGGAGCGTGCCCTACCCCGACATCTCCACCTGACCGGCGCGACCCGGCCGCCGGTTCAGCGCCGCGTAGTCGCCGGTGTCCCGGTCGCCGCGCAACCGCGTCGCCTCGGGGAACAGGTCGGTCCCGGTCTTGCCCCGGCCGAACAGGCTCACCTCGGCGCCGCCGCGCAGGAAGTCCTCGACCATGGCCCGGCCCACGAAAGCCGTGCCACCAAGGACCAGGATCCGCATGACCGTCGAGGTTACCGGCGCCCGGGGCACCCGATCAGGCGGTCAGGGCCAGGATCAGCAGCACCACGGCGCAGGACACCTCCACCACGGCGCCGAACACGTCGCCGGTCATCCCGCCGAGGCGCCGCCGGGCGAGGCGGCGCAACAGGTCGCCGGCGCACAGCCCGGCCAGCACCGCGATGACGCCGCGCACCGCCGGATGCCAGCCCCACGCGGCGGCGGCGGTCGCGGCGGTCACCGCGACCAGGGCGGCGCCGGTGGCGATCCTGGCCCGCGCGGTCGTGGCCCCGGCCACCAGCGCGCCGAACCCGTCCGGCCTGGCCGCCGGGGAACCGGGGCCGGTCGCCAGCACCACGGCGGCCCGCCCGGTGACCGCGGCCACGGCCAGGGCGGCGGCCTCCGGCCAGCCGGGCGCCACCGTCGCCAGGGCGGTGACCTGCACCAGGACGGTGAACAGCAGCGCCGCGACCCCGAACGGCCCGATGTCGGACCGGCGCATGATCGCCAGAGCCTCGTCCTTGGGGCGGCGGCTGCCCAGCCCGTCCGCCGTGTCCGCCAGGCCGTCCAGGTGCAGGACCCCGGTGAGCAGGGCCAGCACGCCGACCGCGAGGGTCGCTGCCAGCATGCGGCGGAGCGCGGAATGGCCGCCGGCCTCCACCGCGAGCAGCACGCCGGCGGCGGGCAGCGCGAGCATCAGCCCTGCCACGGGCAGCCAGAGCACGGCCCGGGCCGCCTCGTCCCTGCCGATCTGAGGGGCCGCCTTCACCGGGAGGATCGTGAACAGCCCGAGGGCGGATCGCAACGGCAGCAGCAGCCCCTCCCGCCACGGGCGTCCCGGCCGGGCGGGCCCGGCCCGCGGGGCCTGCGGGGCCTGCGTCATCGCAGCCGCCGGGCGATTCCCGCTGTGCACAGCCAGACCTCGTCACTGTCCGCGGCGATGCGCGCGTTCAGCCTGCCGAGCTCGTCGCGGAACCGGCGCCCGGAGGCGGTGCCCGGGACCACGCCGGAGCCGATCTCGCTGCTCACCGCGATCACCTGCCTGCCGGTCTGCCGCCAGGCCCGGAGCAGCCGGTCGGTGCGGGCCGCCAGCGTGCCCGCGGCATCGCCGGTGTCGTCCCAGGCCCCGCAGTCGTCCATCACCCGGGCCAGCCAGGTGGTCAGGCAGTCCACCAGGACCGGGGCCGGGCCCGGCGCGGCCAGCACGTCCGCCAGGGCCAGCGTCTCCACCGTCCGCCAGTGCGGCGGGCGGCGCCGCTGGTGCTTGGCCACCCGGGCGTCCCATTCCGCGTCGCCCGAGCCCGGCGGCGTGCCGGTCGCGACGTAGTCCACCGGGCCGTCACCGGCCAGCATGCCCTCGGCCGTGGCCGACTTCCCGGACCGTGCCCCGCCGAGCACAAGCACCCGGCGTCCCGCCCGCGCGGTGCCGGGGGAGGCAGGGAAGGGGGCGGTGCCGGCGCGGGGGGTGGCGGCGCCGCCCGGGGGAGCGGTGACCTGGCCGGCGGGCAGCGTGCCGCCGTTCGCGCCGGGAGGCGGTGTGCCTGGGGACGGCGCCGCACCAGGTGACGCCGGGGAGCCGGGTGCCAGGAGATCAGTAGCGGCGAGCTGGGCGACGTCACCGATCACCACGACCGCCGGGTTGGTGACCCCGGCCGCGAGCACGTTGCCGGCCAGGTCCCGCAGCGGGGCCGTGACCACGCGCTGCTGCCGGCTCCAGCCGTCGGACACGACCGCGGCCGGGGTGCCGCCGCCCAGCCCGGCGGAGATCAGCGTGTCCGCGATCTCGGCCAGGTGGTCGACCGCCATCAGCAGGACCAGGGTCATCCCGCTGCGGGCCAGCGCCGCCCAGTCCACCGAGCTGCGCGAGTCACCCGGCCGGACATGCCCGGCGAGCACGCAGAAACCCTGGCTCACGCCCCGGTGGGTGACCGGGATGCCGGCCGCGGCCGGAACCGAGATGGCGCTGGTCACCCCGGGGATCACCTCGACCGGGATGCCCGCGGTCAGGCACGCCTCGACCTCCTCGCGGCCGCGGCCGAACACGAACGGGTCGCCGCCCTTCAGCCGGACCACGGCACGGCCCGCGCGGGCATGCTCGACCAGCGCGTGGTTGATGTGGTCCTGCCGCATCGCCGGCCCGCCGGGCACCTTGGCCGCGTCCACCACGTGCACGCCCGGGGCCAGTTGCTCAAGCAGCGCCACCGGCGCGAGGCGGTCGGTCACCACCACGTCGGCTTCCCGCAGCCGGTGCAGCCCGGTCACCGTGATCAGGCCCGGGTCCCCGGGCCCGCCACCGACGATCGACACCCGCCCGGCCTTCCGCGGCCCGCCGGCCGCCGGCTCCCGTTCTTTGGCAGAAGAACGGCCTGCGGCGGCAACCGTGTCCACGAAACGATCACGGAGTTCCGCGGCACGACGTGGGTCGCGGCCCGCGTTGACCGCCACGGTCACGGCGCCCGCCCGGCCCACGGCGGGCACCCAGGCGGCGGAGGCGGCCGCGTCATCGGCCCGGGCGCACCACACCCGCTGCCGCTCGGCGTCCGCCGCCACGGCCTCATTGACCTCCGGCTGGTCGGTGCAGGCCAGGACCAGCCAGGCGCCGTCCAGGTCGCCCGGCTGGTAGCCGCGCTGGTGCGCGGTGATCAGCCCGCGGGCCGCCAGGTCGGCCAGCGCCGGGGTGAGCCGGGGGGCCACCACCACGACCTCGGCGCCGGCCTCGCGCAGCCCGGCCACCCGGCGCAGCGCGACCGAGCCGCCGCCGACCACCAGCGCCCGGCGCCCCTCCAGCCGCAGGCTGAGGGGGTAAATCGGGGTGGCTGCGGCGGCCGGTGGGCTGGCCGAGGCTGGCGTGGGTGGGGTGGTGGCGGCCGGGCCCGGCCCGGAGGCGGGCCCCGAAGCAGGCCGTGGCTCGGGCGGGGTTGCCATCTCCGGCCCCTTATTCCTTGGCGCCGGACACGCCGGCGCTGTCGAACGTCGCGACATCCCGGAGCACCCGGGCGGCGGCCTGAACGACGGGCACCGCCAGCGCGGCACCGGAACCCTCGCCCAGCCGCATGTCGAGGTCGAGCAGCGGCCGCAGGCCGAGCGCGGTCAGCGCCCGCCGGGCGCCAGGCTCGGTGGACATGTGCCCGGCCACCAGGCAGTCCACCACGTCCGGGGCCATCGCCCGGGCGGCCAGCGCCGCCGCGCAGGCGATCACGCCGTCGAGCAGCACGGGGGTCCGCAGCGCCGCCGCGCCCAGCATGAAGCCCGCCAGCGCGGCGTGCTCCAGGCCGCCCACCGCGGCCAGCACGGCCAGCGGGTCCGCCGGGTCCGGCCGATGCCTGGCCAGCGCCCGGCGGATCACGCTGACCTTCCGTTCCCAGGTCTCGTCGTCGATGCCGGTGCCCCGGCCGGTGACCTCTTGCGCCTCCGCGCCGGTGAACACCGCGATCAGGGCCGCGGACGCGGTGGTGTTCGCGATCCCCATGTCCCCGGTGACCAGGCAACGGTTGCCCGCCGCGACCAGGTCGCGGGCGGTCTCGATGCCGGCCTCCACCGCGCGCTGTGCCTCGCCGGCGCTCATCGCCGGGCCCTCGGTCATGTCCGCGGTGCCGGGCCGCACCTTGCGCGGCAGCAGCCCGGGCGCGGGCGGAATCTCCGCCGCCACCCCCACGTCCACCACGCACACCTCGGCCCCGGCCTGCGCGGCGATCGCGTTCACCACCGCGCCGCCGGCCAGGAAGTTCGCCACCATCTGCACGGTGACCTCCTGCGGCCACGGTGTGACCCCCTGGGCGTGCACGCCGTGGTCGGCGGCGAACACCGCGACGGCCGCCGGCTCGGGCACCGGGGGCGGGCAGTCCCCGGCAATGCCGGCCAGCCGTACCGAGAGGTCTTCCAGCACGCCGAGGGACCCGCTCGGCTTGGTGAGCCGCTCCTGGCGCTCCCTGGCCTGGGCCATCGCCCCGGCGTCCGCGGGGCCGACGGCGGCCAGGGTGTCGGCAAGCAGGCTCACCGGGGTCCCGCCGGGCAGCCCGTGCTGGCCCCACCGCTCGTCGTGCACCGCCCAGGCCAGCGGGCGGCGCCGTGCCCAGCCGGACAGCGCCAGCTCCGGCGCGGGCGGGAACTCGGTCACGTGCCCCACGCACAGGTAGGCCACGATCTCCAGGTGCGCGGGCAGGCCCAGGGCGGCCGACAGCTCCCGTTCGTCGAAGAAGCTGACCCAGCCTGCGCCGAGCCCCTCGGCCCGGGCCGCGAGCCACAGGTTCTGCACCGCGCACACGCTGGAGTACGCGGCGACCTGCGGCTGGGCGTGCCGGCCGAGGACATGCCTGCCGCCCCGGGTGGGGTCGCAGGTCACCACGATGTTGACCGGCGCGTCCAGGATGGCCTCGACCTTCAGGTCACCGAACCGCTGCGCCCGGGACCGGGGCAGCGAGTCGGCGAACACGTCCTGCTGGCGGCGCGCCAGGGCGCGGACCCGCTCGCGCACCGCCCGGTCCCTGATGATGAGGAAGTCCCACGGCTGGCTCAGTCCCACGCTGGGCGCCTGGTGCGCCGCGGTCAGCACCCGGGTCAGCACCTCGCCGGGCACCGGATCGGGCAGGAAACCGTTGCGCATGTCCCGGCGCGCGGCGGCGAGCCGGTAGAACGCGTCGATGTCCTGCTGGGGCATGGGCTCACCGGGCGTGGGCTCGCCGGGCAGGGCCGCGCCAGAGTCGATCATGACAGCACCTCGTGGGCGGCGTGCCAGTGCCCCGCCTCGTCGTCGGGATGGAAATGTGGCACCTGCGGGCGGCCCACCTTGTCCGCGAAACCGGGCAGCGCCACCCGGTAGGCGCAGGTGTCGCAGTTCATCCTGATGTCGCCGCGCAGCGCCTCGTCGTAGCGCTCGAGCACCAGCCCGGTCAGCTCCGCGCACGCCCCGATCAGGCCCGCGACCGTGACCTCCGGCCCGTAGTGCCCGGCGGCGAACTCCCGCGACTGGGCCACCACCCGGTCCGGCAGCACCCCGGGGAACAGGAAGTACGGCGCCACCACGATGCGCCGCGCGCCGAGCCGGACGGCCCGCTCCAGCGCGTCGGGCACCGAAGGCTCGGCGAGGGAGATGAAGCAGAACTCCACCGCGGCATAACCCCGGCCCTCCCAGAGCAGCCGCGCCACCTTGGCGATCTCGGCGTTGGCGTCCGGGTCGGTGGAGCCGCGCCCGACCAGCACCACGTGCGCGTCCCGCCGGGGCGCGCCGGCCAGCGCGGCGTCGATCCTGGCTTCCAGCACGTCCTGGAGCACCGGGTGCGGGCCGAGCGGCCGCCCGTAGGAGTAGGACAGGCCCGGGTGCCGCACCAGTTCCCTGGCCAGCGCCGCCGGGATGTCGCCCTTGCCGTGCCCGGCGGCGGTGAGCACCAGCGGCACCGCGACGATCGGCCGCGGGCCGCCCGCCCCGTGCGAAACCAGCCGGGCGACCGCGTCCGCCACGGACGGCCTGGACAGCTCGATGAACCCGCCGTCCACGGCCGGCACCCGGCCGGCCGCGCGGTCGCGGACCAGCCCGGCCAGCCGGGTGAACTCGGCCACGCCCGCGTCGCTGCGGGTGCCGTGGCCGACGATGAGCAGGGGTGGCGTGGTCACGCTGGCGGCTCCTTGGGCGGGGCGGCGGGGTCGGGGCTAGCACTGTCCTCGAGCGGGTCGCCGTAGAGCAGGGCGTTGAGGGCGGCCGCGGCGACCGCGGCGCCGCCCTTCTCGCTCTTGTTCGTCACCGCGGGCAGCCCGCTGTCCCGCAATGCCTGTTTCGCTTCCACGGCCCCCACGAAGCCCACCGGCAGGCCGATGACCAGCGCCGGGGCCGGGCCGCGCGCGAGCAGATCGTCCAGCGCCGTGGGCGCCGTGCCGATGACCCACACCGCGCCGGGGCCGACCTCGCCGCCGGCCACCCGGACCCCGGCCGCCGCGCGGGTGATGCCGAGCACCCTGGTCAGCGCCGCGGCTCGCCGGTCGTCGATCCGGCACACCACCTCGCGGGTGGTGATCCCGGCGGCCGTCATCGCCGAGTCGGCCACCACCGCCGCGCCGTCGCGCAGCGCCTGGGCGGCCGCGGCCAGGTCCGCTTCGGCGCAGACCAGGTCGTCGAGGTAGCCGAGGTCGGCGCTGGCGTGGACGACCCGCTCCGCCACGGCCCGGGTCCACGGCGGCAGCGCCGAGGTGTCCGCACGCGCGCGCAGGATCTCATACGACCGCTTCTCTATCGGGTGAACTACGCGGGCCATCGTGCCGTCCTCCCCGCCGGAACCGTGGTGCCAGTCTGGCCAGGAGCCGGGCCGGTCTCGGTGATCGCGTCCGCCGGGCAGATCTCGATGCACTCACCGCACCCCGAGCAACGTTGCGCCAGCACGACCAGGGTGCCCCCGGCAGGCCGTATCGCATGTTCTGGACAGGTCAGCAGGCACGCACCGCAGCCCTGACAGGCGCCGATCGTCACGGTGCCCGGGCGGGGCGGCGGGGTCGGGGCTAGCCCTGGGCGGGGTGGTGGGGTCGGGGCTAGCCCTGGGCGGGGTGGTGGGGTCGGGGCTAGCCCTGGGCGGGGTGGTGGGG
>WNGM01000513.1_pt1 | contig 61047 bp, 54 predicted proteins | sample 5400571 | NCBI WGS metagenome assembly WNGM01 (sample SAMN13153378, study PRJNA577476) | soil metagenome | isolation source: 100 cm soil or saprolite under Garry oak tree replicate 2 | place: USA:California | collected 2016-06-15
CCGGCCGGCGCCAGCTGATCACGGCGGGGATCGGCACGGAGGTGTGCGGCGTGGCCCCCGCCCTGCACGCCCACCGCGACGGCTACCAGGTCGTCTTCGTGGCCGATGCCTGCGGCTCGGCGACCGCGATCGGCCACGACATCTCGCTGCGGCGCATGGAGCAGGCGGGCATCACGCTGACCACCACCGCCTCGGTGAGCGCCGAGCTGGCCGGCGACTACCCCAGGCACTCGCGGATCATGCGGGGCGGCTGACCCGACCGGACCCGTGATGACCGGCAGCAGGAGAGGAAGGCGCGGAGGATGCGTGTCAGCATCAGCGTGACGAACTTCTCGTGGCCGAGCGGGCCCGGCGGGCTCGGCGCTGAGCTGATGCGGCTGGTCCGCGCCGCCGACCAGGCGGGCGTGGACACCGTGTGGGTCGCGGACCACCTGCTGCAGGCGGACCCGACCGCCGGGCCAGACGAGACCGAGATGCTCGAGGCGTACACCACGCTCGGGTTCCTCGCCGGGCAGACCGAGCGGGTCCGGCTGGGGACCATGGTGACCCCGGTCGCGCTGCGGCCGCCGGCGCTGCTGGTCAAGACCGTCACCACCCTGGACGTGCTCAGCGGCGGGCGGGCCTGGCTGGGGATCGGCGCGGGCTACCACGCCGAGGAGGCGCAGGCCCTGGACCTGCCGCTGCCCCCCACCGCCGAACGGTTCGAGCGGCTGGAGGAGACGCTGCAGGTCGCCCTCCGGATGTGGGCGGGGGACGAGACGCCGTTCGAGGGCAAGCACTACCGGCTGCGGCATCCGGCCGGCAGTCCCGGACCGGCGCAGCGCCCCCATCCGCCGATCCTGGTCGGCGGCGCCGGGGAGCGCCGGACCCTGCGCCTGGTCGCGCGGTACGCCGACGCGTGCAGCCTGCCCGACATCCCCGACGGCGGCCGCACCGTCCGGCACAAGCTGGCGGTCCTGGCCGGGCACTGCGCCGACGCCGGCCGGCCGTACGAGGCGATCGAGAAGACGCTGGGCACCCGGCTGGAAGCCGGCGAGCCCGGCGACCAGTTCGTGCGCCGCTGCCGGGCGTCCGCGGCGCTCGGGATCCAGCACGTGGTGCTCATCACCCCCGGGCCCTGGAAGCCGGAACGGCTCGCCGTGCTCGCCGCGGCGATCCCCGAGCTGCGCGAGGTCCAGCCGTGAACGCCGCCAACGAGCAGGAACCGGTGCGCCCGCACAACGCGGTGCTGCTGCTGGCGGACCGGCCCTACGTCGTGGTCGATGCCTGCGGCCGCTCCGGGCCCTGGCCGTCGGTCGCCACCGTCAGTCGCCTGACCCAGGCGGGCGTCGCCCAGGTGAACACCAGGGTCGTCGTCCTGGAGGCGATGGCCCGACAACGCCCATCCCAAGGCCACGGAGATCTACGCCACCCTGCCAGCCGGTTTGGTCACCCTGGACGAGGCCGATGGGGAGTAGCCGTCGATGCCGGGACTCCGCGCGATGCGTCCAGCACGGCCGGGCGACCACGACCCAGCTGCAGACCTCACCGAACAGCCCGAAGGGAGCACGCATGACCGCCACATCGACACCACCTCCCGACCCTGGAGCGCTCAGCGGCCTTGTGGCCGGGCTCAGCTTCACGGCTCAACGCGGCCGGCCAGGCCATCTCCGCGGTCTCACTGGCGCGGTTCACCGCAGCCGTGGCACGGCTGGCCGGACGCGCCGGCCGGGGGTCGCGGACGTTGCAGACAGCGGCAATCGCCGGCGGCTCCCTCGCCGCCGCATCCCTGGCCGCCTCGGCAGCGTGCGCCGCCGCACTCTCCGGCCCCTGGGGGCGGCGGGAGACCAGCGCCGCCGTCCTGGTCCGCCGCGAGTTCCTCGCGGGCGGGGTGATCCACACCCCAGCCTTCGGGGTCCTGCTCGGCGCCCTCGGACTGGCCGGCCTGCGCACCGGCGAACTGCCGCGGCCGGTAGCTGTCACCGCGCTGGTGTCGGCATCGGCGTGCCTGCTGGCGCCGCTGTACTTCGTCGCCGAGCCCCTGGCCTGGTTCATCCCCGCGGGACGGTTCCCCGGCCTCGTCGTCACCGGCATCGCCGGCGCCCAACTCGCCCGCGGCGCACGCCCACGCCAACGGAGGTAGACATGACGCCTGAACCGCTGTCCCCCTCAACTGTGGCATTTCTGCTCGCCGACCAACCAGCCGCTGATGTCACCCGACCTGCCCAGCAGGCTCTGCATGAGCGGCGCTGGTCACCAAGCGCATCGGCGATCACCTCGCCGTCCCGCTTGCCCGCGCCTTCGCGGGCAACCAAGGCAGACCTTCCGATGCACGCGATCGTCCGGAAGAACACCTCTAATCCCGCAAAGCCCGCCCCGGCCAGGCACGCGCTGGACGAATTCCAGGCACTCCACGCGGCGCAGCCCGGCATTGCCGGCAGCATCGACACCGAAACCGGCCAAGGGCAGCGCATCATCGTCAACCTGTGGCAGACCGGACAAGACGCGCGCGCCGCGGGCAGACGGCCCTCGCACCCCCGTGCAGCACCTGCTAAACCGCTGACGGCAGGCCCCTCACAGCTCATCGGGTCCGGCAAGTGGCCACAAGCGACCTGACAACCCCCCGACACATAACTGACCTATCGGAGCGGCCACGTCAATCTCAAGACCACTCAGAAGGCCGCAACCTATTCGGCGGCGAACTCGCGAAGCGCGGCAACCGAGGCCCGCTCACTTTGCGTGATGGCCACAGTGCCGACTCCGGGGCCAGCGAGCAGACCTCGCGGCGGTATCGAATCCCGACCTGACCAGTGCACTGACATTGAGATGACCGAATCACTGACACCGACGTGCGGCCTCTCAGGAAGCCCGCCGCGCCGACCTGGCCGGGTGGTCCCGTCACGGCGTGGACACCTGGACGGTCCAGCTCGCCACCGCCGCGAACGAGGCCCCCGCTCGATGCGACCGGGCGCCCGGCAACGGTCACCGTGACCGTCTGCGATCAGCACGGCCGACCGTTCCCGGGACCAGGCTGATCGGCCTGCGCCGCTACCTGGCCGAGCACGAGCACATCAGAGGAATCCGGACCAGACCGCGCTGGACGGCACGCCGGTGGTGGCGTCGCCGCGGCAGACTGGTCCCCGTGAGCTGGAGCCGCCGGGCGCCTCCGGTCAGGCCGTCACTCGCGCGGCGGCCGCGGCCACGGGCCCGTATGGCTGGGGGGTAGATGACGCGTTGATGACTGCGTCGCGGGCCGGGCCGGGCGCTGGCCGGACGGAAACTCCGTGTCAGTCATTTTCCAGCTTGACAAGTACCTCGATGTCAAACCATTGCTTGCCGTACGCGTCTCGGCAGTCGGCGATGGCGGTGAAGGATGCCGGCCGCGTTCTTGCCTACCACGACGTCCCAGGTCGCGGGATGGCCGGGCCCGATCGTGGGATGGCCGATCTCGGGATAACTCAGGTCGTGTGCCATGAGGACGGGAAAGCTTCGGCCGATGTATGTTCCCGCTGGCAGGTGCAGTGTCAGGCGCGCCAGCGGCAGGCTCTTGCGGACGCGCACCTCCAGGATGTGATCAGTGCGGCCGCCGCGCCAGGATGGCCGCCGCCTGATGCTGCCCTCCAGTACCGGCGTGAGCTCCTGGCGGAACCGCTCGCGCTCGATGGCCAACTGCTCTTTTTCTGCGGCCGCCTGAATCCTTGTGGCCTCGGCCTGGGCAGCGGCGGAGCGCTCAGTGCCCTCTGCTGACGTGGCGCTCCGCTCGGCTGCGGCCGCGGACCGCTGGGCTGCGGTCGCCGACTGCCGCGCGTACCAGAGGCCGAGGACGACCACCAGGACGCTCACGATCGAAATCACCAGAGCTGCGACTGCCACATTGCCGTCCTAGCATTCCGTCAGAATCCTTCCAGCGACGGCGCGCCGGGTTCGGGGGCAGACCAAGTAAGCCCGAAAGGGCTTACTTGGTCTGCCCCCGTACTTGCGCCAGTTGGACCCACAGCGTCCCGGCGGTCGCGCCATAGGCAAAGCGCGACGGAATCTGCGACGAAGCAAACGTCGTGCCACGCCGTCCTCCTGCAGGCGGAGGTCTGCCTGCTTCAGCATCGCCGGCTCAGCCGCTATCTCCTGGTTGATGCCGTCGGTCACCGGTCACCCCACTCCGGCGTCCGATCCCCGGCAGCTCTGGCACCGCCTCCCGCGTGCGGCCCGCGTTACGGTGGGCGGCGGCGTCGCGCAGGAGGTGGCGGCGGTCGGCGTCGGGGAGCCATGCCTGCCGCGGGTCGGCAGCGAACGTGAGGTCGTCGGCCAGGCCGGCCGTCATGGTGGCGGTGAGCCGGTCGATGAACTCGGTGGGCACGCGCCGGGTCCACATCACCCACCAGGGGAAGACCGGCGCCGGGGCGGCCAGCGGCACCACCTTGACCCGCGGGTCGGGCGGTGGTCCCATGGCCATGCCGAAGAAGGTCGGCCTGGCCAGGGCTTGGTTGAGGAAGTTCGCGAAGCCCCTGGTGGTGCCCGAGTAATCGATGCGCAGGCCGAACCGCCCGGCCAGCTCGGGCAGGTACTCCGTCCAGTCGCTGGGTGCGCCGTGGAGCGGGAACCACAGTGTTTCGGCGCGCAGCTCCTCGAGCCTCACCTGGTCCTGGCGGGCGAAGCGGTGGCCGGCGGCGACCAGCAGGCCGATGCGTTCGATCAGCACCGGCCGGCGCCGCAGGTCTTCGGGCCAGTCGGGCCCGAGCGCCCCGGCCCGCCCGAATGCCACGTCGGCGGCTCCGCCGCGCAGCGTGGCCAGCGCCGGGGTGGTGGTGCGCATGGTCACGTCGAGCGCCAGGCCGGGATCACGCTCGGCCGCGCGGTCCACCAGCCGCAGCGGGGCGAGGTGCTCGTCGATGACGTCCACGACCAGTGCGCGCTGCCGCACCTGGGCGGCGGCGATGGCGGCGTCGATGGCGTCCACGGCGCGGCGCGCATGCGGCAGCAGCCGCTCCCCGGCGGGGGTGATGTCCACCCGCTGATGGGTCCGGTCCAGCAGGCGCACCGCCAGCAGGGCCTCCAGCCGCTGGATCCGTTTCGACAGTGCCTGCTGGCTGAGGTAGAGGCGCTCGGCGGCCCGGCCGAAGTGCCGCTCCTCCGCGGTGATCACGAAGGCCCGCAGCAGGGCGCTGTCCAGGTCCATGCCGAAATCCTCCGTCACAACCGCCGGTTGTCAAACCCGCCGTCATGGCTGTTGGACCGGACCGCAGCTGCGCGCGTGGACTGGAAAGACAGATCGGACAGCGACGAAGGAGGAGTCATGACAGGCGCTCTTTACCGGCTTGGCGGCGCCTGCGCGCGCCACCCCTGGCGGGTCATCGCCGCGTGGCTGGTGGCGATCATGACGCTGGCCGGGCTGGCGGCGGCGATAGGCGGGGCCTACCGCGACGACGACGCGGCGCCGGGCAGTTCAAGCGCGCGGGCCAACGCGCAGATCGAGGCCGGTTTCCCGCAGCAGGCCGGGGCCGAGGCACACGTCGTGGCCCGCTGGCCGGGCCACGTGGACCGGGCCGCCGTGACCGCGGCCGGGAACAGGCTGCGGGTACTACCCGGCGTCGGTGACGTGCAGGATCGGACCAGCGCGGACGGCCGCACCGAGATGCTGGTGGTCCGTTACCGGGCCAGGCTGGCCGACCTGAACTACAACAAAGCCACCAATGAGCTCACCATCGCGGCGGCCCCGCTCCGGCAGGCGGGCGCCCGGATCGGTGTGGGCGGTGAGGTTCCCGAGGCGATCCAAGGACCCAACGGGACCGCGGAGGCAGTGGGCGTCGCTGCTGCCCTGGTCATCCTGCTGCTCGCGTTCGGCTCGGTTCTGGCCGCCGGGCTGCCGCTGCTGATGGCCGCCGCGGGCCTGGGCGCCGGGCTGAGCCTGATCGGCCTGCTGGCCGGGGTCACCAGCGTGAACTCGGTCAGCCCGACGCTCGGCAGCATGATCGGCCTGGGCGTGGGGATCGACTACGCCTTGTTCATCGTGGCCAGGTACCGTGACCGGATGGCGGCCGGGTCCCCGCCGGTGGTGGCCGCCGCCGAAGCCAATGCCGCGGCCGGGCGTTCTGTTGTCGTCGCCGGCACCTGCGTCCTGATCGGCATCACCGGCCTGGCGTTCAGCGGCATGCCCAGCTTCGCCACCATGGGCGTCGCCGCGGCGCTGGTCATCGTGTGCACGGTCACCGCCGCGATCACCCTGCTGCCGGCGCTGCTGCGGCTGATGGGGCGGCGGGTGTTCGGCCGCCGGGCCCGCCGCGCCGCGCAGCTGCCCAGAACGTCCTTCCGGTCCGCCCGCGCCGAACGGCTCGCGCACGCGGTCATCCGCCGGCCGGGCCGCTCGCTGGCCATCGGCGCGCTGCTCCTCATCGCGCTGGCCGTGCCGGCCGTCTCCATGCGGCTCGGCCAGAACGACCCGGGCAGCGAGTCACCGGCAAACCCCACCCGGCAGGCATACGACCTGGTCGCTCAGGCCTTCGGCCCCGGCGCCAACGGCCCGCTGGAGGTGGTGGTCAACCGGGATGCCGTGCCCGCCGCCGCGCTGACGACGCTGGGCGGCAGGCTCGCCGCCATGCCGGGTGTGGCCGAGGTGTCCGCGCCGGCACTGTCGCCGGGCGGCCGGACCGCGGTCCTGCAGGTGATCCCCGTCACCGGCCCGCAGCAGCCGCAAACACGTGACCTGGTCGACCGGCTGCACCACGGGGTGCTGCCCGCCGGCGCCGACATCACCGGCCCGACCGCGGCGATGGCCGACATGACCGCCACCTTGTCCGGGCACTGTGGCGCGTCCTGCTGACCGTCCTGGCCGCGACGTTCGCCCTCATGACGATCGTTTTCCGGTCGATCGTGCTGCCCGCCAAGGCGGTCATCACCAACCTGCTGTCCGTCGCCGCCTGCTACGGCGTGATGACCCTGGCCTTCCAGACCAGGGCCGGAGCCTGGTTGCTCGGCCTGCCCGGCCCGGTCCCCATCGCCGCGTGGGCGCCCGTCGTGCTGTTCGCGATCCTGTTCGGCCTGTCCATGGACTACGAGGTGTTCATGCTCAGCCGCGTCCAGGACAGCTACCAGCGCACCGGCGACCCGCGCGGCGCCGTCGCCGACGGCCTGGCCGCTACCGCGCGGATCATCACTGCGGCAGCCGCCATCATGATCGCGGTCGCGGCCGGGTTCGCCCTGGACCCCAGCGTCATGGTGAAGATCATCGGAGTCGGCATGGCCTCCGCCATCCTGGTCGACGTCACCATCGGCCGGATGCTGCTGGTCCCGGCCGCCATGGCCCTGCTCGGCGCCCGCAACTGGTATCTGCCCCGCTGGCTGCACCGGATGCTCACCCGCCAGATCGCTGTTCACCGGGCACGGGTGCGGCAGCCGCTGTCTTCCCAGACCGACGAACCAGCCTTGGGGTGACAGGACATGGCCCACGCGGTCCTGCTGAGCATTCATATTGCCGCGGGCACGGCGGGACTACTCCTCGGGCCGGTCGTGATGTGGCAAGCTACCCGGCGGCTCGGGGCCGCACGAAACCCGGCCGGCGGTGCCAGCGCTGCCTATCACTGGATGGTTCTGGCGGTGTGCCTGTCCGCGGCCATGCTGGTGGTGTGGTTCCGCCCGGAGTTGTGGTGGCTGATCCCGGTCGCCGCCTTTTCCTACGCGTTGGTACTGACCAGCCGGATCGCGGTAGCCAGGCGTTTCCGCGGCTGGACGCACGCCTACGTGCACGGTCAGGGCGGCTCCTATATCGCGCTGGTGACAGCGCTTGCGGTCGTGGCGCTGACCGTCGATGGCCCGCTGCACGGGGCTGCCGAAGTGATCCCGTGGGCGCTGCCGGCTGCTATCGGCATCCCGTTGGTTGAGTGGTGGCGACGGCTCCTGATCCGGGCCGTTGCACCGCCCGGGCCGCCGGGCGGTTCCTGATCCCGGGAGCGGCCGGGTTCAGCCTGCCGACGTCGCTGGTCCACGACGAGCTTGCACGCACGGGCCCGGCAGCTCGCCAGGGCGGCCGGGGTTCGGCGAGCGGGCTGTTCTGATGCTGCCAGGCCCTGACCCGATATAGTCCCGAAGCACCGTCACCCACTTCACGCTGGTCAGCCCGGTGGGTTGATATCCTCGGCCGCGGCAATGCGCACATCGTCGCGAGGTCGCATCAGATGCAATTGGCGTCAGAAGCAACAACGGAACGGTCAGTGGCGATAGCCGATGAAGAGTGCTGGGTTACCGCTACTTCGTATGCGTGGGCGGGGCCGGGATCTTGTAACGGTTCAGTCGCTGTGGGTTGGTTACCGGCAAGTCTGCCCTGCTTTGCGGTCTATGCCGGCGGAGTTCCTGAGGATGATGAGGCGGTGGCCTGCGGCCGGTATGCGGGGTGCCGTCGCAGGCGGATCTGGAGCGAGTGTTCTTCCTCGATAGCGCCCGCCCGCACTACGCCCCGTCACCGGTTGTCTTGGTCCGGGACGGCCCCAGAAGAGAATTCGCGACAGTTGAATACGCGACGTACGGAAGGCCCGGCAGTGCGCCGAGCGGACCTGGGCGGTTCTGCACGCGCAGATCCTGGTCCCGGGCGGGGCTACCGGGCCATCTCGCGGTCGGCGGTCTGGCGCCCCGCGGGCACCAGCACCTTTGCCGGCTGGCCGGCGCCAGCCGCCACGGGGCGGGCGGGACGGACCCGGGCCGGCAGGAAGGCCAGGGTGACCAGGTCGGCCGCGGCGGTGGCACCTGCGGCGACCAGCTATCCGCTGCGGGCCGTTGATGAAGGCCTGCCGCACTGCCTACGCCGCGCCCTCCCGCAGTCCGGCCGGCAGGTGGCCGGCGACGCGCAGGCCTGCCACCACCGACTGCTGGGCGGCGGAGGTCAGCGTGGCCGGGGCGCCGTCCTTGGTCAGCGCGGACAGCACGTGGCTGCCGTAGGCGGAGCTCATCACCGAACCGACGATCGCCACGCCCAGGGTCCCGCCGAGCTCGCGGGTGGTGTCGTTGACGGCCGAGCCCGCGCCGGCCTTGGCGGGCGGCAGCGCGCCCATGATGGCCTCGGTGGCGGGAATTGAGGTCAGGGCGAGCCCGGCGGACTTGAGGACCGTCGCGGTGATGATCCGGCCCCAGTAGGCGGAGTCGGCGGTCGTTCCCGCGGCGACCAGGAACCCGGCGCTCATCAGGGCCAGTCCGGTGGTGACCACCAGCTTGGTGCCCAGGCGCTTCATCAGCGCGATGGCGGCCGGGGACACCGCCCCGGTCACCAGGGCGAACGGCAGGGTGGCGACCCCGGCCCGCAGCGGGTCGAAGCCCCGGATCACCTCGAAGTACTGGGTGATGAGGAAGATGAAGCCAAACAGGCCGAAGAAGGCCGGGGCGATGGCCCCGCTCGCGGCGCTGAACCGCGGGTTGACGAACAGCCGCACGTCGAGCATGGGGTCCGGCCGGCGCAGTTGCCAGGCGGCGAAGGCGGCCAGGATCGCCAGCGAGCCCGCGAACCCGCCGATGGTGGCGGCCGACGCCCAGCCGTGCGCGGGAGCCTCGATGACCGTCCAGACCAGCAGGCCGACGCCGCTGACCGACAGCAGGGCGCCGAGCGGGTCGAACCGCCCCGCCTTCGGGCGCGTACCTCAACTTGTTGGCACGGATCGGCCAGATGCCCTGGTTTCCAAGGCGCTATCTCACCTTCCCTGACATCAGGACAAGAACTCGCAAACATCGACCTCGCCGAAACGAGGCCACGGTCACTTGTGACGAACAACTGCCGTCAGGTGTGACCAACAAAGTTGACATGCATCGGCTGCTGTGCTGGCGGCTGAGCTGACGAGCCTCCGGTCGTGCGGGGGGCCTCCCCAGCTCAGACGCGTCACGATTAGCAGCTGCATTCGCGTGCGGGCGTCTTGCGGCGCCCTCGGGAGCTTGAGGAGGTCCCGACGTCCATCGTAGGTGGCTTGCATCGCGGCGGTCAGGACGGACCCATCGGTGCCGGGTGAGCCAGTTCCCGGCTACGGGTGCCCGGGCCAGCACGAACCGGCCAGCACATCGGTCTCCAGCGCCGCCAGATCCTCCGCCGGACCGGCGCCCGCGCCACCCGCAGGTCCCGTACCACAGCCAGGGCTCCAAACCCGGGCCTCCTTGCCTTCACCGATCCAGCAAGATCAGCGATAGACACGATAGACCTTCGGGAAACCCGAGAAACCATCACAGGACAGAGACGGATCAGGGAAGGAACCCAGGTTCTGGGGCTACAGAAGTTACTGAGACCTCAGGGAACTCTGATTAGCCCCGCCAGCGTCCGGCGCACGATGCGGTGCTGCGCCACCCACGGTCGCAGGTGGCGCAGCGCCGGGACGCAGGCCAGAACCTAGATTCTGCTGACCGGCCTGAGCTCGCCGGTATCTTCCAGACCGTCTTCGCCGACACGGTCCGCCGGCTCGCTGCTGTCCTCCAGGTTGAGGTGGGGGAGCCGGCGGTCGAGGACGGCGGGCAGGCGCCAGTTGGTCTTTCCCAGCGTGTGCATCACGGCGGGAACGAGCACGGTGCGGACGAGCAGGGCGTCGGTGAGGACGGCGGCTGCCATGCCGAGCCCGATCATCTTGATGGTGCGGTCGGTGGTGAAGGTGAAGGCGAAGAAGACCACGGTCATGATGGCCGCTGCGGCGCTGATGATCCGGCCGCTGGTCGCCTGGCCGATGCGGACCGCGGCGGAGTTGTCGCGCCGTTTGAGCCACTCTTCCTGGATCCTGCTGACCAGGAACACCTGGTAATCGGTGGTCAGGCCGAACAGGACGGCGAACATGAGGATCGGGATGAACGGGCTGACCGGCCCGGTGTTGGTCACACCGACTAGGCTCTTCAGCCATCCGAACTGGAAGACAGCCGTCACCACCCCGAACGCCGCCGCGGCGGAGAGCAGGTTCATGATCGCGGCGGTTACGGGGATGGCCAGGCCGCGGAACACCAGCATCAGCAGGATGAAGGACAGGGCGACCACCATGCCCACGAACAGCGGCAGCTTGGCGGACAGCTGGCCGGCTAGGTCGATGCCCAGGGCTGTCTGACCGCCCACCAGCACCTGCAGGTGCTGTCCGTGCAGAGCCCCCGGTATGACCTGGTTGCGCAGGGTGGTGATCAGGTTCGAGGTGGACACCGCCTGCGGGCTGCCGGCAGGGTAAACCTCGGCGAGGGCGACCGCGGGGTGGCCCGGGCCGGCCGGGAAATATGCGGGGCCGGCGGTAGTGACCACGCCGGAGGCGTGGCTGGCCGCGGTGACGACGGTGCCGAAGGCAGTCCGGTCGGCCGGGCCGTGCAGCGGCGCCACCAGCTGCAGCGGGCCGCTGAAGCCGGGGCCGAACCCGTGCACCAGCATCTCGTAGCCCCGGTAGGTGGTCGTGGTGGTGCTCGTGGGGTCGACGCTGTAGTCGGCGGTCCCCTGCCGCATCGACAGGAACGGGGCGCCGAGCGCCAGCATGATCCCGAGGGCGCCGACACCGAGGATGATCTTGTGCCCCTGCACCGTCGACGCCCACCGGGTCCAGCCCCGGGACGCCTCGGCGAAGCCGGTCTCGCCCCGGGCCAGGGCGGCGCGCTGGCGGCGGGTCAGGATGCGCGTGCCGAACAGGCCGGTGAGCGCCGGCAGCAGCGTCAGCGCGGCGGCCACCGGGAACGCGACGGCGATGGAGGCGCCGATGGCCGCACCCGACAGGGTGCTGACCCCGACGGTGAGGATGCCGAGCAGGGCGATGCACACCGTGATCCCGGCGAACAGCACGGCCCGGCCGGCGGTGGCCGCGGCAGCGGCCACGGCTTCTTCGACGCTGAGACCGCGGCGCAGCCCGGTGCGCGCGCGGGTCAGGATGAACAGCGAGTAGTCGATCCCGACGCCGAGGCCGATGAGGGTGCACAGCTGGGATGTGAACGAGGCCATGGTCACCGGGTGAGACAGCATCGCGACCACCCCGAGTCCCGCGGTGAGCGCGATGCCGGTGCTGATCAGCGGGAGCAGCGCGGGCAGCACGGCGCCGAAGAACACCAGCAGGATGACCAGGGCGGCGAGGACGCCGATCAGGGTGCTCGACGAGGAGGCCGGGTTGGTCGAGGCGGCGACGGCGCCGACGACGTCGACCTGCAGGGTCGGCGAGTTCGGGGCCCGGGCCAGCTTCACGAACCTGGCCGCCTCGGCCGCCGAGATGTTGCTGGCGTCCTTGCTGAAGTTGACCGTGGCAAACGCGACATGCCTGCTCGCGCTGATCTGCTTCGCGCCCGCCGGGGTGTAGGGCGAGGTCACGCCGGAGACGTACCGCAGGTGCGACACCCGGCCCAGCATGGCCTGGATCTGTTTCCGGACGGCCGGCGCGCTGACCGTCCCGGACCTGGCCTGGAACACGATCTGTTCGGTGTCACCGGACTGGCCCGGCACCGCGCGCTGCAGCAGGCTGGCGGCCGCGGCACTCGGCGTGCCAGACAGCGTGGTACCGGTGGCGTAGTGACTCCCGAGGGCGGACTGGCCGAGGAAGGCGCCGGCCAGCACCATCAGCCATATTCCGAGCACGGCCAGGCGATGCCTGACACACCAGCGAGCGAGCGAACGCATCACGACCTCCTCTGCTGATCCCCGCCTGCCGGGGACCTCTGCCAGCATCAGGGCGGAGCACCCCGCGGATCGTCGGCCGTCAGGACCCTTTGACGTCAGCCCCGCAGTTCTGCCGGAGTAACGCCCGCGATGCCCGTTCGGGCGCGAGCAGCTGCGCCGACGCCCGGAACCCCCGTAGTTCTTAAGGAGTAGTTCGAGGGCCGGAGAACGGCCGGAATGCACTCTCGCGGCGGATGGGAGACTGAACGTGCCGCCGTAGCTTGGGAAGCGCCGGGAGGAGGACGACGTGCTCGCGTTCCGCGCAGTGACCACCCGCGTCGCCGCGGGCGGCAGGCTGGGGCTGCAGGGGCTGCTGCGCGCCCCGGACATCGACCAGGTCCTGGCGGTGATCGCCTTCGTCGCGCTGCTCGTCGATCCGCTGCTGCTGCACAAGGTCACCGGCCTGACGCCGGTCATTGGGGTGCTGGCCTTCGTGACGGCGCTGCCGCTGGTGGCCCGGCGGCGCTTCCCGCTCGGCGTGCTGGTCATCGTCGTACCGCCGCTGCTGGCATGCCTGATCGTGTTCCACCCGAACCGGGCCGCGGTGGGCATCGTCATGCTGCTGGTGTTCACCGCGGGGCTGCAGGGCGGCCGGACCCGGTCGTTGGTAGTGGCCGCGCTGATGGCGCCGGCCGTGACCGCCGCGGTGCTCATCACCGCCCGCACGGTCAGCCCGCTCGATTTCGTCGCCTACGGCTCGCTGGTGCTTGGCGCCCTCCTTGCCGGCGAGGCGCTTCGCGCCCGGCAGGCGCTCGGGCGCTCGCTCGCCGAGGAGGCGGCACGCATGCGGGAGGCCGCGGCACAGCACCGCTTCGACCAGGAGCGCCTCGCGCTGGCCCACGAACTGCACGACATCATCGGGCACACGCTGGTGGCCATCAACGTACGGGCCGCGGCCGCCGCGCGCCGCGAGCGTAAGGCCGACCGCGCCGAGGCGCCCACCGCGCTGGATGAGATAGCGTCCGCCTCGACCGGCGCGCTCGCCGAGCTGCGGATCGCGCTGAAGGCCCTGCGCAGCGCGCCAGACGGACCGGCCCCGCTGCACCCCGTCCAGGACATGGCCAGCCTCGGCGACCTCGTCGCCGGGGTCGAGGCAGCCGGCCTCGCAGTGGACCTCAAAATCGCCGGAGAACCGGCGGCCCTGCCCGCCAGCGTCGGCCACGCCGGATACCGCATCGTCCAGGAGGCACTCACGAACGTGCTGCGCCACTCCACCGCCCGGCAGGCGCAGGTCCGGGTCGAGATCGACGACTGCGCCATTGTCATCGAGGTCACCGATGATGGCCCGAAGCGGACGACCGCCTTCCCGGCGGGCGGTCACGGGGTGCAAGGCATGCAGGAGCGGGTCGCCGCACTCGGCGGCAGCTGCGAGGCCGGCACGGTCAACGGCGCCGGGTGGAGGGTGCGAGCCCGCATCCCGCTGGCCGGACAGGCCCGCATGCCGGTGAGCGGAAAGGAATCGTGATGGGACCCATCCGGGTGCTTGTGGCCGACGACCACTCCCTGGTGCGGGCCGGGTTCCGCTCCATCCTGAGCGACGAGGACGACATCGAGGTCGTCGGCGAGGCCAAAGACGGAGCAGAAGCCGTCGCCGCCGCGGTCACAGAGATCCCCGACGTGGTGCTGATGGACATCCGCATGCCCGGGATGGACGGCCTCGAAGCCACCCGCCTGATCACCGCTCACCCCAGGCTGCAGGGCACGAAGGTCATCGTCCTGACCACGTTCGACCTTGACGAATACGTCTTCGGGGCGCTCAAGGCAGGTGCCAGCGCATTCCTGCTCAAAGGGGTGGAGCCACCCGTGCTGATCGACGCGGTCAGAACCGTCGCCGGCGGCGAGGCCCTGCTCGAGCCGAGCGCGACCCGCCGGCTGATCGAGGCCTACGTCGGCGGCCAGCCGACGGCGCCCCCGGCAGGCTTTCCGCTTCCCTCATCGCTCACCGCCCGCGAAGTCGAGATCCTCCGGCTCATCGCCGCCGGCCTGACCAACACCGAGATCGCCGACCGCCTGTTTATCAGCCCGCTGACCTGCAAATCGCACGTCTCGCGCATCCTGACCAAGCTGGACGCCAGGGACCGCACCCAGCTCGTCGTCCTCGCCTACGAGAGCGGCCTGATTGTTCCCGGGCAAACCAGTGGCCTGCCCGGAGTCCCTTCGCAGAATTAGCGAACACGGCGTACAGAGCCGGCTGATCTGCGCGGCTTGCACAATCTTGCCTACCACGGCTGGGCGAGTACGGAATCGGCGATCGGCTTGCGTTTGAGCGTTAAGGGACCCTGCCGCACTCACGATGCGCGGCCGGCCACCCAGCTCCCGGCTGGCTGTAGCCGGAGGGAGACGGTCCGCTAAGCCTTGCTGGCCCAGGTCGTCGGGTCAGCCGCTCCTGTCTTGCGGCTGGCGTATCTGCTGGATCGCTTCCTGGACGCCGCCGGTCCAGGGGTCGCCGTGCCCGGGAAGCACGTAGTCAGCGGAGATCGCCTCCAGGCGTGTCAGCGATTTGACCGCCTGGGCGGCGTCGGCGGTGAACGGCGCGACCTGCGGGCCACGGGCGCCAGTGGTCACCGCGTAGGTGGCGAACGCGTCGCCGACGAACAGGGCGCCCAGCGATGCGACATGCAGCGCGGCGCTACCTGGGGTGTGGCCGGGCGTCAAGATGACCCGCGGGCTTCCCGGGACGTCCAAGGTTGCCCCGTCGCCGAACGTCGCGACCTGCTGCAGCTTGGGGGTGCGAAGCCCACCGTGCAGCAGCGAGAACCACAAAAAGCCAAGGAGCGGCCCGGGTTTGACCGGGCCGAAGCCCTTCGACGGGTTCGGCACCTCGCCACGCGCCAGCGCAGCGTCGGCCTCGTGAACCGACACCGGCACTGCCCGCTCGCGCCGCAGCCGCTCCGCGAAGCCGATGTGGTCGGAATGCCCGTGGGTCAGGACCAGCGCACGGACATCGGCGGGCGCCCGGCCCATCGCAGCCAGTTCCCGGTCGATGTCGCCGTAGTAGCCGGGCAGGCCCGAGTCAATAATGGTCACCTCCCCAGCCTGCTCGACCAGGTAGGCATTGATCATGCTGTTGCCGCCGATCCGGTGGATGCCCGGAGCAATCTTCATGACCGAATCCTCCCACCCGGCAAGATGACAAGCGGCCTCATATGCGGTCATCGCCACAGCACCGCCCCTGCAGCACAGCCCGCGTGGTTCAGATCGCGCAGCGGCTCTTGGGGCGGGCCACGTCCGGTGACCGGCATCCGGCTCGGCCAGGCGCGCATCGCCGCCGATCTGTATCGGATCGCAACTCTGTAGTTGTTGAGTCCGGGAGCGCAGAACCGGGTGGTCGGAACTATCGCAGCGATGGCTACCTGGCCCTCTTAACGGGTCGCGCAGTGGGTCGTGGAGCAGGGGATACTGGTGCGGTGCCGTATGACCCGACCATCTACCTCGGCTCTGCTGCCCACTATCGCTACGGCCGCCCCGCGTACTCACCGGAACTCGAGGCCGTCCTGACGCAGGAGACGGGTCTCGATGGGAACGGCCGACTTCTGGATGTCGGCTGCGGCCCTGGCGTGCTTACCGTCCGCCTCGCTCATCTGTTCGGGCAGGCGGTCGGTCTGGACCCTGACGCCGGCATGCTTGCGGAAGGCTGTCGCGCAGCCGAGGAAAAAGGAGTCATGAACATCCGGTGGGTCCAGGGCCTGGCCGAGGACCTGCCCGCGGTCGCGCCGGGGCCGTACAGGCTGGTGACCTTCGGCCAGTCCTTCCACTGGACCGACGAGCAGCGAGTGGCCGAGACCGTCTGCGACATGCTGGAGCCCGGCGGTGCGCTGGCACTCATCGTCCACACGGTGACGGGGCGGCCCCGTCCACCAGACCCCGGGGTGCCTCCGATCCCTCACGATGTGATCAGGGCGCTGGTGGAGAAATATCTCGGATCTACCCGGCGCGCCGGCCAAGGCACCACCCCAGAACGAACTCACCGCTTCGAGGATGTGCTGGCCCGGACTCGCTTTGGTCTTCCGCAGCAGTTCTTCGTCCCAGGCATCCCCGACCTGCTGCGAGATAGCGAGAGCGTCCTGTCCGGCTACTTCTCCCTTTCATCCTCGGCGCCGCACCTATTTGATGATCGTCTTGACGACTTCGCCGGGGAAGTGCGGGCGCTGCTCGCGAACCGTTCTGCCGACGGTATTTTCTGGGACTGGCCGGGCGACACCGAGGTGGTAATTGCCCGCAAGCCCGGCTGAACAAGTGGCGGTGACATCTCCTGCGGTGGGGCAGGCCGCGTTAGAGGGCTTAGAGGGCTTAGACGGCACGGCCGTCATGATCGAGTCAATTGCGGGGTTGGCGGATCGGGTTCCTGGTTCTTGCTGATGGCAGGTGGTCAGGCCGCGAGGTGCGCTTGGCGCGCGAGGTCGTCGAAGGCGGCCTGGTACGCGCGGGCCGCGGTGCGCAGCCGGGAGGGTGCGGGCGGGCTGGGGTCGGTGAGTTCGGCCAGGCCCGCGCGAAGCAGGTGGTCGTGGGCATGGGTGAAGAGTAGGGCTTCGTGCAGCCCGGTGTCGGTGACCTGGTAGCGGCGGGTCTTCGGGATGCGCTGGACGAGCCCGTGTTCGCGGAGGCGGCGCAGGTCGTCAGTCATCTTGCCGGCGGTGATGTCCTCGGGCTTTTTGCCGAGGAGGGGCGCGATCAGGGTGCGCAGCTCGCGGTTGGTGAACCCGCGGGGCAACAGCCGGTGGATGAGCAGGGCCTGCAGGAGCGCGTGCACGCGGGGGTCGCCGAAGCGCAGCCCGGGGATGCGGGTTCGGTCGTCGTGGATGATGGGGGCGGTCAGGGCGGTGAAGGCCTGGGCGCCGCGGACGGGATCGTAGCTGATGCGCTGGACGCCGAGCAGGCGCCGGCTGGCCGAAAAGCCGATCTGCCGCAACGCCGGCAGGTTCATCAGCCGTTTGGACAGCCCGAAGTCAGCGTGGTCGCCAGCGTGAGCAGCACCGGGCCGCGCGGGATGGCTGCCGCTGCTAGCTCGGGCCTGCTTCCCTCATGCGGGGACAAGGTAGCTGTCGCGGCGGTTGCTAGCGCAGCGGCTGCCGTGAGGCCGAAGAAGGCCGGGCGCCAGCCGATGGCGGCGCCGGCGAAGGCGCCAAGCGGGACCCCGAACGCGGTCGCGGCCGAGGAACCGCCGACGATCACCGCCAGCCCGCGTCCCCGGCGGCCAGGTGCCACCGATCCGGCCGCGGTTGCCGCAGCGGCCGCCATGAACGCCCCGCCGCAGGCGCCTGCGGCGATCCGGGCGCCCAGCACGGCTGCCAACGACGGCGCGGCCGCCGTTGCCGCATTTGCGGCGGCGAACACGCCGAGGGCAACCAGCCGTCCCCGCGGCACTCGCCGCGTCGCGCGGATGATCAGCGGGGCGCCGAGCGCATACCCGGCGGCGTAGACCGTCACCGCCTGCGCGGCTGCCGCCGGGGAGGCGGACAGCGTGCTAGCGATCTGCCTGAGCAGCGCGGCGCCAGGGGCCGGCTCTGCCATTCCGCCAGGCCTTCCATCACCCGGTCGGTAATCGTGGTAATGGTCTGCTTGGACACCTCGGCGTCGTACACCTCGGCCAGTGCGCGGCGATCTCCCGTGCGTCAGCCCTTTCGCCGACAAGGAAATCACCAGCTCGTCGACCCCGGTCAGCCGCCGCTACCTCTTGGCGACGATTTTAGGCTCGAAGCTGGAATCGCGGTCCCGCGGCACGCTGAGCTCCACCGGCCCGGCCTCGGTGAGCACGGTCTTGGCGCGGTGGCCGTTGCGGGAATTGCCGCAGTCGCGGCCTTTCGGGTCGTGCTTGACGTAGCCGAGCGGTCATCCAGCTCGCCCGCCAGCGCGCCCTCGACCACCATCTTGGTCAGCTTCCCCAGCAGCCCGCCCTCGCCCTTCAGCTTCAGCCCGCCCGCGCGGCCCGCTCGGTCAGCTCCCGCGACAGCTGCTCATCGGCAGCCGGCAGCTCCACCGCGCTCTGGTTCTCGCTGTTCGTCACGTCTGTCACTGGTGTCTCCCTGTTTGTCAGGAGTTACACCGTTGAAGTTACAGTCCTCCGTCCGAGGGCTTCTCATCTGAATCTGGGTGTGTTAAAACCTGTTCAGAGGTGAAGTGGACTCACGGCCTACAGGATGTAAAGCCGAGATTGGCAGGTTGTGCCCGTCTCGATAGGGGGTGATGTCGGCAAGGACTCAATCCGTGTAACTTTTCCTCGACCGGGCCGCGGCGGGAACGCGTTGTCACCGGATTGGCGCGGTTCATGTGCAGGTGGCCGCTTACACCGGGGCAGGACAGATTCTTGGTCTGGTGGAACGCATGCCGTTCGAAGCCAAGGCACAAGTGCCTTCTGGATACTGTCAGGAAGCATTGCACGGCGCGTTCGAGGATGCGGCAGCGGGTGGGGTTACTGTTCTCGAGGCGCCTTCGGGACATGTGCTCACCGAAGGGCTAGCGTCGGCCCTCACGCGGATGGGCCGACATCCGTTTTGGCTACGCCTGGGCACAGAGGATCGTGACCCTGCGATATTCCTTGTGTCCCTTGTCGCGGCAGCACAACGTTCTCGCAGCGACATGGGACAGGCCACGCTCAAGCTGATGCGGTCGCGCCCGGGTCCTGTCTTTGGCTGGCCTCCGCTTTTCGCTGAGTTGGCTCGCGAGTTGCGCGATGGCATTGCGGGACGAGGCGCCCTAGTGCTCGAGGACGCCGATCAAGCGTGGGCTGGCTGCCCAACCCTTCCTCTTGTGAGTTCGGATCTTCTACCAGGGCTCCATGGCACGGCGCCGTGCGTGATACTCGCTGGCCACATCCCACCATCTTCTGCCTTCTCGAAATGCGTCCGGCGATCCGCCAGCGAGTTGCGGTTGCCGCAGCATGCCGTGGAACGGGTACTCGACGAGGATGCTCCGGCACTGACGAAACGGGCACGCGATCGGGCGGTGGCGCTCATCGGCGGACGTGCAGCGGTATTGGCGGGACTCCGCGGCGTCCGCGCGGCGACCGGCGACAGGCTGGAGCCACTGCTTGACCGGGCGACAAGCTGGGAGGAATTGCTTGCGCGGCTCGGTCAAGCACTGCTGGGAAATGTCGGCAGTGAGGCACGCCGCGCGCTGGCACTGGCGATCCGGACGGGATACGCGCAGGTGGACAGTACCCCCGCCCTCATTGACTGGAACCTCCTCCCTCCAGGCCCGTGGCTTCAGCACCTGGAGAACGGCTGGGTGCGCGTCCGCACCTGCTGGCGGAAGCCACTGCAGACAGTGCTTGACCGACGCACCGAGCCTGGCCGCAACACACTGCATGATGCGGCGGATTGGCTAATTCAAACCGGTGGCGACGATCAGGCGATCTCCCTCTACCTAGAAATCGGCGATCCTGACTGCGCCGCCCGTGTCATCGCCGACCATGCCACGACGCTGATGGACCTCGGCCAGTGGACCACTCTGGAAAGGTGGCTACAGCAGCTGCCAGACGACGCCGTCACGTTGTATCCCGACCTGGTCTACTGCAAGGCAGACATTGCTGCAGCTCGCGGCCACACGGCAATGGCCCAGCGATGGTTTGGAATCGCAGCATCGCATTGCTCCAAACGCAATGACGTGGAAGGAGCCTGCCGCAGCATCCTGGCCGCGAGCGCGGCGGCCGCCGAGCAAGGCGACCTTGCGGCAGCGCTATCCCATGCTCACGCAGTCGGATCGCTTGCGGAAGGTTCTAACCTAACCTCGGTTCAGATGTGGGCCTCTTGGCAGCAAGGACGCCTCCAACTGATGTTGGGTGACACCGATAACGCCCTCGCCTCCTTCTGCCGCGCCGCCTCGGGCATCAGCACCTCCACTGCGAGCGCCGCGGCGCAGCCCGTGCAGCTTGCTGGCAATCTCGCAACGCGGATAGGAGAGTTGCGCAGGCAGCAGGAAACGCACCGCGAGGCACAAGTGACCCTGAAGCGGGCCGAGCATGAAGCTCTCAATCAATTGCTAACAAACGTTAGGGCGCCCGCCGGGGGAACCGACGACGTGCTGGGTACCTACGGGTGGTTCCGCGCGCCCGCGCCACTTAAGCTGCCCGGCCTACGCGCGCCCGACATCGAGGCGCCGACCAGACGGGCCTGGCGGCTGGCTCGCCTGCGCCAGCCATTGCTGCCCGGCCGGCGAACGGGAGCGACCCGACGGGCGCGGGGCGCGGATCCAGGCGGATATTTTTCGGCGGTCGCGCCCGCCGCGATTCTAGATCCAAGGGCGGCCCGGCACTCGCGCGTTGTCCAGCAACCGCCCGGTATCCCCTACCCGCCTGTCATAGCGGAACCGCCGGCCCGTCCGGCGCTGTCACAGGCGAAACTGCGCGGTGCGCTGGCCGAACTGGCCGTGCACCTGCTAGGCCCATTCTGTGCAGCTATCGATGATGTGACGGTTGAAGATTGGCCAAGCTCGCGCTGCCGGTCGTTGTTCGGGTACCTGTTGACACACCGCGAGCCCTGGCCGTCGCGGGAGGTGCTCATGGAGGTCTTCTGGCCCGAGTCGGCGCCAGAGGCCTCGAGGAACAGCCTGAACGTCGCCATCCATGGCCTGCGGCGCACGCTGCGGACCGTCACCACATTGCCGGTGATCTTGCATAGCGGCGGCGCCTACGGGATCCATCCCGACCTGCACTTGTGGCTGGACGTCGAGGAGTTCGAGAGCCGTGTGGGAGACGGCCGCCGTCGCGAAGAGGCACGTGACGCCGAGTCGGCAACTCGGGAGTACGAGTCAGCCGATGGTCTCTACCGTGGCGACTTCCTAGCGGACGACCTCTACGAAGACTGGGCGACCCTCCCCCGCGAACGTCTGCGACTCGCGCACCTCGACGCGCTCAGCCGCCTCAGCAATCTCCACTTCAACTCCGGGCGCTACGCCGCGTGTGCATCCATGTGTCAGCGCATTATCGAATGCGATCCCTGCCGGGAAGACGCGCACCGCAGGCTGATGCGCTGCTACAGCAGACAAGGCCAGCCCCATCTGGCCCTGCTGCAGTACCGGGCATGCGTCCGGGCACTCGCCGACGAACTGGGCGTGAACGCCGACCCCGCCACCGTCAACCTGTATGACAAGATCCGCAGGCACGAACTCGTTTGAGCTGCGCACAGTCGCGCTAAGTGGATTGTCCGTCCCAGCTACCCCAAGCAAGCCGCGCCAACATCTCAGTGGCCGTAGCACTCTGAAATGGCCCCACTGGGCCGAGCACACCATCCCTGGTGACTAGTGGGCGCTTAACCGCAGCGGCGTTGACGTTAAGCGCCCAGACCAGGTCGATTAAGCGCTTGTTGCGACTCTCGCGACTGTGGCGTCGGTAGCGCCCGCATCAGAGCCGGGCCGCGAGCCATGTCATGAGGGAGGAAAGATGACAACACCCAAGAGCCCCATGGGTCGCGTGCCCAAGTGCCCACCCGATGCCCACTTCCCCCTGTTCGCGGGCTTCATCACCCCAGGGTCCGACTGGGATCCTCCGCGTCCGCTGGACGCGAGCATCTCGATGGACATATTCGACCCAACGGAGAAGGTCTCTCGCCGGCGATACGAGCGTATTCGGGTGGTAGAGATCGACGACCCGTTCCTCATCGAGGTCAACTGGTGCGTTTGTGGTGTCTTCGCAGCCGGGCTCAGCGGTTGCTGGCAGCTCGATTTCTACCTCGACGACGTCGATGGCGTAGGAGCAAGTTCGGGTCGGCTTGGTACGACGCAGACCGTCGATGTGAGCAGCGTGAAGCCGGTCCCCGACCCCACCAACGATGATATTTCCAAACGGTGTTACACCTACCAGTACACCGTTCCGGCCAACACCGTCCAAGTCGGTGCGTACAGCCTCCTCGCTGTCATCACACTCCGCAGCGGAAGTTGTGCCCGCCCGGGTCCTCTGGAAGGGGACTACCTGGGGCATGCACAGATCCCCGTTGTGGTCTTCGTGCCAGGGGAGTGAGCTTGTCTGGCCTGCCCCCGTCACCTGGCGGGGGCAGGCGCCGGAAACATCCAAGCTGACGGGGCGTTGCATGCAGAAGCTGTTTATCAGAACAGGAGGAATGAAACCTTGGCTGAGCATGATCCTCCCAAACGGACACCTGCCGGCCAGCGCGGTGATGACTTCCGGAAGATTATGGGCATCGGCGCGAAGTATGAGCGACGCCTCCACGATGCGGGAATTCTTACCTACCAAGATCTCGCTGAACGCAGCCCGCAGCAAATCGCGGATGTGGCTGGGGTATCTGCGGCGCTCGTCGCGAGCCAGGACTGGATCGGGCAGGCTCGCCGGCTCGCCGGACCTCTCCCGTCACCCCCGTCATCGGAGCCCAGCCAGCACTACGAGTCCTTCCACATAGAGCTTCTCCTGGGCGTCGACAACAGCGTGCGCCGTACCAAAGTTCATCATCACCAATCTGACACTGATTTCACGTGGCCTGGGTGGGATGAGGATCACCTGCTCGCTCTCCTGCGCGAACACATCCCGCTGGCGGCCTACACTCAGCCCGCCGAAGCGGTTCATCCGCAATCATCGGCCGCGCCACCCGCGACCCGACTGCAGACGGCCGCCCCATCTCGAACCCAGCCGGAGACCGCTAGCACACCTATAAGCCTGCCCCCCTCCGCTCTGCACGTCGAGGAACTCGCTCCAATCCGCGAAGGCGAAAGAACCTACACCTGGGGCCGCGGTGAGCCAGCCTCCGTCCGCCTCGCCCTGCGCGTCGACCCAGCAAAGACGCTGTCGGCTGCCGCCCTCGACTTCTCGGCCGAAATCACAGCCAGCAGCAAGCTCGGGGACAGTCGACGCTGGCCTCTTGAGACCATGCAAGGAGCCATCCGTGTAGGCGAACCACTCTCAGTCGACTTGACCGGTCCGCCTTTGCCTCGCGGCCTTTACCGCCTTGAGGCGACCGTGCTTATCTACCCAACCGACCACGCACCCGATGCCCAGCCAATCCATAGCCGATCCGTGCTGGGGGAACTCATCCAGATCACCGATGATGTGTTGGTACGCACCGCTCCCGCTCCGACTTGACGGGCCTGCCCATGGACTGGGTGATGCCCAGCCGGTGGCAGTCCTGACCTGCGGGATGCCGGGTGGCGAGTAGCCGTGGTCTTGTAGTCAAGCCGGCGGTTTGCGCTAGCGAGATGCTGTTCCTCGGCGGGACGCCCGAGTTCTTGCATCTGTGTCAAGGGACATCAGGAACTGCCCGGAGACGGCCGTGAGATCTGCCCGCTGGTGGCCACTACATCTGCCCGGTGGCGGCCACCAGACGGGCTTGGGGTCAGGGGCTGAGGGGCATCACTCCTTTCCCGGCGAGGGCCTGGGATAGGCGGATGCTGTCGCCGCTGGTCTGGCAGACGTGCGCGTGATGCATCAGCCGGTCCACTGTCGCGGTGGCCAGGGTCTTGGGCATCAGCTCGTCGAAGCCCGAGGGGTGCAGGTTGGAACTGACTGCCACGCTGCGTTTCTCGTAAGCGGCATCCACCAGCCGGTAGAGGTCCTCGGCCGGGTCCGGGCCTACGGGCAGTAGCCCGATGTCATCGACGACGACCACGTCAGCGCGCAGGATCCGGGTGATGGCCCTGGTGACCGAGTCGTCGGAGCGGTGGGCGCGGACGATGACGCCGAGCTGCTCGAGGGTGAACCAGGCCACGTGCTTGCCGGCTTCGACCGCTAGCGGGCCAGAGCGCGGCGGCAGCGCCGGCCTTCGGCGTGCGGTCGATATCCGCGCGGTTGCGCCGCGTTCTGCTGCGACGGCCTGCCGTCGCCGGTGCCTTTGACGCCGCTGGCCTGGCGAGTCCCCGACGCGCCCGCCATCGACGGCCTGGCCGACGACCTGGCCGTGGTCTACCCGCCGCTGGCGCCCGTGCGACTGATGGAGATGCTCGCCGACCGCGGCATCCGGGTGATACCAGTCGCCGCAGGGGAGTACGAGACGATGGGCGGCAACGTCCTGGCGGTCGGACCGCGATGCGTGGTCGTTGTGAACGGCAACCCCCGGACCCGCGCGGCACTGGAGTCCGCCGGCTGCGAAGTGCACGGCTACGAGGGCTCGGAGATCTCCGTCAAGGGCGACGGAGGCCCGACCTGCCTGACCGCGCCACTCTGGCGAGACATCACCCATCACGCCGGCAAACCCTAGCCATCGCCATCACCGCCCGAAGATCGCCGCGCTTCGCCAGCGACGACGTAGAAGACCAACGGCCGGCGGGCCAAAGATGATCGCGGTGACGGCCGCTCCTGTGCCGCCCGCGATGACGATGTCGGCGTCGTCGGAGCGAATCAGCCGCGCGCTGAGGACTATCGCCGTCGCACCGGAGGAGTATGCGGATGCCGTCGTGTAAATGATGGCATTTCCGCCAGGCCGATGCCTTCCGGTTAGCCCGGCGACGGCAGCAAGGGACGTACCTGTTCGGCGGTCACGCGAACCGCCTGCTGTATACGCTCGGCCTGCACAGGGAACAGAGCGACCGAGTCCGCGCCCGCCTTATAGAATTCCGCGATGCGGTGCGCGCAGTCCTCGGGCGTGCCGCAGACGGACAACTCGTCGATCCACGAATCCGGCATCTCCCTGGCGATTAGGTCGGCTCCGCCTCGCTGGAGCATTGCGGCAAGCGCGTCCGAGATTCCTTCCGCGTCGGTGATGGCATCGACTCCGCCCGCTGCGGTGTAGAGGGCCAGCGGCGCCCTGACTTCCTCGCGAGCCCGGTTGCGGTCCTGGTCGACGGCGTAGAGCGCGAACGCGGTGATGCGGTGAGCATCGCCGCGTCCCGCCGCCGCCCGTCCCTTGTCGATCTGCTTCCGCGCCCAGCTCACGTATCTGACGCCGGCGCCCGCGGAAAGGATCGTTCCGTCGGAAATCTCTCCGGACAGTCGTAGCATCCTCGGACCGCAGACACCGAGGTAGATGGGCAGGTGGCCGGCAACCGGGTGAGCAAGCGCAACATCCGCGAAAGCGAACTCATCGCCCGCGACATCGAGCCGCTGGCCGGCGATCAGTTGCCGAACCGCTGTCACGCACTCGGTCATGGCACCCAGCGAAGAACGCGGGAGCAGGCCCACCTGGCGCAGCCAGGCGGGAACCCCGAGCCCGATCCCCGCGATGACCCGCCCAGGGAATGCGCGACCCACGGTAGCGAGTTCCATGGCGAGCAATGCGGGGTGACGCAGCATGGCCGATACCACGCCGAGGCCGACCTGGATGCGCGGGGTCGCCGCCAGGGCCGCTGTTGCTCCGCTGATTCCACCCGTGAAGAAGCAGTCCTCGGTGAACCACAACTCGTCCAATCCGCATCGGTCGGCATCCATTGCTGCCGGGAGCAGTTGCTCGGGAGGCATCGCACTTCCCAGCACCAGGCCGAGCTTGTTGCCATCGGTTCCCATGAGATGTCTCCCTACCCGCGGTCGCTGTTCTGGCAGGCTCGGCCGGTCATGCCGTCGTTCGCGCTAGTGCCAGGAGAACCGCCTCAGGCGTTACGGGGATCCGGTCGATGCCGTGGTCAGCGGTGCCACCGGATTTCGCGACGGCATCCGCGACGGCATTTCCGACGGCCGCGGCGACCGGGATAATCGGCGGTTCACCGACGCCCTTCGCCCCATAGGGTCCCTCCGGGTCGGGGTGCTCAAGGGTCACGATTTCCACCCGTGGCACATCAACGGCCAGCGGCAAGCCATAGGCTTCGAGGGTCTGCTGCCGATAGGTTCCGGCATCGAGACCGAGCCACTCCCACAGCGCATACCCCAGCCCCTGGGTCACACCGCCCTGGATCTGGCCCGCGACCCCGGCCGGGTTGATCACGCGGCCGACTTCCTGGGCGACGATGTACCGGAGGACGGTGACGTTGCCCGTCACCGGGTCGACCGCCACCTCGGCGACATGGACGTGGTAGGTGGGGGTGGTGAGGGCCGGGAACAGCAAGCCTGTGGCGCAGGCCGGGTCGTAGCCGGGGAGCGGAGTCCCGTACGAGCCGGCCCCGGTAATGGGGCCGCCCGCACTGGCCGCGGCCCCGGCGATGTCCGCCAGCGGAATACGGGCGCTGGGATCACCCTTCACGCTGGCGAACCCGTCCGCCAGCTCCAGATCGGCCTCGTTCGCCTCCAGCAGGGCGGCCGCCGTTTTCAGGACCCGCCCGCGAACCTGTTCTGCCGCCTCGCGCACGGCCCGCCCGGTGACCCTGGTGGTCCGGCTTCCCTGAGATCCCGCGTCGTAGCCATTGACGTCGGTGTCCGGCAACGCGACCAGGACCTTGGAGGTATCCACGCCAAGCTCGTCTGCGGCGATCTGCCGCAGCCCCATCGCGACGGCACCTGAGCCGTTCTCGGTGGCCGCGGTGACCAGGCCGAGTGTGCCGTCCTCGTTGAGCTTCACGGCGGCGCTCCCGGGCAGCGGGTTGGTCAGCCATACGCAGGCCGCGATGCCGACTCCGCGCCAGCGGCCCTGGCCGAGCGTGGACCATGGCGCCACGCCTTCGAGCCTGTCGAACGCTTCGCGCAGAATGCCGGCGTCGGTCAGGACCTGGCCGTTGAGCAGCTTGCCGCCGTCCCGCAAGAGATTGCGCATCCGCAGTTGACGCCGGTCCAGGGAAAGCACTTGCGCGACATGATCCATGTGGCGCTCGACCGCAAACACCAGGTACGTTCCGCCGACCCCGCGGAACGCCCCGGTCGGTGCGGTATTTGTGTAGACCGCACGGCAGCGGACCCGTGCCCTGCCGACCCGGTATGGTGAGCCGGCGGCGAACAGCGGAAGGCTGGCGATAAGGGGGGCATCGCCGGCGTACGCGCCGCTGTCAAATATGACGTCCATTTCCCTGGCGAGGATCTGGCCTTCAGAACTCACCGCGGAGCGGATCCTGATGATCGCGTTCTCCCGGCACGGGGCCGTGATCAGGTCCTCCCGCCGCTCGTTGACCATCCGCACCGGCCTGCCGACGTGCCTGGCAAGCAGCGCCGCGTAGGGCTCAAGGCCGGTGTCCAGCTTCGCGCCGAACCCCCCTCCGATGTGGTGGCCGACGACTCGCACCAGGGACGGCTCGATGCCCAAGGCAGCGGCCACCCGGTCGCGGACGCAGAACGGGAACTGATGGGCGACATGGATGATGTACCGGCCGGCCCGGTACTCGGCCACCGCTCCTCGGGGTTCCAGGTACGCCTGATACTGGCGGTCGGCCCGGTATTCGTCCGCCACCACGTGCTCCGCGGTCGCGAAGATGCCGTCGATGCCGCCGGGGTCCGCGTGCATCTCGCAGACCACGTTGCCGTACCGGGGCCAATCGGCATCATCCTCCGTCCGGTAGGCGGCCAGGTCGGGATGGACCAGCGGCGCTTCCGGCGCCAGGGCCGCCTCGAGGTCGGTCACCGCGGGCAGCTCGCTGATGTCGGCTTCCAGCTTGCCGATGGCCTCGTTGACCGCCGCGATTGTCGTTCCGACCACCGCGGCGATCGGCTCTCCGACGTACCTGATCCGCTCCCAGGCGAAGAGCGGCTGGTCCCAGATGATCGCCCCGGTCGAATGCCGCGGTGCCTGCGTGGCGCTGACCACGGCGAGCACGCCGGGCACCCGTTCAGCCTCCGCGGTGTCCAGGGTGACGACACGGCCTGCCGGCACCGGCGATCGCCACAGCCTGGCGTGCACCATGCCAGGGAGAACGACGTCGACCGCGTAATCCGCCGCGCCCGTTACCTTCGCCTCACCGTCGCTGCGCGGCGCGCTGGTGCCAACGGCCGCGGTCATCGCAAGCCTCCGCATGCGCGGCCGACGGCGGCGACGATGTCCGCGTAGCCGGTGCATCGGCAGATGTTCCCGCTGATGGCCTCGCGGACCTCGCCCTCGGTCGGGGTCGGGTTCTCGGCGAGCAGTGCGGTGAGCGTCACGAGGAAGCCCGGGGTGCAGAAGCCGCACTGCACGGCCCCGGTCTCGATGAAGGCCCGCTGGAGGGCGCTGAGCTCCCCGCCTCCCGGCGAGAGCCCTTCCACCGTGGTGACCGTCCGATGCGCGGCGGCCGCCGCCGGGTAGATGCACGTGTCGATGGGCTGGCCGTCGAGCAGCACCGTGCAAGCGCCGCATTCGCCTTCGCTGCAGCCATCCTTCGCGCCGCGTAGGTGCATCCGGTCCCGCAGGACCGCGAGCAGGGTCTCGTCGGGGTCGGCTTCCAGCCGCCGCAGGCGGCCATTGACGGTCATCTCAACTATCACGCGCCACTCCCTCGCTGGGCTGTCATTTTGCCGTTGGCCCGGGAACGGCAGCAGGCCACGGCCCGCTCGAGCAGGCCGCAAAGAACGAGACGGCGATACGCCGCTGATGCCCGGGCGTCATCGATCGGGGAAACCTCGCGCTGCAAGGCCTCAGCGGCCTCCCGCACGGTCTGCGCGGTGGCTCCGCCTCGGGTCAGGGTCCGCTCGGCCTCCGGAGCGCGCACGGGCGCGGGCGCCAGCGAGCACAGGGCGAGCCGGGCGTCGCGGACCCGTTCGGTGCCGTCGAATGTGAGCCGGAGGGCCAGGCCGGCGACGGCCACCACCATCGCGCCGCGGCGCCCCACCTTGAGGTAGACCTCACCCGTCGCGGGACCGGCCGGCATCGCCTCGACGGCGATCAGCAGTTCGTCCGGGCGGCGGTCGACTGTCCTGCGGCCGAGGAGGAAGTCCTGCAGCGGCAGCCGCCGAATGCCGCGGGCGCCGCTCAGCTCGACGACGGCGTCGGCGACAAGCAGCGGCGCGGCGGTGTCGGCGGCAGGGGAGGCGTTGCACAGGTTGCCGCCCAGGGTGCCGACCGACTGCGTCTGCCAGCCGCCCACGGTTGCCGCGGCCTCGGCCAGAGCGGGATGCCGGCGGCGGATGAGCGGATCCCTGGCGAGCAGCCGATGGGTGACCAGCGTCCCGAAGCGGCTCGCCGCGCCGCTGGTCACGGCGGCCAGAGGCGCGATGCCGCCGATGTGCAGGAACGAATCGGGCGCGAGCTCGCCCCGTGCGTACTGCATCATGACGTCTGTTCCGCCGGCGACTACGCATGTGGCGTCGCCGTGTTCGGCGAGCCAGGCGACGGCCTCTTCCTCGCTGTTCGCGTGCCGGAACTCCATGCGGCTATCCGGCCTCCCCGGTCTCAGGTATCCCGCCGCTCGCGGCTAGCTGGGCGCCGTCGGGAAGGTGGCGGGGCATGACAGCGCCGGCGAGCACCTCCTCGGCACGATGGCAGGCGGCCAGGCGCCCGGCGCCGACGCCGCGCAGCTCGGGCACGTCGGCGCGGCACCGGTCGACGGCGAGCGGGCAGCGCGGGTGAAAGACGCAGCCGGCCGGGGGATTGGCATGATCGGGCGGGTCCCCGGGGAGCACGATCCGCGGCCGGCGGGCGGTCAGGCCCAGCTCGGGGACCGCGGAGCGCAGCGCCATCGTGTACGGGTGGGCCGGCGCGCCGAGCAGCTCCGCCGTGGGGCCTATCTCGGCGACCCGGCCCAGGTACAGAACGGCGGTCTGCTCGCACAGCTCGCTCACGACGCCTGCGCGCGCACGTCGAGCGCGCTGGTGGGCTCGTCGAGCACGAGCAGCCGTGGTTCGACGGCCAGAGCCCTGGCGATCGCGACCCGCTGCCGCTGACCACCGGAGAGCTGGTGCGGGTAGCGGGCGGCGTAGCCGGCCTCCAGGCCCACCTCGGTGAGCAGGCCGCCGACCCGCTCGGCAGTCTGGCGCCGCGGCACGATGCCGTGCGTGGTCAGCGCTTCGGCGATGGATGCGCCGACCCGCATCCGCGGGTCGAGGCTCGAGTCGGGGTCCTGGAAGATGATCTGGGCCGCCCGCCGGTACGCCTTGAGCGCGCGGCCTCGCAGCCCGGTGACGTCTGATCCCTCGAACATGATCCGCCCGCCGCTGACCGGAACGAGCCGGAGCACCGCGCGGCCGATCGTGGTCTTGCCTGAGCCGCTCTCGCCGACCAGCGCCAGGCCGAACGGGCCGGGAGCGATCTCCAGACTCACCTGGTCCACCGCGCGAACCGGGCCGAAGCGCACGGTCAGTTCCGCGAGCTCCAGCAGCGGCCGCCGCGCGGTAACCTCCGCGGGGGTCATCGGCCGGTTCACGTCTTGATCCTCGGCACCGCGGCAAGCAGGTCAGCGGTGTAGGAATCCCGGGGCGCAGCGAGTACCTGGCCGGCCGAGCCCTGCTCGACGATCTGGCCGGATCGCATGACCGCGACCCAGTCGCACAGCTCGGCGACCACGGCGAGGTCATGGCTAATGAACAGGATCGACATGCCCTCGTTCGCTCGGAGCTGTCGCAGCAGGTCGAGCACCTCGGCCTGCACGGTCACATCCAGCGCGCTGGTCGGCTCGTCGGCGAGCAGCACCTCGGCTCGCAGCGCCAGCGCCAGCGCGATTGCCACCCGCTGGAGCTGGCCGCCGGAGAGCTGAGCGGGGTAGCGGCGCAGCAGTTCCGGCCGGAGCAACACCGACCGCATCGCGGCCTCGGCTCGCTGCGCCGCGTCGGCCTTGCTCAGGCCGTGCAGCCGCAGTGCCCGCAGCACGGTCGTGCCCACCCGGAACACCGGGCTGAAACTCGACGCCGGGCTCTGGAAGATCGCGGCGATCCGCCGGCCCCGCACCTGCCGAAGGGAAGCCGGAGGCAGCGTGGTGAGCTCGGTGCCGTCCAGCCGGATGCTGCCGCTGACCGTGGCGCCGACGGTCTGGGCAAGGCCCAGGATGGCCAGCGTGGTCATCGACTTGCCAGACCCGCTTTCCCCGGCCAGTCCGACGATCTGCGCCTCGCCGACGGCCAGGTCGCTGACCGAGACAACCCGCCGCTCGCCGAACCGGATTTCCAGGTCGGAGATCTCCAGCCTCATCGCAGCAGGCTCCGCTTCGGGTCGAGCAGGTCGCGCAGCCCGTCGCCGAGCAGGTTGAACGCGAACGCGGTGATCAGGATCGCCAGCCCGGGAAACGTGACCGCCCACCAGGACGTCGTGAAGTACCCCTGGCCCTCGGAGACCATCAGGCCCCAGTCGGGGGTCGGGTCCTGGGCGCCGAGGCCGAGGAAGGACAGCGCCGACGCGGTCAGGATCACCCCGCCGAAGTCCAGCGAGATCTGCACGATGAGCGGGGTGATCGCGTTCGGCAGCACGTGCCGGAAGATGATCCGGCGGCGGGAGATCCCCAGCGCCCGGCAGCCGTCGATGTACGGGCGGCCGGCGACCGAGGCGGCCTGCCCGCGCACGAGCCGGGTGTACCAGGGCCACCAGGTGGCCGCGATCGCGATCGTGACGCTGGTCAGGCTGGCCGGCAGCACGGCCGCGAGCGCCAGCGCGAGCAGCAGCGCCGGAAACGCCAGGAAGATGTCGGTGATCCGCATGATCACGTCGTCGAGCCAGCCCCCGAAGTAGCCCGCGGCGAGCCCGAGCGGCAGCCCGATGGCGCAGGCGATCACCAGCACGCTCGCCGCGATCAGCGGCGATATCCGCGCCCCGTATAGCACCCGGGACAGCACATCGCGCCCGACCTGGTCGGTTCCGAACCAGTGCGCCGCCGATGGCGGCCTCAGCACCGCGAACGGGTGCGTCGCGGTGCCGGCATCGGCGGGATAGGAGGAGAGCACCGGGGCCAGCACCGCCACGCCGATCATCACGATGACCAGCATCGCGCCTGCGACAAGTAGCGGATTGGCGGCGAGCCGCTGCCTGAGCGCCCGCCCGGCCGGCCAGGCCGCCGCGGAGGGAACGACCGGTAGCTCGATCATCGCAGCCTGATCCTCGGGTCAAGCGCGGCCTGGGCGATGTCCACGATCAGGTTGGCCGCCACGTAGATAATCGCGATGAACAGCGCGACGCCGAGAATTGCCGGGGTGTCGAGCGTGGCGATCGAGCCCGCGGCGTAGCTGCCGAGCCCGGGCCAGTCGAAGATCGACTCGACCAGGAACGTGTTGACCAGCGAATATCCGAAAACCAGCGCAAGCGCCGCGGACACCGGATTCCAGGCCAGCTTCATCGCGAACCGGCCGAACACCGAGCGCTCGGGAAAGCCGAGCGCTCGGACAAACAGCACGTGCGTCTCGCCTGTGGTGTCGAGCACCTGGGCCCGGACCATCCGGGTGAACAGCCCGGCCGGGTAGGCGGCTACCACGATCGCAGGGAGCCCGAGGTGCCCGAGCGTGCTGCCCAGCATGGGCAGGTTCCCGGTGATCAGCGCGTCGATGACCGGCAGCCCGGTCACCTTGGTGAGCGGGTGGGTGAATAGCAGGCCCGCCGAGTACTCGCCGGCCGCGGGCGCCAGCTTCAGCCGCTGGGCGAAGACGAGCTGGAGGATCAGCGCCATCCAGAAGATGGGCATCGACACGCCGAGGATCGACCCGGCGCGGACCGTGTGGTCGACGGCCCGGCCCGGCCACCTGGCCGAGATCAGGCCGAGCGGCACCCCGGCGAGCAGCGCGATGATCAGCGCGGCGAACACGAGCTCGAGCGAGGCCGGCGCGGCGGTCGCGATGTCGGAGAGCACCGGCCGGTGGGTGTGGATCGAGATCCCCCAGTTGCCGGTGGCGATCCCGGCGAGATAGCTGCCGAGCTGCACGGGAAGCGGCCGGTCCAGGCCGAGGAACCGCCTGGCCGCCGCGATCTGCCTGGCCGTCGCGTGCGCCCCGGCCCAGGTGGACGCGGGATCGCCGGGGATGACGTGGGCGACGACGAACGTCACCACGATCACCCCGGCGATCACCACGATCGCGAGCACGGCCCGCCGGGCGATGTACCGGGTCAACTGGAGTGCGGTCGGAGGTTGTAGACGAATACCACGTTCGGGTACGCGGGGTTCACCTGGAACCCGGAGAACGAGCTGAGCATCGCGTACTGGTAGTTGGTGTTGTACAGGAACACGATCGGCGCCTGATGCAGGATCTCCACCTGCATCTGCCGGTACATGGTCGCCGCGTCCGACGGCTTGGTGGCCACCAGCGGCTCGATCTGGTTGATCTGGTGATCGAGCGTCGGGTTCGCGTAGTACGACAGGTTGAAGTACGGCTTACTCTCGCTGTGCACCAGGTTGATGAACCATGAGTACGGGTCGGCGTAGTCGGGCCACCAGTACTCGATGAAGATGTCCTGGTGCGCCGACGCGCTGGCGGACTTCGCCTTCCCCCACTGCGTCGGCCAGGCGAGCGGCTGGACGCTGAGGTTAATGTTGAGCTTGGCCAGGCTGGACTTCAGCAGCGTGGCCACCACCTGCTCGTTGGAGTCGCCCTCGGTGTAGGTGAGCGTGAGGTTCAGCCGCTTGCGGCCCGGACCGTAGCCGGCCTGGTGCAGCAGCGCGATCGCTTTCTTCGGGTCGTTGCTGTAGTTCGGCAGGTTCGTGAAGTGGCCGAACAGCCCTGGCGGGACGATGCCGCTGGACGGCACCGCGGCGCCCTGGAGCGCGGCGATGATCCCCGGGTAGTTGATTCCGTAGGAGATCGCCTGCCTCACCGGCAGGCTCAGTGCCTTGGTGTTGAGCTGGGCAAGCAGGTTCTGCCACGAGGGCGCGGTCACCAGCGTGATGCCCGGCGTGCCCTTGAGGGAGTTGAACAGCGAGGGCCTGAGCTCCTCGACGAAGCTCACCTGGCCGCTGCGCAGCAACTGCGCGCCGGTGGTGTCCTGCGGTACGACGCGGAACACCGCCTTCTTGTAGTGCGGCCCAGTCCAGCCGTGCCAGTACCGCGGGAAGGCCTTGAGTATCACCTCAAGTTCCTGGCCCTTGTTCCAGGTCTGCAGTTCATAGGGGCCGGTGCCGGCGTCGTGCGGCGCGTTCAGCCATTGGGTCAGGTTGCCGCCAGGGCCGGCGGCCTTGGTGTCATAGATGAAGGCCGAATAATCGGCCGACGCCTCCAGGGCCAGCGGAGACGGATAGCTGAGGTGGAACGTCAGCGTGTAGGGACTCGGTGTGCTGATAGTCTTCACCGCGCCCCAGATATAGGCCGCGCCGCCACCGATCTTCTTCGTCCGCAGGATCGCCGCCTTAGCCGCGGCTGCCGTCATCAGCCTGCCGGTGTGGAAGTACACCCCGTGCCGGAGCTGGAACGTCCAGGTGAGCTCGTTGGCCGAGGTTGACCAGCTCGTGGCGAGCAGCGGGTCGACCTGGTGGGTGACCGGGTTGTAGCGGGTGAGCGTCTCGTACATGTTGCTCATCGCGAGGATGCCGTTGGAGTACTCGGTGGCCGGATCCCAGCCGTCGGGCATCACCGTGGTCAGGGTGTCGTAGGTGAAGACTTGCGCGGAACCTGTCTGCGGGGACTTCGAGGCCGCCTGGTACGAGCCGCTACTGCAAGCGGCGAGCGCCACGGCGAGAACCGGGCCCGTCACCGCCGGCCAGAGTCGATGCGCCTTCATCGTGGACCTCCGTTAGGTTGAGCTTTCTGAGTGCGCACCCCGTGCAGAGCGCCCGCTGCCTTGGCGCGGATCCGCACCGCGGGCGTCGTGAGATAGGCCAGCGGGATCTCCTCGAGCTCGACGATCTCCACGCTGGCAGGGTCGGCCCCAGCCGCGACGGCGTGCTCGCGTGCCTCGTCGCACGCCTCGTCCAGGGCCGGCTTGCGGCCGCCGGCCCCGAAGTGGAATATGCGGTCTACCTGGCCGCTGACCGAAGCGATTGCGGCGCCGATTGCGTTGGCCGCGTCGAAATGCTCGGGCCTGATCACATCACTGACACCGTGTATGTCGTCGGGGACCAGGATGCTGCCGCCGCCCACCGCGATCAGCGGCTGGCTGCCCTTGGCCGTCTTCACCCGGTCGATCGCGTCGGCGAGCAGCGCATCCGACCTGTCCGCCGCGCTTTCCAGCAGCCGCCGGAGCGGCCGCGTCCGCCGCGGATCGCCGAGCACGGCCCGGCCGGTCGCCACCGCGCTGTCGGTGAGCGTGGGGGTCTCGCCGCCGAAGACCAGGGCCTCGTCGAGCAGCCGGAACCCGACGCTTTCCGGCCCGATGCGTACGTGACCGGCGGTGCCGGCCAGGACCGTCCCGCCGCCGAGGGCGATCGTCACCAGGTCAGGCATCCGGAAGTTGGTGCGGATCCCGCCGATCTCCACTCCATGCGACGACTCCCGCGGGAACCCGTTGACCAGGACGCCGATGTCGGTGGACGTGCCGCCGACATCGGCGACGAGCGCGTCGGCGGTTCCGGTGAGGAACGCGGCGCCGCGGATGCTGTTCGCCGGGCCGCTGCCGATCGTCAGCACCGGATAGCGCAGCGCGTGATCCAGTGCCATCAGCGTGCCGTCGTTCTGCGCGAAGAACGTGGCAGGGGCCATCGCGTGCGCTTCCAGCGCTTCCTGGAGCGCCCGCGCCACATCGCGGGCCACCCCGACGAGCGCGGCGTTGAGTATCGTCGCGTTCTCCCGCTCCAGCAGCCCGACCGAGCCGATCTCGTGGCTGAGCGACAGGTGCACTTCGCCGAGCTCGCGCTTGACGATCTCGGCGGCGAGCAGCTCGTGCCGCGCCGACACCGGGGCGAACACGCTGGTGATCGCGATCCCGGCGGCGCGGTCGCCGACGCCGTCAAGGAAGCGCGCCACCGCCTCGCCGTCGAAGGGCGCGAGGTCCCGGCCGTCGAACTCGATCCCGCCGTCGACGATCGTGGCACCCGCCGATACCGCGGCGGACAGATCGGCAGGCCATTCGAACATCGGGCGGATGCCGTGGGTGGCCGGGCCGCCGATCCTGATCACCGCGACCTTGCGCAGGCTGCGGCGTTCCAGCACCGCGTTGGTGGCGTGGGTGGTGCCGAGCATCACGTGGGTGATCCGGGTGGCGTCGACGGCGGGCGCGCGGAGCACGGTGTCGATCGCCGCGGTGATCCCGCCGGTGATGTCCGGGGTGCAGGGCACCTTGGCCTTGGCGAGCACCTGGTCGTCGCGGTCGAGTATCACCGCATCGGTGTTGGTGCCGCCGACGTCGATGCCCATCCGGTGATCAAGCCGGGACACGGGCCAGCTCCTCCACGGGTACGTAGTCGAAGTCGTAGCCGAATGCCCGCGGGCCCGCGGCTTCCAGGCCGCGCGGGCTTCGCCAGATCGGGTCGCACGGCATCGCGATCACCGTGACTCGCTGGCCGTAGCGGACCCGCTCGGTGGCGATCGCGTCCGCGGTCTCGCTGTCCAGGACGGTGATGAGGTCGGGGACCGAGGCCCGCACCCGGCCCTGTTCGAGCGCGGCGAGGTTCTCGTTCTGCAGCTCGAGCCTTATCAGCCGGCCGGCGTCGTCTCCGAGGCCCTCGACGACGACCGAGCCGCGGACGAAGCCCTTGGTGGTGCGCCGTTCGACATCGGAGATCTTCCCGGTCACCAGGCGGAACGCGCCGATGTCGGCGATCAGGGCATCGACCGGGTTGTCCTGGGCGCCGGCCACGGCCTGCCCGATCCTGATCGCCAGCGAGACCGAGCCGCGCACGGTGGCGTCGCGCGCCTGGCTGGCGGTCATCGTGTACTCGGTAGACGCCGCGGCCCCGCCGAACTCGACCGCCGCGGCGCGGGCCAGCCGCTCCATCCAGTGCCCGGTGATCGCGCGGAAGACGATCAGGTTGCCGCGCTCGTCGGTCATCACGCACGGGTTGACGTCGATGCCGGCCAATTCCATCGTCACCTGCGGCACCAGCGGGAACGCCCGCCCCATCCCGTCGGCATCGACGACCGGGAGCCCGATGCGGGTCGCCCAGGCGATCGGCAGCAGCCCGTTCGACCCGCCAATCTCGGCCGCCATCAGCGCGCCGACCTTCCGCCCGGTCAGCGCCTCGAGATGTTCGCGCAGCCGGCCGCCCTCGTCGCCGTTCCCGATCTTCTCGATGTGCACGGTCGGGGCGCCGATCCCCCCGCACGGCATGATCAGCGCGTCCGGCGGCAGGTCTTCGATGACGACCAGCGTCGCCGGGCCGAAGTCCTCGGTGGCCTGCAGCGCCTCGAGCAGCCCGATGCGCGAGTCCCCGCCGCCGCCGGCCCCGAGGATCGCGCACCCGCGGGCCAGGGCACGCAACGTCGGCGGATCCAGGAACCGCTTCATGAACGACAAGCTAGCCGCGAAGACCAGCCACGGACAGATGCGTTCTGCATAGAAATCTCGTCCTTCCTATGCAGAATGGCCAGATTCCTCATGGGCGCGCACTCCGTAGGCTTCGTACGCTTCCCGTGCGGTGATGATCTCGTCCCGCAGATCGGCACGCACCAGATCCGCCGCTCGCTCGCGCGGATCGCCGTAGCCGCCACCGGTGCCTGTGACCAGCCGGACCAGGTCTCCGCGCCGCAGCCTGAGCCCGGATATTTTGCCGAACGGGCTCCCGATCGGGACTCCGCCGCGGATGACCTCGACGTAGTTCACCGAGCCGTCGCGGCCCCCGGCCGCGCCCCACGGCGGTGTCAGGTGACGGCCCCAGGCTGCGTTGTGAGCAGTGCCTCCTCGGAGAGCACCCGGTACTCGCGTACCAGGCCGCGCCCGCCGACTTCGTCCTGCCGGTCAAGGACAACCAGCCCGGCCTGTTTGATGCCCTGGACGCCCTGCCCTGGCAGGACGTCCCGGTCGCGCACGCGGCCGCCGACCGCGGGCACGGCCGGATCATCACCCGCACCATCCAGGTCATTGACACGCCCGACGACCTGCCCTTCCCGCACGTCAGCCAGGCGTACCTGATCCAGCGCCACGTCACCGGCCTGGACGGCAAGCCGCTGTCAGACGTCGCCGCACGCGGCATCACCAGCCTGACCCCTGGCCGCGCCAGCCCTGCACGCCTGGCCAGATTCGTCCAAGGTCAATGGGCCATCGAGTCGCTGCACTGGCTCCGACACCCTCTACCGCGAAGACAGCTCCACAGTCCGCACCAGATCAGGCCCCAGGATCATTGGACCGGCCCTTTACCGTCCTTGAACTGACTTCATGATCTTGAAACGGCGGTGACCACCCGTGTTCCTGATGAACGCCGAGAAGATCATTCTTGGGGGCATATTGTGGGGCAGATTGCCGCTAGCGAAGGCTCGCCAGAGCCAGTGGCTGCTACTCATAGCCAGCGTTCGGCCTGCTGCGCGGCCGATTGAGGGACATCCTGTTGGTCTATGGTAAGGAGAAGGTCTACGGTTCGATTCCGTAAGGGGGCTCCGAGAGGTCTTGACGTTTCACCAGGCTCTATCTTCACGTTTGGGTCTGACATTCTCGGCTGCCGGGGGCATAGGTGCCCGACAGGCTGAGATGATCTTGTGCGTGACGCGTTGCGAGGGTCCGGGCGGTCTGGCTGGCGCGGTTCTGGGCGCGCGGGACTTGCGTGGTGGTGCCGGGGATGTGGCGGCTTACGCTGCCGCTGAGGTGTCGTGCGGTCAGGCGGCGGCTGTTATGGCGGGCCGGCGGCGAGGCTGGCGAGGGTCTTGCGGCGGCGCTTGAGGGTTCTGGGCGGCTGGCCGAGCGCGGCTCTGCGCGCGGTGTCGGCCTGGCGGGTGTCCCATGCAGCGAGGATCCGCTGGTTGCGGACGGCGAGCAGGCAGGCCTGGCGGGTCCACTGCCGCTGGTCGAAGATGACCGGCGCCGTCGCGTTACTCCCGGCCAGGCCGGTCTCGATCCGGTAGATCCGTGCTCCCCATGCCCAGGACGCGATCAGCAGCCCGGCCGGGACCGCGGCCGGCGCGCACAGCGTGAACGCGGCCAGGGTGTTGCCGAGGCTGAACGCGTCCACCCGGCCCGCCACCCGAGGTACGGGGCGGCGAACACGGCCGGGAGCGACCTGGTAGTGACAGCCTGGGCGGTAGGCGGCGGTCATCGGGGCGGACCAGGCGGCAGCGCGGCGCAGCTGGGCAGGCGGCCAGCCGCGCAGCCACGCCACCGTGACCGCGCTGATGGTCACGACGGTGACCGGCGCGGCGGCGACCATGACGGAGGCGGCGATGGTCCATTTGGCGAGGCGGGCGGCCTATTTCAGGGCGTGCTGCCATATCAGGAGCTGGACGTAGAACCAGATCACAGGAGCGCTCCTTCCGGGAGGTCGCGGACATCGAGACGGGCCGCCAGCGGGGCGGGGAGGGTGGCGGCGACACGCTGGACGGTCGGCAGGGCGTGCGGGGAGCACAGGTAGACGACGTGGTCATACCGGGCCGCCTGGCCATGCGCAGCGGGCGTGGTCTGGGTGAGCAGGCCGGTCATGATCGCGGCGGTGCGGGCCGTGCCCTTCGGGGTCAGCTCGGCCTCGATCGCCCAGCACTCGTCCGGGTAACGGCTGGCCGGCACTGGAGGCCAGTGCACTTCGGCGTCCGGCACGTGCCCTGTCCCTGGCCGTCCGGCCCGGGAGCGGATGTGGCGTTCGCTGCGCCACCACGCCTGGCCCGCCTGGAACGCCTCGCCGGCCTGCAGCGAGCCGGCTAACCGGCGCCGCCGGACTGCAGAGCTGCCAGTTGCCGGCACCGGCACCGAGGTCGTGGTGGCCGGGTCATCGCTGCGGACCGCCCCGGCGACAGGCTGCCGCGGGAGCGGCGGGGTGGTCGCGGATGAGGGTGGCTGCGGCGGCCGGGTTGGCCGCGGGGCAGTCGTGGCCGCTGGGGAGGTGGTAGGCGGTGCCGTCGGACGTGGCGATGGTGGTTCCGGCCGGGGTGAAGATGTGGAGCCGGGGGTTGACCTGGCCGGACGGGGCGCACGGAGCGGCGGGCGGGCGGAGCACGAGTCGGTGTGTCCTGGCCAGGACGCTGCGGATGCCGAGTCGGGCGAGCGCGGTCTGCAGGTCGGACAGGAGCATCAGCCGGCGGGTGGCTTCGGGGCCGGTGAGGATCGGCTCGGGTGGCTGAGCGCTGGAGGCGTCGGTCGGCACGGTTCTTGGTGTCCGTTTCTTGTCGCTGTCGGCCGGGGTGCTGACCGCGATGCTAGGCGCGCTGGAGATCACTGCCTAGGTATGTTGCGACATGTTGCGTCAGCACCACGCCAGCACCTTGACGCCTATCCGGCTGCGTCAGATGCTTGCTGTGCGCAACATTCCGCAATCGATCCTGAGGAGTATGTCATGCGGTTAACGTTCATCGGCAAGGACCCGGAATCCAACCCGACCGGTTCGCCCACGGTGTACCGCACTGACCGGGGTAGCTGGGTGGTGCAGGGCTGGGCGGTCACCGACCCGGAAGCGCTCGCGCAGATGAGCGTTCCGGACGGCGAGACATGCGTCGAGATCCCGGACAGGATGGCGCCGTTCTTCAGGCAGGAGGACCGTGACCCCGGTATCGGATGACGAGTTCAGTGAACTGCTAAGCAGCTTCGGGCGAGAGGCCGATCACCTGGAGACGCGCGACGCTTACGGGACGGCGGTCGAGCTGCCGCACATGGCGCAGTGGCAGGCCGGCGAGCCCGACGACCTGGAATGGCTCCAGGGCTGGTGCGCCGTGCTCCGCGAGCACGTGCGGGCCGGAAGGTCGATCCGCCGGGCACGGATAGTCTCCGAGCCGCTAAGCGACTATCAGCGGTGGTCCTACAGCATCGCCTATCCGATGGTGGAGGCCGGCGAGGATATCCGGTGGGTGCCCCGCAGGATGGTGTCGCCGGTCGCGGTGCCGGGCAACGACTTCTACCTGTTCGACGACCAGCTGGCCGTGTTCCTGCTGTATTCGGGCAGCGGCCTGGCCGCGGGCATGGCCAGCTCGGCCGACTCTGCCGTCATCCGGCTCTGCCGGTCGGCGTTCGAGGCCGTGTGGAAGCTCGCGATACCGCACCGTGAGTACGAGCCCGTCTAGCTCGGCCCGGCAGGCTCAGCAGGCGCTGGGTGCCCGCCTGCGGGAGATCCGCAAGGATGCGGGCCTGACCGGGCGGGTGCTGGCCGTAGCCACCGGGCAGCACTTCACCAGGGTGAGCAAGATCGAGAACGGGGTGCAGGCCCCGGCCGACCAGGACATCCGCGACTGGTGCCGGGCCTGCGCGGCCGAGGAACAGGTCCCTGACCTGATCGCCACGGCCCGCGCCGTCGAGTCCGCTTACCTGGAGTTCCGCCGGCAGGCCCGGGCAGGGATGAAGCGGGTCCTGGGAGCCCATACGCTCCCGCTGTACGAGCGGACCAGCGTGTTCCGGATCTACGAGCACAACGTGATACCCGGCCTGTTCCAGACCGTCGCCTACACCACCGCCATGCTGTCGTTCTGGATCAGGTTCCTTGAAGTGCCCAACGACATCGACGCCGCTGTCGCGGCCCGCGCGGAACGGCAGCGGGTTCTCTACCAGCGCGGAAAGCGGTTCGAGGTAGTGCTGGAAGAGCAAGTGCTGCGGACCTGGTTCGGCAGCGCCGACGTCCAGGCCGGACAGCTCGGCCGGCTGCTGGAAGTGATGTCGATGCCGACCATCTCACTCGGCATCATCCCGATGATGACCCAGAGGACGGCAGTCGCCTCGGCGGGATTCTGGATCTTCGACCATTCGCTGGTCGCCCTGGAAACACCGACCGCCAGCCTCGAAGTCAGCCAGCCGCAGGAAATCGAGCTGTACGCCAGGATGTTCAGCCACCTCCAGGCCGCGGCGCTGTCCGGCCCGGCAGCCCGGTCGCTCATCATCAATACCCTGGGCGAACTGGCCCCGTCTGCCCGGCCAAGCTAGGACACCATGACCCTGGCCGTTTTATCCGTCCTCACAAGGATCGCCACGGTAACCAATGCGAAAGTAGAACGGGTTATAGCACTGGCTATCGCAGTTGAACCGTCGCGACGCGCTGGTCTCGATTCGAGCTGGCCGGGTTTGGTTGAGCTATGGCCGGATTTCGTTCCATGAAGGGAGCTGGAATCGGCTGAGTGCCCAGTCGAGCCATGAGTCTTCCGGGCCGTAGATGTCGACCCAGGAACGTGCTTGCTGGCGTCCGGTGTCATCGGTAGGGATGATCATGGCTTCTCGTGCCCGGGCGCCTGGCAGGGAGCGGCGAAGTGCGTAGCAGTCTGCTGCTGACCGGGCCGATTCCCCGATGACCTGGCCGTAGGCGAGTCCGTCACTGTTCGACAGGACCGCGCCGTTGATTGACGTGTACAGAGCAAGCAGTTGCTTGACCTGGGAGGCGATCGCGTCGAGCTTGGCGCGCAGGCCGGATCGTCCCCATTGCGTGACGGCCCATGTTCCGTCCAGGATGTCGGCTCGGAGCCAGCCGCCTCCTGAGGCCTGGGCCTGTTCTGCTTTCCGGGCCAGTTTTCCCGCGATGCGGGGCCAGCTGTCCGACTCCGGCACGCTGAACCGGAGTCCGTCGCCGCGGCTGCCTGGCGGCTGAACACACAGCTCGGCCTGGTTCAGCGTGACCGGTTGCTCGTTACCGGTTGCCATTGCTTTCGAGGCGGCGGCTTCCAGTCTCCGGAGCAGGTCGGCTGCGTCTTGGTCGGTCATCGAGCCGGTGATCGTTCCAGAGATCGGCGTTTCGTGCGTCCATTCGATACGCATGATCATCCGGGAGATCCGCAGCCAGAAGGCGTCGGCCTGCTGCGTTTGCTGATCGGGCGTGATCGCGAATGTCTCGGTCCGGATCACCTCGTCGCTACGGCGCAGGATGACATCGCCCGGGGGCGTAGCTGGCTGGACGCGTTCCTCGAAGGCCGCTGCGTAGCCTGCCCGCAGTGCTAGCGCGCCTACTTCCAATTGCAGGGCGCAATGATGCCGGCGCTCATCCCTGACGTCGTTCTTCATCTCCTTCTGCACCTTGCCGGCTCCGGGCAGGCCGTCGAGGACGGCGAACCGGAGCGTGAAGTCGAGCAGCTTGGCGAGCGCGGAGACATGGGCAGAGCCGAGGTTGACCTCGGGCGGAACGTGGCCGGCCTTCTCCCAGTAGCGCTCGAGCCAGTCGGCTCCCATCCGCCGCTCCAGCTCGTCCAGCGCCCACGAGATCGCCTCGCGGCGCGGCGGCCGGACGTGCGGGGAGTCCAGCATCTCGCGGTAAAGATCGAAAGTCGGCGGGTCGTCGGTCCGGGGCCAGCGCGGTCCGGCCACGGTTCCGTCCGCCTCGTGCGGACCGGAGCTGGCGACTGGGTGTGTGCTGGTCACGCTGCTGGCGGCTGGTTCGGTTGGCTGGCGAGCACGTCGCTCATGTCGAGGAGGAGCCGTCGCCTGGGCCTGCCCAGTCCCAGCCGGTCGCATCGCCGCCTGCGGCTTGAGCTGAGGCGATCAGGTCAGGCATGAGGTCGGGCAGGTCGGTGAGCTTGCGCACGATCTGGGTCTGGTTGCGTTCGCCGGCGTGTGAGGTGGTCAGGAAGTGAGCCATCTGCTTGTCGGGCACGACGACGTGGCAATAGGGCACGGCGAGGCTGACTGCGTCGATGTCGCTGATCGCGCTCATCTTCCAGGGCGCGGAGGTGTCGCGGAACAGCTCGACCTTCAGGTCGGTGGCGATGCGCACCAGGGCATCCGGTCGGCGAACGCGACCATGCTGCTGCGCGAGATGTTCGGGCGGGCCGGGTCGTATCCGAGAGCGCGGCTGAGGCTGATGCGGTACTCGGCGAGCAGCTCGCCGAACAAGCGGATGTGCTCGTGGCAGATTTCGCGAGCCTGCACGCGCACACGCAGCTCGGCCCGGCTGACCGGGTCGTCGGCCAGCAGCCCGCGGTAGGTTTTCTCCCACCCGAGCCTGCCGCGCTCGACATCTTCGGTGTCCTCTAGCCGGTAGCCGAGCTTGCGGAGGTCTTCGAGTTCCTCGTCCGCCGGGCCGGCCAGGATGAAGTACTCCCCGAACTGGTTCGCCTTGCGCAGGAACTCGGGCATGCCGGGGATCGTCGCGGGGTCGATGCGGCCGGACGGGCCGCGCAGGGCCAGGGGTCCCTGGTTGCCAGTGAAGGCCCAGATGACGCCGGTCCCGAGCGGCTCGGGAGCCTGGGGCCGGAATGCGGGCCGGCCGAACGTCAGGTGCATCGCGCAGAGCATCTGGTGCCGCATCAGCACCCGCGCTGAGCGGAGGGTCCGGCAGCGTGAGATCGACGCCATCGTCCGCGCCAGGGCGGCGCGCTTCTGCGGGTTGGTGATCTTGCTGGTCTCCATGTAGTGGGTCGAGGACAGCGGGAACGCGACCCCGGCGCCGCTGGCCTGCCGCACGGCGGCCAGGACCGCGAGGTCGGAGGCCTCGCGGGGCTCGCCCTGGTCGGCCTTGGCGAGCCGGAACCAGACCCACTGGTCGAGGTAGACCGAGGGCCGGGAGGTGTGGAAGTCGATCTGTGACATGGCCGGACCGCTGCCCGTCTTTCCGCTCGAAGGATGCTGGTCGCGTTAGGAGCCGCGCTGCCTCGGCGGCCCGAGCTAATCCTTGCAGCACCCTCCGACATGGAGCCACGCGTTTGCTCTGCGGCGGCGCGGAGTGCTGGCCCCTGGCACGTGCGCAAGCAGCGTTCGTTGGTGACAGGCCGTGCGCCCTGCGAGTGCCGTCGGCCATAGGCCGTCCGCTGTGGGGGCGGGTGGCCGGGGGCTGTTAGCGGGATTCAGGCCGGGCGGTTCCGGGCGCGCGCGTCCCAGGCCACCGGATCGGGCGGCCTGGGACGAGGGTGCGGTGTTACGGGGTTGTGGGTAGCTGGGTCGGTGCGGAGGGTTTGCAGGAGCGGGGTGAGGCGGGAGTAGCGGACCGGGTGGCCGGCCTGGCGCATCCTGGCGGCGAGGGCGTCGCGGGTGAGCGGCTGCCCGTCGCGGCTGAGCGCATCCCGCGCGGCACGCGCCGCCGCAGTCAGGTCAGCCGTGCCGGGCACGGGCACGGTGACCGCTCCTGTGACCGGCGGGCGCCGGATGGCACCTGCGGGGGAACGGGAACGCAGGCCAGGCCGAGTGCTGGCCGCCCGCGTCCGGGCGGTCTCGCCGTTCCCAGTGCCGGCCGCGTTCCCGGTGCCCGGGGCCGTGCCGGGAACGGTCGGGGCCGGCCGGTGCTCCAGGATGCCGGATAGCAACTTGACCGCGATCAGAAGCGCGACGGCCGGCCATCCGGCGATGATCCGGCTGACGGTGCCGTGATCGGCGGTGGCGATGTTGGCGGCCAGGCTCGCGGCGGTGCCGATGGTCAGGGCGGCCCAGGGCAGCCACCCGGAATTGCGTCCGGCGCGGCGGTCAGCGAGCAGGACCAGGGACGCGACGATCTCGACGCCGTCGACCGAGAGCGGGAAGGCGTGGGCGTGCCAGCCGGTGTCGCCGTGGGCGGCGGCGAGCTGGCGCATGTGACTGTAGGAGATGGCGCCGGCGATCCCGGCCAGCCCGGCCACGGTGGCCGTGGCGGCGCGGCTGATCCACTTGTCGGCCCGCTCGAAGGCGGGTGCGGGCCGGGTCACTTCGCGGCCCTGGGCGTGCGTGGCCTGGTCAGGCGGACGGGGAGCGGGTCACCTTCGATGAGGATGCGGTTCGCATGGCGCATCGTTCGGTGCTCCCAAGTCATGGATGTTCTTCGAATACAGAACCGAGCACCTGCCTTCGGGTGAGTGGCATTCGAGTGGCAAAGCAACGCAGGACGGGTGCTTTTTGACCAGGCGTTTGGCGCCCGAAGGTCCGCGTAGGCCGGTGTCTGGGGAAGAGGTCTTGGTAGTCAGCGCAGGGTCACTGCGTTCGAGAAACTGCCATAACGGCGGCGCTGGTGCACGGCTTGGCTTTCCTCGCCCAGGAACGAGCTGAGCGATATCCGCTCTCGGCGCATGACGGCATCCCCTGCACCCGCGCGCAGCGACCACATCTCCCGCCGTCGGCGCGCCACACGGGTCAGTGTCCGCTGTCATCGAGGGCAGCGCCCGGTACGCATCCGCTCTTGGGGCACGAGCACGTGGCAGGACGTCATGGGCGACACCGGCTCCGCACCTAGGCCTTGAATGGTGTCTGCTCGTTCGGATGGTTGCCTTGGTCGTCAGGGAGCAGGTCATGGCCGTTCCAAGTGAAACGGGCAGTGGTCACGGCTTCGTCGCCGTCGCCGCCGGTGATCAGCTGGTGAATGCCGATGCCACTGAGCTCGGCATAGGTGCACCATTCGTGATCGGACGTAAGTACGAGGTCCAGGTCGAGCGCGGACAGCAGGGCGAACACCTGGCCGCGATTGCTGGTGTCCACGCCCACGAACACCTCGTCGAGCAGGATGACACGTGGTGCTTCCGGTACCGCTTGGTAGTGCGCGGCCACCGCGGCGAACAACGGCAGGTGCAGGGCGATGGCCTTCTCACCGCCGGACAGCGCCCCGTGCAGCTTCCTCGTCAGCAGCTGCCAGCCTGTGCCATTGGCCCGGTCCACCTTGACCACGAACTGGTGCCAGGCCGTGTAGTCGAAGACCTGGCCTAGCTGCTCCTCCCAGCTGGCCGCGGTGTTGTCGGCCTTGGCCTGCTCGATCCGCTCCCGGAAGAAACGGTGCAGCGACTCCCGGTCCGCGTCGGTCAGCCGGACCGGCTCCTTGAGCAGCAGGTCGCGGGCCGCTTTGGTGCCGGGCGGGAGGTCCGGGGCGACCTGCCAGACCAGCCGGACCGCCACTTTGGACGCGGTGCGGACCCGTTCCAGCCGCGCGTTCATCCGGTCCACGAGGTCGTTGGCCTGGCGGATCCGGTCGGCCAGGTGACGGCGGGTGTCACCGGTGAGCGTCTGGTCGAACAGTTCACGTTCGGCGTCGGTGATCTCCTGGCGGCTGCGTTCCGCCTCCTCCCGCAGGACGTGCAGCAACTCCGCGGCACCGGCCCGGACCCCGTTCACCACGGCGCTGAACACCTGGACGTCCTGGTCGGTTTCCAGGTCGAGATCAGACCGGGCGCTAAGCGTGTCGCGGCAGGCATGCACCGACTCCGACAGCCGGTGCAGGGCGTCGCCCAGGTTGTTCGGCGCGTACGGGATGGCCGGCCAGGCGGCGGCGGCCTGCCGGGCGGCGTCGAGCGCGGCGCGCACCCCATCGGAGCTGGACAGGGTGGCCTGGAACGTGGCGAGATCCTCCAGCCCGCTGTCCGCGGCGAAGACCCCGCCGGCGAGATGGCGGAACCGGTGCGCGGCCGCGTCACGGGCCGTTGTCGCCGCATCGCGGGCCGCCGCGTCGGAGGCACTCCGGGCGCGCAGCTCACCGAGCCGGTCGGTGAGGTCGACGACGTGCTGCCGCCCGATGCTGAGCTGCTGGCGGAGGTCCCCGAGGCGCTTCCGGAGAGCGGCCAGCTCGGCCAGTATCTCCCGGTAGTCCACGCCGGCCGTGTCTTCCACGGCCTGGAGCATGGTGGCCAGTTGCCGGTGCCGGGCCTCAGCGTCACTGGCTTCCTGCTCGCGCTGCTGGGCGAGCTCTTCGGCACGCTCCGCCTGCCTGGTCAGCGTCTCCAGGTTCGTCCGGGCCATGAGGAGCTGGCCATGACCATCCAGCCAGGTATCTGCCTGCTCGCGGAACCGGTCGATGGCCTCGGCAAGCATGGTGAGGGCGGTGCGGTCAGCCGGCAGGCCGTTCTCGGCGGCGAGCCGGGTCAGGGCCATCAGCGCGCCGGCGACCTGCTTCTCCCGGTCGGACACGGTGTCCAGCCGCTTCCGGACGGTCCGGTCCGCGGCGTCGACCCCGGCTGACGCGCTCAGCACCGCCTGTGCGGCCTCGTTCAGCTCGCGGTGGTCCGGGCGGGTGGCCCGCTCGTTCGCGACCGCGGCCCGGCGGGCCGCCAGGGCGCTGAGCCTGGCGTCGAGCATGGCGATGGTGTCGTCGAGGACGCTGATCTGGCTGGTCAGCTCCTGGATTCGGCGTTCCCTGGCGCGCTGCCGGGCGGCCGCGCCCACATGGGCTGGCTGGTCCCGGTGCCAGCTGCCGTGCAGGTTACCCAGCCGCCAGCTCCCGTCGGCCCCGATCGCGGCCGCGTGATCGGCCGGCAGCTGCTCGCCGAACGCGATGGCCGCCAGCAGTCGCTGGATCGCCGCGTCGGGCACCCAGGGATGGTGTTCGGGAACGAGGACATCGGCCAGCGAGGCGCCCGGCGCCGGGACCAGCGCCGCTGGGTCGGCAAAGGTGTCGTGGCCTGCCATCGAGCCAGACGGCCCCACCCACGCGTCCAGCAGCCCGGATGCCTGGAGGGCAGCCTCGATCGGGCCCCGCGCCGCTTCCGGGATCTGTGGACTGAAATCCACCAGCCGCCAGAACGGCGCACCGGTCATCGCGGCGCGGTCGGTGGTCCGGGTGGGTGGCGGATCCGGCGGCAGGTCCTGGTCGGCGGCCAACTCCCGGACCTGCCCGGCGAGTGTGTCACGTTCGGCGCGGCTGGTGTCCCGCTGCGCTGCGGTGGCGGTCTGCTCCTTGACGATGTCCTCCAGGACCGCCGCCGCCACCGTGTCGACCAGGGCGAGCAGGGCGGACTCCGGCTCTATCGCGTCCAGCAGTGCGCCCGGGTCGGGGAAGGCCAGCTCGCGGCAGGCCGCGGCCCAGTCCGTCAGTCTGGCACCGAGCTTGGTGAGTTCGGCTTCATGCCGCTGAGTGGCCGCCGCCTGCCGGGACCGTGCCTCGGACATCTCGGTGCTCGCGTCGTCCAGGTCGGCTTCGGCCTGCCGCCGGCGGTCCACCGCCCAGTTGTGCTCGTCCAGTGCCTGCCGGACCGTGGCCAGCTGGCCGTGCCGGCTAGCCGTGGCGGCGCGCAGCAACGTGTGGGCCCGCGGGGGCTGGGCCTGCTGCGGCTGGGCGTCGAGGATGGCCGTGATCTCCTCGTGCACGCTGACCAGCCCGGCCCGGGTGGCCGCGTGCCGGGTCTCGGCCCGCAGCCCCCGGGTCGCCTCGGCTCGCTGATCCGCCAAACGCTGGCTGTCCTGCATGGCCGAGGCGTCGGCGTCCGCGTCGGACCGCCTGCGGTCAGCGTCGGCGCGGAGAGCGACGGCCCGGTCCCGGGCTTGCGCGGTCTGCTGCCGCAGGCCGTCCAGCTCCCGGCCTTGCTGGTAGCCCTCACTCTGGATGAGCCCGGTGATCCGCGCGTCGGCGGTGGCGGCATCACGGTCAAGGTTTTCGTTATGAAGCTCCCCCTCGGCCTTGGCCGCGGCGATGAGTTCGTATTGCTCGGCCGACTGGCGGGCGGTCCGGGTGAGGTTGTCCAGTTCGGTAGTCGCGGAGATCAGGGCGGCGGCACCGGCGCGCAGCACGCGCTGGGCGTAGGAGCGCTGCCGCGCGGCCAGGGAGCGGGCGGCCGCCACCTCCTCGTCCAGGTGCACCAGCCGTTCCCGCTGCCGGTCGAGACGCTCGAAGCCCTCGGCCAGGTCGGCGATCTCCTGGTGCCCCAGCGGCGGCAGCGCCCGGGACAGCAAGGTGGACAGCAGCGCGGGATCCAGCCGCTGGGACAGCTTCGGTGTCCGCAGCTGCAGCAATGCGGTGATCAGGGCGTCGTAGCGCTGCTCGGTCAGCCCGGGGAAGAGCGCCGCGCGGATGGCGGCGCGGTAGTCGCCGGCATTCCCGTACACGACGCCGCCCTCACCGAGGCGCTCCTCCAGCGCGGCCTTGGTCAGCGGCTGGCCGGCCTCGTTGACCAGCGCCACACCGTCGCTGGTGCCGATCCGCTCAGTCGTGGTGAAGTAATCGGCGTGCACGGTAGTGGTGTGCGTGCTGGCCTGCAGCCGCGCCCCGCAACAGAACCAGCGGCCCGGCGCACCGCCGGATCCGACGTCCGCGGCGGGCAAGCCAAACTCCAGCCAGACGTACCCGACCCGGGTGGTGCCGGACGCGCCTTCGCCCATGAGGTTCCAGTGCATGCTCCGCTCGGCGGTGCCGAACGTGGACAGCCGGCTTGCACGCAGGCTGGCATCGAGCAGGAACGGCAGCAGCAGCTCGAGGGCCTTGGACTTGCCACTGCCGTTGGGCCCCCGGAGCAGCAGGCGGCCGTCGTGGAAGATGAAGACCTCGTCGTAGTAACGCCAGACGTTGTGGATGCCGGCCCTAGTCGGCATCCACCTGGGGGTGCGGGGCTCCGGCTTGGCGACGGCGAGTGGGCGGGGCAGCTCGGTCACGGTCACGGCGCAGGCTCCTCGGCGGCGGATTCGGTGCTCCTGGGGTCGCCCGCGGCGTACCGGGCTGCGGCGGGCAGTGGCCGGACCAGGCCGCCGGTCGCGCTGACCAGACCGAAGCCCTGCAGCACGGCCAGCGCGTCGGAGACGAGCTGGGCCGGCCCGTCGTCCTCCCGGTAGCTCCTGGCCCAGCGCGGGAATTTGGCCAGCAGCGCGGTCGCCGCCACCTGCAGCTGCCCGGTGGTGCACGGCCCGTCCATGCCGTCGAGCAGCAGCAGCGCGGCCACCTTGGCGGTGCTCGCGTCATCGGGGAATCGGCTGTCCGTGGCGATGCACTCGGTGTCGATGAGCAGCATGCCTTCGGTGCGGTTCTCCAAGACGAACCCGCCCTGCTCGGCGGCGCGGTGCAGCAGCTGCCGGCCGGTGGGGGAGGCCAGGTAGGACCGTTCCTCGATCGACAGGTCATCCAGGTAGAGCACCGGGTCATCGGTGAGCCGGCGGAAGATCGAATGCCGCAGCCACAGGTTGCGCTGGACGTCCGAGGAGGGCACCGGGTCCGGGCCGTCGCCGGCCACGGCGCCGTAGCGCTGTTCCCGGGTGGCCATGGCGAGCAGCTCATCCAGACGCAGCGGCACCTCATCGGGTGGGATCCCAAGCTGGGACGGACCGACTGGGGCGGCCAACAGCCGGAGCAGCAACGTGGAGTCGATCCGGTACAGCACCTTGGCTGTCGCCGACTCCACGAAGTTCTCGGTGCTGCCGTCAACAACTTCAAGGACGCCGAACGACTCCAGCATCCGGATGACGTCGACGAAGGCCATTCGCTCAGCGCGGCTGGCCGAGTCGAACGTGTTCACCACGGGGTCGGCGCCGCTCGCCCGGCTGACTCCGTCGGCGAGCAGCCCGATCGTGGTGACCGGCACCATGAGCAGTTCCGCCGCGACGAAGCAGAGCAGGACGTAGCGGCGCCGGTCGAACGGGGCACGGCCCGATCTTGCCCGGCGGGCGGGCCGGCTGGGGTCGGTGGCCGCCCGGACCTTGACCAGCCGGGCGTAGCCGAGCCGGGGCTCAACGATCAGCGTCCAGCCGCAGTAGTAGTCGAACCATTGCAGGATCGGCTCGCGGCGGCGCCGGACCAGGTCGAACCAGTCCGCCGAGGTCCGCTCGCTGATCAGCGGGTTGGCGAGCAGCAGGCGGATGCCGCGGGCGACCTCGTCACGTTCGGCGATAACGAGCTGATTGTTCAGGCTGCTCACTGGCTGGCCCCTGCAAGCTGGGCCGAGAGGGATGGTTGGGCCGGGACGGGGCCGCACGCCCGGATCTGGATTTCGTAGTCCGGTCCCTGGAAGGTGCCGCGCGGCGTCACCAAGGTCGCGGTGGCCCCGTCGGGCGGCGCCTTCAGCAGGACCTCGATTCGGCCGTCGGCGGTCGAGCCGCGCCGCAGGCCCGAGCTGTCCGGGCTGCTGGCCAGGGCCCGGCCCAGCAGTTCCAGCAGCCGCTCGAACAGCGCATGATCGAGACGGCCGAACGCCGCCAGCCGGACGGTGCCGTCGGTATCGAGCATGCTCCACGCGGCCTCGAGCTCTGCCCGTTCGGCCCGGGCCCGTTCGGCCCTGGCCGCCTTGATCGCCTTCACGTCGCGGACCCGGCCGGTGCGGCTGAAGCGCTCGGCGCGGCCGGCGGAGCGCAGCAGCGGTGATACCTCCACGGGCGGCGCGTCCCGCCATGACATCGAGGAGCCGGCCAGTTCTGGGTCGGGCAGGCTGAGGTAGGCGTGCCGGGCGGGGCTGAGTCCGAACATGGTTGACCACAGCCGGTGCAGGTCGTCCTGGCTGCCTGCCAGGCTGAACCAGCGGGCCAGTTCCCGGAAGTCGGCCGCCGCGCTGCTGGTGCGCCGACGCGACTCGGTAATCCGGTCGAGAACCTGCAACAGCGTGATGATCGCCCGGCGGGCCACCAGGTGCAGCTGCTCCACCCGGGGCGCTGAGCCGTCGTCCGGCAGGAACCAGGCCCGCAGCCCTGCCCAGCGGGCCCGCCGGTGTTCCAGCCACGCCGGGCCAGGGTCAGCGCCGGACATCTGGGGCAGCTCCGCGCCGAGGAGGGCGCGCTTATGCAGCAGGCCGACCCCGTGCTCCTCGACTTCGCGTATCCCCGTTGCGATCGCATGGCTGCGGCGATCCAGATTGGTCAGGAATTCCTGGAGATACGCCACGGTGGCGGCCTTGACGTCATGGAAGGTGGCCAGGTCGGTGCCATCAGCTCGTAGCAGGCGCTGTAGTTCGCCGTTGAATTGCTTGGTGTTGCCCCGCAGGGCCTCCAGATGGCCTTCCAGCTCCGTCAGCGCGGTGAAGATCCGGCGGTCGGATCCGTGCTCCATCTCGTGAATCAGGTCCCGCAATCGGTCAGCGATCGCATCGAGCACAGCCGTCTGAAGCGCGCCGGTCGAGGCCAGCATCATCATCGCGTGGGTCACCCCCGCGAGAGCAGCCTCACCCTGCCTGGTCAGGGAGTATTGGAGATTGCGCCGCTCGTACTCACTGGCCGTCCGGTAGTCCACCGCATGGTTTTGGATGACGTCGATCAGATTCCACAGCCGGAGCTGCCCGAGCGCCGCGGTGAGATCGTCGTCATCCAGGGCGTCCAGCCAGCCGATCGAGCGCAGCCGCGCGCGGACATCGTCGAGCCCCAGGGATGTTTCCAGGCGCTCATTTGCCTCGCCGAACGCATGCAGCATCGAGACGTAGAGGTCGGCTCGGTCGGCGTGGGTGAACCGGAACATCTCCGGCGGCACGCGGAGCTGCTCCATGCGGCCTCCTGCCGGTCGGTATCTGCTGGACGGTGTCGTCAGACAACGGTAGGACGCGGTGCCGACAGCGCTGGGTCTTCTGGTCCGCTGCCCCCGGTAAGTCATTGATCAGGGACGCTTATGCAGCGGTGCGGCGCCCGCAAGCTCGTCGAGGAGGCTGGGCGCGACCCGCTCCTCGGCCACCGTGACGCCGACCCGGGCCAGGTGGCCCGCGAGGCTGGTGTCCCAGGGCACCTCGCTGACCCGGCCCACGGGCGGCCCTTGCGATACCGCGCTGAGGTAGTCAGCGCTGGTCAAGTGCCATGGCGTGGCGGTGATCCGGGCCACGACGGCCGCCGCGATCCGGAGCCCTTCGCCGTCGAAGTCGCCGTGGTAGTACAGCCGGGTGCCAGCCGCCGCCAGCTTCTGGAGCAGCAGGACGGCCGCGCTGTTGGGCCAGCCCGACGTGACCACGATGGGCGGGCATCGGTCGCCGAACCTCGCCAGTGCGATGGCCAGCACACTCGGGTTCTCGAAAACCCAGGCCTCCGCAGGCAGCCGGCCCAGGTCACTGGCTACTTTCAACTGACCTAGGGTGAGGGCGGCCGCGTGGCCGCGCTCCGCGCACAGTCGCAAGACCTGACCCGCCACGTCATCGCCGGCGGGCCAGATGCCCGCGGCCAGGACCACGGGGGACAGCTCGTCGTCGGCTACACCGGCCTGCTCCCAGAGCGCCCGCCGGCGCTGCGCGTTCTCCGGAACCGCGACATCATAGATGGCCGCCAGGGCGCGGAGCACCAATCCAGCGAGGCGGGTGCCGTCATCGAGCGCATGGGTATTGCCCAGCACCCGGTCCGCGAGCACCGGCAGCGGGATGCCCGAGGCGGGAAGTTCCGCGATCACCCGCAAGGCCTGGCCGATTTCTTCCTGCGTCCGCGCCACCGAGCCGTTGATGCCGGCGCGCCGGACAGTCGCCGCCCAGGACTCGAGCGCGGGCTGGTCGCCCAGCACCGGATGACTGTCCAGCCAGGCCCACAGTGCGGCACGCTCTGCGGCTATGCGCTGACGGTCCCCGGCACGGTCACCCAGTGGCCCGATGAGCCGCGTCACGACCTCGCGCGTCCGGGCACCGACGGATTCAGCAAGGATCTGGTCCAGCTCGGACAGGGAGACCGTCGGGTACTCGCCGGGCATCCTGCCGATGCCCAGCAGGTCGGCCAGAGCGGCTTGCTGCAGGCTGTCGAGCGGGCCGAACCGCACTCTGCTCACCGGGCGGCCAGACGACAGCCGGTCGTGTGCCGCCTGCCAGAGAGGGGCAAGTTCGGGTGGCAGGTTCGACAGCGGGTCCACGAACGTGCAGCATAAACGCCACGCCGCCTGTACCGGTCGTTTCCTCGCCTGCGGACGGGACCGGAGCCCGCGGTCCGCGAGAGTCCGGCGCCCACACATCAGGGGCCAGTGAGGGTGATCTGACGCCCGGTTAGGTTGTGCCGGGGGGCGCGTCGGGGTCTTCTTCCTGCAGTGAGCGGGTCAGGTCTTGGACGGCCTGCTCGAGGTGGGGAAGGTCTTTATCGACGGTGGCCTGCAAGATCGCGTGCGCGGTGTCGAAGTAGCGGTGGGCGAGGTGGTCGCGCATGCGGGCGATCTGCCGCCAGGGGATCGATGGCTGCGCGGCAAGCAGGTCATCGGGCAGTGCTTTGACTGCTTCGCCGATCTCCAGCAGGCGGATGCGGACCGCGTCGAAGATCAGCCCGTCGGTCAGGTCGCCGCGTTGCAGGTGGGAGCGGATTGCATCGATCGCAGCCTGGATATCGGCCAGCCGCTGACGTTCCCGGTAACTCATAGCGCGATCAGGTCAGATTCGACTCGTTCCCGGACGCCCGGTTTGAGGTCGGCGGCGGGGATCAGGTCGACGCGGGTGCCGATGATGCCTTCGAGGTCAGCCTCGAGGCGGCCCAGCCCGAACAGGCTCAGCCCAGGCGGGAAGTCGGCGAGCAGGTCCACGTCGCTGTCCGGGTGGTCTTCGCCGCGGGCCACGCTACCGAACAACCGCAAGTTACTGACCCCGTGCGCGGCGGCTGCGGCGACCAGGTCCTTGCGGTGGCGGCGGACGCGGCGGCCCACCGGACCGGACAGCCGGCGCAGTCGGCCGGGCGGCCGCCGCAAGCCCAGCGTCACCTCGAAGCCAGCCGCGCCGACCAGGCGGGCGAGCGCTGGGATCGAGGGCTGCCGCTGCCCGGACTCATATGCGCTGATCACGCTCTGGGTCACACCCGCCCGGGCGGCCAGGTCCACCTGGGACAGGCCGGCCTGTTTGCGTGCCTGGCGGAGCAGGGCTCCTGCTGTGGCAGGTTCCATGCTGTCAGTATAGCGAATCGTCGATAGTCGCGTATCTGAGGGCTCTACGGCCGCGAGATAACAGTGACCTCGCCACCGGGCCGATCGCACCAGGCCCGCCCGCCCGAGGCTTAAGGATCGAGCGCCGGAGGGATGGCGCCGCGTTCGGTTCGCACGCCACCGCCGCCGTTCGGCTCTGGGTCTGTGAGGCTGGCGCGAGGCCGAGTGCGCACCGGCGCCGACGTGGCCGGTCCGGCAGGTCAGAGGAGAACGCCCGGGCGGCGTTGCGAGCCCGGGTCGGCCAGCCAGAGACAGTCGGATGTCGCGCCGTAGAATCTGTTGACGGTTGCTGAGCCAGCTGCGGTTCCGGGGCTGGCTCGCCATCTCGGCGTCGCGGCCGTGCCAGTGGGGTGAGCCGCTGATGGACGAGCAACCCATGGTGGTGACCGCGCCGATTCTGTTCACCGCGACCAAGGTCAAGCACGTTGGCGGCCAGCTTCGCGCTGCCCTCGCTCGCCGGCCAGTTGCCATAGCCGACCTGACGCGAACATGGGCGTGCGACGTCGCTGCTATCGCCGAGCTCGGCATGGCGCACGAACAGGCCAGAGCGGTCGAGCGGGAACTGCGAATCGTGATTTCGTCCGCGTCGATTCTGCGCCAGTTCGTGCTTGCGGGACTTGATGCGCAGCCGCTGATTTACCCAAGTCTGAACCTGGCGAGCAGACCGGGCCGAGCCACCTCCGTAGGCCCCGGTGGCCCGCCGCGCCAGGGGGCCAGGGCCGACGGGCAGGCTGCGCTGTAGCTCGGCGGGAGGGGCGCTTGGGCGGTCCTGCGGCGGGCGGGTCGTTAGGGCGTCTTGCGGCCAGCGGGGCGTTTAGGCGGCCTTGTGGCGGGCAGTCAGGCACCGTCCCGCACCGATGGCACGCGGACCGGAGCTGGGTATGAATGACAACGGCACTGGCGGCGCCCACCGCGGACTCCTGACGGGATACGACCACGCTGGCGATCGTAACTGCGTGCGCCTCAGCCCAGCCGGCAAGCCCGGCAGCCGGGGCGCCGGGCTGCTAGCCGCGACCGGTACTCACCTCCGCGCTCTGACCGTCAGCAGGTTGCGTTCCGCTCCGAGCGCGCCGAACCGGGCGGGCGCATGTGGCCCGGCGGACCCATGCCTCTTGCCGGGTGTCCGCAATGCGTCGGCAGCTAGGCGACGGGATATGTCACGCGAGGAGGCGCTCGAGGGGCAGGCGGAGCCTTGGCCGCGGAGCACAACGCAGCCACGCTGGCTCGCGGTGCCGGGCCAGCATGGCTGGCGATTCACGTGGCGGACGCTGGGACAGGCAGTTACCCGACGTCGCTGGCTCGTCCCGCCACGCCGACGCCGGGCTCTGGCGGTCGCGCGGGCAGCGGTGCAGCTTGGTCTCGCGATGTCCGTGCTAACCAGCCGGCGCGTGCTGCCTGCACGCAGGCTCCGTCGCCGGTCTCCGGCGACAGCGACACAGCCAGGCGGCCAGGGTACCGGCCGATCCCTGCAGCGGCGGAACCGGCGCCGGGGCGCAGTCTGCCCGCGTCCTAGCCGATGCGATCTCCGCGCCGTCCGGCCCGCCCGCCAGTATGCAGCAGCCGGGCAGCTTACCGGCGGCATCCGCCCGCGTATTCCGGCGGGGATGCGCCACCGCGGGCCGCGGGAGTCACGAAATGAGGCGATTCTTGGCGACGCCCCTGCGCCGCCAGTACCGGCAGTACCGGCAGTCAGGAAGTCCGGCGGAGGCCAACTGGCGCATCTGCCGCGGGATCGCGGGACGGTTGTCCGCCAGCCGGCTCCAGCCAGGCTGGGACCGTACCGGCTGCTGGAGCCGATCGGGGAGGGCGGCATGGCCGTGGTCTACCGAGCCGCAGGCCCGGACGATCAGATGGTGGCCGTCAAGGTCTTGCGGCAGCTGGCTGCCGCGAGCGAGGATGCCCGCTGCCGGCTCGCCCGCGAGGTCCAGGCGATGCGCCGGGTCCGAAGCCCGTTTGTTGCCGAAGTGACCGATGCCGACCTGGCCGGCGATATCCCCTACCTCGTCACGAGGCTCGTGCAGGGCCGCACCCTCGCCCAGCTGATTGACGACCAGGGCCCGCTGCGCGGCACGGCATTGCAGCGGCTGGCCTACGGGCTGGCCGACGGGCTGGCGGCCGTGCACGCCGCTGGAGTCGTTCACAGGGATCTTAAGCATGGCAACGTGATGATGGCCGCGGGCGACCCCGTACTGATCGATTTCGGCATCGCCTGCCAGGCGGACAGCGCCCCGATCACCCAGACGGGCATGTGCATTGGTACTCCTGGGTATATCGCGCCAGAAGTGATCCAGGGCCAGCGCGCCCGGCCACCCGCCGACGTGCACGCCTGGGGAACCACCGTGGGCTATGCCGCGCGCGGCGAGCCGGTGTACGGAACAGGCGGATATGACGTCGTGTTCTGCCGGATCCTGCGTGCCGAAGTCAGCCTGGACGGAATCCCCGCCGCGCTGTGCCCGCTGGTCGCCGGGGCGCTGTCGCGCCAGCCTGAGCAGCGGCCGAGCGCGGCGTGGCTTGCGGGCGAAGCCGCCCGGCTTAACCTCGAGGTGCCAGCTGCGCCGCCAGCAAGCGGGCCGTCGGTGCTGGCTAAGGGCGGGCCGGTGACCGTTCCCGTGCCGACGGGCTCCCAGGCGCCGGTCCGGCAGCGGATCGCTTACCAGCGCCCAGAGGAAGTTGCCGACCTCCTTCCCGCGGTCCGGTACGCGCCAGTACGCAGGACGGCACACGCTAGCCGACGGAAGGCAACGGCAGTCCGTGCCTCGCGCCGGCCCCATCCGATGCTGGCTTTCGCGGCGCTGGTCATGGCAGTGAGCACCAGCTTTCTCCTGCCGCTAGCTGGCACTGTCACGGTCGCGGCGCTGCTAACCCTCCTCAGGGCGGGCAGCAAGGTGCGAAGGGGGCTGGCGCGACGCGGCGCCGGCGGGTCGCGGGCGCGGGACAAGCTCCTGCTCGTCTTGTCAATCCCGTGGGTGCTGCTGAAGTCGATCGCAGAGACGGCCCTACTCGCTCCCCTGCTGCTGACGGCCGCCGGCGTGGCCGTCGTCGCCGGGACAATCACTGCCCGCGACTCTTACATGCTCCCGGCCTGGACCGCCCTCGCGGCGACCTACACGGCCCTGAGCTGCATCGGCCCGCGGTCGCGGCCTGCGCGCCGTCAATTGAACCGGGTCCTCGACGCCATCGCTTCATCTCCGCTGGCCGCGGCCACGACGATGCTCACGCTGAGCCTGCTCGCCGTCACCATCGCGGGCCTGGCCATCGCCAAGACACCGCCCCTGTGGCCACTCCACGGCCTGCACGGCATGCACGTCCGCCTTCCCGGACTGAACCGGGCAAGCCTCCACGGCTAGCAGCAGGCTTCCTGGCGGATCCTCGCTCGGACTTGGTCCACGCCACAGCTCAGCACGCTGGTGGTGGGCGCTGACCTTCTCAGGATTGAGGAGCGGCGGAGTGCCGGCGCCGGGTGGCTGGGTGGGGTTCATGGAGCGGGTGAAGCCGCGGGCCCTGCGGCCCGGTGACGGCCGTCATATCGACGTCCTCGCCGGCGTCGGCTGCGGAGCTTGACCGGCTCGTCGCCTGTCTCCGTGGCCGGGGTTACGCGGTGCGGGTGGCCGACGGCGTGCCGGACCGGGCTGGTCATTTCGCCGGCAGCCCGGAGCGGCGGGCGCCGGCATGCTTGGCATGTTCGCCGACCGTGGAGTGTCGCTGGTCATGCCTGCTACTGGGGGCACGGGCGCGAGTCACCTGGTGGATCTGCCGGACTACGAGCTGATCCGCGCGCACCCCGAAGTTGTTCACCGGATTCAGCGACCCCTCGGTGCTGAACAACTCGATACTGGCTGCCGCGGGCCCGCCGAGCGTCTTCGGTGCGGGTTTCAGTTCTTCGGCTGGCCTGACGTCGATGAGCCGACCGAGTCGGCGTTCTGGCGGATGGTAAGCGGGCAGGTCACCGGAAAGGAGGTGACGGGCGCGGACTGGCGCGTGTACCGGGCCGAGGGCTCTGTCATTTCCGGCCCCGTCGTGGGCGGAAGCCTGTGGGCCATGCTTGCCCTGGCCGGAACCCGCTGGATGCCGCCCACGTCGGGAGCCATCTTGCTGCTCGAAGACTTCATGGGAACCTTCGATGACGTGGATCGCAGGCTCACGCACCTGCGGCTGGCCGGCGTCTTCGATGACATCGCCGCCCTCGTGATAGGTGCGCCTGCTGACTGGGAGCCCGAAGACGCCCCCGATGCCAGCGCCGACGAGCTCGTCCTGCCTCTCCGAAGCTCGTCGCGTTCGCCTGCGAGGCCAGGCAGGACGCCGGGGCGGTCATCGATCAGCTCGTAGACCCAGCCATTGCGGCTGAGGTCACCGAGACCGTCGCTATGTCACATCTCCTCAGGGTCTCACCAGCGCCGCGAAGCTAACCGACTGGGGCACGACGGGAATTTCGACAATTGCGAGTTGGAGAATGGCAGCACGCCAGCTTGGGGTGCTCACAGCCCGAACGCGGACCGCAGACTGGTGTATCCGCGGGTGGTGGCGAGCAGGGCCAGGCCGAGCAGGTCTTCGGCGGTGCCGAGCAGGCCCAGGTGGTTGAAGTACGATCCCGACCGGGTGCCCGGCTTGGTGTGGGGCACAGCACCAGCGTGGCGACGCGCGACCAGCGAAGGCACAAGGGCGACTCCACATGTCCTGCAGAAACGGACAATCTGCGCTCGCCGATCCTCGAACCGCGCGCAGCAGTCAGCCGAGCCTAGTCGGCAGGGAGGATGGGAGTGAGCTTCCGGCCCTGCTTCCGGGTGTTTGACCTGGTGCGGGCGTAGGGTCGGTGGCCTGGGTCCGGGCCTGACCTTTTAATCCGCTGACGCCGCTGGTTGTCTTGCGAAACGACCTGTCGGCCGGGTCCCAGGTATAGCGGCACCCACTGGCGGTGCCGTCCTGGTTCACCCCTAGCCTGGGCTAGAGGCCAGGGGTCCCAGTCCGGCGGCCAGCGGGTGAGTGCCATCCCTCAACCACGAAAGGGATGACCTTGTCTATCGTAAAGACCCCTGCCATTACCGGCGGCGTGGACACCCATTCCGGCACCCATGTCGCGGCCGCCCTGGACGGTATCGGCGGGCACGCCCGCCGATCGGCTGAGCCGACGGATTTACATCCCTGGCACCCGATCCCGCTGATCTGGTCTTACGCGGTGGGCTATCGGCGGCGCGACGGATTCGGCAGGATCAGGAATGAGCTCCATCAGATGCAGATCGGTTGCGGAGCCGTGCAAGAGGCGCTCGGGGAGAGCGCGATTAGCGCGGAAGGCGGCCTGGCCTCGCACCCAGCCGCCTTCCGCTGTGTGGCTACAGGCGGACCGGACCGGTTGCCCGGATGATGATCTCAGCGGCGGCCGGCGGCTTGTTCCGCACGCACCTGCCGCCTGACTTCGCCCCGATGAGCACGATGCTGAGCTGATACTTGCC
>WNGM01000269.1_pt1 | contig 59731 bp, 59 predicted proteins | sample 5400571 | NCBI WGS metagenome assembly WNGM01 (sample SAMN13153378, study PRJNA577476) | soil metagenome | isolation source: 100 cm soil or saprolite under Garry oak tree replicate 2 | place: USA:California | collected 2016-06-15
CAACCCCAACCGCCGAAACAACACTCACCGCCTCACTGAGGCCGTCGGGGTGCCCCACCACCCGCACCACCACCCGCACCACCACCCGCAGCGGCGGCCCCGGGACGCGCCGAATCACACCAGCCACCTAGGAGGCGCCGAGGCAGCCGAGGGCAGCCGAGGGCGAGCGCGAGGTACGACGCACGCTGTTTAGGGTGATCCGCAACCACCTACGCCCGGAGGCGGAATGGAGGCGGGTCAAAGTTTCGAAAAGGCCGACTTCGTCGCCGGCACAGTCGACTTCCGTGGGGCAAATTTCGCCTCCGGTACAGTGTCGTTCGTTGATGTCCAATGCGTACCCGAGTCGGTGGTCTTCAACAGCGAGCCCCGCCAGCTCGGCGGCAGATCGTGGACGGGGAAATCTGCGGTGCCTTGTTGTGACATGCTTTGTTCCGACGCGCATTCTCACGCTGGGACGAGTGAGTGGTGCAGGGCCAAGCGAGAGAATCGTCAAGGCTACCCGGGGCATACCAGTGGGCGTACCTGTGGCCGTCGTTCCCCTGGTGGTACGGTCGTTACCGCTACGGTACGAAGCGAGGGAGTTCGTCCATGGAGTCCGCCACCTCGGGTGCTCCGGCGAGTTCCCGTTCAGTCGTCGAGTCGGTGCTGAGGGCCACTCGGCTGTTGGACTGTTTCCAGCGGGGCCGGCCGGAGATGACGTTGGCGGAGTTCGTCCGGTGTTCCGGCTATTCGAAGACGACGACGTACCGTCTGTTGACGACGCTTGAGGCCGCGGGTTGGCTGGAGCGCACGCCGGCGGGCGCCTTCCGGCTGACGATCAAGCCATTCCAGCTGGGAACCATCCTGGTGGACAGCTTGGAGCTGCGCCGGGAGGCGGTACCGGTGATGACCGAGCTTGCCGCGGCGTGCGCGGACACGGTCTACCTGATGGTGCCGCGGGATGGTCATGCGGTCTGTCTGGAGCGGATCGACGCCGGGCAGGCCTTTCGGATCATGGATCTGGATGTCGGCGGTTCGCAGCCTCTTCATCTGGGCGCCGGGCCGCGGGCGCTGCTGGCGTTTCGCGAGGACGAACTTCTTGAGCCACTACTGCGGGGCGGGCTGGCTGCCAGGACCGAGGCCTCGCTGGTCGACCCCGATGCCCTGCGTGCCGATCTTGCGGCTTCGCGGGCGCGGGGGTACACGCTGTCGCTGGGCGACGTGACCCCCGGCGTCGGGGCGGTGGGTGCGCCGGTCTTCGACTCCGGCGGACTGGCGATCGCGGCGCTGAGTGTCGGTGGTCTGCTGGATCGGTTCGTACCGCCGCGGGACGCGGACCTCGCCGAGCACCTTCTTCAGGCATGTCGGCGGATCTCGCAACGGTTGGGTTTTCGAGCGCCGGTCGAAGGCGACTGACCGGGCGGCCGACGGGCGACCCCCCACACCAGCGCCGTTCGTAGTTGATTGATCTCACCCGGCTATCGACGGCCGTTGACTCGACCGAGCCTGCCGGCGTACCGTTCCGCATTGAGGACCTACGTTCCGCAGCTCGGAACAAGGTCACCGGATTGACGCTGGAACGAGCGCAGTCGGGCAAGAAAGAGATCAGCGATGTCGACAAACGAAGCAGAACCAGCCTGGCAGGCGGGTGCTCGCGCCTCCGGCCACGTCGGCCCGGCCGGCAACACGGGATTCCTGATCAAGCTCACCGTGATCTCCACGCTCGGCGGTCTGCTGTTCGGCTACGACACCGGCGTCATCTCCGGTGCGCTGCCGTTTCTCAAGGCGGACCTGCACCTGAGCGGCCTGCAGGAGGCCAGCGTGGTCAGCTCGCTGCTGTTCGGGGCGATGTTCGGGGCCCTGCTCGGCGGCAAGTTGGCCGACGTTCTCGGGCGCAAGGGCAGCTTGCTGACCTGCGCGGTGCTGTTCTTCGTCGGCACGCTGGGCAGTTCCCTGGCGCCGGCCTACGGGGTCATGCTGGCCGCCCGGATCATCCTGGGGTTGGCGGTCGGCGCCGCCGCGGCGACGGTACCGCTGTTCCTCGCCGAGATGGCCCCCGCACATAGGCGCGGCCGCATGGTCACCATCAACGAGCTGATGATCGTCGGCGGCCAGTTCCTCGCCTTCGCCATCAACGCCCTGATCAACGCGCTGTTCAGCGGCGCGCACGTCTGGCGGTGGATGCTCATTGTGGCCGTCATCCCGGCGATCGCGCTGTTCATCGGCATGTTCTTCCTGCCTGACTCACCGCGCTGGTACGCCGTGCGCAACCGGCTCGACGACACCCGCCGGGTGCTGCACCTGAGCCGGCCCCCGGAAGAGGCGGCCGAGGAGTACAACATCATCGCCGAACACGCCCGCCGCGACACGCAGGAGGATAAGGGCGCCGCGCTGCGCGACCTGCGCGCCTTCGCCTGGATGCGGCGAGTGCTCTGGATCGGCATCGGACTCGCGATCGTCCAGCAGGCCACCGGCATCAACACCGTCAACTACTACGCCCCGACCATCTTGAAGGCCGCCGGCCTGGGCACCAGCGCGGCCCTGGTGCTGACCATCACCGTGGGCATCGTCGGCGTCGCCGGCACGATCCTCGGCATCTACCTGCTCGGCCACGTGAACCGGCGCCCGCTGGTGATGACCGGCTTCGTCGGAGTCGCGGCGGGCCACCTCGTCCTCGCCCTGATGTTCCTGCTCCCGGAGTCGAAGATCCGCGCCTACCTGATCCTGCTCGGGATGCTCATCGTGGTCTTCTTCGTGCAGACCTTCATCGGCACGCTCATCTGGCTGCTGCTGTCGGAGATCTTCCCGATGACCATCCGGGGCTTCGCGATGGGCGCGGCGGTGTTCATCCTCTGGACCACCAACACGATCATCTCGTTCGTGTTCCCGCTGTTGGTCGGGGCGCTCGGGGCGACGCTGACCTTCGGGCTGTTCACGATCGTCAACGCCGGCTCGTTCTTCTTCGCCTGGAAGTTCTGCCCGGAGACCCGCGGCCGCACCCTCGAGGAGCTCGAAGATGACTTCCGCGAGCACGACGCCGCGCACTTCGTGCACCGGCCGCCGGCCAACGTCTACGGCTCCTAGGTTCCCTCCGCTCCTAGGTTGCTCTGCGACCCGTGCCTGCCAAGTACGGTCGGCGCCCGCACCGGTTCCGTCCATCCGTCGCCCGGCAAGGCCGATCGAAGGGAGCAGCATTCCATGTCGGGCAACTCCAACGACGCCGGTCGGTCGGTGACCAGCAAGGTCATCGCGATCCTGCTGACGTTCGCGGACGGCAACGTGTACTCGCTGACCGAGATCGCGAGGCGGACCGGCCTGCCGGTCGCGACCACTCACCGGCTCGCCCAGGAGATGGCGGCCTGGGGGATGCTGGAGCGGGCCGAGGACGGCCAGTACCGCATCGGCATGCAGCTCAAGGCGATCGCCAGCCAGGCCGCGCCGATGCCGCCCAGCCTGCACGAGCGGGCCCGGCGGGTACTGGAGGACCTCGCCGCGGCCGCGCCCCGCTCGACGGTACGGCTGGGGGTGCTGGAGGGCCTGGACGTCGCGTACATCGAGAAGGCCGAGGGCAACCACCCCGTCTCGATGGTCTTCGAGTCCGAAACGCTACCCGCGCACGCGACCGCGATGGGCAAGGCGCTGCTCGCGTTCTCCTCGCCGCATGTGGTGGACGGGGTGGTGGCCAAGGGGCTGGCGTGGTACACCCCGTTCACGCTCACCTCGCCCGAGCGGCTGCGCCGGGCGCTGGCCACCATCCGGCTGACTCGGGTGGCGGTGTCGCGCCGGGAGCTGGACCTGTCCGCCTCCGCGGTGGCCGTACCGGCGTTCGGCGCCGGCGGAGGCGTGGCCGCCGCGCTCGAGCTGACCGTGGCCGACCCGCAGGACTTCCGGCTGGTCCAGCCGCCGCTGATCGTGGCCGCCCGCAGCCTGTCCCGGGAACTGCACGGCTACCACGCCCGCGGGTACCTGACCCTGGGCCTGGAACGGCACCTGGACATCCGGGTCAACGGCCACCGGCCGATGGTCTCGGGAAGCGACCGGCGCAGTGCGTGAATCAGGCGGTGGACCACTCCACGTGCAGGCCCTCGCGCGCCCCGAAGCGCTCCAGGTGCCGGCCGACCACGTCCTGTACCCGTGCCAGCCCCTCGGCGCCGTCGGCGCTCGCCCGCAGGATCAGCCCGTCCGGCGCGGCGGTGAGCGTGCACTGGCCGGCGTCGACCCGGACCACCCCCTGCCCGTCCGCGAGCAGCTCGGTGCTCGCCCGGTGGCCCAGATGGCTCACCAGCTGCTTGATGTAGCGCTCCGGCTGCCCGGTCGGTACCCGGGCCACGGACTCGGCCATCTGTCGCCTCCTGATGTGTCGACCATCACCATGCACCGCTAACAATTATCTTGCTAAGCTGTTAGCAACCAACCGCGACGAGAGGAAAGTATCCACATGTCCACCGAGACCGCCTACGAAACCGCGCAGCGTGCCACCGACCAGGTCCGCGAGTTCAGCGAGCGGGCCACCGGTACCGGCCGCGCCTTCGGGCAGCTGGCGCTGGACGCCTACGAGCAGGCGGTGCGCAGCTTCCTGGACCTCGAGCACAAGGCCGCCGAGGCCGCGCCCGTCGACTGGGTCGGCGCCGCGATCGGGGCGCACGCGTCGTTCGTCGAGGACGTCACCTCGGCGTACGTGCGGGCCGCCCGCTCGGTCCTGTCCTGACCCACGAGGTCCGCAACCCGGGCCCGGTGCCGGCAACGCCACCGGGCCCGGGCCCGGGCCTGTTGCATGTTGTCAGGCCGCCAGCTCGCGGCGGACCGGATCGGCGGCGCTGAGGAAGTCGTCGATGACCGGCGCGACCAGCCCGGGGCTGTCGAACAGCACCAGGTGCCCACCGCCCGGTACCACGTGCAGCCGCGCGTCGGGCAGGCAGGCGGCCAGGATCCGCGAGTTGCCGGCCGGCACGATCGGGTCGTCGTCGCCGGTGAGCACGAGTGCCGGCCGGCGGATCGACCACGGCAGCCCCCACCAGCCGGACAGCCCGGACAGCCGGTGCAGGTAGGCGGGCAGGCTCTGGGGCGGGCCGAGGTGCAGGCGGGTCAGCAGCTCCGGCTCGCGCCGCAGCCGGCCGCCGAAGACCGCGCCCGGGTCGAACCGGCCGTCCCCGGTGGACAGCCACGGGGCGATCAGGCGTAGCAGGGCGGTCGGCCGGCCCGGTACGTGCAGCACACCGGACGACGTCGAGGCGAGCACCAGCCGGTCCACCCGGTCGGGTGCGAGCACGGCGAGCTGCTGGGCCACCAGGCCGCCGAACGACACGCCGAGCAGGTGCGCCCGGCGTACCCCGACGGCGTCGAGCACGCCGGCGGCGAACTGGGCCAGGGCGGGCATGGCGTGCGGGTACCCGGGCAGCTCGGTCCCGCCGAGGCCGGGCGCGTCGAAGGCGATCGTCCGGTATCCGACAAGCTCGGCGAGCAGCGGATCCCACGCGGACAGCTCGCCCCAGATGCCGAGGAGCAGCAGGAGGGGCGGTCCGTCGCCGCGGACCTCGATGCGGGTCCGCACCCCGTTGATCGCGCGGAACGTGGCTTCGGGGCGGTGACCTCGAACCATCTCGGTCCTCCGTGGCACGGCCGGCGTGCGCCGGGGTGGCAAACCCCGTCGGTGCGGTCACTGTGGCCAGCACCGACGGGGTGGTTCGAGGGTACCCCACTGGACGGTTACTTAAGCATCTCCCGCGCCGCGTTCACGTACGCGGCGCTGACGTCCTGGACGAACTTGGCGTGCGCCGACGCGATCGTGGACACCCAGTCGAGCTGGGTGGCGTTGGCCGCCTTCTCCTGGAAGTCGACCAGGGTCTGCAGCGACTTCTCGTACGCGTCCAGCGTGACGTTGCCGGCTGCCTTCGCCGACTGGAGGAACCGCTCGTTCAGGTCGCGGATCCGCTGTAGCGCCTCTTCGCCAGCGGCCGTCGAGGCGGCGCCCATTTCCGTGCTCATGCCCTACCTCCGTCAGGTGTGGATGTAGGTACCCGGCCCGTCGCCGAGTACCGGGTGTGCCTCGCTGCCCACCCGCGGCGGCTCGCCCAGCGGGCCGGCCCGCTCCCCGGCCCACCACGCCCAGTCGTCCCACCAGGAGCCGGACTTGCGGGTAGCTGCCTCCCGCCACGCCTGCGGCGTCTCCGGTGTCTGGTCGGCCACCTCGTACCAGTTCTTCGGGCTGGGCGGGTTGACGATGCCGGCGATGTGCCCGCCGCTGGACAGCACGAACCGGGCGGTGCCGCTGACCAGCCGCACCGTGGCGTACGAGGACGTCCACGGGACGATGTGGTCGTTGATCGCGGAGACGATGTACAGGTCCTCGGTGATGTCCTTGAGGTCCAGCCGCTGGCTGGCCAGCTCCATCTCGCCCTTGGCGAAACGGTTGCGCACGTAGCACTCGCGCAGGTAGAACGAGTGCATCGCGGCCGGCATCCGGGTCGCGTCGCTGTTCCAGGCGAGGATGTCGAAGGCCGGCGGCTGCTTGCCCATCAGCCAGTTCGACACCACGTAGTTGAAGATGAGGTCGTTGGCCCGCAGCAGGTCGAAGGTACCGGCCATTTCGCTGCCTTCCAGGTACCCGCGGCGCTGCATCTTCTGCTCCAGCTTGGCGACCGTCGCCTCGTCGGTGAACCGGCCCAGTGGCCCCGGGTCGCTGAAGTCGACCATCGTGTTGAGCAGCGTGATGTTGTTGATCCGGTCGTCCTTGACCTCGTCGAGGTAGGTGGCGGTCATCATCGTGAGGGCGCCACCCAGGCACAACCCGACCACGTCGACCTTCTCCGACGCGGTGATCTCGCAGACCACGTCGAGCGCCGCGAGCGGGCCGTGCAGCAGGTAGTCGTCCATGGTCGTGCGCGCCATCGAGGCGTCCGGGTTTCGGTAGCTGATCGCGAAGACGGTACGGCCGTGCTGCACCGCCCACTCGATGAAGCTGCGCCCGGGCGACAGGTCCATGACGTAGTACTTGTTGATCCACGGCGGGCTGCACAGCAGCGGGATCTGGTGTACCTGCTCGGTCTGCGGCAGGTACTGGAGGATCTCGATCAGGTCGCTGCGGTACACCACCTTCGCCGGGGTGCAGGCGAGGTTGCGGCCGACCTCGAACGGGCTGGTGTCCACCTGCCGGGGCCGGCCGTTGTTGTGCAGCATGTCGTCGACGAAGTTGCGCCAGCCGTCGACGAAGCTGCGCCCGCCGGTGTCCAGCGCCCGCTTGAGTACCGCCGGATTGGTGATCGCGAAGTTGGTCGGCGCGAACGCGTCGGCGAGGAACCCCATCGCCAGCTCCGCCTTGCCCTCGTTCACCGCGTCCAGATCGGAGATGCGCAGCAGGTCCATGCCGTACTCGCGGGCGGCGAGGTAGGCCTGCCGCAGTGCCCAGAACGCCGGGTTCTCCTCCCAGGCCGGGTCGCTGAACCGGCGGTCGCGCGGGTCCACCCGCATCGGGCCCTCCGCAGGCTTGCCGGCGAAGCGGTTGAGCGCGGCGGCGCCGGTACCGAACAGCTTCTCGCCGAAGCGGAACGCCAGCGACAGCCCGCTGACCGGGTCCTTGGCCGCGGCCCGGGCGGCGGCGGCGAGCGCCTGCCCCAGCAGCGCCGGGTCGTTGTCGGTGAACAGCGGGGCCTCGGGGGCCAGGAAGAGCGCCGACTGCGGCGTCGCCTCGTCCCGGTTCGCAGCGGTCATGACCCGCCCTCCGGCAGGTAGTACCGGAACAGCAGCTCGGCCGCGCAGACCGGTTTGTCCTGGCCGTCCCGTTCGAAGGTGAGGCCGTAGCTGACCTGGTACCCGCCGGCCACCTCGTCCACGGAGTTGCAGATCACCGCCATGCGGATCCGGCTGCCCACCGGGTTCGGCGCCGGGAAGCGGACCCGGTTGAGCCCGTAGTTGAGGATCTGCGCGGCACCCTCGACGTTGACCATCTCGTAGAGCAGCACGGTGGACAGCGACACGGTGAAGAACCCGTGCGCGACGGTCGTGCCGAACGGCCCCTTCGCCGCCCGGTCGGGGTCGACGTGGATCCACTGCCGGTCCCCGGTCAGGTCCGCGAACCGGTCGATCTGGTCCTGGGTGATGTCCACCCAGCGGCTGTGGCCCAGCTGCTCGCCGGCCAGGGTGGGCAACGACTCCACCGGCACGGTGGTCAGTTCGCTAGCCAAGTTCGGCCTCCCAGTCTCGGTCCTGCAGCGCGTCGCGGATGTCGGCGAGGAACCGCGCCGCGGTCACCCCGTCGTACGCGCGGTGGTCGTAGGACAGGCCGAGGATGCAGACGTGGTGGATGGCGATCGCATCCCCGACCGCGACCGGCCGCCGGGCCACCCCCTCGGTGGTGATGATACCGACGTTGGGCTGGTTGATCACCGCAGCCGAGGCGTAGGTACCGAGCGGGCCGGGGTTGCTGATCGTGAACGTCGAACCGCTCAGCTCGTCGCCCTTGATCGTGCGGTTCTTCACCGCGTCGCCGACCCGCTTGATGGCCCGGGCCATGCCGCGCAGGTTCAGCGCGTCCGCTTCCTTGATGACCGGCGCCATCAGGCCCTGCTCGTTCATGTCCACCGCGATCGCCAGGTTGACGGAGCGGTGCAGCGTCATCGTCTTGCTCGCCAGGTCGATCGAGGAGTTCACCGCCGGATGGGCGCGCAGCGAGTCGCACACCGCCCGGGCGATGAACGGCAGGTAGGTCAGCGACGCGCCCTCGGCCTTGCGGAACTCGGCCTTGTACTTCTGCCGCACCTGCTCGATCCGCTCCAGGTCCACCTCGATCGACGTCCACACGTGCGGCGAGATCCGCTTGGACTCGACCATCCGCTCCGCGGTGACCAGGCGGATCCGGGACAGCGGCACGACCTCTTCGCGCTCGCCCGCCAGGGGTGCCGGTCGGGTCGGCTCGGTCGGCGCTGCCGCCGGTTGGGCCGGTGCGGCCGGTGCCTGCGGAGCCGGCGCCTGCGTGGGCGGTGCCGGGGCCGCGAGAGCGGCCAGCACGTCCTCGCGCATGATCCGGCCACCGGCGCCGGAGCCGCGGATCCGGGACAGGTCGAGGTTGTGCTCGGCGGCCAGCCGCCGTACCACCGGTGACAGCGCCCGCCCGCCGCCGTTGCCGGTGGCGGCCAGCGCGGTGGTCGGGGTTGGCGACGCTGCCGGGGTCGGTGCCGTGGCCATACCCACTGTTGGCGCGGGCGCCCCGGGTGCGCCGATGCGCACCAGCGGCGTACCGACCGGTACGGTGGCTCCCTCGGGGACCAGGATCTCCAGCACCACGCCGTCGTACGGGCTGGGGATCTCCGAGTCCACCTTGTCGGTCGATACCTCGAACAGCGGGTCGTCGAAGGCGACGGTGTCACCGACCGCCTTCAGCCACCGCCCCACCGTTCCCTCGGTGACCGTCTCGCCGAGCTTCGGCATGGTCACCTCCTGCCGCTCGGCTGGCGCCGCCGCCGCCGCGGGCGCCGCCGCCTCCACGGGCGCAGACAGCGGAGCCGGCGGAGCGACCGACTCGTCGATCGGCGAGTGCTCGCCGGCCACCTCCGCGCCGGCCGGGCCGATCCGGGCCAGCGGCGTGCCGACCGGTACCGTCTGGCCCGGCTGGACGAGGATCTGCAGCAGTACCCCGTCGTACGGGCTGGGGATCTCTGAGTCCACCTTGTCGGTGGACACCTCGAACAGCGGGTCGTCGAACGCGACCGGCTCGCCGATCGACTTGAGCCAGCGCCCGACGGTGCCCTCGGTGACCGTCTCGCCCAGCTTCGGCATGCTGACCTGCTGGATGTCGTCAGGCATCGATCACTCCTTCAGCCGTGCAGGGACCGGCCGGTGAAGGCGAGCATCGTCTCGCCGATCGCCTCGGTCAGGCTCGGGTGCGGGTGGATGAACGCCCCGACCTCCTCGGGCAGCGCCTGCCAGTTCACCGCGAGGTACACCTCGGCGAGCAGTTCGCTGGCCCACGGCCCGACCAGGTGTACCCCGAGGAGCGGCCCGCCCCGCTGCGCGACGACCTTCACCATCCCGTCGGTGTCCCCGATGATCATCGCACGGCCGTTGCCGGAGAACCTGTACTTGTGGATCTCGACCTCATACCCGGCGGCCTTCGCCTCGGCCTCGGTCAACCCGGCCCAGGCCACCTCGGGATGCGTGTAGACCACCCACGGGACGCGGGTGTAGTCGACCGGGATCGGCCGCTCCCCGAGGATCGCCTGGATCGCGACGATCGCCTCGGCGTAGGCGACATGGGCAAGGCCGGGCGTGTCCACCACGTCCCCAATGGCGTACACGCCCGGCCGGCTGGTGACCATCGTGGCGGGATCCACACCGACAAACCCGCGCGGTGTCACCTCTACCCCAGCCTCGGTCAGCCCCAGGTCCTCGGTGACCGGCTTGCGGCCGATCGCCACGAGTACCTGGTCGACCTCGATCTTCTCCACTCCCTGTGCGGTCTCGAAGCCCACGACGAGCCCGCCATCGGACTTTTCCGGCGGTCCGACCCGGGCGCCTCCGTGCACGCTGGTACCCCGCCGGGCCAGCGCGCGGGCGAGCACGTCGGCGGTCTCGCGGTCCGGCCCGATCGGTAGTACCGCCTCCGGCAGCATTTCCAGCAGCGTGGTCTTCGCTCCGACGTCGGTGAACACCGAGGCGAACTCCGAGCCGATGACGCCGCCGCCCACGACCGCCACCCGCTGGGGGAGCACGTCGCTGCGGGTGCTGTGGTCGGAGGTGACGATCCGCTCGCCGTCCGGTTCGAACCCGGGGATCAGCCGCGGTACCGAGCCGGTGGCCAGGATCGTGGCCTTGCCGCGCAGTTCCTGCCCGTCGACGTCGACCGACCCGTTCGCGGTGAGCCGGCCCTGGCCCATGACGACCGCGACCTTGCGCCGCTTGAGCAACGTGGACAGGCCGCCGACGAGCTGGTTGACGACACCGGTGGTGCGCTGGCTCACCTTGACCCAGTCGGGGACGAACACGCCGGAACCCTCCGGCATGATGCCGAAGTCCGCGGCGTGGCTGGCGGTGCGGTACACCTCGGCGGTCTGCAGCAGCGACTTGGCCGGGATGCAACCGCGGTTGAGGCAGGTACCGCCGACCACGTCGCGCTCCACCATCGCGATACTCAGGCCGGCCGAGGCGCCGTAGAGCGCCGCGGCGTAGCCGCCCGGCCCGCCGCCCACGATGACGACGTCATAGTCAGTCATGTCGTCGCGACCTTTCGCAGTGTCTCGATGACCTCGGCGGTCTGCGGCACCACCGCGTCCTCCAGCGGCGGGCTCGTCGGCGTCGGGGTGTCCTTCGCCGCGATCCGCACCACCGGGTGGTCCAGCGACCAGAAGCACTCCTCGCCGATGACCGCGGCGACCTCCGACCCGTACCCCAGCCGCCGGGCCGCCTCGTGCAGCACCACGGCGCGGGCGGTCTTGGTGACCGACGCGACGATCGTCTCCACGTCCAGCGGTACCAGCGTGCGCAGGTCGACCACCTCGACCGAGATGCCTTCCTGGGCGAGTACGTCGGCGGCCTCCAGGCCCTGGTGCACGCCGACCGAGTAGGTCAGCAGGGTGACCCGGTCGCCCTCGCGGACGACCCGGGCCTTGCCGATGGGTACCGGTTCCAGCGACAGCGGCCCGGGTACCCGGATGCGCCGGTACAGGTACTTGCTCTCCAGGTACAGCACCGGGTTGTTGTCGCGGACCGCGCTGCGCAGCAGCCCCGCGGCGTCCTCGACGGTGGCCGGCGTGACGATCTTCAAGCCGGGTACGTGCGCGAAGTACGACTCGATGCTCTGCGAGTGGGTCGGTCCGGCGCGCAGCCGCGCCCCGAACGGGCAGCGGAACGTGATGGGCATCGGGTTGCCGGTACGGTAGTAATGCCGGGCGATCACGTTGACGATCTGGTCGAACGCGCACGAGATGAAGTCGGCGAACTGGAACTCCACCACCGGTCGCAGCCCGTTGAGCGCCGCCCCGGCCGCGAGCCCGGTGAACCCGGACTCGGCGATCGGGGTGTCCACCACCCGCCGCTCGCCGAACTTCTCCAGGAACCCCTTGGTCACCTTGAAGGCGCCGCCGAACTGGCCGACGTCCTCGCCGATGAGGAAGACGCTGTCGTCGGACTCCATCTCGGCCATCAGCGCCTGGCCGACCGCGTCGAGATAGGTCACCTCCGCGCTTGCGGTCTCAGCCGGCATAGACGCCCTCCTCCACCGTGGCGGCGTCCGGCATCGGGGCCGCGAGCACCGTCTTGCGCGCCTCGATGGCCTGCCGCCGGGCGTCGTCCTTGATCTGCTGGAGCTCGTCCCTGGTGGCGAACTCCAGCTCGGTCAGCTTCTTCGCGAACTCCTCGACGGGGTCGCGCCTGCCCCACTCCTCCAGCATTTCCCGGGGTACGTAGTCGGCGGGGTCGTGTTCGGCGTGGCCGTGCATGCGCATGGTCACCGCCTCGATGAGCGTGGGTCCTTCGCCGGCCCGGGCCCGGTCGGCCGCCCGCCTGGTCGCCTCGTACACCGCGATCACGTCGATCCCGTCGACCTTCTCGCCGGCGATGCCGTACGCGGCGGCCTTGCTGGCGAAGTCCGTGCGGGACTGCAACCGCAGCGGCGTGGAGTAGGCGAACTGGTTGTTCTCCACGATGAAGATGCATGGCAGGTCCAGGACGGCGGCGATGTTGAGCGCCTCGTGGAAGTCGCCGCGCGAGGTGGACCCGTCGCCGCAGTACGCGATCGCCACGCGGTCCTCGCCGCGGTACTTGAAGGCGAACGCGCCGCCGGTGGCAACCGGGTAGTTGTCGGGGATGTGGCTGGGCGGGTTGTAGATGTTCAGGTCCAACCGTCCATAGTGGAGGGTGCCGTCCCGGCCGCCGGTCGGCCCGGTCGCCTTGCCGAGGAAGCTCGCCATCACCTGCGCCGGGTCCATCCCGCGCCACAGGTGGGCGCCGAGGTCGCGGTGCAGCGGGCAGAGGAAGTCGTCCTGGCGCAGCGCGGCGGCGGTACCCACGGCGATCGCCTCGTGCCAGTGCCCGGTGTACAGGGAACCGAGCAGCTCGCCCTGGCGGTACATGCTGACCATGCGGTCCTCGACCGCACGGTGCAGCGCCATCGTCCGGAACATTCGGAGGTAGAGATCCCGGTCGCTCACCGCGCGACCGTAACGCCGCCGTAACCTGCCCAAATAGAAGGGCTTTCACCCACTGGAAACCCCCGGCGACCCTGAGTCGGACAGCCAGTCCAGGTACTTCAGGTACGGGTCGAGGGCGGCCTGGAAGGTCTCGGTCAGCTGCTTGGCCTGCGCGGCCAGGGCCGCCACCTGCTCGGCGGTCTCGGCCAGCTGGGCCTGCAGCGCGCGCTGCCGCTCCAGCGCCTCGATGATCGGCGCGTTCACCTGGCGCAGCGTCTGGGCCACCAGGGCCCCCTGCGCCCGGCTCGACGTCTCCAGCAGCTGCCACCACTGGGTTACCGGATCAACCATCGCCCCTCCCGGTCGCGTACCACTCGTAGACGCCGTCCGGCCGGATTCGCCGTTCGACCACGCCGGACCACCGCAGGTACGCGACGTGCGCGAGGGTCTCGGACAGCGCGAAACTGCGCTGGTAGTTCAGCAGTGCCCGGGAGAAGACCTGCTCGGCGATCTCCACCACGGTGTGCGGCCGCCGCTCGATCAGCTCCCGGATCGTCTGCAGGCGGCGCAGCTTGTTGCGGGTGATCACCTCGATCCGCCGGGCGCAGTCGGTGAACGGCTCACCGTGCCCGGGCAGGACGGTCTGCGGCGCGCACCGGTCGATCCGCGCCAGCGAGTCGAGGTAGCTGCGCAGCGGGTCGGCGTCGAACCCGCGCTCGAAGGTGACCGGCGGGGTCACGCCGGGCAGCAGGTGGTCGCCGGAGAACAGCGCGCTGAGGTCGGGTGACCAGAGGCAGATGTGGCCGACCGAGTGGCCCGGCGTGTGGATCACCTCCCAGTCCCGGCCGCCGATCGGTACCTTCTCGCCGCCGCGCAGCCGGTTCGACGCCTCGACGACCGAGTGCAGGTACGGCAGCCAGTCCGCGAGGCCGTAGGCGACGGTGGCCCAGTCCGCCTCGGGCAGCCCGTGGTCGGCGTACATGTCCCGGCGGCGCGCCATCGCCGTGTCCGGGTGCCGGTACTTCTCGCAGTCCAGGTCGGTCAGCGCGTGCATCCACAGTTGCGCCCCGGTCAGCTCGATCAGCCGGCCGGCCAGGCCGTAGTGGTCGATGTGCGCGTGGGTCACCACGATGCGCGACACGTCGCGCACGTCGTACCCGGCCGTGTGCAGCCCGGCTTCGAGCGCGGCGAGGCTGTCGCCGCCGGCGTCGGCGCGCCACAGGCCGCAGTCGACGAGGGTGACCCGGTCGCCGTCGGCCAGCGCGTACACGTTGACCGTCTCGATGCGGTGCAGGCCCACCGGCAGCGGCATCCGGGTGACACCGTCGAGCATCGCGGGCTCAGCCGTGCATCCGCTCGCGCAGCGTGAACCACACGCGCAGCTGGACCTCGTAGGTGATCCGGGCGCCGTCCAGCGCACCGGACAGGTGTTGCACCTCGAACCCGGTGACGCCTTCCAGGGTCAGCCCGGCCCGGTCGATCGCCTCGCCGATCGCGTCTTCGATGGTGTTGCCGGTACCCGTCAGCTCCACCGCCTTCTGCACCGCCACGGCACCCAGGCTGGGCGCGGTGCCCCGGTACCGGGAGGGGCGCTTCCACTGCCTGGAAGCCCCAACGCCTACGGTGGGGTCATGACGGCTCTGGACGTGCTGAAGGACTGGCCGGTGGACACGGCCGCGGTGGCGGTGGTGGACGGGTCCGGCGTGGTCGCGTCGGCCGGGCCGGACGTTCCCCTGCCGTGGGCCTCGGTGACCAAGCCGCTGACCGCGCTGGCCGTCCTGGTCGCCGTCGACGCGGGCGCCGTCGAGCTGGCCGAGCCGGCCGGGCCACCCGGGTCGACGGTCCGGCATCTGCTCGCGCACGCCTCCGGGATCGCCCCCGACGACGACACGGTGTTCAGCGCGCCGGGCCGGCGGCGGATCTACTCCAACCGCGGCTTCGAGCTACTCGCCGACCACGTCGCGCGCCGGACCGGTACCCCGTTCGCGGCGCACCTGCAGGCATCGGTGCTCGATCCGCTCGGCATGTCCGGTACCCGCCTGGCCGGTACCGCGGCGGCCGGCGCCGTCGGTCCGGTCGGCGACCTGGCCGCGCTGGGTCGCGAACTGCTCGCGCCGACCCTGGTACCCGACCTCATGCCCGAGGCGACCCGGACCGCCTTCCCCGGCCTGGTCGGTGTGCTGCCCGGCTTCGGCCGGCAGGAGCCGAACGACTGGGGCCTGGGCGTCGAGATCCGCGACCACAAGCAGCCACACTGGACCGGCCGGCGCAACTCGCCGGGTACCTTCGGCCATTTCGGGCAGTCCGGATCGTTCCTCTGGGTCGATCCGGCGGCCGGCCTCGCCTGCGCCTGCCTCACCGACCGCCAGTTCGGCGACTGGGCCGCACAGTGCTGGCCCGAGCTGTCCGACCGGGTCCTCGACGAGTACGCCTGACCCACTGGGTGGAAGCAGCCGTTGCCACCGGCCCGCGAAGGGGGCCACGGTCGGACCATGCTTGACGCCGCTGAGATCGCCGCCGAGCTGGACGCGGCCCGCCGTGAGCGCCGCGACCTGGCGCCGTTCACCGACAGCCACCCCGATATCGACGAGGAGACCGCCTACGCCGCGCAATGGGCCGGGGTGCAGACCCGGCTCGCGGCCGGCGAGCGCCTGGTCGGGGCGAAGCTCGGGCTGACCAGCAAGGTCAAGCAGCGGGTGATGAAGGTGGACGCGCCGCTGTACGGCTGGGTCACCAGCGGCATGCTCGCCCCGCACGCCGAGCCGGTCGACCTGGGCAGCCTGATCCACCCGCGGGTGGAGCCGGAGATCGCGTTCCTGCTCGGCCGGGGGGTGACCACGCCGGCCACGGTGACCGGGGTACTCGCCGCCACCGAGGCGGTGTTCGCCGCGATCGACGTGCTCGACTCGCGCTACACCGACTTCCGGTTCACCCTGCCCGACGTCATCGCCGACAACGCCAGCGCCGGGCTGTTCCTGCTGGGGCCGCAGGCGGTACCCCCGGCCGGCCTGCCGGACCTGCGGTTGCTGGGCTGCGTCCTGCGGGTCAACGGCGAGGTGGCCGCGACAGCGGCCGGTGCGGCCACGATGGGCCACCCGGCCGAAGCGGTCGCCTGGCTGGCCAACCGGCTGGCCGCCCGGGACCAGAAACTGGAAGCCGGCATGCTGATCTTCTCCGGTGGGCTGACCGAGCCGGTACCGCTGGTGCCGGGCGTGTCGGTCACCGCCGAGCTGGACGGGCTGGGCACGATCGAGGTGTACGGCCGGTGAAGGTGATCCATACCGGGGCGGCGCCCAGCCACACCGGGCCGGTACCTCAGGCGGTCGAGGTGGACGGGTGGATCTACGTGTCGGCGCTCTTCGGTACCGATCCGGAAACGGGTTCCCTGCCCGAGGACCCGCGGGCCGAGGCGGAGCGGCTCTTCGCGAACCTCGACGCGATCCTCACCGCGGCCGGCGCCCGGCGCGAGGACGTCGTGCGGGCCGGCATCTTCGCGCGCCACCTGCGCCGGGACCGCCCCGTGTTCAACGAGGTCTGGACGGAGTACTTCGGTCCGCACCGGCCGGCCCGCTCCGCCGTCGAGGTCAGCGACTTCGGCCGGCCGGGCGAGGACACCCGGTACATGATCGATCTCGTCGTACACCGCGGCTGAGCGCGGGGGAGCCTGGGAGACTGGGTGGATGGCCACCGCAACCGGCCCTGGCCCGTCGACCTGGACGCCGCTGCGCATCGGCGTCTTCCGGGTGCTGTGGCTCGCGGTCCTGGGCAGCCAGGTGGGCACCTGGATGCAGACCGTCGGCGCCCAGTGGCTGCTGGTTGACAAACCGAACGCGGCGACCCTGGTGTCCCTGGTGCAGACCGCCGGCATGCTGCCGGTGCTGCTGCTGGCGGTACCCGCGGGGGTACTGGCCGACTCGTTCGACCGGCGCCGGCTGCTGATCTGGGTCCAGCTCTTCCAACTCGCCGTCGGCGTCGTGCTGACCGCGCTGACCCTGGCCGGCGAGATGACGCCCGCGCTGCTGCTGACCCTGACCTTCGCGCTGGGCTGCGGGATGGCGATGACGAGTCCCACGTACCTGGCGATCATCCCCGAGCTGGTGCCCCGGGACCAGATCCCGTCGGCCGCCGCGCTCGGCGCGATCAGCATGAACCTCGCCCGCGCGGTCGGTCCGGCCGTGGCCGGCGTCCTCGTGGCCCGGGTCGGGGTGGCCGCGGTGTTCGGGATCAACGCGGTCACGTTCCTGGCCTTTGCCGTGGTCCTGTTCCTGTGGCACCGCCGGCCGCCGGAGGACGCCACGCTGCCCGAGCCGTTCGTGGCGGCACTGCGCGCGGGCGGCCGGTACGTGCGGCACTCGCTGGTGGTGCGCCGGTTCCTGCTGCGCCTGTGCCTGTTCATCGTGCCCGGGGTGGCGCTGTGGGCGCTGCTGCCGCTGCTGGCCAGCCGCCGGCTGGGGATGGGCGCCGGCGGGTACGGGCTGCTGCTGGCCGCGCTCGGCGCGGGCGCGATCCTCGGTGCGCTGGTGATGCCGAAGCTGCGTGCCGCGCTGTCGGACAACCAGATGCTGGTGGCGGCGAGCCTGACCTACGCGCTCGTGCTCGCCGTGGTCGCGCTGGTGCGGGTACCGGCGGTGGCCGCCCTCGCGCTGGTACCCGCCGGTACCGCGTGGATGGCCGTGCTGTCCAACATCGCCGCGGACGTGCAGCTGTTCCTGCCGCGCTGGGTACGGGCGCGCGGCCTGGGCACGTACCAGACCGTGTTCTTCGGCGGGCAGGGGCTCGGCGCGCTCGGCTGGGGGCTGGTCGCCGAGCGGGTCGGGCTGGTCACCGCGTTCCTCATCGCCGCCGCCGGTACCGCCGCGGGCGCGGCCACCGTGCGGCTCTGGCCGCTGCTCGACACCCGGCACCTGGACCGGGAGCCGGCCGTGTACTGGCCGGAGCCCGATCTCGCGGTCGAGCCGGAGCCGACCGCCGGCCCGGTCGTCATCGAGGTGACCTACCTCGTCAAGCCGGACAACGAGGCCGCCTTCCTCGACGAGATGCGGCTGCTGCGCCGGTCCCGGATGCGCACCGGCGCGGTGCAGTGGGGCGTCTTCCGGGCCGGCGAGGTACCCGACCAGCTCGTGGAGGTGTACGTGGTACCCACCTGGGACGAGCACCTGCGCCAGCACAGCGGGCGGCTGACCGGCGCCGACGAGGCGCTGGAGCAGCGGGTGCGGGCGCTGGCCGAGGCGGTACCCCGGGTGATGCATCTGCTGCCCGCCAAGGATTCCGGGCCGGTCACCTGATCGCGAACGTGCGCAACCCCTCCGGCGGCTCGGCCTGTACCGCGACCTCCGTGACGACGGCCGTGTCCGGGCCGTGGCGCATCCAGTCGACGAGCCGGTGGACGTCGTCGGCCGCTCCCTCGAAGACCGCCTCGACCCGGCCGTCGGGCAGGTTGCGGACCCACCCGGTCACGCCGTGCGCGGCCGCGATGCGCCAGCACGTGTCGCGGAAGAACACGCCCTGGACCCGGCCGGAGACCACCACCCGGTTGCGGATCACCCCCAGAGGCTAATCCCGCTGCGCCGCCGCCGGCGGCGGCTCCGGCGGGAACGCGTCGCGGATCCGGTCCACCAGGTCGCGGTACCGGTCCGGCTCGCTCGACCGCAGCGCCTCGATGTCGGCGATGAACCGGTCCAGCTTCGCGACCGTCGGCGGCGCCGCTGCGGCCGCGTCCTTGACCGCGGCGATCTGCTCGGCCATCCCGGTGAACGAGCGCAGCGCGTCGCGCTCCTCCGGCGCCAGCCCCTCGGCCGGCAGGTGGGCCACCACGACCTGCAACGCCTCGACGATCCGGCCGAGCTGCCGGCCGTAGCTTGCCACGTTCTCGACGATGCGGCGCTCCAGCTCGGGGTTGTCGGTCCGGCTGGTGTTGATGTTGATGAACCCGGCCTGCTGGGTGCCCCGGATCCACCACGACCACGGGTTGATGGCTTGGGTCACGTCGCCGGAGAACGGAGCGCGGTACGAGTCGGTCGCCATCTGCCGACCGTAAGCCAACACAGCCGGACCCGGCCGGGATGTATGGGATGGGAGTTCCTCCAATAGCGGCGACCCGCATGTCTTGCCCGCCCCGTGTGTGCCTGGTACACATGGCCGGGTGTCTCCAGCCCACCTAGTGTTCGGCGTCACAGGATCGGAGGACGGCGTGCCGGCGATGCTTTGCACCCACGGGCTGCGCAAGGAGTTCCGCGGGTTCGTCGCGGTCGACGACGTCGACCTGCGGGTCGCAGCGGGCAGCGTCCACGCGCTGGTCGGGCCGAACGGCGCGGGCAAGACGACGCTGTTCAACGTGCTGAGCGGCGTGGTCGCGCCGTCGGCCGGGCGGGTGGAGCTGGCCGGGCGGGACGTGACCGGGCTGCCGCCGGAGCGGATCGCCCGGCTCGGGGTCGCCCGGTCGTTCCAGATCACCAGCCTGTTCCCGGCGCTGACCGCGCGCGAGCACGTGGAGCTGGCGCTCGCCGCCGGTACCGGCCTGGGGTGGCGGTTCTGGCGCTCGGACCGGCGGCTGCACCGGTACCGCGACCGGGCGCTGGACCTGCTCGGTGAGGTCGGGCTGGCCGAGGTCGCCGAGCACCGCGCCGACGCGCTGGCGTACGGGCGCAAGCGTGCCCTGGAGCTGGCCGTGGCGCTCGCGCTCGGCCCGCGGGTACTGCTCCTGGACGAGCCGACCGCCGGGATGGGCGCCGAGGACGTGGACCGCACGGTCGCGCTGGTCCGCCGGGCCGGCGAGGGCCGCACGGTCGTCCTCGTCGAGCACAACATGCGGGTGGTCGGCGACCTGGCCGACACGGTGACCGTGCTCCAGCAGGGGCGGGTCATCGCCGAGGGCGGCTACGCCGAGGTCCGGGCGGATCCGCGCGTGGTCACCGCATACCTGGGAGAGCCCGATGTTGACCATCCGTGAGCTGTCGGCGTGGTACGGCGAGGCGCGGGTGCTGCGCGAGGTGTCCCTCGACGTGGATGCGGGGACGATCGTGACCCTGGTCGGGCGCAACGGCGCCGGCAAGACCACGCTGCTCCGCTGTGTCATGGGGCTGCACCGGCAGCAGCGCGGAGCCGTGACCTACCGCGACCGCGACCTCGCCACGCTACCGGCGCACCGGCGGGCCGCCGCCGGGATCGGGTGGGTACCCGACGATCGCGGCGTCTACGCCAGCCTGACCGTCGAGGAGCACCTGCGGCTCCCCCGCCCGACCGGGCCGGACCCGTGGCCACTTTCCCGGATCTACGAGGCGTTCCCGGTGCTGCACGCGCGGCGCCGGTTCGCCGGTACCACGCTGTCCGGCGGCGAGCAGCAGATGCTCGCCCTGGCCCGGGTCCTGCGCACCGGCGCCCGGCTGCTGCTGTGCGACGAGCCCACCGAGGGCCTGTCGCCGCTGCTGGTCCAGCAGATCCGCGACCTCCTGCGCACCGCCAAGGAGCACGGGATCGCGGTCCTGCTGATCGAGCAGAACCTGCACTTCGCCACCTCGGTCGCGGACCGGCACTACCTGCTCGCCGAGGGCCGGGTGGTCGACGTCCTGGACAACGCCGAGGTCAAGCTCCGCGAGCGGGAACTGCTCGCGTACCTGGGAATCTAGCTGGGAATCTAGAAGGAGAAGCAATGCGCAAAGCGGGCATCGTGGTGCTGGCCCTGGCGTTCGCGGTCGCCGGCTGCGGCGGCCCGCGGGCGGCCGGCGGGAAGATCTCCGACGACAAGATCGTACTCGCCGTGCTCAACGACCAGTCCGGCGTCTACAGCGACCTGTCCGGGAAGAACTCGGTCGAGGCGGTCAAGATGGCCGTCGAGGACTTCAAGGCCCGGTACGGCGACAAAGCGGTCACGAAGAACATCGAGGTCGTCACCGCGGACCACCAGAACAAGCCGGAGATCGCCAACGCCAAGGCGCAGGAGCTCTACGACCGGCAGGGTGCCGACGTCATCCTCGACGTGCCGACCTCCTCGGCGGCGCTGGCGGTCGCGACCGTGGCCAACCAGCGCAAGCGCCTGTACCTCAACGTCGGCGCGGCCACCACCGACCTGACCGGCAAGGCGTGCAACCGCTACACCTTCCACTACGCCTACGACACCTACATGCTCGCGCACGGTACCGGTACCACGGTGACCAGGCAGGGCGGGCAGAAATGGTACCTGGTGTACCCGGACTACGCCTTCGGGCAGGACATGCAGAAGTCGTTCACGGCGGCGATCCAGGCGGCCGGCGGTACCGTGATCGCCAAAGATCCGACCCCGTTCCCCAACGACAACTTCGCCACGTTCCTGCTCAAGGCGCCGAGCCTGTCCCCCAAGCCGGACGTGCTGGGCACCATGCAGGCCGGCGGCGACCTCGTCAACCTGGTCAAGCAGTACAACGAGTTCAAGCTGCGGGACAAGGGCATCAAGCTCTCGGTCGGGCTGATGTTCATCACCGACATCCGCTCGCTCGGGCCGGACGCCTTTGCCGGTACCACCTTCACCGACGCCTGGTACTGGAACCTGGACGCGCGCAGCCGGGAGTGGGCCGACAAGTTCCTCGCGCATGCCCACAGCCGCCCGAGCTTCGCGCACGCCGGCAACTACTCGGCCGCCACGCAGTACCTGGAAGCCGTGCAGCGGGCCGGTACCGACTCGTCCGACGCGGTGGTCAAGCAGCTGGAGGGGCACACGTTCGACGACGTGTTCGCCCGCAACGCGACCATCCGGGCGGCGGACCACCAGGTGGTGCACGACGTGTACCTCGCGGAAGTCAAGCCGAGCGCGCAGGTCACCGAGGACTGGGACTACGAGAAGATCCTGCGGACGATCCCGGCCGCCGAGGCGTTCCGGCCGGTCGCCGACAGCGCGGCCGCCGGCTGCAAGCTGGGCTGAGACGCTCCGTGGTCAGCTTCCTGCAACAGTGCTTCAACGGCCTCGTCGGCGGCGCGTTCCTCGCGCTGCTGGCGATCGGCCTGTCGGTCATCTTCGGCGTGCTCGGCGTGGTCAACTTCGCGCACGGCGCGTTCTACATGCTCGGGGCGTTCGGCGCCTACGTCCTGCTGACCGATGCGGGCGTGCCGTTCTGGGCGGCGCTGGCCGTGGTCCCGGTGGCGCTGGGCCTGTTCGGCATGCTGCTGGAGCGGCTGCTGATCCACCGGCTCACCGCGCTGGACCCGCTCTACAACTTCCTGCTGACCTTCGGCCTCACGCTGGTGCTGCAGGACCTCGTCAAGCGGGAGTTCGGGATCGCCTCCCAGCCGTACCCGGTGCCGGCGGCGCTGCGCCACGCGGTACCGCTGGGCCTGTTCGACTACCCCGCCTACCAGGTCTTCGTGCTCGCCGCCTCGGCGGTGGTCTGCGCCGGGGTGTGGTACGTGCTGACCCGGACCCGGGTCGGCATGGTGGTCCGCGCGGCGACCGAGCGGCCGGAGCTGACCCGCGCGCTGGGCGTCGACGTCGGGCGCTGGGTCACTCCGGTGTTCGGCTTCGGCGCCGCCCTGGCCGGGCTGGCCGGCGTCCTCGCGGCACCGATGCGCGCGGTCAACCCGTTGATGGGTGCCGATCTGATCATCACCGTGTTCGCAGTCGTCGTCATCGGCGGGCTGGGCTCGATCCCCGGTTCGGTGCTGGCCGGCTTCGGCATCGGCGTCGCCTCCGCGCTGTGCAACCTGTACCTGCCGGCGCTGTCGCAGACGCTGGTGTTCGTGCTCATGGCCGCGGTGCTGCTGTGGCGCCCGTCCGGCCTGTTCGGCCGGGAGGAGGCCCGTACGTGAGTGCAGCGAGGCGCGGCGGCGTCTGGACTGACGAGCGAAGCGACGAGGGAAGACGGCGCACCAAAGCGCCTCGCGGAGCGAACCAGGAGGTTCGGACATGAAGCGGGCGCTGCTCCTGGCCGTCGGGCTCGCGGTCGCGGTGGCGCTGCCGTGGCTGGTGTACCCGCCGGTCGCGCTGGACATCGCGGCCTGGGCGTTGCTCGCGGTGGCGCTGGACCTGCTCGTCGGGTACACCGGGCTGCTGTCGTTCGGGCACGCGGCCTTCTGGGGTACCGCCGGGTACGCGGCCGGGCTGCTCGCGCTGCACACGCCGGTACCGTTCCCGGTCGCGGTGCTGTTCGGCGCGCTGGTCGCCGGGGTGATCGCGGTGCCGGTCGGGTACCTCGCGGTCAAGCGCACCGGCATCTACTTCGCCATGGTCACCCTCGCCTTCGCCCAGCTCGTCTACTTCGTCGGCAACCAGTGGCGCGGGCTGACCGGCGGCGAGAACGGCCTGCAGGGCATCCCGCGCGCAATCGCCGACCCGTTCTTCTTCTACTACGCGGCCCTTCCGCTGATCCTGGCCGGCATCGCGGTCGCCTGGCGGATCGTGCACTCGCCGTTCGGGCGGGTACTCGTGGCCATCCGCCACAACCCGGCCCGGGCCCGGGCGCTGGGGTACCCGGTGGCGCGGTACAAGCTGCTCGCGTTCGTGCTCTCGGCGACCCTGGCCGGGCTCGCCGGCGGGGTGCACGCCGTCGGGCACGGCTTCGCGTCCCTGGACGACCTGCACTGGACCACGTCGGGTACCGCGGTGCTGATGGTCGTGCTCGGCGGGATCGGCACGCTCTGGGGCGGGTTACTTGGTGCCGCGCTCGTGGTGCAATTGGAGGACTTCCTCGCCACCGCCGGCTTCGAAGGTACCGGCATCGTCACCGGGACCGTCTTCGTGGTGGTCGTGCTGGTGTTCCGCAAGGGGTTGTGGGGAACGGCGGCGGCGTGGCTCGCGCGCCTCCGGCGGCCCCGCCGGGACCGGCCGGCCCGACGGCCGGAGCCCGCGCCGCGACCTGACGCGCTCGTCAGAAAGGGGGCCTCATGACGGACCTGACCGGACGGACCGCCGTCGTGACCGGCGGCGCCAGCGGGATCGGCCGGGCCTGTGCGATCCGGCTCGCGGAGGCCGGCGCCGCGGTCGTGGTGCTCGACCGCGAGGAGGCGGCCGCCAAGGAGGTGGCCGCGCAGGTCGACGGCCGGGCCATCGGGGTGGATCTGGCCGACCTCGCGGCGGTCGACCGGCTCGACCTCGACGCCGACATCCTGGTCAACAACGCCGGGGTGCAGCACGTCGCGCCGATCGAGCAGTTCCCACCGGAGACGTTCTCGGCGATGCTGCGGCTGATGCTGGAGGCACCGTTCCGGCTGGTCCGGCAGTGCCTGCCGGGCATGTACGCGCGGGGCTGGGGCCGGATCGTCAACATCTCGTCGGTACACGGGGTACGGGCCTCGGAGTACAAGGTCGCCTACGTGGCGGCCAAACACGGCCTCGAAGGACTGTCGAAGGTCGTCGCGCTGGAGGGCGCCGCGCACGGGGTAACGTCCAACTGCGTGAACCCGGCCTATGTGCGTACCCCGCTGGTGGAGCGGCAGATCGCCGCGCAGGCGGCGGCGCACGGCATCCCGGAGAGCGAGGTCGTCGAGAAGGTGATGCTGGCCCCGGCCGCGATCAAGCGGCTCATCGAGCCGGCCGAGGTGGCCGAGCTGGTGGTGTACCTGTGCGGGCCGGACGCCGCGTTCATCACCGGCGAATCGATCATGATGGACGGCGGGTGGAGCGCGCACTGACCGCCGCCGCGGAGGCGGCCTTCCTCGACCTGCTCGCCCGGGAGGCGGCGGCGGTCGAGTTCGACCGGCCCGGGCTGGAGGCGCGCGCCGCGGGCGCCCCGACCGAACTCCTCGACGAGCTGGACCGCACGCGCGTGGTGGCCCTGCGGGTACGGGCCCTGCTGGAACGGCGGCGGCGCCGCGAGTCGGAGCTGTCCGCCCTCGTCGAGACGATCTCCGACCTGGCGACGCTGCACGACCTCGACGCGGTCCTGGAGGCGATCGTGCGCCGGGCGCGCAAGCTGCTCGGTACCGACGTCACCTACATGACCCTGCGCGACGAGGAGCGCGGCGACACCTACATGCGGGTCACCGACGGCTCGGTCTCGGCGCAGTTCCAGCACCTGCGGCTACCGATGGGAGCCGGCCTCGGCGGGCTCGTGGCGCAGACCGCGACGCCCTACGTCACCGCGAGCTACCCGGGGGACACCCGTTTCCAGCACACCACCGAGATCGACGCGGCCGTGGCGGAGGAGGGCATCGTCGCCATCCTCGGGGTACCGATGCGCCTGGGCAGCCGGATCGTCGGCGTGCTGTTCGCCGCGAACCGCAGTGCCCGCCCGTTCTCGCGGGAGGAGGTGACCCTGCTCGGCTCGCTGGCCGCGCATGCCGCCGTGGCGATCGACAACGCCCGGCTGCTGGCCGAGACCCGGGCGGCCCTGGCCGAGCTCAGCTCCGCCAACCGGCTGATCCGCGAGCACAGCGCGTCGGTCGAGCGGGCCGCCGAGGCGCACGACCGGATGGCCGAGCTGGTACTGCGCGGCGGCGACGTGGCCGACCTCGCGACCAGCGTGGTCGAGCTGCTGCCCGGGGCGCTGTGGGTGCTCGACGGCGACGGGCGGGCCCTGGTCACGGTCGGCGCCACGGACGGCGCTCCGGGCAGCGCCACGGGCGGCGCTCCGGGCGGCGCTCCGGGCGGCGCGGAGCCCCCGGACGCCGTCGCCGATACCGCGGCCGCGGCCTGGGCGGCGGGCCGCGCGGTACACCGGGGAGACCTGTGGGCCAGCGCCGTCGGGGCCGGTGGGCAGCCGCTGTGCACGCTGGTGCTGCGCGCCGCCGAGGTACCGGCCGAGGCCGATGTGCGGATCCTGGAGCGCGCCGCGGTCGTCACCGCGCTGCTCCTGGTGTCCCGGCGCAGCCTCGCCGACGCCGAGAGCCGGGTGCGCGGCGAGCTGCTGGAGGACCTGGTGACCCGGCCGGTCGAGGATCCGCAGACCGTGCGCGAGCGGGCCCGCCGGCTCGGCGTCGACCTGACGGAGGCGCACGCGATGCTGGTCCTGGGCGGCCGGCCGGAGCTGCGGCGGTGGCTGACCGCATGGGCGGCCGGGCAGGCAGCCCACCGCGGCGGGCTCGCCGCCTACCGCGACGGCGCGGGGGTGCTGCTGGTACCCGGAGCGGATCCCGGTGCGCTGGCCCGGCAGCTCGCGCGCGAGGCCGGCGCGGCGGCGGGGGTACCGGTCACCGTAGGCGCTGCCGGACCCGTCCGCGGCCCGGACGAGGTCGCCCCGGCGTACCGGGAAGCGCAGCGGTGCGCCGCGGCGCTGCTCGCGCTCGACCGCACCGGTACCGGTGCCAGCCGCGCCGACCTCGGGTTCGTCGGCCTGCTGATGGGGTCCGGGGAGCGCGACATCGAGGGGTACGTGCACTCCGCGCTCGGCCCGGTGCTGGACTACGACACCCGGCACGGCACCACGCTGCGACACACGCTGGAGGCGTACTTCGACGCCGGCGGCAGCCCGGCCCGCGCGGCCGACGTGCTGCACGTGCACGTCAACACGGTCAGCCAGCGGCTGGCCCGGCTGGCCAGCCTGCTCGGCCCGGAGTGGCAGCGCCCCGAGCGGGCTCTGGAGCTTCAGCTCGCCCTGCGCCTGTACCGGTTGAAGTAGGCCGTCCCCACACGCCCCGGCCGCCAACTGTGGTGCGCGGCCACGTGTCGGGCGCGCACAGCCGTTCCTAACCTGGCCGCAACAGTGTGCCGAGCCGCTGTAGGGAGATGGGTCGCATGCGGCGCAAGGGTTTCGTCGTCGGGCTGATCGCACTGACCGCTGTCCTCGCCGCCGGTTGCGGCAGCCCCAAGCAGGCCGCGGGCGGCGGCAACACCGCGCCGGTCCGGGTCGGCCTGGTGTACTCGAAGTCCGGCCCGCTCGCCTCGTACGGCAAGGAGTACCTGGAGGGGTTCAAGGCCGGCCTCGACTACGCCACCAAGGGTACGAACAAGGTCGGCTCCCGGCCGGTCGAGTACGTCGAGGTCGACGATGCCGGCGACGCCGCGAAGGCGGTGGCCGGTGCCAAGGACCTGATCGGCAAGGGGTACAAGGTGATCGCCGGCTCCACGGCGTCCGGCGTCGCCGTGCAGCTCGCACCGCTCGCCGAGCAGAACAAGGTGCTGTTCGTGTCCGGGCCGGCGGCCACCGACGCGATCACCGGCGCCGGCCGGTACACCTTCCGGTCGGGCCGGCAGACCTGGCAGGACATCCGGACCGCGGCAGCGCAGATCGGCAACGTCACCGGCAGGAAGGTGACCGTGCTCGCTCAGGACAGCGCGTTCGGGCAGGCCAACCTCGCGGCGGTCAAGGCGGTCATCGGCGGGGCCGGGGCGAGCGTGGAGCCGCTGCTGGTACCGGTCAGCGCCACCGACGTCACCCCGTTCGCGACCAAGGCGCACGAGGCCCGGCCGAACCTGCTGTTCGTCGCATGGGCCGGTACCACGGCACAGGCGATGTGGACGGCGCTGGGCCAGCAGGGCGTGTTCGACGTGACCACGGTGGTGACCGGGCTGGACATCGCCCCCACCTGGAGCGCCTATGGCCCGGTGGCCGGGAAGATCAGCTTCCTCGCGCACTACTTCGCCGGCGCCGGCCGCACCGACGTGGAGAAGGCGATGACCGAGCGGGTCACCCGGGCCGGCGGGACGGTTGACCTGTTCACCGTCGACGGGTTCACCGCCGCGCAGATGGTGACGCACGCCGCCGAATCGGGCGGCGACGACCCCGACGCGATGGTCAAGGCCCTGGAGGGCTGGCACTTCGACGGGGTCAAGGGCGCGCTCGCCATCCGCGCCGAGGACCACGCGCTGCTGCAGCCGATGTTCCAGGCCCGGCTGATCGGTGGGTCCAGCCCCAAGGCGGAGCTGATCAAGACCCTCGCCGCCGACGCCGTGGCGCCGCCGGTCGCCCCGAAGAAATGACCGGTACCGTCCTCGCGGTGCGCGACCTCGCCTGGCGCGCCGGCGGCGTGTCGATCGTCGCCGGCGTGACCTTCGAGGTGACCGACGGTGAGTTCCTGGCACTGATCGGGCCCAACGGGGCCGGCAAGACCTCGCTGTTCAACCTGATCTCCGGGCTGGTACCGGCGAGCGCCGGGCGGATCATGCTCGACGGCGCCGACGTGACCCGGGAGCCGGCGCACCGCAGGGCCCGGCGCGGCCTCGGCCGCACGTTCCAGACCTCCAGCGTCTTCGGAGAGCTGACCGTGGCGGAGAACGTGCGGCTGGCCGCGGCCGCGCACCTGGGCTCGTGCCTGCGGCTGTACCGGCGCGCCGACGCCTCCCACGCCGCACGGGCGGCGGCTGGCGAGGCGCTGGACGAGGTCGGCCTCACCCCCCGGGCCGACACGCCGGCCGGCTTCCTCTCCCACGGCGACAAGCGCAAGCTGGAGGTGGCGATCCTGCTCGCCACCGACCCGCGGGTGATCCTGCTCGACGAGCCGATGGCCGGGCTGGGCGCCGCCGACGTACCGGCGCTGGCCGAGGTGATCCGCGGTCTGCGCCGGACCGTCCTGATGGTGGAGCACCACATGGGCGTCCTGCTCGACCTCGCCGACCGGGTGGCGGTCATGCACCACGGTGCCCTGCTGGCCATCGACACACCGGAGCGGGTGATGGCCGACCCCACGGTGCAGGACGCCTACCTCGGCGAGCCGCTGTGAAAGAGCTGCTGGTCGTCGAGGACCTCGATGTGCGGATCGGCGGTTCGCACCTCCTGCAGGGCGTGAGCTTCGCGGTACCGGCATCCGGCGTCACCGCGCTGCTCGGCCGCAACGGCGCCGGTAAGACCACCACGCTGCGCGCCGTTCTCGGGCTCGTACCGCGCACCGGCTCGGTCCGGTTCGCCGGTACCGAACTGACCGGGCTGCGCACGCACCGGATCGTGCGGCAGCGGATCGGGTACGCACCCGAGGACCGGGACGTGTTCGCGGGGCTGACGGTCGCTGCGAACCTGCGCCTGGCCGAGCGGGACCGCCGCCCGCTCTACGACCTCGTGTACGAGCTGTTTCCCGAGCTGCGTACCCGCGCCGCCCAGCGGGCCGGCACGCTGTCCGGCGGGCAGCAGCAGATGCTCGCGCTGGCCCGCGCGCTGCTCAACGACAACCGGATGCTCCTGGTCGACGAGCCGACCAAGGGTCTCGCGCCGCGGGTCGTCACGGAGGTGGCGGCCGTGCTGCAACGGGCCGCGGCGACGGTACCGACCCTGCTCGTCGAGCAGAACCTCGCCGTGGTACGGCGGCTCACCGACCGGGTCGTCGTGCTCGACCAGGGCCGGGTGGTGCACACCGGTTCGCTGCCGTCCTCGCCGGACCGGCTGCGCACGCTTCTCGGGGTGGGCGCATGAGCACCCTCGTGCTGTTGACGCTGACCGGGCTCGGGCTCGGCGCGCTGTACTTCCTCGTCGCCTCCGGGCTGTCGCTCATCTTCGGCCTGGCCGACGTGCTGAACTTCGCGCACGGGCTGTTCCTCGCCGTCGGCGCGTACGGCACGTGGTGGACCGGGCGGCACCTGCCCTACCCGGCCGCGGTCGGGTGTGGCGTCGCCGCCGGTACGGTGCTCGCGGTCCTCGTCGAGCTGACCATGATCCGGCCGCTGTACGGCCGGCCGATGCGCCAGGTCCTGGTCACCGTCGGCCTGGCCGCCGCCGGGATCGCGCTCCTTTCGGCGGTGTGGGGCACCGACCCGGTACCGGTCGCCAAGCCCCGCTGGGCAGCGGGTACCACGCACCTGCTCGGCGCGACCGTGCCGAACGACCGGTTCCTGCTCATCGGCGCGGCGCTCGCGGTACTCGCCGCGCTGCTGCTGTTCCTGCGCCGCAGCCGGTACGGTCTGGTGGTGCGCGCCGGAGTCGAGGACCGGTCGATGGTGACCGCGCTGGGCATCGACGTCCGGATCGCGTTCACGCTGGTCTTCGCGATCGGCGGCGCGGCCGCGGCCCTGGCCGGCGGGCTCGCCGCGACCTACTTCGGCAGCATCACCCCGGGCCTGGGCGGCACCATGCTGCTGTTCGCGTTCATCGTCGTGGTGATCGGCGGGATGGGCTCGGTCATCGGGTCGGCGCTCGCCGCAGTCCTGGTCGGCCTGGTCCAGCAGTTCGCCAACTACTACGCGGCCGCCGGGGTCGGCGAGGCGTCGGCCGTACTGCTGCTCGCGGTCGTACTGCTGGTCCGGCCCGGCGGCCTGGCGGGGCGGCCGGCATGAGGCGATCGCTGGTCGTCGTCTGGCTCGCGCTGCTGGCCGCCCTGCCGTTCACCACGCTGGTCCTGCCCGGCCTGCTGCCCGGGCCGGTCAACAGCCCGGGCTCCCTGCAACTGCTCGCCCTGTGCCTGGTCTTCGCGGGCTTCGCGGTCACCTACGACCTGCTGTTCGGGCACACCGGGCTGCTGTCGTTCGGCCACGCGCTCTATGTGGCGGCGGGCAGCTACACGGTCAACATCGCGGTGACCCGGCTGCACCTGGGATGGCCGGTGGCGCTCGCCTGCGCCGCCGCGGTCGGGCTGGTGCTGCCGCTCGCGCTGGGCGCGGTCGCCCTGCGGGTACGGGGGATCGCGTTCGCGATGGTGACGCTGGCCTTCGCCCAGGTCGGTTCGATCCTCGTGCTGAGCGCCCGGATCACCGGCGGCGAGGAAGGACTGTCCCTTGTGGACATTCCCGCGCCGTTCGCCGGCGTGGCCAACACCGCCAACCTGTACTGGCTCGCGCTGGCCTACCTGGTGGTCGTCGTCGGCGTGGTGCACTGGTCGATCCGGTCCGAACCCGGCCGGGTCTGGCGGGCACTGGGCGACAACGAGCTGCGGGTGACCGTGCTCGGGCTGTCGCCGTACCGGTTCCGGCTGCTGTCCTACGTGCTGTCCGCGTTCCTCGCGACCGCCGGCGGGGTCGTCCACCTGCTCCTGCTCGGCGGGTCGACGCCGCAGATCACCACGTCGGCGTTCAGCGTCGGGCTGCTGGTGATGACCGTACTGGGCGGGGCGGGCAGCCGCTGGGGTGCGCTGCTCGGCGGGATCCTGTACACCTATCTGGACCAGCGCCTCGCCGGGCTGGCCGGGTCGACCGCCGTCGCCGGCCTGCCCGCCGCGCTGCGGCTGCCGCTGTCCCAGCCGCAGTTCCTGCTCGGCGCGCTGTTCGTGCTGGTGGTCTTCTTCCTGCCCGGCGGGCTGGCCGGGCTGGGCCGACACCTACCCGGCTTCGCCGGGCTGAGCCGACACCTACCCGGCTTCGCCGGGCTGAGCCGACGGTGGAGGAGAGCATGACGGAATCCATGCGAGTTGGTGACCATCTCGTGCACATCTGGCGGGCCGCCGAACCCGATGCGCCGGTCGCGATCGCGGCGCACGGCATCACCGCCAACGGGCTGTCCTGGGGCCGGGTGGCCGAGCTGCTCGACCGGCGGGCGACGCTGCTCGCGCCGGACCTGCGCGGCCGGGCCGGCAGCCGCGACGCGCCGGGGCCGTACGGCATCGCCCGGCACGCCGACGACCTGGCCGTGATCCTCGACGACCTCGGCGTCCCGGAGTCCGTGCTCGTCGGCCACTCGATGGGCGCCTACATCGCCGCCGTCGCCGCGGTACGGCATCCGTGGCGGGCCACCGCCGTGGTACTGGTGGACGGCGGGCTGTCCCACCCGCCGCCGCCCGGTACCGACCTGGACGACGCGCTCGCCGCCCTCCTCGGTCCGGCGCTGGCCCGGCTGGACATGACGTTCCCGGACCGGGATGCGTACCGGAACTTCTGGCAGGCGCACCCCGCGCTCGCCGACTGGACCCCCGTCGCCGACGCCTACGTCCAGCACGACCTGATCGGCACCGGCCCGTACCGCTCCTCGTGCGTACCCGACGCCGTGCGCACCGACGGCCGCCAGTTCCTCGGCGACCCCGAGGTGCTCGCCGCGATCCACACGCTGCCGGTGCCCGGGATCCTGCTGTACGCCGAGCGCGGGCTGATGAACGAGGTGCCCGGCGTCTACGGCGAGTCCAGCCTCGCCGGCCTCTCGGTACCGGTCCGGCTCGTCCCCGACACCAACCACTACTCGATCCTGCTCGCCGACAAGGGCGCTCAGGCGGTCGCCGACCAGATCGCGCGGTTCGCCGGCCGCACCAGGTAGGCGCCGGCAACACATCGAGCCGCCTCGAAGTCATGTGCGCGGCCATACCGCCGTACCGCGGGGCGGACTTACGCTGCGGCCGTGTCACGACGACGTTTCGCGATCCTCATCACTGCGCTGATCCTGGTGGCGGCCGGCGGGTCAGCGGCACCGGCGCAGGCCGCAGCTGCTGCCGGGCCGGTCGAGGAGACCGGGTTCGGGTCCAACCCGGGTGGACTGCAGATGTTCCGGTACGTGCCGGCCGGCCTGGGTACCGGCGCGCCGCTCGTCGTCGCCCTGCACGGCTGCACCCAGAACGCGACCCAGTACGGCACCGAGAGCGGCTGGCTCCAACTCGCCGACCGGTGGCACTTCGCACTGCTGCTGCCGCAGAAGCCGTACTTCGGCTGCTTCACCTGGTTCGACCCGTCCAGCACCACGCGCGGGCGCGGCGAGTCGCTGTCGGTCAAGCAGATGGTCGACCGGATGCTCGCCGAGTTCGGCAGCGACGCCGAGCAGGTGTACGTCACCGGCCTCTCGGCGGGCGGGGCGATGACCGCCGTCCTGCTCGCCACCTACCCCGAGGTGTTCGCCGGTGGCGGGATCGTGGCCGGGCTGCCTTACCGGTGCGCCGACACGCAGCTGCAGGCATTCAACTGCATGAATCCCGGGGCGGACCGCTCCCCGCCGGCGTGGGGCGACCTGGTCCGGGCCGCCTCGCCGTACCACGGGCGGCGCCCGCCGGTCTCGATCTGGCACGGTACCGCCGACACGACCGTCGTGCCGCGCAACCAGACCGAACTGGTCGACCAGTGGACGAACGCGCTCGGCGTGGACGAGAACCCGGATGTCTCCGACACCGTCGCCGGATACCCGCACCAGGTGTACGAGGACGGCAGCGCCCACGCGGCCGTCGAGACGTACCAGATCACCGGGATGCCGCACGGGCAGCCGATCGCCCCGGGTACCGCCGAACAGTGCGGCCACACCGGCACCTACGACCTCGACAAGGGCATCTGCGCCGCGTACCACCTCGGCCTGTTCTGGGGCCTCAGCCGCCCGTCCGGCTGAAGTGCTGATAGTCCTGCGACGACGGCCAGCGGCCGCCCCACTTCCAGCCGACCGCCGCGAACGCGGCCACCAGCAGGCCGCCCGGTACCGCCATGCCCGGCCGGTACCGGGACCGGTCCCGGTAGGCGGCACCGGCCGGCGGCAGGACCGCGGTGCCGTCGAGGTACGGGTTCTCCACCGTGTTCACGTCGACCGCCTGCCCGTAGGCGTGCGCCGACCAGTGCACCGGCCCGGGCGCGACGGCGGCACGGCAGTTGAACGCCGAGGTGTTGTCGGCCGCCATCGAGTCCGGGTCGCTGCCCCGGTAGGCGTCCACCGGCTGCATCTGCCGGATCGGGAACCGCTCTTGGAACAGCGTGCGGAAGACCGTCTCCACGTCGGTCACCACGGACTCGTGCACCACTATCGTGCCGACGTGCGGCCGGCCGTCGAAGCCCCAGAAGCTCAACCGCAGCCGGCGCAGCCGCTCCGGGCCGACCGGGCCGCAGCCGCCGGAGAGACCGCAGGCGAGCACCGCCGCAAGCGCCCGCATGCGGAGAGTCACCGAATCACCCTACGATCGCCGGTACCCTCCGGCGGGGAGGCGCCGCCGTAGGATCGGCGTCGTGTCGGTCGAGCCGTTCCAGGTCCACGTCGACGACGCGGTACTCGACGACCTGCGGGCGCGGATCCGCGCCACCCGGTGGCCGGACCAGGTACCCGGGATCGGCTGGGACCAGGGCACCGAACTCGGGTACCTGCGCGACCTGCTCGGCTACTGGGCCGGCGGGTTCGACTGGCGGGCGCGGGAACGCGAGCTGAACCGGTACCGGCATCTGCGCGTCGCGCTCGACGGCGTGCGGATCCACGTCGTGCACGCGAAGGCGCCCGGCGGCGACGGGGTACCGCTGATCCTCACCCACGGCTGGCCCAGCGCGTTCGTGGAGCTGCTGCCGCTGGTACCGCTGCTGACCGAGCCGGCCGCGCACGGCATCGACGGGCCGGCGTTCGACCTGGTGATCCCGTCCCTGCCCGGGTACGGGTTCTCCGAGCGGCCGGCCCGCACCGGGGTGAGCTACCGGTACACCGCGGGCCTGTGGCACCGGCTGATGCGCGCACTGGGGTACGAGCGGTACGGCGTGGGTGGCGGCGACTTCGGTGCCGGCGTCGCGACGCTGATGGCAATGGACGATCCGGCGCCGGTGCTCGGGGTACACCTGAGCACCCTGGAGATCCCGCCGTACACCGGCCCGGGTTCCCGGCCGCTCACCGGGGCCGAGCGGGCCTACCTGGCGCAGAACGACGACTGGGCCCGCCGCGAGCGCGGGTACAGCCTGATCCAGTCGACCAAGCCGCAGACGGTCGGGTACGGCCTGACCGACTCCCCCGCCGGGCTGGCCGCCTGGATCGTGGAGAAGTGGCGGTCCTGGAGCGACTCGGGCGGCGAGGTCGAAGCGCGGTTCTCCCGGGACTTCCTGCTGACCCTCCTGACGATCTACTGGGCGACGGGGACGGTCACCTCGTCGATGCGCGACTACTACGACAACCGGTGGCACCCGGTCGGCCTCGGCCCCGACGACGTGGTGCAAGCGCCGACCGGGGTGGCCGTGTTCGCCGCGGAGTTCGTGCCCGAGGGCGTACCGCCGCGGGAGTGGGCCGAACGCCTGTACCGGGTGGTCCGCTGGACCCCCATGCCGCGCGGCGGGCACTTCGCGGCGGCCGAGGAGCCGGTACTCCTGGCGCGTGACATCGCCGCGTTCTTCGGCGGGCCGGGCGGGGTACCCCGGTAGCGTCCGCATTCATGGGGGTACGGGGGATGCCGGCGGTCGCGCTCGCCCTGGGGTGCTGGGCACCATGACCGCACGGATCGGCAGCGGGTGAGCCCGCAGTACACCTATCTCGCGGTGATCGGGTACAACATGCCGGCCCGGCCGGGGCGCGGCAGCGGCATCTTCCTGCACGAGGTGGGCCCGGGCTACGCCACCGCCGGCTGCGTCTCGCTTCCCGAAGCGGACCTGCTGCGGGTACTGCGGTGGCTGGACCCGGCCGCGTCGCCGCGGATCGTCATGGCTCCCCGGCAGGTACTCGCTCGCTACCGACCCGCATGATCGGCTGGCTCAGGGTGACGGTGCTGCCGTGCACGCCGGTCTCCACGGTCAGCGTCTCGCAGCCCTGCCGGGCCAGCCACAGCCCCCGCCCGCCGAGCCGGTCCGGCGCCGGCCGGACCTCGCCGTACCGGCCGGGCGGCATGCCGGGTCCCCGGTCGACCACGCGGCAGTGCAGGCACTGGTCGTCCCGCCACAGGTGCACCCGGCCCTCGCCGCCGCCGTGCCGCACCGCGTTCGTGGTCACCTCGTTGACCGCCACGACGAACAGGTACAGCTCCCGTTCGGCGAGGCCGGCCACGGCGCCGTAGCGCTCCACCTCGTGCCGGACCGGTACCAGGGTGTGGAAGTCGAAGTTCCGGGTCAGCAGGTCGACCCGGGGGCCGGACCGGGCCGGGTCATCGCCGCACATGCGGGCCTCCGGGAGGGTCCGCCTCCGCATCGGGTAGCGGGCGCGCGGCGACAATGCAGGTGTCGTCGTCCGGGTTGGACCGCCGCAGCCGCGGAAGCAGGGCGGCCAGCGGCTGTACAGTGTCGGCGAGCGAGATCTCGTCGAGCGTCGCGATCACCGGCGCCAGCCCCTCCTGCAGGGTGCGCTGGCGGTGCTCGACCAGCCCGTCGGTGTACAGCAGGATCAGGTCCCCGAGTTCGAGGGTGAGGTCGGCGGTCTCGTACACCGCGGTGGGGTCCGCGCCGAGCAGCGGGCCACGGGGGCGCGGCAGTTGGACGGTCTGGCCGGCCCGGGTGCGCAGCGGTGGCGGATGCCCGGCCTGGGCCCAGGTCAACGACCGGGTGGCCGGGTCGAAGCGGGCCACGATCGCGGTCCCCGTGCTAGCTACGGCGGTACTCGCGCAGAGCAGCCGGTTGAGGTGGGCGAGCAGGGCGGCCGGGTCGGTGGTGGTGGTGACCGTGAGCGCGGACAGCGCGTGCCGAAGCTGCGCCATGGTCGTCGCGGCCAGCAGACCGTGGCCGGCCACGTCGCCGACCGCCAGCAGTACCTGGCCGTCCGCGGTGCTCGCGGCGTGGTACCAGTCGCCGCCGACCCGGCTGGCCCGCTCGGCGGGCAGGTAGCGCACCGCCACCCGCAGTCCGGGCAGGTCGATCGGGTGCTCCGGGATGGGCAGGATGCTCTGTTGGAGCTGGGCGGCGAGCCGGTGCTCGGCGGCCAGGCTCTGCCGGTGCTCGCGCAGCTCCCGCTCCACCTCGGCCAGCCGGGCCCGGGCGGTCTCCCGCGCCGTGACGTCCTGGACGATGCCGTAGACCTTCAGCGTCCGGCCGCTGGCGTCGCGTACCGCATCGGCCACCGTCCGCAGGTGCTTGATCCGGTCGCCGACCCGGACCCGGAGCGTGACGTCGAGCGTCTCGCCGTTGGCGAACCGCTCGCCGGCCTCCAGCCGCAGCGGCTCGTCCTCGGGCAGGATCATCGCGTTGGACTCGCTCCCCGGCAGGGGGCCTTCGGCGGGGTCCCGCTCGTAGATCCGGTACAGCTGCTCCGACCAGGCGGTCTGGCCGGTGACCAGGTCCCACTCGCCCCACCCGAGGTTGCCCAGCCGCTCGGTCTGCGCGATCCGCTCGGCCTGCCGGGCCTGCGGGTCGTGCCGGGTCCAGCTGACCAGCAGCCCCTGGCCGAGCCGGTGGACCCGGACCGAGTACACCGCCTCCGCGGGAATGCCCTCGCGCGCCCGCTCGTAGGTCAACGGCTGCACCTCGCGGGGGGAGCCGTCGGCGAGCACCTGCCCGTACGCCTGCCACAGCGGGCCGCCGACGAGGCTGGGGTACGAGTCGGCCAGGCGCATCCCGATCAGGTGCACACCGCGGCGGTCGGCGGTGTCCCTCGCCTCCGGGCTGGCCGCCTCGGTCAGGTAGTCGACCACCTCGCCAGCTGCGTCGCGGACCGGGACGACCCACGAGTGCCCGCCGGGCAACGCGTCGAGGACCGTCTGGACGACGTGGACGGGTACCTCGCCGGTGAATGGCTCGGCCACGCGGTCCGGTGGCCGGGGCCGGCTGCGCAGCGCCGCGTCGAGCGCCGACCGGACCCGCCGCTCGTCCCCGGGGCGCGCGCCGGGCTCCAGTACCCCGAGCACGTCGGCGGCGAGAGTACCGGGTTCGCGGCCCTGTTCCTCGGCGATGCGCAGCAGGTGGGCGTACGCCTCCCGGACCGGGCACCCGATCCGGCCGGCGAGCAGTCCGGCGGCCCGGTCGAGCAGGCTGCGCGGGCCGGCTTCGGCCTCCACCGCGCTGCGGATCTCGTCGATCAGGCTCAGGTACACCTGTTGCGGTTCGGCCACCGCGTCACCCGGCCGCCGCGGGCGGCCCGGCCTGGTCAACCGGGAACAGCTCGGCCAGACCGGTGATCCGCAACTGGTCCAGCACCTTCGCGCTCGCCCCGGTGACCCGGTAGTCGGCCTGGATGTCCCGGGCCGCCTTCATGCCGGTGATGAGCACCCCGATGCCGGACGAGTCGAGGAAGGTCACCTCGGTCAGGTCCACCCGTACCGCGGTCGGGCGGGCCTTCTCGACCGCGTCGGCCACGGTCTGCGTGACCGGCGCCGCGTTGGTGTAGTCGATCTCGCCGCGGAGGATCACGGCCAGGACACCGTCCGCCCGGGAGTCGATCGAGACCGGCGTCATCGTCCACCCTCCCCTGACCGAACCATCTGGCTACTGACCGTACCGGCTGGATGCCCCCTGCTCCATCGCGACATTTGGCGCGATCCGCCCGGCTGTCACCGGCCTTAGGCGCGCGACACGCCAGCCACCATCGAATTCGCCTGCCGGCGTGCGACCCGTTCCGACCCCTCGTACGATGTTGGCTGTCCGTTCGCATCGTCGGCGGATCCCCCGTACGGTTAGCGGGGCCGTAGGTGAACGGGGAGGCGGAGGCCGTGGGCGACACATTGATCAATACGCTGCACGGCCCCGACGGCGGGGTCGTGGTGGAAGTGCGCGGCGAACTGGACATCGCGTCGGCGGGGCGGCTGCGCCGGATCCTCCACGACATCGCCAGCCGGCTGCGGCCCAAATCGATCACGGTCGACCTCCTGCACGTCACGTTCATCGACTCGACCGGCATCGGCGCCCTGGCGAGCGGCTCGAACGCCGCGCAGACCCACGGGATCCCGTTCTCGACGCGCCGTCCCAGCCCGTTCGTCGTCACGCAGCTGCGCACCACGGGCCTATACGAGACCCTCGCCGGCGACCACTGAACCCTTGGCCGGCGCTGTGCGGCTGGTGGAGGCGCTCGCCCGCGAACTCTGCGAACCTGAAGAGCATGAAGCGCCTCGCCAAGGTGGATCTGTCGGCGACGCTGTCGCCCAAGAAGGCGGCAAAGCGCCTGGACGCCGCCACCCTGCGCCTGCTGCACCTGCGGCTGCTCCTGGGCGGCCAGCTCGCCGACCACCGGATCGGGCCACCGCTGTGCGTCGTGTTCGAGGGCTGGGACGCCTCCGGAAAGGGCGGCGCGATCAAGCGGCTGGTCAGCCCGCTGGACCCGCGGCACGTCCGGGTCGCCCAGTTCGCGGCGCCGACCTACGACGAGAAGCGGCACCACTTCCTGTGGCGGTTCTGGCCGGTACTGCCCGGCTGGGGCGGCATGGCGGTCCTCGACCGCTCCTGGTACGGGCGGGTACTCGTCGAGCGGGTCGAGGGGTTCGCCACCAAAGAACAGTGGTCGCGCGCCTACGACGAGATCGTGGAGTTCGAGCGGACGCTGATCGCCGAGGGGATGATCCTGGTCAAGTTCTGGCTGCACGTGTCCCCCGAGGAGCAGCTGCGCCGGTTCCGCAGCCGGGAGGCGGACCCGCTGCGGTCCTGGAAGCTCACCGACGAGGACTGGCGCAACCGGGAAAAGCGGGCCAGATACGAGACGGCGGTCGAGGAGATGCTCAAGCGCACCGACCACCCGAAGGCGCCGTGGCACGTGATCCCCGGGGACGACAAGCGGTACGCCCGGGTCGCGGTGGTGGAGACCGTCTGCGACGTCGTGGAGAAGGACCTGCTGGCCCGCGGCTACGACGTGAGCGGCCCGGGTCCGGCACCGGCCGACGCCGAGTGACGCCTCATCCGGTGTCCGCGCGGCGGCGCCGGCGCCGGCGCAGGCCGACGTGCAGGACGGCGTACCCGGCGACGGCGACAATCAGCGCGGCGAGCGCGAACCACTGGTACCGCAGCGCGATGGCCAGGATCTCGTCCAGCCGGTCGCCGGCCAGGTACCCCGCGGTGGTCCACACGCCGACCCAGGCCACCGCACCGAGCGCGTTGAAGAGCAGGAACTTGCGCCACGGCATCTCCGCGGTACCGGCGACCACGCCGTTGAGCTGGCGGAGCCCGTCGATGAACCGGGCGACCGCGACGATCTTCGGTCCGTGCCGGGCCATGAACCGCTCCACCCGCATCAGCCGCTCGGGGGTCAGCCGCACGTACCTCCCGAAGCGCAGGACCAGCCGGTGCCCGCCGAAGCGCCCGATCGCGTACCCGACGCTGTCCCCCGTGACCGCCGCCACGAACGCGCACACCGCGACGGTGACGACGTTCAGATGCCCCCGCCCGGCGTACGCGGCGCCGAGGATGATGATCGTCTGTCCCGGCGCCGGAACGCCGAAGCTCTCGACGAACACGAGGGCCACGATCGCCAGGTACCCGTAGTGTTCGAGCAGCCTGGTCACGGCGTCAGTACTACCCGAGGCCCGCCGCGGTCAACCCGGCGGGGTGCTCCACTCGTGCCGGGCGCCCTCGTGCAGGCCGGCGTAGATCCGGTCACGCAGCTCGTTGGCAGCCGCCGCGGTGAGCGTCCGGGTCAGGGCGCGCAGCACGACCCGTACCAGCACGTTCTTCTGCCCCGGGCGCAACCCCATGCGCCGCCGCGCCGAGTCCGGCAGGTCCGCGTAGGGCGTCTCGGCCAGGACCGCCACCTCCTCGACCACGTCGGCGTCCGGGCCGAGCAGCTCCCGTACCCGGTCCCCCAGCAGCTCGGCGTCCAGGTCGGCGGCCACCGCGAGGGACAGGTCGCGAGGCACCGGCGGCATCGCCGAGACCGGCCGGTACGGGCGCAGGTCGCGCATCTGCTCCGCAACCCGCGGATCCCCGGCCCGCAGCAGCCGGATGTCCGGGATCGCCTTGACCAGCATGGTCAACCGGTCCAGGCCGAGCCCCATCGCGAGCCCGGTGGTACCGGCCGGAAGTACCTCGGGGTGGGCCAGCCCGCACTCGCCGACCTCCACCCCGGCGACGTAGATCTCCCGGCCGGCGGTGGTGTACGGATGCCAGCTGGGCGGGGTGTGCCACGGCTGGGTGACAAGCGCTGACTGGCGGCCGCTCCGACAAGCTACGCGGCCGGGCAGCACCGCGCCGAGCACGATCGCCAGCATCGCGGCGAGATCCTCCTCGCCCAGCGCCGGGCCGCCGCGCCGGATCCGCCACAGGTCGAGCTGGTGCGGCTCGCCGACGTGGCCGCTGTCGATCACGTCGCGCCGGTAGCAGATGCCCGGCACGCTGAGCACGACGTCGTCCGGCCCGGCGTCGTCCAGTCCGCCGGCGGCGAGCCGATCGAGCAGGGCCGGGATGCGGGCCGTGGTGTGCGAGCGCAGCATCCGGTCCGGCCCAACGTACCGGCTGTACCGCTGGTCCCGGGTGACCGCGTCGCGGTCGTAGCGCAGCCGGTCGTAGTTGTCCGTGACGGAGACGACGCGCGGGCCGGGGTCGCGCCGGACCGGTACCCGCCAGGCGCGGGCGAGGGCGTTCTCGATGGCGGTCACGACGTGCTGGACGGCGTGCTCGCCGGCGGACGGGTCGGTCAGGTCACGCAGCGCGAGGGCCTGCGCGAGCCGGTCGATCATGATGGACTCCTCTCAAAGTTGCCGACAACGAGAAACCCCCGGCCTGGCCGGGGGCTCGCGTTCCGGTACCCGAGAGGTACGCCCGCGTCAGCGCGTCAACCGCCGCCCACCGGTCATCCGGGGGCGGGAAAATCGACGGGCGCGCAGGGGCATGGGTCAAGTCTGCGGCGCCCCGTCCGCTACCGGCAACCGGATAGACCCCGCAAGATCGCTGTTTCGGGTGCGACACGCCGAGCGGGACGGCACACGGTCACGAGGCTTTGCGGTATGAGGGCTCTGGTCAAGGCGTACCCGCGACCTGGACTGTGGCTGCGGGACGTGCCGGAGCCGGTACCCGGCGACGGCGAGGTGCTCATCCGCGTCCTGCGTACCGGCATCTGCGGTACCGACCTGCACATCCATGCCTGGGACAGCTGGGCCGCCAAGCACCTGACCGTCCCGCTCGTCGTCGGCCACGAGTTCGTCGGCGAGGTGGTGAGCGCCGGGTCCGGCGTGACCGACCTCGGCGCGGGCGACCTGGTCAGCGGCGAGGGCCACGTGGTCTGCGGTACCTGCCGCAACTGCCGGGCCGGCCGGCGCCACATGTGCGCCCGCACCGACAGCGTCGGGGTTACCCGGCCGGGTGCCTTCGCCGAGTACCTGGCGCTGCCCGCGGGCAACGTGTGGAAGCACCGCCCGGGGATCGACCTCGACGTGGCGGCGGTCTTCGACCCGCTCGGCAACGCCGTGCACACCGCGCTCGCGTTCCCGGTGCTGGGCGAGGACGTGCTGATCACCGGGGCCGGTCCGATCGGGCTGATGGCCGCGGCCGTGGTCCGGCACGCCGGCGCCCGGTACGTGGTGGTGACCGACGTCAACGAGTACCGCCTGGACCTGGCCCGGAAGATGGGCGTGACGCTGCCGGTGGACGTGTCGACCGCGTCGCTGGCCGACGCCCAGCGGCAGCTCGGCATGCAGGAGGGCTTCGACGTCGGGCTGGAGATGTCCGGTACCGGGCCGGCGCTCCAGGCCATGATCGAGAACATGACGCACGGCGGCCGGATCGCCCTGCTCGGCCTGCCCGCCGAGCAGTTCCCGGTCGACCTGAGCACCGTGGTGCTGAACTCGTTGACACTGCGCGGCATCTACGGCCGGGAGATGTTCGAGACCTGGTACGCGATGTCGGTGTTCATCTCCCAGGGCATGGACATCTCGCCGGTGATCACCCACCGGTTCGCCGCCGCCGACTTCGAGGATGCGTTCGCCACCGCCCGCGGCGGCCGCTGCGGCAAGGTGGTCCTCGACTGGACCGCCTGACCCACAACCCCGAGGAGCACGATGTACGACCGCGTCCGCACGGACCTGCGAGCCACGCTTGACGAGATCCGGACAGCCGGGCTGTACAAGCCGGAAAGGGTGCTCACCAGCCCACAGGGCGCACAGGTCACGGTGGCCGGCGGCGCGCCGGTGCTGAACCTGTGCGCCAACAACTACCTCGGGCTGGCCGACGACCCGCGGGTGGTGGCCGCCGCCAAGGCGGCGCTGGACGAGTGGGGGTACGGCCTGGCGTCGGTACGGTTCATCTGCGGTACCCAGGCCATCCACAAGCGGCTGGAGCAGGCGCTGTCGGAGTTCCTCGGTACCGACGACACGATCCTGTACAGCTCCTGCTTCGACGCCAACACCGGGCTGTTCGAGACGTTGCTGGACGAGCGGGACGCGGTGATCTCCGACGCGCTCAACCACGCGAGCATCATCGACGGCGTCCGGCTGTGCAAGGCGCGCCGGCTGCGGTACCGCAACCGGGACCTGGCGGACCTGGAGGCGCAGCTGTCCGCCGCGGCCGACGCCCGGTACCGGCTCGTCGCGACCGACGGCGTCTTCTCGATGGACGGCTCCTACGCCCCGCTGGCCGGGATCTGTGAACTGGCGCAGCGGTACGACGCCCTGGTGATGGTCGACGACTCGCACGCGGTCGGGTTCGTCGGCGCCGACGGGCAGGGTACCCCCGAGCTGGCCGGCGTGGCCGACCGGGTGGACATCCTGACCGGCACTCTGGGCAAGGCGCTCGGCGGCGCCAGTGGCGGGTACGTCAGCGGGCGCGCGGAGATCGTCGAGCTGCTGCGCCAGCGGTCCCGCCCGTACCTGTTCTCCAACTCGGTCGCGCCGGCCGTCGTGGCCGCCTCACTCGCCGTCCTCGACCTGCTGAAGGGCTCGGGCGACCTGCGCGAGCGGCTGCGCGAGAACACCGCGTACTTCCGCGGCCGGATGACCGACCTCGGCTTCGAGGTGCTGCCCGGGGAGCACCCGATCATCCCGATCATGATCGGCGACGCGGCGCTGGCCGGGCGCCTCGCCGAGCGGCTGCTGGGCAAGGGTGTCTACGTCACGGCCTTCTCGTACCCGGTCGTCCCGTTGGGTACCGCCCGGATCCGCACCCAGATGAGCGCCGCTCACCGCCGGGACGATCTTGACCGGGCCGCCCAGGCGTTCGCCGGGGCCCGGGCGGAGGTCACCGCTTAAGTTCTGGACAGGCCGGCCGATCTGGCAGGCATGTACCAGACATTCCGGCCGCTGCTTGACGCCCTCAGGCGCCGTGGCGCCGACCCGAACGCCGTCGAGGAGGCCGGCCGCGAGGCCGAAAGCTCCGGCCGGTCGATCCGGGATGTCCTGATCAACGACCGGGTCGTCACCGAACAGGAGCTGACCGAGGCCTCGGCCGAGGCGTACGGCATCAACAGCGTCGACATCGTCGGGTACCCGATCGACCCGGCGGCGGTCGCCAAGATCCCGCTCGGCATCGTCCTGCGCCACCGGGTGCTCGGTCTGGCGCTGCACGACGACGAGATCGTGGTCGGCATCACCGACCCCGGCGACGTGGTGGCCCTCGACGACGTCCGGGCCGCCACCGGGCTGACCGTGAAGCCGGTCGTGGTGGCCCGCAGCGAGCTGCGCAAGATCCTCGACCGGCTCAAGCGCGAGGACTCCGACCTCGGCGACATCGCCGCCACCCTGCGCGAAGAGCAGGCACAGGCGGCCACCGCGGCCAGCGTCGAGGATGCCCCGATCGTCCGGTACGTCAACTCGCTGCTCGAACAGGCGATCGAGAACCGCGCGTCCGACCTGCACCTGGAACCGACCGAGCACGACATGCGGGTGCGGTACCGCATCGACGGCGTGATGCACGAGGTGGACGTCGTACCGAGGGCGGTGCAGTCCGCGGTGATCTCCCGGTTGAAGATCATGTCGAACGTCGACATCACCGAGCGGCGGGTACCGCAGAACGGCCGGATCACCATCGAACTCGGCCAGCGCAAGGTCGACTTCCGGACGGCGACGCTGCCGACGGTGTGGGGCGAGAAGGTCGTGCTGCGGGTACTGGACACCGGCGGCATCGATCTCGACCTGAAGAAGCTGGGGTTCGCCGACCACAACTACGGCCGGTACTCCGCCTCGTTCGGCAAGCCGCACGGCATGGTGCTGGTGACCGGGCCGACCGGCTCGGGCAAGTCCACCACGCTCTACGCGACGCTCACCGAGATCAACAAGCCGACCGTCAACATCATCACGGTCGAGGACCCGGTCGAGTACCGGCTGCCCGGCGTGAACCAGGTGCACGTGGACCACAAGGCCGGCCTGACGTTCGCCGCGGTACTGCCGGCCATCCTGCGGTCCGACCCGGACATCGTGCTGATCGGTGAGATCCGGGACCGGGTCACCGCGCAGCTCGCGGTCGAGGCCGCGCTGACCGGCCACCTCGTGCTGTCCACGCTGCACACCAACGACGCGCCGAGCGCGATGACCCGGCTGACCGAGATGGGCATCGAGCCGTTCCTGGTCGGTTCGTCGGTGGACGCGGTACTCGCCCAGCGGCTGGCCCGGCGGCTGTGCGAGTGGTGCAAGCAGGAGTACGCGCCGCCCGAGGAGGAGCTGGCCGCCGCCCGGTGGTACGAGAGCGGGCTGGCCGCGCCGAAGTCGCTGTGGAAGGCGGTCGGCTGCCGGTCCTGCTCGTCGACCGGATACCGGGGGCGGATCGCCCTGCACGAGGTCATGCGGGTCTCCGAGGAGATCGAGCGGCTGACCGTCGCGCGGGCCTCGGCGCACGACATCCAGAAGGTGGCGATGGCCGAGGGCATGCGCGACCTGCGCGCCGACGGGCTGGCCAAGGCCGCCGACGGGCAGACCTCGATCCAGGAGGTCGTCCGGGTCGCGATCTGACCCCGTTTGGGCTAAAGCCCGGCAGCCGCCGGCCGATCAGTCAGCCGTACCGGACCTTGCGAGGTGAACTTCGGTGGACGCCGTCCAGACGCTCGAGGGCCTGCCAGGGCTCGGCGAGCCCGGCGACGAACGCGCGGCGCTCGACGCGATGCTCGTCACGATGATCGACGCGCAAGGCTCCGACCTGCACCTGACGGTCGGCGCCCCGCCGCGGATCCGGGTACACGGAAGCCTGCGCGCGCTACCCGACCACGAGCGGCTCGAACCCGAGGACACCGCGATGCTCGTGCGGGCCGCCTGCACCGCGGAGCAGTGGGCCCGGTTCGAGGAACACCACGAGCTCGACTTCGCGTACAGCATCAAGGGCATCTCCCGGTTCCGGGTGAACCTGTACCTGCAGCGCGGCTCGTGCGCCGCCGCCTTGCGGGCCATCCCGCACGACATCAAGAGCCTCGACGAGCTCGGCGTACCCCGGTCGGTGGCCAGGTTCGCCGCGCTGCACCGCGGGCTGGTACTGGTGACCGGGCCGACCGGCTCCGGGAAGACCACCACCCTGGCCGCCCTGCTGGACCTCGCCAACCGGACCCGCGACTCGCACATCGTCACGATCGAGGATCCGATCGAGTTCCTCCACCAGCACAAGCGCTGCCTGGTCAACCAGCGCGAGGTCGGCGCGGACACCAACTCGTTCTCGGTCGCGCTCAAGCACGCGCTGCGCCAGGACCCGGACATCATCCTCGTCGGCGAGCTGCGCGACCTGGAGACCATGTCGACCGCGCTCACCGCGGCGGAGACCGGCCACCTGGTCCTCGCCACGCTGCACACGCAGAGCGCCGCGCAGACCATCGACCGGGTCATCGACATCTACCCGCCGCACCAGCAGCAGCAGATCCGGGCGCAGCTGTCGATGGCGATCCAGGGCGTCGTCACCCAGACGCTGGCCCCGCGGGCCGACGGCGAGGGGCGCACCATCGTCACCGAGATCCTCGTCGCCACCCCGGCGATCCGGAACCTGATCCGGGAAGGCAAGAACCACCAGATCCCCTCGTTCATGCAGTCCGGCGCGAGCGAGGGCATGCTCACCTTCGACCAGCACCTGGCCGACCGGGTCCGCAGCCAGCTCGTCACATATGAGGCGGCGCTGAACCTGTGCCACTCAACCGAGGACCTCAAGCGCCTCGCCGGGCGGATGTGACGCCGTGGCGCTGACCAAGACCTTCGAGTACGAGGTCATCGACTCGGCCGGCAAGCGCGGCAAGGGAACCATCGAGGCGACGAACGAGGCCGCCGCGGCGCAGGCGCTGCTTCAGCAGGGTGCGGTACCGCTCCGCCTCACCGAGCAGGGCGCGCTGCTGCACAAGGAGCTGACCATCCCCGGCCTGTCCGGGCGGACCACGCTGAAGGACCTCGCGGTCTTCTCCCGCCAGTTCGCCACGCTGACCGGCTCGGGCATGTCACTGCTGCGCTCGCTCGCGGTACTGGAGGAGCAGACGGCGAAACCCGGGCTGCGCAAGGCGGTCGGCGAGGTCCGCGCGGACATCGAGGGTGGCGTCTCGCTGTCCGCCGCGATGGCCAAGCACGACCGGGTGTTCCCGACCCTGATGGTCGCGATGATCCGGGCCGGTGAGACCGGCGGCTTCCTGGACAACGCGCTGGAACGGATCGCGACGAACTTCGAGAAGGACGCCGCGCTCCGGGGCAAGATCAAGAGCGCGCTCACCTACCCGGTCATCGTGCTGTTCTTCAGCGCACTGATGATCATCGGCGTCCTGGTCTTCATCGTCCCGATCTTCGAGAAGATGTTCAGCCAGCTCGGCGGCAAGCTGCCACTGCCCACGCAGATCATCGTCACGGCCAGCCACACCATGGTGTGGTCGATTCCGCTCACGGCCGTCGTCGTGGGGATCGGGGTCTGGGCCTTGCGGCGGGCGCTGCGCCGCTCGCCGGCGCTGCGGTACCGGTTCGACCGGCTCAAGCTGCGGATCCCGGTGTTCGGCCAGCTGTTCACGAAGATCGCGATCAGCCGGTTCTCCCGCAACCTGGGCACGCTGCTCGGCGTCGGGGTACCGGTCCTGCAGGCCCTGGACGTGGTCGGCGAGACCACCGGCAACGCCGTCATCGCCGCGGCGATGACCGACCTGCAGGCGTCGGTACGCGACGGGCAGCCGATGTCCGCGCCGCTGCACAAGCACGCCATCTTCCCGCGCATGGTCACCCAGATGATCGAGGTCGGCGAAGAGAGCGGCCAAATCAGTCAGATGCTGGACAAGATCGCCGATTTCTATGACCGGGAAGTCGACACCGCGGCCGAATCGCTGACCGCGTCGATCGAGCCGATCATGGTGGTCTTCATGGGCGCCATCGTCGGGTCGATGGTCGTCTGCCTGTACCTGCCGATGTTCACGATCTACCAGCACATCGGCGGCACGAGCTGACCCCTCCCCAACCAGGTTTTCCGTGCGACCGCACGGGAGTTTGGTGACCCGACCCCGTGGTCACCGGTCGGGCACGAGGCCCGATCGCCGTCCCATCAACGAGTTACAGGAGTTCCCATGCAGGACACGCTTCGCAGGATGCGGGAGAAGCGCGCTGGCGGCGACCACGGCTTCACCCTGATCGAGCTGCTCGTGGTCGTCGTGATCATCGGCGTCCTCGTCGCGATCGCGATTCCGGTCTACCTGAACTACCGCAAGGGCGCGGAGAACCGGTCGGCCCAGTCCGACGTCCGTGGCGCCATCACCGCGGTGGAGCAGTGCTACACGGACAACAACAACGCCTACCCGGCGTCCGCGGCGGCTGCCGTGACCGGCCCCGGGAAGCTGACCCTGGCCTGCGCCAACGGCAACCAGGAGATCAACGTCTCGCCGAGCAACACGCTGAACTACGTCAACAACGGCGGTGGCAAGTACACGGTCACCGCGGTGAACGGCGACACCAACAAGACGTACACCTACGACAACGTCTCGGGCCAGATCTCCTAGTTCTGACCGGAACGCGCCGGCAGGGGTCAGCCGACCCCTGCCGGCGCGCCGCCCGACCACCTACCCGAACGACCGACCCGGAAGGAGGACCCCACCATGGCGCCGCTGCTCGTGCTCGTCGCTGTCCTGGGCCTCGCCGTCGGCTCGTTCGTCAACGTGGTCATCTACCGGGTCCCCCGCGCGCAGTCCCTGCTGCGGCCGGGTTCCCGCTGCCCCCGGTGCGACGCGGCCATCCGGCCGTGGCACAACGTGCCGGTGTTCGGCTGGCTCGCCCTGCGCGGCCGGTGCGCCAGCTGCCGGGAGCGGATCAGCATCCGGTACCCCCTGGTCGAGCTGGCCACCGCGGCGCTGTTCGTCGCGGTGGCCGCCCGCCTGGGCGCTTCGCTCGCGCTGCCGGCGTACCTGTACCTGGCGGCGGTCGCGGTCGCCCTAGCAATGATCGACTTCGACGTCCGGCGGCTGCCGAACGCGATCGTGCTGCCGTCCTACCTGGTCGCCGCGCTGCTGCTGGTCCCCCCGGTGCTCGCGCACGCCGACTGGTGGTCGGCACTGCGCAGCCTCGCGGCGATGGCCGCACTCTGGACCTTCTACTTCGCGCTGGCCTCCCTGTACCCGGGCGGGATGGGCTTCGGCGACGTCAAGCTCGCCGGCCTGCTCGGCCTGTACCTGGGCTGGCTCGGCTGGAGCTCGGTGCTCGTCGGCACGTTCACCGGCTTCCTCGTCGGCGGGTTGGCCGGCGGCGTGCTGCTCGTCGTCCGCCGGGCCGGGCGCCGCACGGCCATCCCGTTCGGCCCCGCGATGCTCGCCGGCGCGCTGCTCGCCATGTTCGTCGCCGGGCCGGTCGCGACCTGGTACCTGTCCCTGCTCACTTAAGCCCGCATAACCCGCTACACCCGCAAAGGAGCGCCCGATGGCTGCCACCAACCTGATCGGACTGGACATCGGTTCGGTGTCCATCCGCGCCGTGGAGACCGTCCGCGGCAAGGACGGTCCGGTCGTCGCCAACTACGGTGAGGTACCGCTGCCCGAGGGCGTGGTACAGGCCGGCGTGATCAACGACGAGAAGCTGGTGACCGCGGCGCTGCGACAGCTCTGGGCCGGTGCCCGGTTCCGCAGCCGCGAGGTGGTGCTCGGCGTGACCCACCCGCAGACGGTGGTCCGCGAGATGTCCGTGGCCAACCTGCCCGAGCGGGAGCTGCGCAGGTCACTGCCATTCCAGGTGCGCGACATGCTGCCGCTGCCGGTGGACCGCTCGCTGCTGGACTTCTACCCGTTGGAGGAGGCCGGCGACCGCAAGACCGTCCGGGGCCTGCTGATCGCTGCGCCGAAGGAGGCTGTGCTGACCGCGGTACGCGCGGTTGAGCAGGCCGGCCTGCGCGTGGTCCGGGTCGACCTGGCCTCGTTCGCGCTCCTGCGCGCCGCCGCCTACCTGGACGAGCAGGTCGAGGCGATCGTGGACATCGGGGCGCACGCCACCAGCGTGGTGGTCCACCACGACGGCGAGCCGCTGATCGTCCGTACCCTCCCCCGGGGCGGTGCGGAGATCACCGAGCGGATCGCGAGCCGGATCGGCGCCACGGTACCCGAGGCCGAGGCGATCAAGTGCCGCGTCGGCCTGCTGGACGACGGCGGCCCGGACACCGCGGCCGTCGTCCGCGAGGCGATCCGGCCGCTGATCAACGAGATCGGCAACTCCTTCGCCTACCTCAAAAACGGCGGCCGGCAGACCCGGGTCGCCCGGGTCGCCCTGTCCGGCGGCGGCGCGATGCTGCCCGGACTGGTCGACGCGCTGCGCGAGCAGCTCGAGCTCCAGGTGGTCATCGCCGACCCGGCAGCCCGCGTCCGCGAACGCCGCAAGACCAAGCGCCCCGGCCACGACCGGCTGCACTCGGCGGCCGCGGTATCCATCGGCCTCACCTTGGGAGCAGCGTGATGACCCAGACCTCCGTCCTCGAACCGATCGCCGCTCCGGAGCGGACCCGGCGCCTTCTCCCGATCGCGGCCGACCTGCTGCCGGTCGAGATCGTCGACTCCCGCCGCGCCCGCAAGGCCCGGCGCTCGATGCTGGCCGGGATCGCCGCGCTCGTCGTGGTGCTCTCCGGGTGGTACGGGTACGCGGTGTACCAGACCTCGGTCGCCCGCGTCGGGCTGACCGGTGCCGAAGCCGACGTCAGCCGGGTGCAGAAGAGGCAGGACCAGTTCGCTGCGCTGGTGCGGGTACAGACCGAGACCGGCACGATCCGCGGGCAGCTGTCCAGCCTGATGACCGACGACCTGCCCTGGTCGAGCCTGATCGGCCCGGCGCTGGGCGACGCCACGGGCGGCGTCAAGATCGAGGAGATCACCGGCGCGCTCGTCGAGGCGGCGGCCACCACCCCGGCCGGGGCGGTGCAGCTGCCCAACACCACCGGCCACAAGCTGGTCGGCCAGCTCACGGTCAAGGGTTTCGCGCCGAACAAGGACGGCGTCGCCGGGTACGTCGACGCGCTGGCCCGGGTACCCGGGCTCGGCAACCCCTACGTCACCGACGCCACGCCGCACGACGGCGTCGTCGAGTTCACCGTGCAGCTGGACGTCACGGACAGCGTGCTCGGCGGTCGCTTCGCCACCAAGAACGACAAGAAGTGAGGGACGGACTGATGGGTACCGGACACACCGGCCGGCTCTGGCTCGTCGGCGGGGCGCTGGGGGCCGTCGTGCTGATCGCGGTCGGATGGTTCTTCCTGATCAGCCCGCAGAACGGCCGGACCGCGGCGCTCGACAGCCAGGCCGACGCCGCCCGTACCCGGCAGGTCACCCTCCAGCACAAGCTCGCCGACCTGCAACGGCAGAACGACGACCTGGCCGGGTACCAGGCGAAGCTGGACAGCGCGCGGGCGGCCCTGCCGAAGCAGGCCGACCTGGCCAACTTCCTGCGCATCCTGCAGACCGGCGACAACAGCCGGGCCGTCGTCACCGGCGTCGCGGTCGGCTCCCCGCTGGAGCAGACCGCCGGCGGGGCGAAGGTGTACGCGCTGCCGGTGACGGTGACCGCGACGGGGAGCACCGCGCAGCTCGACGCGTTGCTGGACTACCTGCAGCAGGTACAGGCGCGCGCCGTGTTGATCAAGAACACGCACCTCCAGGGCGACAACCGCGGCATGCTGGACGGCCCGGGCACGCTCACCGTGACGCTCCACGTCTTCGTGGCCGCACTGGACACCCCGCCGGCCGCCGCTCCGGCGGCCAAGCCGAGCTGAGCCAGCCCTACATCCGGCTGCTCAGCGGCCGATAGAAGTCGACAGACCCGATCGATCATGGAGGAGCGCATGCCGGCCGGCCTCTGGCGCCGCGCGGTCCGCGGACCGTGGGGCCGCCGCGCACGCGCCCTCGACGAGGGCTTCACCCTCGTCGAGGTGCTCGTCTCGATCACCCTGATGACCATCGTCATGGCCGCGCTCACCGCGTTCGTCGTGGGTACCGGTGTGATCACCAGCCAGGCCAGCGGCGGGCAGTCGGCCCGGCAACTCGCCCAGGACGCGGCCGAGTTCGCCCGTGCGCTCAAAGGCTCGGCCGTCATCACCGGGCGCGCCCAGTGCGGTGGCGCCAACACGTGTGCGACGCCGGTCACCGGCGTGGCGCCGTACCTGGCCGACGTCGAGGAATGGGACTACCCGAGCGGTACCGCCCAGCTGCCCACGGCGGGCAAGACGATCACCGTCAACAGCGTCGACTACCACCAGCACTGGTACGTGGGCAGGTGCTGGCAGAAGATCGACGGCGGGGACTGCGCGAAGGACCCGAACACCGGCCCGGTGATGTTCTACCGGGTCGTCGTCGCGGTCTCCTGGACGGACCGGCACTGCCCGGCGGCCGCCTGTTCGTTCGTGACCTCGACGCTGATCAGCAGCGCGGCGCAGTCGCCGCTGTTCAACTCCAACGAGACGGCGCAGCCGCCGGTCGTGAACAACCCGGGCAACCAGGTCGACGACGCGAAGTGGCCGGTGAACCTGACGCTGACCGCGAACGGCGGAGCCCCGGTGGTGACCTGGACCGCCACCGGGCTGCCGCCGGGCATCTCGCTCAGCCCCAACGGCGTGTTCGGCGGCTCGACGCCGAACACCGGTACCTGGACGGTGACGGTCACCGCCAAGGACGGGTTCCTGCTGACCGGTACCGCGGCGTTCACCTGGACGTTCAACCCGGTACCCGCGGTCGCCACCCCGGCCGGGCAGACCACCGAGGCGACCGTACCGATGACCTCGCTTCAGCTGACCGCGTCCAACGGGGTCGCGCCGTACCCCAACTGGTCGGCGACGGGGCTGCCGCCCGGCCTGTCGATCGACGGCACCGGAAAGATCAGCGGTACGCCGACCACGGCCGGGAACTACAGCGTGGTCGTGACCGCCACCGACGCGAAGGGCATGCCCGCCTCGACGAACGCGTTCGCCTGGACGGTGACGGCGGGGCCGGCGATCACCGCGCCGAAGGGTACCCGCACCTACACCGTCGGCACCGCGGTCAACCTGTCGGCGACGAGGACCGGCGGTACCGCACCGTTCAGCTGGGTGGCGCCGGGCCTGCCGCCGGGGCTGACGATGAGCGGCACCGGGGTGATCAGCGGTACGCCGACCGTGGTCGGCTCCTCGCAGAGCACCATCACGATCAGCGACGCCAAGGGCGCCACCAGCTCGGTGGTCGTGGTGTGGAACATCGTGGCCTCGGGTACCGGGCTGCGGGTCGCCTCGCCGACCACCGACCGGGTCGGCGACACGGTCGGCACGGCCGTCTCGTTCACCGCGTCGGCGGCGAACGGCAGCGGCGGCGGGTACGGCTGGACGCAGACCGGGCTCCCACCCGGGATGAGCATGACCAGCGGCGGCGTGATCTCCGGTACGCCCACCACGGCGGGTGTCTACACGGTCAAGCTGACCGTGAAGGACAGCGCCAACAACACCGCCACCATGTGGTTCACCTGGACGATCACATGAGGCGGGCGGTAGCGGCCGTCCGGCGCCGCGCGGGAGGCGGCGACGCCGGCCTGACCATGGTCGAGGTGGTCGTGGCGACGGTCGTGATGTCCTTCGTCCTGGCCATCTTCACGACGGCCATGCTCCAGCTCACCCGGTCGGGCAGCCGGACCCAGACGGTCGCGCAGGCGCAGTCGCAGCTCAACAACGCCTTCCTCCGGCTCGACACGCAGATCCGGTACGCGTCGGCGATCAGCCAGCAGGGCACGGTCGGCGGCGACCCGTATGTCGAGTACCTGACCACCAACAGCGGAAGCCGGGTCTGCGCCGAGCTGCGCCTGCACGGCGGAGCCCTCCAGTCGCGCACCTGGATCCAGCCGGCCGCGCCCGCGGTGCCCGGACCGGGCAACGTGACGCCCACGCCGTGGGTGGCGCTGGCGACGAACGTCAGCGCGACGACGCCGTTCCGGTTCCACGACGCCGACCCGACGCTCAACTTCCAGCGGCTGGAGCTGAGCCTCACCGCCGGCGGGCCGCCGGTGGCGCGGCAGACCGACGTCACGTTCACCGCGCTCAACACCTCGCTCGACAGCACGGGAGACACATCGGAATGCGCCGAAGGGCGGTTGATCCCATGATCCACCCATCTGCGGGCGGCCGCGCACCGCGGCTGCGCGCCCGGCTGGCCGACGACACCGGTTCCCTCGCGTTCGCGGTCCTGGTCACCTTCGTCGGCATGGCGTTGACCCTGCTTCTCGTACCGGTCGTGAAGGCCCAGAGCGCGTCCACCCGCGAGGACGGCCGGCGGGTCGTGGCGCTCAGCGCCGCCCAGGCCGGCCTGGACATCGCCCTCGGCCACATCCAGGCGGCCAGCAACGGCCTCGGTACCGGCGTGCTGCGCAACCTGCCGTGTGGCCCGTTCACCGGCAACGTCGGGGCCGGCGGCACCGCCCGGTACCAGGTGACCATCGACTACTACCAGGTCGACCCGCGCGGACACGAGCAGGACACGAACTGGCTGAACAGCAACCTGCCGATCCAGTGCATCAACGGCGGCGGTGCCTACGTCACCCCGTCCTTCGCGCTGCTGCGCTCCTTCGGCACCGACCAGGCGACCGGCGCGTTCAGCAGCGTCCCGGTTCGCAGCCTCGTGGCCGCGTACAAGTTCCAGATCACCAACGAGAACATCCCCGGCGGCAACATCCGCACCTACAAGAACGGGCTGGACCTGTGCCTGGACGCCGGGTCGAGCTCGCCGGCCGCCGGTACCAACGTCGCATTGCAGCCGTGCGTCGAGGGAAGCCCGCAGCAGAAGTGGGCCTACAGCCCGAACCTGAGCCTCCTGCTCGTGGCGTCGCGTACCCCGGCCAACCCGCAGGGGGTGTGCGTCGACGCCGGGTCGCCACAGGCGACGGGTTCCGTGGCGAAGGTGCAGCCGTGCGTGTCGCCCAAGGCGATCCAGCAGCAGTGGAGCCTGGACGACGCCAGCTATTTCGAGGGCACCTCGGATGGCAAGACCCTCAACGGGCTGTGCCTGAACGCGCAGAGCCCGAACGTGGCCGGCACCTTCGTCATTCTGGGCAAGAAGTCCGCCGGTACCTGCACCACGCTGTGGTCCCCCGAGGCGCCGGCGGGCGCCGGCGCGGCCGGCCCGGCCACCGGGCAACTGGTCAACTTCGCCCAGTTCGGCCGCTGCCTGGACGTCACCAACCAGGACGTCACCTGGCCGTACGAGATCGCGTGGCCGTGCAAGCAGGCCCCCGACCCGACGACCCTGACCTGGAACCAGGTCTTCTCGATCCCGGCGGTGCCGGTGAACGGGACCAGCGCCACCGGCCCGATCACCACCGTCAAGTCGGGCATCACGTACTGCCTCAAGTCTCCGAACTCGACGACGATGTACGCCGACTACGTCGTCGTCGCCGCATGCGGAGCCCCGACGGCCGACGAGGTGTGGACCGTGTACGGCAACACCGGCAACTACGCGACCAGCTACCGGATCGCCGACAAGAACGGGTACTGCCTGGCGCCGACCGACCAGTACGCGGCCAACCCCGACCTGTTCTCCAACGGCACCCTGACCAGCAAGATGACCGTGGCGGTCTGCAGCGACTCCACGCTGCAGAAGTGGAACGCGCCGCCGAACATCCTGCAGTCGCTGCCGCTCAGCAACATCCGCGAGGGTTAACCCAACTCCAGCACGGCGTCCGCGGCGGCGGCGAGGACGGGGTCGTGGGTGGCCGCCACCACGGCGGTACCCTGCCGGGCCGCCTCGACGAGCACCGCCACCACGCGGTGCACGTTCGCCTCGTCCTGCTGGGAGGTCGGCTCGTCGAGCACGGCGACCGCCGGGTGCACGGCCAGCGCCCGGGCCACCGCGACCCGCTGCCGCTCCCCGCCGGACAGCACCCGGACCGGGCGGTGCCGCAGCGCGGCCAGGCCCAGCGTGTCCAGCCAGTCGTCGACGAGGCCCGCGGTCACGTCCAGGCCGCGCGCCTGCCGGACCAGCTCCAGGTTGCCCACCACGTCGAGCGTCTCGACCAGCACCGGGCGCTGGCCGCAGACCGCCAGGTGCCGCCGGCGCAGCCCGGCAAGGCCGGCCCGGTCCAGCCCGCCGAGGTCGGTGCCGAGCAGTTCGACGGTACCGGCGTCCGGGCGCTCCAGCCCGGCCAGCACCCGTAGCAGCGTGGTCTTGCCGGAGCCCGACCGGCCCCACACGACGGTGAGCGAGCCGCGGGGTAGCGCCAGTTTCACCCCGTCGAGGACCCGCCGGCCGCCGCGGCCCACCGTGACCTCCGCGCGCGCCACCGGTTCGCCGGGCGACCGCAGGGCTACGTCGCTGGCAGCCGCATCGGGCGTCGCCGCCGGCACCGTGGAAGTCAGCACGATCGATCCGGTACCGGCGGCCGCCCGTACCCGCGATGTCACGCCGGTACGCAGCCGCAACGGTTCGGGCAGCCGGAGCCAGCCCCGGTCGTCGACGACGAGCGTCTCGTCCCCGGCGTCGGCCGGCGTCCACTCCTCGCTGAGCCGGCCGTCGCGGATCCGCACGATGCGGTCGGCGACCCGGGTGGCCTGCACGTCGTGGGTGACCAGCAGGAGTGCTGCGTCCTCGGTCGCCGCCACGAGAAGGTCGTAGACCTGCTCGGCGGTGTCCCGGTCGAGCTGGCCGGTCGGCTCGTCGGCTAGCACCAGCGCCGGCCGGTGCGCGACCGCGGCACAGACCGCGACCTGCTGCGCCTCCCCGCCGGACAGCGACGCCGGGCGGCGCCCGGCCAGGTGCCCCAGGCGCAGCCGGTCGAGCAGCTCCGCGGCCCGGGCCCGGGCCGGTACCCGCGCCAGGCCGGCGAGCCGTAGCTGCAGGGCCACATTATCCACTGTGGACAGTTCGGGGCGCAGCGTGCGGCCGTGGTGCTGGTCGACCAGCCCGAGCCGCCGGGAGCGCAGCATGCGGCGGTCCCGCTCGCCGGCACCCGCGAGGTCGACGCCGCAGACCCGCACGGTGCCGGCGCTCGGGTCGCACTCCCCCGCCAGTACCCGCATCAGCGTGGTCTTGCCGGAACCGTTGGGGCCGTGGATCACCACCCGCTCCCCCGGCGCGACGTCGAGGGTCAGGCCGCGCAGCGCGGCGACGTGGCCGCGCCCGGTCGGGTACAGGTGGAACAGGTCCCGCGCGACCACCGCTGCACTCACGACGATGCCTCCCGGTTCGCTCCGCGAGGCGCTCCGGTGCGCCGTCTTCCCTCGTCGCTTCGCTCCTCAGTCCAGACGCCGCCGCGCCTCGCTGCACTCACGACCCCACCTCCTCGGGCCGGCGGGGCAGGCGTTCCCGCAGCGCGGTACCGGCGACCCCGGCCGCGACGGCGAGCCCGGCCACCACCCCGAGCGCGAGGACGCCGGCGACCCAGCCGGGCCCGGTCGCGAGGCGCAGCGGCGGTACCGGAGCGGTGCCGACCGCGGTCACCTGGACGAGCGCCGCGGTGACCCGGGAGAGTCCGAGCCCGACGAGCAGGCCGGCCGGTACCGCGCCGGCGACCACGGCCGCCGCCCGGCTGAACAGGCTGATCCGCAAGGTGCGGGGGCTCACCCCGTCGCTCTCCCAGGCGTACAGCTCGGCGGACTCGTCGCGCCGCTCCGCGACCACGAGCAGCACGACCGCCAGCATCGCCACGAGTACCGCCACCAGCGCGCTCACGGTCAGCAGGCTGGCCGCGCCCCGGGCCACCGGATCCCCGCTGAGCTGTTGCTGCCGGGCCTGCCGCAGGTCCACCGCGAGCCGGTCGAAGGGCGGCGCCGCCAGCGACCGCGCCAGCTGCCCCGCGCTGCCGTCCGGCGCCCAGAGCCACAGCTCGGACACCGAACCGGTACCCGGCTCGATGGCGTCCAGCGCGCCGGCCAGTGCCCGCACGTCGGCGACGACGAACCGCGCGCCGGCCGTCGGGAAGCGCGGCACCACCCGTACCACCCGCGCCGCCACCGGCCGGTCCCCACCGACGACGAGCTGGAGTACCCCGCCGGCCGCGGTCGCCGCGGTGACGGGGTCGGCGAGGACCGGGATCGGAGCGGCGTCCGCCGTCATCGGGCGGACCACGACGCGCGCGCCGGTGAACTGGAACGCGATGGCGAGCCGCTGCGCGGTCGCGGTGACCTGGGCGCCGGTCGAGCCCCAGCCGGCCCAGGTGTCGCCCCCCGCCGGGATCCAGCCGGGGCCGTCGGGGAACCGGGGCACGCCGAGCGTGACCGTGCCGGACAGCACCGCGACGTCCGTGCCGCCCTCGCCGATGTGGTGCTGGTGACGGGTGGCGTAGTCGAACGGTTCGGCCAGCGCCAGGGCGAACAACCGGGTCGGCGCGGGCAACCCCGGGGGCAGCGCGGCGGTGAGCCGGCCGGCCTGCGGCTGGAGATCGAGGCCGATGTCGCGGCCGTCGCCGGTGCGTAGCCAGGCGGTGACCGTTGCGCGGTCGGTGTCGCCGGTGGCGTCGAACGCGATGGTCCGGGCGTTGGCCGGCACGACCGGGCCGGACGGGGCAGCGGACGGCACCGCGAGGCGCTTGGCGGCGTCGGCTGCCCCCCCGGTACCGCTGTCGGCGTCCCACGACCGCATCCTGGTCAGCGCGCCGGGGTCGACCCCGACCAGCTCGGCGGGCAGCGACTCGGCCGCCGACACCCGTACCCCGGCGGAGGCGCGCAGCACCGGATGGACCGTGACCCCCGGTGCGGTACCGGCGAACGCGGCGGCGCCGGCCACGTCGAGCGGGCGGTCGGCAGTCGGCCCGATGCCGATCCGCGCATCGAGCGGTACGGCGAACCCGGCCTGGTCGACCGCGCCCTGGCTCAGCGTGGCCCGGTAGGCGCCGGCGAACACCACGACGGCGACCGCCGCGGCGAGGAACGCGACGGTGGCGACCGGCCGCAGCGGGCGGCGCAGCGCGGCGAGCAGGCCCAGCCGCGCTCCGAGCCAGCGGGCCGGCAGGAGCCGCGCCACCGGGGTGAGCAGCGGTGGCCAGACGCGGCCGGCCGCGAGGCCGCCGCACACGACGCCGATCACCGGCAGGGCGAGCAGCAACGGATCTGCCTCCCCGGCGGTGACCGACCCCCGTCCGAGCGCGAGCGCGGCGGCCCCGACGCCGGCCAGCACGGTCAGGTCGATGGCGCGCCGGACGGTCGCGGCCGAACCGGCGGCGCGCGCCGACAGCGTGGCGGCCACGACGGCTCCGGCGGCGAACGCGCCGACCAGCACGGGTACCGCCGAACCGGCGGCCGCGTCCCGGGCCGCGGCCCAGCCGGGCAGCCCCGCACCGGCGGCCCTGATCCCGGCGAGGCATCCGGCGACGACGAGCCCGGCGACGGTACCGGCGATGACGGGTACCGCCGACTGCACGGCGGTCAGCAGCGCGACCCCGGACCGGGCGCCCCCGCGCCGGCGCAGCAGGTCGACGGCGGCGGCGTGGTCACGGCGCAGGCCGATCGCGCCGATCACCGCGAAGCCCAGCAGTAACGCCGTACCCGCGCCGCTGAGCAGCGCGAACCGGCCGGCCGACCGGTGTGCCCGGGCGTCCTCGGCGCGCAGGACGTCGTCGGGCGCGGTCAGCGTCAGGCCGGGTCGCCACTGGGCCGGGTCCGGCGCCCGGGCGCTGCGCGCGAGATATCCCGCGACGCCCAGCTGCCGTACCCGGTCGAGGTCCAGCGGGGCGACCCAGCCGTAGGTGCGCTGGAACTCCGACAGCGCGGCGATCCGGGAGCCCGGGTCGACCCCGTCCACGAGCAGCAGCGGCTTGTTGTTGCCGGGGTCGAAGGTGCCGCCGAGCAGGAGCGGGTCGGTACGGACGGCGCGGCCGACCGGTACCAGGCCCAGCGCCGGATCCAGCGTCGGGGTGCCGGTGCCGACGATGAGCACCTCGCACCGGTCGAGCCGGCAGGACGTGGGCAGGCGGCCGGCGGTCAGCCGTACCGCGCCGGGCAGGCCGTCGGCCGCGCCGAGCGAGAAGGTGCCGCCGGCCGCGTCGGCGAGCGGCCGGTACAGCAGTTCGCG